>Ga0224507_10000715_pt1 | contig 12996 bp, 14 predicted proteins | sample SF_Jan12_sed_USG_3_FD_170159 | JGI IMG/M metagenome (GOLD analysis project Ga0224507, IMG submission 170159) | Sediment microbial communities from San Francisco Bay, California, United States - SF_Jan12_sed_USGS_13 | ecosystem: Environmental > Aquatic > Marine > Sediment | place: USA...
TCGATGATGCCGTTATGAATCACGGCCACACGGTCGCCGGACAAGTGTGGATGAGCGTTGAGCTCGGTTACGCCGCCATGCGTTGCCCACCGCGTGTGGGCGACACCGATATTGCCGACCAGCGGGTCCTTCTCCAGCTTTTCACTGAGGCCGGCGACCTTGCCAACAGCGCGGCTCAGTCCAATCGAGCCATCCTCGCGAACAACGGCAACCCCCGCCGAATCATAACCACGATATTCCAGGCGCCGCAGGCCTTCGATAAGTACGGGGACAATATCTCTTCCGGCGACCGCGCCGACAATTCCGCACATTTATTCAGCTTCCTTCTTGGTTGGTTTCTTCCACCCTGGAATCGCTTTCTGTCGTGACCGCTCAATCACCAGCTGATCATCGCCGACGTCCTTGCTAATCGTCGCGCCGGCGCCCACGGTTGCGCCAGCACCAATCCTGACCGGTGCAACAAGCTCGACGCCCGAGCCGATGAACGCCCCATCACCAATGATGGTTTTATGTTTGTTGACGCCGTCGTAGTTGCAGGTGATCGTGCCCGCACCAACGTTGACCTTTTTGCCGATTTCCGTGTCGCCGATGTAGGTCAGGTGATTCACCTTGCTGCCGTCGGCAACCGTGCTCTTCTTGATCTCGACAAAATTGCCGACCTTCACGTTGTTGGCCAGGTCGGCGCCTGGACGCAAGCGAGCGAACGGGCCGATCTCACAGTCGTTGCCGGTGCGCGCACCTTCGAGGTGGCAGTTTGAATGAACGACCGTGCCAGCGCCCAGCTTGCTCTCACGAACAAGGTTATTGGATTCAATCTTCACGCCATCGCCCAGTTCCACGTCACCCTCGAACACGGCGTTCACATCGATGAACACATCCTTGCCACACTTGAGCGTACCGCGAATGTCCACGCGCGCCGGGTCGGCGAACCCGACACCTTGTCGCATGAGTTCGTCGACGAGTCGCGCCTGGAGCGCGCGTTCGGCCTCGGCCAGTTGTTTTTTGTCGTTAATGCCCATTACCTCAGTCCAGGTGTCTGCTTTCACCCCGTGTACGGCCACACCGTCATTGACGGCCATCGCAATCACGTCGGTCAGATAATACTCGCCCTGCGCGTTGTCGTTGCCGAGACCGGCAAGCCAGCGGCGCATCTTGTCCGCCGGGCCAACGAGTACGCCCGTATTGATTTCGCGGACGGCTTTTTCGTCCGGTCCGGCATCCTTTTCCTCGACGATGCAGCTTACCTTGTTGCCCTCGCGAATAATGCGGCCGTAGCCTGTCGGGTCCGCCATGTCCACAGAGAGAACCGCAACATCCTCAGCCGGCGTTTCATCAAGTAAGCGCTGGCAGGTTTCCGGCATCAGCAGCGGGACATCGCCAAAGAGCACCAGGACCCGATTGTCATCCGGCGTATCCGGCATCGCTTGCTGTAGGGCATGACCCGTACCGAGCTGCTCGGCCTGCAGCGCCCAGCGCAACGAGTCGTCCCCAAAGGCTGTCTTGACGGCCTCGCCGCCGTGTCCGTAGACCACGCACACATCATCAGCCGAAAGCGCGGCGGCACAGTCGAGAACATGCCCCAGTAAAGGCCGTCCGGCGAGCGGTTGCAGCACTTTCGGCAGGTCCGAACGCATGCGCGTCCCCTGGCCAGCTGCGAGGATGATGGTGGATAGGCCCAAGCCACATAACTCCTTGATTTCTGACCTGCGAATGATACATGAAGTCGCTAACTGCGAACTTGATTCAGGTCTCGTTAACCCCTGTGACGTATCCTGCCAGCATGCGATTGTCGATCATCCTGACCTGCCTCGCCATCACCGGGTGTAGTGCCTCGATCTACACCAAAGACGGGGTCACCAATGGCGATACGTTCTACCTGGCGCCCCGGGCCTACAGCGACGACGACCCGGTCCTGCAAAGCTGGGTTGCTTACAGCTTGATGAAGAGCGCCTGCCAGCTGGAGCTGGGCGGCGCCAATCCGGCCCGAAACAGCGATTACGGCTGCGAATTCACCGCGCGCCGGCACCTCCTCGAGGCCTGGGAGTCGCAGCGGGCCGAGCATGCGGACGCGAACGACCATTACCTGAATAGCCTGCTGCGGGTCCGCGACGCCGGCTTCCTGGATGAATACACGGTCCGCTATTTCGGGCGCGCTCACTGGCAGATTCCCGCGGAGGTCAGGACCGCAGATTTTCGAGCATGGCAGCGTGAAAACCTGCGCCACCACCGCCCCCAGACCCACGTCATCGGATCCTGGAACTACCGCGCGCTGTAGCCGATGCGCAGGAAGTAGAGAGGCCCGTTGAGCGTGCCGGCATTCGTGCCCAGGGTTGGTCGCGAGGGCGCAAAGTCTTCATCGTACACGCGTCCGAAGTCGGCAAAGTACGCCCTGAACCCAACGAACAACCCGCTCTTCTTGTGCGGTCTGCCCGCCCCGATATCCCAGGTTGCGCCAATGAAGGCACTGGGCTTCGACGAGCTCCAGTGTTCGTACTCCCAGGTGCCGTACCACTCGCTGTCGACCTGTGCCATGTCGACTTCGTGGTAACCGATCCCTGCATCGAACGACATGTTGCGCTTCGTGCCGATTAGCCACTTGAGCGATGTGCCAAGGTACAGCTGGCGCGCCATTAGCGTTGCGTACGAGCCTCTGATATTGCTTTCCGTGGCCGCGATGTTGATGTCGAATCCAAGCAGGAGGTCGCTGTTGGCAAACTGCATGACGGGCCAGTGCAAAGAAGCTCCGATGCCAAAGCCGAGGTCATCGAAGGAACCTCCTGCCACGGGCTGCAGGTCGACAAGTGCAGGCCAGATGGGCATGTCCAGCGATACGTCCCAGCGCGCGCCAGGGGTCGGTGAGTCTTCCTCATGCGCCATTGCCGTCCCGGCCAGCATCAGTATCGCCAGCAGGAGACCAGCGATTCGACTCGCGGCTTGTTTGTTCGTCATGTCTCTTCCTTCATGGTCGCTTTAACCCATGACAATCATCGGGGGAAGAAGGATCAAAAAACTGACGAACACCTGAGGGTCCACTGAGGTTTTGCTGAGGCAGTCAGGCTGGCGGCGTGCGAGAATGCCTCGCTTGCTCAATGGCGCTCTGGCAGAAGAACAACGATGGCCACTGAAACGCTGATACTGCTCGGTATCGGTCTGTACGTCGTGATGATGCTCGCGATCGGCTTCTACGCGTCGCGCGGCGCGCACTCGGTCACCGACTTCATCGTTGCGGGGCGCAATCTTCCCGTGTGGATCTGCTCAGCATCTATTTTTGCTACCTGGTTCGGCACCGGCATCATGATGGGCGCCGCCACCTCCGGCTACGACCGCGACATGCTAATGATGGTCGGTGAACCCTTTGGGTCGGCGCTCGCGCTGTTTTTGAGTGGGCTGTTCTTTGCGCGCCTTTATCGACGGTCGCGGCGGCTGACCTGGATCGAGCTCTTCGAAGCGCGCTATGGGCGGCTTGCCGGCGCCTTTGCTGCTGTCGCCGATATTGCGGCCAGCATCATCTGGCTCGGCGGCATCCTGTTTACGTTCGGTGTGCTGCTCGAGGCCCTGACCGGGCTGCCAATGGCGATCGGGGTATTTGGCGGCCTGACGGTCATCGTCATCTATACGGTGGCGGGTGGCATGTGGGCCGTCGCGCTCACCGATTTCGTGCAGACAATAGTACTGATCCTCGGCCTGTTTATTCTGCTGTACGTCGTGCTGAATGATGTGGGTGGCTGGCCCGCCATCGCCGCGCAGCTACCCGAGCACTCGATGCGCCTGATCCCGCGGGTGCATACGGCCGGAAACTGGATTGACTGGATTCACGTGTGGATGACCCTGGGCGTCGCCGCCATTGCATCGACCCCCATCATCCAGCGCGCCCTGTCGGCGAGGACGGAAGTGGTCGCCCAGAATTCGTTCTACGTGGCGACCGTCCTGTATCTCGGTATCGGTGTGATACCCATCATCCTGGGTCTTATTGCCAGCGTAACGATGCCGAATCTCGAGGATCCCAATGCCGTCCTTACGAAGCTGGCCGTGGAACACCTGCACCCTGTTCTCGTGGTCATCTTTGTTGGCGCCATCCTGTCATCGATTATGAGTACTTCGGACAGCGTGCTGCTGGGAGTGGCGTCTGTCGTGAGCACCAACCTGTTACCGCTGTTTCGCAGGCGCCCCGACAACGGGCTGCGGCTGAGCGTTGCCCGCGTTGCGATTCCAATAGCCGGATTGCTGGCGACCTATGTCGCCTTTAGTGCGAGCCGGGTTGTCCAGGTACTCATCGACGCCGCGGCGCCGCTGCTGGCCGGAATCATCGTGCCGTTTGTTCTTTGTTTCTGGTGGGAAAAAGCGAACAGGTATGGCGCTCTCGCGGGGATCGCCGGCGGGCTGCTGGGCTGGCTGGTTGCAAGGACCATGGACAGCACCATCCCGCCGGACCTCATTGGCTTTTGCGTGTCGCTGGTCGGCATGGTCGCGGTTACCCTGGCGACACAGAAAGTCTGTCCGCCACGTCCATTGACAGACAATGACGGCCAACCGGTGGTACTGGCCGACCGGCTGGGCACGCTTTAGGGGTACTCGCAAAGAGGCCTAGCGTTTTCCCTTGAGCTTCTGGGCAGCGCGGTAGCGGGCACGCGCTTCAGCGAGTTCGGCATGAGCGCGGGCTACGTCGGTTTCTTCAGACGCGCCTTCGAGTGCTTTTTCTGCTTCCTGCTGGGCAGCCAGTGCAGCGGCCTCATCGAGCTGGTCGCCGCGCAGGGCCGTGTCTGCCAAAACGGTGACCTGGCGTGGCTGCACCTCGAGCATGCCGCCCGTGATGTAGAAGCTCTCTTCCTTGCCGTCGGCATCCTGAACACGCACTTCGCCGGGCTTCAGGGTCGTTAGCATCGGCGCGTGACGCGGCGCGATGCCAACCTCACCCATGGACGCAGGCGCGAATACCATCGTGGCTTCGCCGGAGTGGATTTCGCCTTCTGCTGAAACGATGTCGACCTGAATTGTTGCCATTGTCGTTACCTACTGGAATTTAGGTGCGTTCTCGACAGCTTCGTCGATCGTGCCGACCATGTAGAACGCCTGCTCAGGAATATGATCGTAGTCGCCATTGACGATGCCGTTGAAGCCACGAATGGTCTCGGCGAGCGAGACGTACTTGCCCGGCGAGTTCGTGAAGACTTCGGCGACGAAGAACGGCTGCGACAGGAACTTCTGAAGCTTGCGAGCGCGGTTAACGATTTGTTTGTCTTCTTCCGACAGCTCGTCCATACCGAGAATCGCGATGATGTCCTGCAGTTCCTTGTAGCGCTGCAGTACCGCCTGCACACCACGCGCACAGTCGTAGTGCTCCTGACCGATAACGAGCGGGTCGAGAATTCGCGAGCTCGAGTCGAGCGGGTCAACAGCGGGGTAGATGCCGAGCTCGGCAATGTTACGTGACAGAACGAGCGTTGCGTCAAGGTGAGCAAAGGTCGTTGCCGGAGACGGGTCGGTCAGGTCATCGGCAGGTACGTAAACGGCCTGGAACGATGTGATGGATCCGGTCTTCGTCGAAGCGATGCGCTCCTGAAGAATACCCATTTCCTCAGCCAGCGTTGGCTGATAGCCCACTGCTGACGGCATACGACCGCGCAGTGCGGAGACTTCCGTTCCGGCCAGCGTGTAACGGTAAATGTTGTCGATGAACATGAGAACGTCACGACCCTCGTCGCGGAACGCTTCGGCCATTGTCAGGCCCGTCAGTGCGACACGAAGACGGTTGCCGGGAGGCTCGTTCATCTGGCCGTAAACCAGCGATACCTTGTCGATTACGCCTGATTCGGTCATCTCGTGGTAGAAGTCATTACCTTCACGAGTACGCTCACCGACACCGGCGAATACCGAGTAGCCCGAGTGCTCGTGAGCAATGTTACGAATCAGCTCCATGAGCGTCACGGTCTTGCCAACACCAGCACCACCGAACAGGCCAACCTTGCCGCCCTTGGAGATCGGCATGATCAGGTCGATAACCTTGATGCCCGTTTCCAGAAGCTCGGTCGTTGCCGCCTGATCTTCGTAAGAGGGGGCTGCGCGGTGAATTGGCATATGCACTTCGGCGCCAATGTCGCCCGCATTGTCGATCGGCCTGCCAAGCACGTCCATGATGCGGCCCAGCGTCTTCTCACCAACCGGCACAGTAATCGCGCTGCCCGTGTTAGTGACGGCCATACCGCGTTTCAGGCCCTCCGAAGAACCCATTGCAATGGTACGGACCACGCCGTCGCCCAGCTGCTGCTGAACTTCGAGCGTAATGCCCGGCTCATCGATGATGAGTGCGTCGTAGATCTTGGGGATCTGGCCCGCCGGGAACTCAACGTCCACAACAGCGCCAATAACCTGCACAGTAGTTCCGGTGCTCATACTAGTTCCTTACCCTGATACGGCAGCTGCGCCGCCGACAATTTCTGAAATTTCTTGTGTGATCGCAGCCTGACGAGCCTTGTTGTACTCGAGCTGCAATCCGTCAATGATGTCGCCGGCGTTGTCCGTAGCCGATTTCATCGCAACCATTTTCGCCGCCATCTCGCAGGCGAAGTTCTCAACCGCACCGCGGTAAACCTGCGTTTCGATGTAACGCATGAGAACGTCGTCCAACAGGTCACGCGCACTGGGCTCGTAAATGTAGTCCCAGTGGGTCTGCAGGTCGTCATCATCCTTCGCAAGACCGCTTGCCGGTAACAGTTGTGACACTTCCGGCGACTGCGTCATCGAGTTCACGAACTCGTTGTGCACCAGGAACAGGCGGTCGATGCGCCCCTCTTCGTACGCATCGAGCATGATCTTGATCGAGCCGATCAGGTCATTGATCGTTGGCTTGTCACCAAGATGCGTCGCCGTACCGAGAACATTGCCGCCCATGCGGCGGAAGAATGCAACCGCCTTGGCGCCGACCAACGCCAGGTCAACTTCGACATTTTTTTCCTGCCAGTCGCCAATCTCGCCGATCATTGCCTTGAACAGGTTTGCGTTGAGACCACCACAAAGACCACGATCGGTTGAGATAACGATGTATCCGACGCGCTTTACTTCGCGTTCGTTCAGGAACGGATGCTGGTAGTCCGGATTAGCGTGCGCAAGGTGGCCAATCACGCGACGGATGCGCTGCGCGTAAGGGCGCGACGCTTCCATCTGTTTTTGGGCCTTGCGAATCTTGCTCGCCGCGACCTTTTCCATTGCGCTCGTGATCTTCTGCATGTTCTTTACAGAAGCGATCTTCGAACGAATTTCCTTTTCACCGGCCATGCCAGCTCCTAGTAAGCGCCTTTCTCAGCGAACCCTTCACAGATACCTTTAAGGGTCGCCACGATATCGTCGTTGTAATCGCCCGATTCGTTGATCGCGTCGAGGTCTGCCTGGTTGTTCGCCCGCGCGAAGTCATGCAGTGCCTCTTCATAGGCAACAACTTTGTTTACCGGCACCGGATCGATAAAGCCTTCGTTTGCCGCGTACAGTGACAGCGCCATTTCCGCAACCGACAACGGCGAGTACTGCTTCTGTTTCATGAGTTCGGTAACGCGTTCACCACGTTCGAGCTGCTGGCGCGTTGCCGCATCGAGATCAGATGCAAACTGTGCGAATGCCGCGAGCTCGCGATACTGGGCGAGCGCAAGGCGAACACCGCCGCCGAGCTTCTTGATGATCTTAGTCTGGGCCGCACCACCTACACGAGATACCGACAGACCGGCGTTAATAGCCGGACGGATACCTGCGTTGAAGAGATCGGACTCAAGGAAGATCTGGCCATCGGTGATGGAGATAACGTTGGTCGGTACGAAAGCGGAAACGTCACCGCCCTGCGTCTCGATGATTGGCAGAGCGGTCATCGAGCCCGTCTTACCTTTAATCTTGCCGCCCGACACTTTCTCGACATGCTCGGCGTTAACACGCGAAGCGCGCTCGAGCAGACGGGAGTGCAGGTAGAAAACATCACCCGGGTAGGCTTCACGGCCTGGCGGACGACGCAGTAGCAACGATACCTGACGGTACGCCCACGCCTGCTTTGTAAGGTCGTCAAAAATGATCAGCGCGTCTTCGCCCTTGTCGAGGAAGTACTCGCCCATCGATGCACCGGCATACGGTGCGATGTACTGCATCGCAGGGCTGTCGGCTGCGGCTGCCGCCACAATGATCGTGTGTGCCAGCGCGCCTTCTTCTTCAAGCTTGCGTACGACGCCCGCGATCGAAGAGGCTTTCTGGCCGATGGCAACGTAGATGCACTTAATGCCCGTGCCGCGCTGGTTGATGATCGTGTCGATTGCGACCGCGGTCTTGCCCGTCTGGCGGTCGCCAATGATCAGCTCACGCTGGCCACGGCCGATAGGCACCATCGAGTCAATCGATTTCAGACCGGTCTGTACCGGCTGGCTGACCGACTGGCGTTCGATTACACCGGGCGCAACCTTCTCGATTGGCGCAGTCAGATCGGTATCGATCGGGCCCTTGCCGTCAATCGGGTTGCCCAATGAATCAACCACTCGACCCAGCAATGCCTCACCGATCGGCACTTCGAGGATGCGCCCCGTCGTCTTGACCGTGTCGCCTTCCGAGATGTGCTTGTAGTCACCCAGGACAACCGCACCGACCGAGTCCTGCTCGAGGTTAAGTGCCATACCGAAGGTGTTCTGCGGGAACTCGAGCATTTCGCCGTAGCGAGCATCTGCCAGGCCGTGGATGCGCACAATGCCGTCGGTTACCGCGATTACGGTGCCGACGTCACGCGCTTCCGCGGAAGCCTCGAAGTTCTCGATGCGTTCTTTAATCAGCGTGCTGATTTCAGAAGCTTTGAGTGCCATTTCCTTTTCCTCTTTACTTGGTCAGTGCGTTGGCAAGACCTTCCAGCCTTGCGCGCAGTGATCCATCAATTACGACATCGCCAGCGCGGATCACGGCGCCACCAATAAGGTTTTCATCTATTTCTGTCGTCAGTTTCACCTCACGACCCAGGCGCTCCTTGAGCGAGGCCGTGATTTCCTGCTTCTGCTCCGCGTTCAGCGGGGAGGCGGACGTGACAACCGCGTCAACGCTGTTCTCTACTTCGGCTCTGAGTGCCTCAAAGTGATCAGCGATCTCGGGCAGTACAGGCACCCGACGATTCTCCAACAGCAGCTTCAGGAAATTGCTGCCATGGTCGCTACCGCCGGCGAACACCGAGCCCTCACCAACGGCCTTCGCAAACAGTCCCGTCAGAAACTCGAGTCGCTGCCCGTCGTTTAACGATGGGCGTGCCAGAAACGCGGCGATCTGGCCGTCGCTCATCAGGTCCCGCGCAACAGCAAACGACGCCGACAATTCCGCCAGCGCATTACTTTCCTGGGCAACCTCAAAAGCTGCCTGCGCATAGGGCCTTGCTACTGTGTTGTTGTCAGCCACTTATCTAGAGCTCCTGCGCAAGCTTGCCCAGTATGTCGTCGTGGGCCTTGCCGTCAATCTCACGCTTCAGGATCTTCTCGGCACTGGCGATCGCAATCGCCGATACCTGGCCACGCAGCTCTTCGCGAGCCTTGTTGGCTTCCTGCTCGATCTCGGCCTTGGCGGCGCTGAGCTGACGCTCGCGCTCCTTGACGCCGGCGTCTTTGCCGTCGGCAACGATCTCGTTGGCGCGGGCGTGTGCCTGGTCAAGAATGCCGGTGGCCTGCTGGCGAGCCTCGTTGACGATCTCGTCAGCCTGAGCCTGCGCCTCGACCAGCTTCTCCTGGCTCTTGTCGGCAGCGGCGAGACCTTCTTCGATCTGCTGCTGGCGTTCTTCGAGCGCATTGAGAATCGGCGGCCAGATGAACTTCATACAGAACCAGACAAACACGATCATCGCGATCGTCTGGCCGATGAGGGTCATATTAATATCCACGTAATGCTCCTCGCATTCTATTCGGGATCAAAACCGTAGGAGCGGCTTATGCCGCGAAGATTCGGGCCTAAAGGCCCTCCCACATTTTATTAGCCGCCAGTTGCTGTCTGCAGCTGACCGATAAACGGGTTTGCGAAGGCGAAGAACAGTGCGATACCAACACCGATCATCGCAACAGCATCAAGCAGTGCGACAACGATGAACATCTTCGTCTGCAGCATCGGAGCCAGCTCCGGCTGGCGTGCAGCACCTTCGAGGAAGCGGCCACCCAGAAGGCCCATACCAATACCAACGCCAAGGGCGCCGAGGCCAATCAGAAGTGCGACAGCAATTGCCGTTAAGCCAATAACAGTTTCCATCAGTTTCTCCTACGGAGGATCAAGTCCAAATATTGAAAATTAAAGTAAATCGATTAGTGCGATTCTGACGCAAGGCTCAAATAAACGATGGTCAGCATCATGAAAATAAAGGCCTGCAGGGTCACGATCAGGACGTGGAAAACAGCCCAGCCAAAGTGCAGCGGCAGCTGCCAGATACCCAGCAACGCAATCAGGATGAAGATCAGCTCACCGGCAAACATATTGCCGAAGAGTCGCAGTGACAGCGATACCGGCTTGGCCAGCAGCGCAACACTCTCAAGAATGAAGTTGAACGCAATAATAAACGGCGCGGCGATGAGGGCCGGGCCCTTGAACGACGGTGCGATCGGATGCAGGGTCAGCTCGCCGATAAAGCCCGTTATGCCCTTGTTCTTGATCGTGTAGAAAATGATCAGGAAGAAGACGGCGATCGACATGCCGAACGTAATGTTCACGTCCGTTGACGGCACGACCTTCATGTACGGGATGCCTGCCGCACCGGCTGCCATCGGAATCCAGTCGACGGGGATCAGGTCCATGAGATTCATCAGGAAAACCCAGACGAAAATTGTCAGGCCCAGAGGGGCAATCAGGCGGCTCTTGCCGTGGAAGGTGTCTTTGACGCTGGAATCAACAAACTCGACGATGATCTCGACGAAGGCCTGGAACTTGGTGGGTTTTCCTGTTGACGATTTCTTTGCGGCGCGCCAGAACAGGAAACAAAACACCACGCCAAGCAGAAGCGACCAGAACATCGAGTCCACGTTGATCGCTATTGGGTTGCCAGCGCAGGTATTCCATACCCACTCACCCGCCTCATCCCTGCAAACCTGCAAATTCTGCAGATGGTGCTGGATATAACTGCTTGACGTTAGTTCGCCGTGTCCGCCTTCAGCTGCCATTGCTGTTGTCCGTTTCCTGTTCTTGTCCGCTGCGCATCAGGAAGCCCGAAAAAACCACCAGCTGCGTAACTATGAATCCTGCAAAAAGTGCCGCTGCCGACAGCGGTCTGACTAACGTAAACACGAGCGTAAAGAACAAAACGGTCAACGCCAGCTTTCCTATCTCACCTATCCACGCCGCCCGCATGAGGTCCTGCGCCCCGGGGTCTCGTCTTGGCACAATCAGTCGAAGTGCCAGGAAGCCGTTTGGTATCACGCAGACCAGGCTTCCGAGCATTGCCGAATAACCTGCTACGCCGCCAAAAACGCCCCAGAGACCCGCAGCCAGAACCGCCCCAACCACCAGCTGCCACATTAGTACCCGGGCGATAGTGAGATCCATTTCTCTATGCCTCCGGCACTAAAAACGCCACTTCCATCGGTTCGGGCCGGCGGTGGGTGGCGCATGTGGTGTGATTCTTCCAGGCGGGCCTGTGAATAGCGTGCGCATTATAGAGGCAGGTATGGGGCAAGGCAACAAAAAACCCCGTCCTGAAAGGAGCGGTTGGCCAGGCCTTTTTCCCGGGGTTTTAGGGGGTTTCGGCCTATTTCTCCCAGTGCGACACAGCGCACATATGAGGAGACGGTGTCCGCGTATAAATAGGGTGTCTATAGCCCTTTAAATTAACGCTATGTTGTTGATTGCCAGCGAAACAATCCGAACCAACCGGACCCTGAACGATGTCGTCCGGGAGATGAGCTTTACGCTGAGTTTCTTCGCCAGCCCCGGCAAGTTTGCCGAGCTCATGCTGGGCCAGTCCCGCCGCATCGTGGTACTGACGGAGAATGACGTAACGGCCGAAGCGGTTCGGGCGCTGAAGGGTGCCAGGGACCGCGCACCGTTCGGCGTCATTGTGGCCGCCGACAGGGCCTCGCTGCGCAGCAGCAAGCAGGCGGAGCTCGTCGACAAGCTGGCCAGCTACGACAATATCGAGTGGATCGGCACCAATTTCGATTTCGACAAGCTGAGCGCCTCAGCCCGGCGCTGCCGTCGCCGGATGCTGCGAGTTTCGCGTCGCGAGTTGGAAAGCGCCCTCGAAAACGGCGAAATCGTGCTGCGCTACCAGCCCAAAGTGGAGCGCAACGCGGGTAACGAGTGGCTGACACAGGAGGCCGAGGCCCTGGTCCGCTGGCATCACCCGGAACATGGCCTGATCGGGCCGCTGGAGTTCCTGCCCGAGGCCGAGGCATTCGGACTGATGGCAGACCTCAGCGAATTTGTCCTCCGCGAGGCCGCCAAGCAGCAGGTGACGTGGCGAAACCAGGGCATCGTGCTGAACTCCTGTATTAACCTCGCGTCGAGCCAGCTGAATATTCCTGATCTGGCGAGCAAGTACCGCGACATCGTCAGAGAGGCCGGCCTCGAGTGCGCCGCCTTTATGTTTGAGGTTATCGAGCAGGACCTGACCGACCCATCGGCGCCGCACCTTGCGGCGATCAAGGGGCTGCGCAACCATGGGTTCCGCATCTGTCTGGACGACTTCCGGGTGGCGGCGTCATCGCTGGGGACCTTCGAACACCTGCCCTTCGATGAAATCAAGATTCATGCCTCGGCACTGAAGCGCGCTCAGGGCGACACGGTCGCCATGGCCGTGCTCGCCGCCGTGACGGGCCTGGCACACAATCTCGGAATGTCCGTCTGCGCCGAGGGCGTCGAGGACCAGCAGACCTTTGAATTCCTGAAGACTATCGAGTGCGACAAGATGCAGGGCTTTTTGATCTCGGAAGCCGTAATCCCGTCAATCATTCGCCGCGTCTACTCCTCGAAGGAAGAGGCCGCCGACTCTGCCGCCTGAGCTCGTATTTACTTGATGTGTTTGAG
>Ga0224507_10000716_pt1 | contig 12983 bp, 10 predicted proteins | sample SF_Jan12_sed_USG_3_FD_170159 | JGI IMG/M metagenome (GOLD analysis project Ga0224507, IMG submission 170159) | Sediment microbial communities from San Francisco Bay, California, United States - SF_Jan12_sed_USGS_13 | ecosystem: Environmental > Aquatic > Marine > Sediment | place: USA...
CGGATCCCAGTAAAACAAAACCCGGACTGCACTCCTGGCAGCGAAAGACATCAGAAAAAGGACCACGATGCTGCATATAATCAGGGCAATACTCCATGAATTAAGAAACATGAATACGCCCGTCTTTGATATCTATTATCCGATCAATTGCCTGGTGCTCGGTCACCACCGGATCGTGCGATGTAATTATTATGGTTTTGCCGGCCGACTTCAGGTCGGCCATCAAATGCATAAATTCTTCGCTTAAGCGGCTATCCAGATGAGCTGTGGGTTCATCTGCCAGGACCAGAGGCGGATTATGAATAAGTGCCCTGGCAATAGCGACCCTTTGCAGTTCTCCGCCGGAAATCTGCCCGGCAGGAAAATTTTCCCTGTGGGTTATTGAAAAACGATCCATCAGCTTCCAGGCCCTTTCCCTCATCCGGGCAGGAGAAATACCCAGAGGAATCAGCGGCAGGATAATATTATCCCGTACCGTAAGGTTTGGCAGGATATTAAACGTTTGAAAAATGAAACCGATTGAACGCCTTCGGTGCAAAGTCATAAACCGGTCCGGTAACCGGGACAGCTTTTTGCCTGCCACGGTAACCCTTCCGCTTGTGGGTTGAAAAACACAACCGATTATCGACAGCAGAGTGCTCTTGCCCGAGCCGCTCGCCCCGCGAAGACAGACCATGCTGTTGCTGTCGATCTGCAGGTTGACAGTATCAAGAGCAACCACCTCGTTGATCTGATTCCGGTTATAAATTTTTGTGACTTCCTCGAGTTCGATCAACATGCATTAGACTCCATCGATTACATGCCGCTTAAAGCTGAATCGGCCGGAACACTCGCACTCCGCCATGCCGGAATAACGGTTGCCGCCAGGTAAGGAAGCACTGAAAAACAAAAAATCAGGATAAAATTGGACACTATAAACGACGGCACCAAATGTAGGGAAGGATGAATAACCGACCAGCCGACCAGCACCGGTCTGAAGAGGGTCGCCTCAAAAAAAGCGACATGAATATAGGCCAGGGTGCAGCCGTTCACAAATGCCAGGCCGGAAACCAGAAAACCTTCCCAGAAGCGAACCGCCAGAATATCAGAAGTTTCCCATCCGAGTATTTTCAAGATGCTGATTTCCCGTTTTTCCTCAGGTGAAAGACCGGATGCCTTATCCCACGCAAGAATCACAAAAGCACTAAGAGCCGCCAGCAGACAGACAGAGGCAAAACCGCTGCGCCAGCCAAAAACAACCTGGTATGTCTTGCTTATCTGGCTTCTGGTCAGGACACGGGTACCGGGGAGAAGAGCGGCAATCTTCTTAGCTATTGTGGTAACCTCGGACTGGTTTGCCACATAAACACAGAGATCTGTTGCCATGTTGACAGGAATGCTGAACAGGTCTCGGGCATCATCGATACTCATAACCACAAGATCATCGGTCAGGATATCGATCTCCGGCTTGAACACACCGGTTACCTCAAAAGAAGCCAGGGAAAGATCAGGACGGAACAGCGACAGTAATCTGCCGCCCTTTTGCTCAAGAATCTTTTTAACCGATCTGCCTACAACTGCCTGACCCCCTGTCCCGGAATCCGGCATAGTTCCCTCCTGCAGGGTGAGATGGAGCTTGTCGCCGAGCGGCATGCGCCTGGCGTCAATTCCCATCACCGTATAATTTGCCCCCTGCACCTCGTCAAAATAATACCCCCATATCCTGGGAACGATATCCTTGATGCCGAAAATAACTGACAGTTTCTCTGTATATTCAACGGGCACGGCAACCTGTCTTCCGGCAGAGATCTTCTGGATGGTGATTTCCGGTGCACTTCTCAGGGCGAGAGCTGCTGTTTCCGTCAGGGCCTGCGTTAACATCTGAAAGGAAGCGACAAGGAAAATGACCCCGGAAAAAACCACGAGCACGCTGATATTCTTCATCCTTCTTCGCCAAAGAGACGCAAGAGAATAATCAAGAATATTTGTATGCTTGGTCAGGCCACCTATCATTTGTCGCAACTTAATCAGAATTGATGTTTATTTCTGGTGGTGCCCAGAAAGAACCTGTCGGAAAGTGCTCGATCGCTCCGGGGTGATCCATGAACGGAGCAATCCGGTCGCTGACTGCCGGATGTCGGGTATATCTTGCCTCTGTAGAAACGCACAAATCAGTGAGACCGAGCCCTGACGTGGCAATATCAAAAAGTTGCCCGTTATCTCTTTGTCGAACCCTCTGTTGAAGAGAAAAAACAAACAGACCTGAATCACATATAAAAAGGGTTACAAGTAAAATTATGAGAAAATATACAGGTCTTCTCGGTGCGGTGTCTGTTTGATTATTCACTTGTTCCCATGACGCATTTTTGTCGTCCGCATTGACTGCACCAGATTATCGGTTATCTCTGCGAAGGTGAGGATCTTGGTTCCTTTGTGGTCTTTAAGAAAATTTTCAGCAGCACCTCGTGACTCGAAAGCAATAAATTCCTTTCCCATCGGCCCATAGACATCGCTGCCCACAACATAAAATGCGCTGTTCCCGTTCAGCCACTGCAGAGTATAATAATCCTTCACCCATATTTCGCGGACATCCTTCTGCTCAAATTCACTGTATTGTTTGGTATTGAAGTAAAAAACCATCATATCTTTTACACCGTCAAAATACATGACGGAATTATTTGTCAGGCGGACCTGGACTATCCAGTCTTCATATTTGGCAACAAACATGCCACAGATCGAACACCGCACATCAGGTGTTATAACTTTCTCCGGCTCTCCATGCCCGACATCTGAGAAAAAAATAGCCGAACAAAAGAGAACGCCGCAAAGCATTAAGAATGATTTCCGTCTCACCCAGGCCCCCTTAACCGTTAAACATAATTTTGAGCAGTAACTATTGCGATCAGTATCATTCTGCATGGACAAATTGTGACAGCGAACTGTTGAGTTCCTTCTCGCTCACCCCGCCTAGAACCGCCGAAACTATCTTATGCTGGGGATCCAGTATAATCGTCTGCGGCAAAGCCTTCACCTTGTAATTCCTGGATACTCTGCCTCCGATGTCCAAGGCAATGGGAAATGATATCTGGAGTTCCTGTTTAAAAGATGAAAGACTGCTGTAATCCGTACCGAGGGAATCCAGATATAAAATTTTCAAGCCCTGTAATTTATACCTGGCATAATAATCATTAAATACCGGGGTATCGGCTCGACAGAACTTACAGTCTGTCAGGAAGAATCGCAAGATAACCGGTGAACCTGCATAATCTGATAGGGATATTTCGCTGCCGTCGAGATCTTTGACGGTAAAATCGGGCGCCCTGTCACCTATTTTCAGGCCTTCCTTATTTTTCTCACTGCTACAGGACAGAATGAAACAGGCAAACACTACCAGCAGGGTCAAGCGGACAGTATTGTTAACTGAAAAGTTATTTTTCGTTTTTATGATGCACTCTCCTTCATTTCAGCTCAATGCTGTTCCTCAAAGCTTCATTCATCCTTCTGTTAGTATCCCCTGCCGCATATGAAAAACCCGGGCATTATTTTGCGATTCAACAAGGTGTACGTTATGAGTAACGGTAACGAATGTTGTCCCCCGGGAATTATATCTTTTGAAAATTTGCAGAATATCTCTTTCAGTCTCTTCGTCAAGATCCCCTGTAGGTTCGTCTGCCAGAATAATATCAGGTTGATTTATAAATGCCCTGGCAATGGCAATCCTTCTCTGCTGACCGCCCGACAGCTGGGAAGGAAAAGAGTTTGTTTTGTCTTTCAACCCAACAAGGTCAAGGATATCCTGGGCTTGCTGGTAATCGCCCTTCGGGTTCTTGCCGAAGCTTAAGGGAAGAAGGACATTTTCCAGGGCGGTCAGGGTGGGGATGAGACTGGCAAACTGAAAGATGAAACCGATAGCTGTATTGCGCATATCTGAGAGGGCTTCATCACTCTGGCTCCAGTTTTCAACACCGTTGACCAGAACCTCCCCGCTATCAGGTACGGTCAAGCCGCCAATGAGGCTTAGCAGTGTCGTTTTTCCTGATCCTGAGTGCCCGAGTATGACGGCAAATTCTCCTCTTTCAATTGACAGGTCAACGTTATTGACAGCACTAACGGTGATATTGTCCGATTCATATGTTTTGTTTAGTTGACGGCATTCAATCAGCACTCTTTCTTTCCTCGTTTAAATAATAAAGCTGAAAACATGAAGTGAAAATGATATCCGATGCGGAACAGTTATGCAATAATGGGAATGAAGTGGATTCTCGGTACCAGAGACAAACCGTAAAATCGCTTAATATAATTGCTTGAATTAACAATTTTACGCAATCCAAAAACCTTATAAATCAAACCTATATTCAACGAATTAGATTTCAACATAGTGGGTATTTTGTTGGTTATTTGTCTTGTCACAATTGAGCTAACTATTTAACCACTCTACCTTATTTTTTTTTGAATTAAATAAAAAAATACATTTTTTGATTGCTTTTATGCTACACGCTGTGGTACAGGTACCACACAGAGGATTATTCCATATAACGACAAAGCCTATTGATGTTATGTGGACGGTTAGAAGCCAAAGTTAAGCCCTTGTACCTAGGCTCTAAAAACCAACTTATAAAAATTGTGACGGAGGAAGGAGTACATGAAAATCGTATCCAAGAAAACCTGCTATTATGCCCTGATTGCTGCTGGAGTATTAACATTTGGGACAATGGGGCTCTCAACATCTGCTCAGGCCGATAAATACGATGCAACTGTTTATGTTGCAGGTATGGGCGGTCATTTTGCAGCCGCTGATGTAATGATCGATCCGAGCATGCCGGCACCGATACAATTGAAAAATCTCAGCAAGATTGACATTGGTGACAATGCGACACATCCGACCCATGATGCGCGTATTGATGTTAATAACCGTGACATTATGTACTGGTCCACCTATAAAATAGACAAGGAAACTGGCGCTCCCCATGTCGGAGCAACTGACCTTAAAACCGGCAAAAAAGTGATGGATGTCGATGCCCCTATCCCTGAAATGGGTCAGGCGAACACCAAGTCACTTTATTGTGGCTCCGGCCAGACCAAGGATTTCTACTTCCCGATTGCCATGACCAGCAAGGGATATATAGATGTCTATCAGAAATCAGACATGAAACGCATTAAAAGTGTCTTTCTGGAAGGTACCGAGGCTGATCCGGGTGTTCCTTACATCTTCTATCACGGATCCAACTCGCCTGACATGACCAAAATGCTCATTTCCGTAAACGAAGCAGAAACAGATCACGGTAAGCCGATTGGCAAAATCCACCTGATGCTGCTGGATGCAAAAGCTCTTGAGACCGGCGATGTTAAATTACTCAAAAAAGGGGTAATTCCTGGCAACGCTGGAAAAACAATTAATTTCCGTTCAACCTGGTCACCTGATGGCAAAATGATCGCACTTTCAGGCGCTGACACAATGTACATTGTTGATGCTGAAACCCTGACCCTCATCACACGCCAGCCGATGGGCAAGCTGGAAGAAAATCATGATGCCATGTTCACCCCTGATAACAAGTACATCATCGCCACTTCCAGGACAAAGACTCTGGCAAGCGGCAATGCCAAGAAAATCAGCCGTGAAAATTTCGGTTGCACAGAGGAAGTTGCACCCGAGAAACTTGGCAATGAAGACTTCACCATGGACGGCCAGATAAAACTGTATGATGTTGCCGCCCAGAAGTTTGTAGGCCAGGCAACTTCTACCTGTCTTGCCTGCCATAACGAAGAAGGTCTAGAGCAGCATGCTGTTCTTTGTGGCCTCGACGCCAACTTTAAATAAAATAAATACCGTATTAACCCATAGTAAAAAACCGGGAGGGCTCCCCTCCCGGTTTTTTCTATTCGGTGACTTGCCTTAACTTCTTCCTTGTTTTCTTTTTTCAATCTTTGTATAAATTTTTTTTTGCGTTGCTGATTACTACCCATCTTAAATATATTGAATAATAAATGACCGGAAAAGGTTTAGATTCAATTCTCACCACTGCCTGGAAAACCGTCTATCGTAAGGTTTTTCGCAATATTGTCCTGGCCCTGGCAGTATCACTGTTGGTGTCCCTGCTCGTCTTTGCCCTGCTCTTTAATCGGGCTGTTCAGGATGATATTGATGCAGCTTCCCGCAAACTTGGTGCCGACATCGTTATGGTGCCTGCAGAAGCTATAGAAATGGCGGAAGAATTTATCCTGGAAAGCAAGAAAAAAGGCTTTTACATGGATAAAGACGTATATGAAAAAGTAAAAACCCTGCCGGAAATCAAGGCCGCCACGTACCAGATATATTTAGAAACCCTGGAATCAGGATGCTGCAGCATTGTAGCAGGCCAGGTCATCGCCTTTGATCCTGAAACAGATTTTGTCGTCTCCCCCTGGTTCAGCAAAACTCCTCCTCCCCTTGGAGAAAGTGAAGTGTATATAGGCAGCTATGTCTATGAATATTTGGGCCTGATAGACACGCCGACACTTTTTAATCATAAGGTCAAGGTTGTCGGAGATATTGAGGAAACCGGGACCGGCCTGGACCATGGCCTTTTCATGCGGGTCGAAGACTTAAACAAAATTACCGAGCAGGTCGTAGGAAAATATAAACCCGGAGACATATCAATCATCTTCCTGAAATTGAAGGAAGGGGTTGATTTCGATGCATTGATCAACAAGCTCTCAATTATGTTTCCCAATATCGGTATAATGACTCCGGGCAGCATCGGGGCTGATGTCCGGTCGACATTGGAAGATATCACAAAAGTTTTCTCGATCACCATTATTATTTCATCGGTTCTGGCAGTATTGTTGGCATGGTCTACCTTTACGGCCCTGGCCAATGAAAGGCAACGCGAAGTCGGCATATTGAGAGCAATCGGCGCGCATAAATCCCACATCATGAAAATGTTTCTGTCCGAAGCAGCAATAATCAGCTTGATAGGTGGAGTGCTTGGAGTGGGAATAGGGAACTATCTTATCCATAACCTGGCAGGCAACTTTGACCTCTTGAGCAAACTTGGCGCCTATGCTTCTTTTTCCCCGCTGAATGTTCTTTTCAGTGTTGTTGCCATGCTGGTCGGAATAAGTGTCTGCCTTATTGGTGCGGCTATTCCCGTCATCCGACTCGCGCGGCTTGAACCTCTGGTGGCAATAAAAGAGGATTAGTTGCCTACCGCCTCACCTGCGTCATCATGCAAAAGCACAATTGCTTAATGGTGTTTTCTGCACGTCCTGCCTATATAAATTAAGCCGTCTTTCTGCCGCCAAAAACATTCTTCAATTGTTTGATCCAGATTCCAATGAGGAACCAGGAATATGCAGAGGTACCTAATATTATCAGGACACATGCTTTTATGATATCCGTCAAGAGAGAAAGCGGGAACAAAACTGGAAAAGAAGGGCCCAAGGGAGAGGAATTTGGCTAATTTAAAAGCGGAAAAGGCAGTCCGCCACATGTTGGCCTTGGCAATTGTCGCCCCGTTAAAGGCGGCATAGGATTAAAAAACCAACAGTCCTATCGAGCAGACATCAAACAGGATCTTTTCAAAACAGGTTTATACTCTGTTTAATCAGACAGAAAAATATTATTTAACCGGTTATTCACCCTCAGGGAGTGGTACAAGAAGTGTCGGGATATTCGCCCGCCGCAGCACTCTGCGGGCAGTACTTCCCATCACCGAATCCTTTAAAGTGCCGTGCCCATGGCGTCCCATGACAATAAGGTCATAATTACCTTCTGCCGCCTCATCAACGATACACTCTACAGGATTTCCTCCCTTTACTATAATTTGATAGGTGACATATGGTGTGCCCGATGAGGCCGGTAGGATTTCGTTACAATACTGGCCGACGCAATCCTTAATGGCGACATTGTCACGTTTCCGTGCAAAGAGAATTTCTCGTGCTTCCTTGAGATCCCTGTTCTTTATTTCTTCCCAGAATTCTTCAGAAATGTAACCTGAGAGATTCTTGAGAAGTTCGGGACTTTCTTCTACGACATGAAGAACAAAAAGTTCGGCGTTATATTTATGCGAGAGACTTGCAGCATAATTAAAGGCATAACGGCCACTCTCGGATAAATCTGCAGCGTAAAGAATCTTTTTAAATTCTATGACAGGAACGTCCATCTTTTTACCCCTTTACAAAAAGCTGTCGATTATATCTTAAGCTACAGGTGATTTTTTAAATTTATTAAACAAGGGTTTCAACCAGATACCGCTCAGGAACCAGGAGTAACCATAGGTACCTATAAAAATCAGTGCAAAGGCCTTAATGATATCCATAGTCGATCCATTCAGAGAGAAGCCGGGGACAAAGCCGAACAGGAACGGCCCCAGGTAGAGAAACTTGGCAAATTTGAAGGCAGAAAAGGCTGTTCTCCACATGTTGGCTTTGGCAATGGTCGCCCCCGCAAAAGCGGCAATGCAGACCGGCGGAGTGATGTTGGAATCCTGGGACAGCCAATAGACGATCATATGCGCTGCGATCTCGTTGACACCAAGATGCGTCAAAGCCGGGACAGCTACCACTGCCGTAATGAGGTATGCAGCAGTAACAGGAACTCCCATGCCAAGTACCAGAGACGCCAGGGCGATAAGAAATATGGTCAGAATGAGAGAACCCCCTGCCAGATCAATAACGATATCAGCAAAAGTGAGAACAAGCCCACTGAAAGTCAGTACGCCTATAATAATACCGATAACTCCAACAGTGGCGCCAATCTTCAGGCTACTTTCTGTTCCGGACCTGGCCGCTTCGACAAAATTTATAAAACCTGTCTTCATGTCCCTCCTGAAAATATACTGAAAAGCTGCTGCCGCGAGCACACCAGCAAAAGCCCAGCGTAGCGGTGAAATATCAAGTTTCAACGCAGAAGCTTTCAGCAGAGCGCCAATAATGACTGCAGTGGCGATTATAGCCAGTGTCGGGTCGATCTTGGTATGTTTGCGGAACCAGCTGACCACTATGCATGTGATGGTCCCAAGGATAGCCGAATATCCAGGTGAAAAACCAGTAAGCATAAAAATGGTGATGACCACCAGGGGCAATATGTAGAACCACTCCTTCTTCAATATCTCCCAGGCGCTGAATTCCGACTTCTCACCAATGACGTTGTTCATCTTCGCTTCATAATGAACCATGACAAAGACCGAATAAAAATACATGAGGGCGGGAAAGAGTGCGACCATCATGATTCGTGAATATGGAACGCCGGTGAGTTCAGCCATGATGAATCCACCCGCACCCATGATCGGTGGCATGAACATACCGCCGATTGATGCTGCCGGTTCAATGGCACCGGCAATATGCGGCTTGAACCCCGCCTTCTTCATCATGGGAATGGTAAAAGCGCCGGTTGAGACTGTATTTGCTATCGCACTGCCTGATATGGAGCCGAACAGCCCGGAAGCGATAACCGCAACCTTTGCCGGGCCGCCTACCTTATGACCAACCGCGGCCAAAGGGAAGTCGATGAAAAATTTCTGTGCCCCGCACTTTTCCAGAAAGGCGCCAAACAGAACAAAGAGCAGGATATATGTTGCCAGGACGTTGGCCATGATGCCGAACACCCCGTCACTTTTGTAGAAGATCGAGGTACAGAGTGATGGAAAGGTATCTCCTGCATGGGAAATGATGTCAGGCATGGAATCACCGAACATGCCGTAGAGGAGCATCAGTACACCTATGATGACAAAAATATTACCGACTACACGGCGGGCCAGTTCAATGCCGATCAGCACACCGATCATGGCGATCGCCATGTCGAGCTGTGTCTCCATACCGGTCCGGTAATTGATCGCCTCAAAATTATACATCCAGTAGCCTACGGAAACTATCGACAGGACAATGAGAATATAGTCGACAATACGCATGACAGTCGATTTGGAGCGGTACAACAGAAAAACCAGGACATAGGTTATAATGACATAGATGCCTCGATGATACTGGGTTGCGGCTGGGGAAATAACGGCTGAGTAAGAATAAAAAAGCAACAATCCTACAGAACAGATATCAAACAAAATCCGCTCAAATTGGTTCATTTTGGAAAACACAGCCACTCCTTAAAGTTAAGTTAGAACATTGTACTTCTCGAGAGGCATCCCCCTGCCGATACCTCGTTGTGGTATAATATGATATCGAAAATATTTCGCCCAACAGAAAAAAATTACGGCAGAGCTAAACAAAAAGCTCTGCCGCAATAAAATATTGAACAAAGAAACCTCTATTTACAGCAGACCTTTTTCTTTCCAGAACTTCTCAGCACCAGGGTGCAGCGGAGTAACGATACCATTAATACCGGTCTTGACAGCCATTTCCTTAAAGGTTTTTTTCTGTTCAACCATATGCTTCAATCCCTCGTCGGTATAAATGATGGAAAGGAGCTTGTAGACCACGTCAGCCGGGACATCTTTGTTTGCAACCCAGAGGGCGGAATCCTGAAAGGAAGGTGTTTCTTTATCAACACCCCTGTACGTGCCGGCAGGAACAGCGAGTTTGGAGAAGTATGGATACTTTTCATAAAAACCTGAAGCTGTTGCATCAGCACCGAGATCGACCAGGTCAATATCGTTGGTCTGAGCGGCCATGATGACTGCGCCGGAAGGAAAAGCAGTGAAGAGCCAGAATGCATCCAGTTGATTGTTTCCGAATGCCTGTGCAGCATCATTATACCCCATGGCATTGCGCTCGATCTTGTCCCAAACACCCATATGGGTGAAAAAAAGCTCACAGTTGGCAAAAGCGCCTGAACCGGCATTACCAACACCCACTTTTTTGCCTACCAGATCCTTGGTCGACTTGATCCCGGACCCTTTACGTGCCACCAACTGGGCTGGCGCGCCATACAGATAACTGACCGCCATAACATCCTCATACTTGTTGGTATCGTTTTTCATCATTCCGTTGCGACCGAGATAAACATGACCCGAATAGACAACACCGAAATCCATCTTGCCGGCATTTACCTTGCGCAGATTTTCAACCGAACCCGCCGAAGACTGAGCTTTGACAACAAACTCCGCAATATCCTGCACTGGCTGATAGGTTTGAATTGCATTGGCAACAACCTGGAATGTACCTCCTGCAGGCCCACCGCCAAAAACTATCCGGTCCTTAGCATACGAATCATTCGCGCTTCCCGCTATCATCACCATTCCAAGACACATGGCGGCCATCAGGCCAAATACTTTTTTCATTGCGTTCTCCTTCTCAAGTTTTGTTCATCAGACAGCTCAACACTGCCTGCATAGACACTTGTACAACTCTGATAGAATTTTAAAAAAAACGAAACCTAATCTTAATAACCACTTCATATTTATCAATAACTATTATTCACTAAATGATAATGCGTCAAACTGATTATTCCTTGATGGACAACATCAATATAGTATTTGAGAATTTACTGATAAAATATATTATATTAACTTGAACCCCATTCTCAAATTATTTGTGAAATAAACATCATATTTTTTACATAGCCACCAAGGGAATATAATCCGGCGCCCAACGCATCCTGCGAATCAGCTCATTCAGGCGCGACTTATCATTATTATGCTGAAAAGTTGAAAATGCACAGGGCCTGCTCACTCCGAGGTTAATAGCCGCTTGGCCAACAGCCTGGGCAACTTTCAAGCTGACATCATTTAATTTTGTTACATCAGGAACAAGACATCCCTGCTGCATCTCTTCAACGGTTACATATGCTGAAACAGCCCGTGCCGCTGCGGTAAAAAATTCCGGCAGAACCTCTCTTGCGCCTGAGGCCAGAACACCAAGACCTACACCTGGAAAAACAAACACATTATTACACTGACCGATGCGATATTTTTTGCCCTTATACTCTACGTCAGGAAAGGGTGAACCTGTCCCTACCAGAACCCTGCCGTCGGTCCACCTGTACAGGTCGGACGGAATGGCTTCAGACATGCTTGTCGGGTTGGAAAGGGGCATAACAATCGGTTTGTCTGTATGTTCAAGAACCGACATGACAATCTCCTTATCAAAACATCCCCGCTGCCCTGACGTGCCTATTAAAACAGTCACTCCGGCCTTTTTCACCACATTCGCCAAGGTCAGATCGCTTTCATTCTGCAACCATTCCAGCGCCGCAGGATCCTTGGCAAATTTTTCCTTGTACGGCAGAAGGGTACGTTCCGTCGTAATGAGTCCCCGGGAATCAAGCGTAAAAATCCTTGCCCGCGCTTTCTGCACAGACAGCCCTTCCTCGCATAAAGCAGTTTCAATCTGTTCGGCTATCCCGACTCCTCCTGCGCCTGCACCATGAATCAGAAAAACCTGGTCACGCAGTTTTTCCTTTTTTATCTTCATTGCCGTCAGGACTCCTGCAAGAGCAACTGCGCCAGTTCCCTGAATATCATCATTGAACGATATCAAGTCATGCAGATAGGCATCCCGTATGGCAAAAGCATTCTGCTTTGAAAAATCCTCCCACTGACAAAGGGCGTTGGGAAATACATTGCGAAAAGCCCGGGCAAACCGCTGGACAAAATTGATATACTCGTCACCGGTCAATCGGCGATGCCTCCAGCCAAGGTATTCATCATCATTCAGCAGTGCTTCGTTATCCGTTCCAACATCCAGTGAAATAGGCAGGCAGTGCCAAGGGGCAATACCAGCACCCTGCGTATAGAGCATGAGCTTGCCGAGGCATATTGCAATACCGCCGGCACCCTGGTCGCCAATTCCTAATATCCCCTGATTGTCTGTAACCACTGCGACACGAATGTCCCGATGCATAAAACGCCGTAGTACGTCCTCTGCCCGGTCAATATTATCGGGGAAAAAATGCAGACCGGCGGCCGTCCTGAACATGGAAGAATAATGCTGACAGGCAAGTCCGACAGTCGGGGTATAAATTATGGACATGTACTTGGCAATATCGCTTTTAATGAGAGCATGCGCCAGTGTGACGTTGCGATCAAAAAGAGAACGGATATAGATGAACCGTTCTATATCGTTCTCCTTGTCCT
>Ga0224507_10000717_pt1 | contig 12940 bp, 12 predicted proteins | sample SF_Jan12_sed_USG_3_FD_170159 | JGI IMG/M metagenome (GOLD analysis project Ga0224507, IMG submission 170159) | Sediment microbial communities from San Francisco Bay, California, United States - SF_Jan12_sed_USGS_13 | ecosystem: Environmental > Aquatic > Marine > Sediment | place: USA...
CATTGACCGAACCTCGAATTCGCATGATCACTCGTCGCCCGACACGCTTATGGAAAGCCGCTCGGCGTTGATGTTCAGCGAACCGCGCTGCAGGAATTTCATTAGATTTCGTTCGGGCATCGGGATCACCGCTTTCCACTTCGCCTGGTTGATATCCCGATAGGCGCCGACGACGCCGATGAACCGTGTGGTCGGGTCAATCGCCCCTTCATACGGCCGCACTTCACCCGGTGTCATCATAATATCTTCCACTGCGAGCATGTCCGCGCCCAGCGTCGCGTCCGCCTGATCGAACAACGCAAAGAAATCTGCAAGCTCGAATTTGTCCTTTGATTGCAGCTGGTAAATCTTGATCACGAGCGGCGATGGCCGACCCTGGCCATCCGGATTGACCGCTTCGACCGCTACTATGCTGCCTTTCAGAACGACATCTTCAGGTGGTTTGCTTGCGCACGCCGACAACAAAAGAATGATGCCGGTAATGCCGATGATTCTCAGGCCACGTCCACTACTTGTCATTGGTTTTTCTCCGCTAAGCCTTGTGCTGGTTCTGATTATTGTCAGGCTACAAAACGTGTAACTCCGCGTTTTACATGTTTCTTGCTATCTTCTGCATCTGCTCTTCGTACGCCGAGGCAAATTCGTCACCGAACAGACGCCGGAAATTGTCGTCGGAATCGCGCGTAATGCGTTCGAACATCTCACGGTACATGTCCCAATACCGTACTTTGTTTGCCATACCCATAAGCTTGCCACGTTTTGTACCGCCCTCGAACTGATCTTCGAGTACATCCGGTGAAAACTGTTCCAGCATGTATTCGAACGCGGCGCGCATGCCGGCGATCATGGCAAGTTGATGCGCCTTAATGTCCTTGAATCCTTCTTCGAACGCCTCAGTCGGGCCGAGGTAACCCGTCTTGGCACCGCCGAACAGATGATGCATCGCATCTTCGACGTTCGGCGAGAATTTCAGCGGATTGTTTTCCACCGGCTTGATCGTCGTCAGCGCCAGCCGGAACTGGCTCTTGATTTCCGCACGGGATTTCAATACGTCCATCATCCCCTGAATCACCAGAGGCATGAGCTGGTCGAACAGCGCGCTGCCCGATGCAGACCCGGCCGGCATCATGCCCGGCGAGCCTTGCGGCGGCGGCACGATGCTGGTAGTGCTCCCGAAATCCGGGGCCATCGGCGGCGGTGGTACGTCCATGGCCGGTGCCCGGCCGGCGCCGCCAAAGTCGGTCAGATCCCAGTCATCCGGAATCGCACCGGGCGGCGAGCCGCCGCCTGGCGGGCCGGGCGGCGCAAAGTGATCGGACATCGCGGAAGAATGATCGGGATATGCCGCCGGCGCCGATGGTGGCGGGGCGGGCGCATCCCCGAGCAGGTCCAGCGGATCCATCGGCCCCATCGTCGAGGACCCGGGTACCGTCGACGGTGAAGTTGGTGGCGAGGTCGGCACGCCGGTTGGCGAGGTCATCACCGGATCCGGTCCGGGCATCGCCATGGGCGCCTGTTCCGGCGCCGCGGCGCTCTCGCCTTCGACGATGCTCACATAGACCTCGTAATCACCGATCTGCATTCGGTCGCCGCTCTTGAGGATGACGGGCTCATTGCCGGCACCGACCGCCTCACTCTGCCCGTTCATGAAAACACCGTTGGTGCTGACGTCCTCGAGGGAAAACATGCCGCCCATGTAACGAATGATCGCGTGTCTTCCAGAAATGAATTTTTCTTCGTCGGCCAGAACCCAGTCGTTGCTCGGCGCTCGACCAATCGTGCCGCCCGACTGGCTGAATATCTTGCTCGCATTCTGTCCCATCGAGGCAGCCTGCGGGCTGGTTACTTGTAATGCCAGGTACATTGCCGCCTAGTCCCGCAACCGGTCAGCCACCGATCAGCACCGTGAAACAGCCGACGACGATCGATCCGCCGTGCGCGCACATGTCGCCCATGCGCGCCGCAGGCTTGCCGGAAATCAGCACGGTCATCGAGCCGAGGGCGATCGTGTCGGGCGGACCTGTGCAGATCGCCATGTCGCCCATCCGTGCCGCAGGCATTCCACCGATCAGGACCGTCGGGGCACCGAGGCTTATCGGTCCGCCGACGTGAGGTATAGGAGGCACAGCCGGTGTCACCATCGGGCAGACATGCATGTCACCAATTCTCGCCGCCGGTTTCATGCCGCTAATTCGCCTCCTGTGAACCGCTCGGGATGGCAACCATTGCCAGGCCGCCGTCGATCATTTGCCGACCGACGTCGGCTGTCGTCTCCGGATTGGCGACCGCTATACCGGTAAGACAGGCGGAAACGGCAACTGCCGTAAGGTGACCAGGCGGCGGTATTTCAGCCTGGTTCTCCGGCGCCAGGCTGCCGCCACTGAAGCCAACGGCGGCGGCGAGCCACGCCCAGGGGCCCTCGTAATCCCTGGCATCGGCTGCCTCCATCGTGGCCCGGCGAAGCTTTTCGTCGGGGCCGGCCAGCCATTGCCTGACCAGATCGACGCAGCGCTGATCTTCCGGAGTCGGTGCGTCGTCGCAGTGCTCGGCAACGCATCTGGATGCCCAAATGATCGCGTACTGTTTCGGCAAGACCCTGGCCAGGGTCAGGAACGCATCACTGAAAAGCTCTTCATCGCACAGCTTTTGCAAATACGCCAGCGTGTTCTTCGATTCCTGCATCAAAGCGACGGCATCGTCTGACAGAGCGACATCCGATACCACTTCAACGGGCTTTCTGTTTGATTCCTTCGTAAGATCAACTGTAGACATTTTCAATACCCGTGATCGTTAACCGATCATCGTGATGCCCCCTTTGAGTTTGGCCATTCCGCCGCCTTTGAGATCGAGGATTCCGGACCCTTCAACTTTGGTCATGGCACCTTTGACGTCTGTCTTTGCGTCACCGGTGATTTTGACTTGTGCGCCTTTCACTTCTACCTTGGCCGCACCCTTGATCGTCACGGAATTGTTGGCTTTGTACAGCAGCTTCATGCCCTTTATCGTGACGTCGCCATTCTTTTTCATGGTCAGTTCTGATTGCCCGACCTTGATTTTCAGCTCATCGCCAGCTTCGATATTGATCTTCTTCTTGACCTTGACCTTCTGGCTGCCTTTCTTGATTTCCAGGGAATCGTCACCCTCATTCAAAGTCGCCGTTCGGTTCCTGTGGATCTCGATGGTCTGATCGCCCTTGTCCTTCGCTTCCAGGCCGACCGTGAGCGAATCATCGTTTTCGACGACACGCTTAAAATCGCGCTCGGCATGAAAGTAGACTTCCTCGGCGCCTTTCTTGTCTTCAAACCTGAGTTCATTGAAGTCTTTGGCCGTCCCCGACTTACTACTTCGCGATTTAAAACCGCTTTGTGTCTTGTTTTCGGGCAACTTGTAGGGCGGCAGATTAACGTCGTTGTATACGCTACCGGTAATTATCGGTTGATCGGGGTCGCCTTCGAGAAAATCGATCACGACTTCCTGGCCAATTCTGGGAACCGAAACAAAACCGAAGTTCTGGCCGGCCAATGCGTGCGCGACGCGAACCCAGCAGGAACTTTTCTCATCCTTTTTGCCATCGCGATCCCAGTGAAACTGGACCTTTACCCGACCGAACTTGTCGGTCCAGATCTCCTGGTCACCCGGCCCAACGACAACCGCCGTCTGCGGTCCGCGAACAACGGCGCCCGGAGTGGTGCGCGCCGGCCGAAACGGTGTCTGATCATTGATTGCACTGAAGCTGCACTCGAAGTTCGGCTCACCCGACGACTGGCCCGTTTCCCAATCGCTGTTTTCCAGCTCGTACGCAGCACCGATAATCAGGAAGCTGCCATTCTGGTCGTTACGAGGGTGTTTCTTGAGCGCGAACTTGTATCCGCAACACAAGCCACGAACGTTACCGCTGCCGACCACGATCGCATAATTGGCCTGCTGTTCCTCGATTCGCACCTTGCTTGTCTGTGTTCCATCGGCCTTCTCAGGATAAAGGCGGCCGTATTCGTATTGCTCTTTTCCAGACTGACCGTGTTGCTGTGGAATTTTTTTCTCAGCCTTGAGATCGCTTTTTGATTTTTCGTAATTATAACTGGTCAGGCAAAAATTCTGAGTTTCGACCCGATGGGACAACTCCCATTCGTTAATGTGATCCTGCATAATTTCGTCGGCGTGCGGCGGATGAAACTCTACGGAATCGTACTCGGGCGCGGATTCGTGCGAGGCGGAAGCATCGACCAAAATCAGATCGTGCTTGTTATCTGCATGTTCGAAGTAATAATAAATACCCTCCTCTTCCATCAGTCGACTGACGAAATCGAAATCCGTTTCTCCATACTGAACACAGTATTCACGCTTCCGGTAAGTTCCCCTCAAATCGTCCTTACAGGAAAAACCGTGCTCCTTGAATACATCCTTCAAGATATCCGGAACCGTTTTCTCCTGGAATATGCGGTTATCGGAACTGTGCGTGAGAAACCACAGGCGGGGTCTCAGCACCGCCACATATCGCGCCCACTGACCACTTGTCCCTGAAAAACTCAATTGACTTACGATGCCGTTGAAATACCTTTTCTTCTTACGTGCAAGAAAACTAAGCGTCAGAGACTCGCCAACCTGCTTATTCAGATCGAGGTTCAGGTCGTCGCTAAGAAGTTCCAGTTCGTAGCGAAACGGTCGTCCGAGATCTTCGCTGCCTGACATGTGCTGCAGATGGACCTTGGACGCGAATACCGTCGATACATTAACGATTCGATCGTCACTCATAAGGATCAACCCTCTCTCGGCAGCCGTTTATGGCTTCGCCGAATTATTATTCTTAGACGCATCGAGCGGACATTGGATGCCGTATTTGCTTCTGATCTTCTTCGGCACTCTAATTCTGTCGTTCTTGAGATGCTTCCTGGTCCGTCTTTCCGATGCCCGGCGCCGCCAGATTTTCTGTTCTAATCGTGCAGCACACTGCCGCCTATTCCCGAACCCACTTCAAAACCGCTTCCTCGGCAGTCGTATACAGATAATACCCCTGCCAAGGACTGCTATCAGCGATAATTACCGGCTGCATCCCCTCATATTTCTTGTCCGCCAGACTCTTGAATGCGGCTTCCTGGATACGGTGCTCCTTCACAAATTCCTTCCAGCGATCTTTTTCACGCGGCTCGATTCTATCGCCACTGTCTGCCGCAGCCCGCAGCGCCGCTGTAAACTCGAAGTAATTCTGTTCAACAATGCGGACCTGACTCATAGGGTCCTTCCTTTTACCTGTTCTACCATTTCACATGCTCACAGCTGAACTTTCAGCGGTATTCCTTTGCTCTCCATTGCGCCGATTGGGATCCGACGATTACCTTGGGCTACACTGTCGGCCTACCGACCGAATTCGTGTCGATAGGCAGCGGTAAAGGCAGCCTTGTTAAATCTCGACCCATGGCGTCATACCTCTGTTGAGTGTACCGTTCGAACTTAAATAACTCCAGTAAATTCAGGCTGCTAGCCCATGAACATAGAATTCAACGTTGGCTTCGGTAGGGACGCCGGCGAATCCTCAGAGAGTCGCGCATTGAATATCGTGATTGTAGGTAATTATTCGGGCACATTTCACGATGGTGAGCCGCCCGCCGGAGATACCGCGATTCGCAATATGTTAAGTGTAGACGCTCTGGATATCGACAGTGCTGTCGAGAAATTGCGACCTCGACTATCACTGCAGATCGGCGACAACCAGATGGATCTCCAGTTTTCAGACCTGGACGATTTTCATCCCGATAATTTGTACAGGAATCAACCAGCTTTCGCGACAATAAGCGAGTTAAAACAATCCCTTGCGGATCCTGGCAAGGCTGAAGCAGCAAGTATTCTGTGCCGCGAATTGCTGGGACTCGAGACGATTTCCGGCGATACCGCAGCCGCTGATCGGCCGCAGGAAGTTGCTGAGGAGGCCGTGCCAGACGACGACATGTTTTCGCGATTGCTCGGCCGGTCGAGTAGCAAATCGGCGCCGGGTAACGCTGCCGCAAGGGCGGCTGTCGCGCGCATACTCGACAGTGCCGACGTGGACGCTGACGCCGCACCTGAAGCTGCTGCGAGTACCCTCGCGCTGCAGGATAGCCTCGATGCCTGGACTGCATCGGCCATGCGCGAATTGCTCGGGACGCCAGAGTTTCAGGATCTTGAAGCAAGCTGGCGATCGGTGCAGTGGCTTGGTGAGCGAATCGATCTCGATGAGCCGCCCTCGTTCTGGCTGGTCGACGTCGGGGCAGCCACTGCGGAGGCCTGGTCTCCGGAACTGCGCAGCCGGATCGTCCAGAACGCAGGGTCCGTGGACCTGCTGATCGTGTTACACACATTCACCGACACCAGCGAGTCCCTGCAGCAGCTTCGGACTCTCGCTCAGGCGGCCTCGGAACTGAATACGCGGATGTTTGCTGCCGCGTCAGCGACACTCGTCGGGCAACACGAATCGGCCGCATCCAGGCAGGTACTCGATAGCACGGATTTCGACGACGCTGAGACAGAAGAATGGACGGCATTGCGGTCGCAGGCGGCGGCCACTCGAGTGGCACTTGGGTTCCCGCGGGTCCTGCTGCGCCAGCCCTACGGCAAAATGTCGGATCCGATCGACACGTTCGACTTCGAAGAACTGCAGGCGGCGCCCGATCATGAAGCGTTTCTTTGGGCCAATCCGGCGATCGCCCTGGCAGTGATGAGCCTGCAGGATGAACAACGCGTCGAAGATCTGCCGATGGTGATGTTTGACGACGGCACCGGGCAGGCCATCAAACCAGCATCAGAATTCTATCTGACGGATTCCGCGGTCGAAAAATTGCTACAGCGCGGCTTCATCCCGCTGACCGGCAATCGCGGCCGCACCGACGTCCGCGTACCGAGATTGCAGTCGATCGCGAGTTCTCCGACCGCGGTCTAAGGCGGACACTCGCTAATGCTGGTCGGTTTCCAGCCGCAGCGCCCGCTCGAGCGCCATGGCCTCGCGTATGCGGCGGTCGATTTGTTGCACGACGAGCGATCGGATCGTAGTCGCATACTGCGTTGCCTGCTCCCATGCCGCTTTCGATGCCACGCTGCGCCACTTGGCAGCCCAGGTACCGGGAGCCCACATGTTCTTCCATAACTCGAGTACTGATGGCGTCACGGCCCAATACAGGCCTCGCAGCGGATCGCCGCCGGCGTTAACGACGGCATGGTCCGTTCGCTCGGCCACGTGTGTATGGATCATGCCCTGGCAGACCTGAATCAGGGGACTCGTATTTCGAGCCAGGATATCGGTCGCCTCTGCCACATAGCTGTGCAGTCGGGCCAGGGCCTGACGGATCTCTTCGGACTCCAAAGGATCCGCTGCCGCGAGAACGGGTCCCCGCAACTCGGTATTGCAGAGTTCCTGCATGGCGTCGAAATGCACCATGATTTCCGGCCGAAAACTGTGCAGTCCGTACAATCTCTCTCGTGCGAGTTCAGGAGCATTCGGCGGTATGTGGATCAGCAGCCCCACCGGTAAGTCATCGTGACTCTCCGTTAATTCCCTGAGTGCAATGTTTGGCGAAATTTCAGTTACTGCCCGCCACGAAGACAAGCGGTAACGGGCGACTATGGACTCTCGGGAATCGCCGGATTGAACAATATGTGCGAACGGGAACTTTATGCTCATGATGGCTGCGATCCTGCCTCGCCAAGATGTCCGAGAACAATCAGTCCGTCGACCGGTTGTTGCATCTCGGTCCTTAATACAGCGTGTTGTAGCACATCGACTTCAAATCCGGCGGTCAGCATGCATTGACCGATATAGTCTTCGCTGTGCGCGTAGCGACCGCTGGCGTTCAGCCGAAAGTCCTGTCCGGCATCCCTGGCCAGCAATTCGACCGAAAATGCGATGCTCGCCTGCGCCTTCAGTGCCGCCGCAGCCGCAGCCAGAATCGTATCGAGGGACCCGAAATAGCTCAGCGTATCCGCCGATACAATAAGGTCGTAGCGGGATTGATGCGTAGTCATGAAGTCGGTCAACTCGGCTACCGTTAACTCATCGTACAGCTTGCGTCGATCGGCCAGGGCAATCATCTTCCCGGACAGGTCGACTCCGTGGAGTTCCCGGCAAAAACGGTTCAGAAAGGGCGCGCACAGGCCCGTGCCGCAACCTGCATCAAGGACTACCAGACTGCGGGAGTCGGCGTGAAACCGGCCTTGCAGCAGATCGCTGATCAGTTCGGGCGCTTTGTAGTCCAGTTCCGCCAGTGTTTCTTCGTACGCATCGGCGAAGGCATCGAACTCCTCGCGAACAAAGTCGTCCGACGCTCTGTCCGTAACCTCTTCCTGCGTTGCAGCCATTAGCAAATGCCTGGCGGTTGGTGATTCAGGATAAATTTCCAACCATCGATGCAGCACCTCCAGTTGAGACTCTCGCATATCGGCCAGCCGATAGATCTCCGCGAGGTATCGATAAGCGCTCGGAATGCGCGGGTTATGCGCAAGTGCCGTGCCGAAGTGACCGGCCGCTTCGGCAAGCCGGCCGAGTTTTTGCAGTGCCGTGCCCTTGTTATACATAGCTTCCACAAATCCCGGATTCTGCTCGATCGCTCTGCCAAAGCAGTCCAGCGCTGCTTCGACATCGGCATTTCGCATGAAGATGTTGCCGATGTTGCATATCGCCCTCGCATTATCAGGATCGAGTCCGAGTGCACGCTGATAACAGGCTTCAGCTTCCGGTAGTTGATCCCGACTCAGGTAGACATTGCCGACAGAGACATGGCAATCGGGATCGTCGTGCGCCAGTTTCAAGGCACGCTCGCAGGCCGCCATCGCCTCGTCGAGGCGCCCGGACTTCAGCAGTGTTTCACCCAACTCCCGGTGCAACGCCGCGTTTGAGTCATCCAGTTTGACTGCGGCCTGAAAATGCTCGATCGCACTGTCGAACTCATCGCTCCTCGAAAGCATCCGACCGCAGTTTGCATGTGCATCGGCATAATCAGGGTTCAGGTGCAGAGCGTGCTCGTAAAGTGCGCGCGCCTCTTTACTGGGGGAATACTTACCAAGCAGGACCGCCAGGTTGTTGCATCCCTCGACATGGTCGGGGTCCATTGCCAGCAGGCGTCGAAAAACCGTCTCCGCATCATCTTCAAGGCCTGCGACAAGATAAGTACTCCCGAGGTTGTTCAGGCCGTCCGCAAAATCCGGATCGAGTGTCAGGGCGAAGCTGAAGGCGTCAATCGCTTCATCGTATCGACCGGTAGACCTCAACACCAGGCCAAGGTTGGAGTAATAATCACGATTATCCGGCCGAATGCCGATCGCGGCTTTTATATATTTTTCCGCATCTTCTGCGTCACCACCCTGATAGCAGGCGACGCCAAGGAAGTGCAGCGCATCCGCGTGATCGGGCAACATCTCGATAACTCTGAGATAGTTGCTTCTGGCTTCACCAATGTCGCCCCGCTGATGGCAATCGATGGCTCGCTCGAAAAACTGCTCAGCGGTGAGCGCGTCTTCAGAGATTGACGTCATAACTTCCGTGCAACAGCCAGAGTGCCGGCCACCGGCTGACCACCCTCCTCGCGCAGTACGACATCCTCCAGAGACTGCACGGCGAATCCCGCAGATTCCAGGGTATCACCGAGATACTCCCTGGAATGACCGTAGCGTCCATGGTGCTGCAAACAATATCCTTTTTGATTTTCCTTGTCGGTGTGCGTCTCGACGGTAAAGAACAGCCACCCGTTCGCACTCAGTGTCCGGGACGCCGCGTTGAAAGCTTCTGACAAGTCGCCGAAATACACGAAAGTATCGACGCAGATGACGATATCGAACTGGTCCGGCGCGGCGTTCATGTATTCTGTCAGTTCGGCTACTTCGAGATGGTCGTAGACAGCTTTTTTTGTTGCCTTTTGCAGCATTTTTGGCGATAAATCGACACCGATCAGAGTCCTCGCAACAGGCTTCACCAAGGCCCCGCAAAGTCCCGTGCCACAACCGATATCCAGCACACGGAAACCACGTCCCGCCGCGCCGAACTGATCGATTACTCGTGACCCGACCAGTCGCGGCGCCTGGTAGTCGAGCCGGGCGAGCGACTCATCAAAGTGTGTGGAAAAATCGTCAAATAACTGCCTGACATAACGATCCGGAGCGCGTTTCGGTATGTTCTCACCGCTATAGGCGGCCAGCATATGAGACCCGATAGGGTGATCGGGGAACCTGTCCAGTAACTGCCGCAGGACGTCCATTGCCTCATGGTACTTCTTCGCATCATAAAGAGTACTCGCGATTGACAGGTAAGACATGTCGTCATGCGGTGCCAGCTCCTGCGCCTTGCTGAATGCGACCAACGCTTCATCGCTTTTCTTCAGAGCGCGGTAGACATTGCCCAGATTGTGATAGGCGGTAGCATGATTTGGATCGATATCGAGAGCCTGCTCCAATAAATCCAGCGCTTCATTCGTTTTATCGTTCTTACGCAGAATGATGCTCAAATTGACAAGCGTGTCTACATGCTTCGGAGCAAATTCAAGAACAGTCCTGTACGCCTCTTCCGCATCTTCGAGACGGCCTGTTTCACGGTAAATATTACCGAGATTATTTACAGCATCCGGATTGTCCGCAGACAATTCCAGCGACTGCTTGATATGAGCAATCCCCTCATCACTATTACCCAGCTGATGTAGCGTTACGCCGAGATAATGCAGTGCATCGGGATGCTCAGGTGCTGCTCGCAGCACATCATTGTAAACCGACCGAGCTTCCTCGAGCTGGCCGTGCTTATGCAGTTCAATGGCCATCGATAGTGCGCTGTCGAGTGCGACTCTGTACTTTTGCTTCATGCCTCATCCTGGCAATAGTTAGGATCGCTCACGCCTGCCCTTCTTGTAGCCGGCATCAAATGCCGCATTCATTAATTGCGCGTAGTGCAAGGCACTTGGCTGATCGGTACAGACCATCACAGTGCGGCCAACGTCGTTTCGGACGACGAATTTGTGGCCCTTTTCGATGACATCGAAGGGTGCGTGTTTTGCCTGTTCAGTCATACCGGGTCTCGGACACATTCCGGTTCGAATCACGGAATAAAGAGAACGGCGTATTTCGGCAGGTGCCGAATGTTGTTCCCAACTACTCTGATGTTGTCGAGATAGATGATGTCCCAGTAAGCAGGGGAACCATAGTAGATTTGTGATATATCTTTGAGAGTTTCACCGGGTGCCACCCTGTGCATCGTCCCGGGCTGGGCCGGCACCCAGCCCGCAGGCCTGGGTGGCGATTCGGCAAATTCGGCTCCGAGGACCTGACCTTCGGCAAGAGACCTCATCATTAACCGAAAATTAGCCTTGGTGGGGTTTCTCCTGAATCGCTCTTCGCCTCGACGGTAGCGTTTCTCGGCCGCTCGCCCGAGCGCACCGAACGCGGCCTTCTCACTCGCTTCCGAACCGCCGACCAACATCAGGTCCGCCAGAGATCGGAGAACGCTTTTGACGTTGGCTCTCGACGGATTCTCGTCGAGCACGGCAACAAAGGTCCTCAACGTCTGCTCGGCGTGGCGAGCCATCTCGTCCATCTCGTCGGCTGTCGGCCCTCCGCGCTCCTTCGCGGCTTTGCGGAGCATCTTGATCATGATCAACCGGTTCCGCTTCCGGACCTGCTTTGCATTGTTGCGGAGCACTGCGAGGCGAACTTCCTTCTTCTGCCGTTTCATCTTCAGCAGTTGGCGCCTGAGTCTCTTCAGGGACTTTTCGAGTTCCTTCTTGTAGCTGGTGGACCCCCAGGTACCCTCGATGACCATCCAGTAATCGAACGCTTCGCCGGAATCGATGCGATCAAGCTCGTACAGAATGTTCCTGATGTAAACCTGGATCTGCTTCTGCTGGTTGGCGATCTGCCGAACGCGGGAGTCGGCTGACGATCGTTGTGACGGAGCGCTCATGGGTTCAGCACATCATCAAAGCAGCAAACAATGGTTCGCTGCACGAGTAATGAACATGCGACGATCAATCATAAGCATAGGCAAATTCACTGTTCTCTACGCCCACATGCACCTTGGAAACAGGTCTGCCCTCCATCATACGTATCAGTATTTCGTTGCTGATGCTTGGCAATACGGTGTTCGTCAGAATTGCGTCGATCATACGGCCACCGCTATCCACGTCGGTACAACGCTCGGATATCAGGCCGATGACCTCATCGTCGTAAGTGAACGGCACTTTGTGATGCTCCTCCACTCTCTTCGATATCTTTCGCAGCTGAATCTGCGAAATTACGCGGATCATTTCGTCGTTGAGCGGGAAGTACGGAATCGCGACCAGCCGCCCGAGTAATGCGGGTGGGAATATCTTGAGCAGAGGCTCTCTGAGCGCTTTTCCAATTGCCTCCGGTGAGGGCACCAGTTCGGGATCTTTGCACATGCTCATAATAAGGTCCGTACCGGCGTTGGTCGTCAGCAAGATAAGTGTGTTCTTGAAATCGATAACCCGCCCTTCACCATCTTCCATCCATCCCTTGTCGAATACCTGGAAGAATATCTCGTGCACGTCGGGATGAGCCTTTTCCACTTCGTCCAGCAGCACCACACTGTAGGGCCGGCGCCGAACAGCTTCAGTTAATACGCCACCTTCGCCATAACCGACATAGCCAGGCGGCGATCCTTTGAGGGTTGAAACCGTATGCGCCTCCTGGTATTCGCTCATGTTGATCGTAATGATGTTTTGCTCACCACCGTAGAGAACTTCGGCCAGGGCGATGGCGGTTTCCGTCTTGCCGACGCCCGATGTTCCCGCCAGCATGAACACGCCGATCGGTTTTCCAGGATTGTCGAGACTGGCCCGTGACGTCTGTATACGCCTGGCGATCACATCGAGTGCATGATCCTGGCCGACGATGCGTTTTTTCAGGTGCTCAGTCAGATTCAGGATCGTTTCGATCTCGTCTTTCACCATCCGGCCAACTGGAATCCCGGTCCAGTCCC
>Ga0224507_10000718_pt1 | contig 12904 bp, 11 predicted proteins | sample SF_Jan12_sed_USG_3_FD_170159 | JGI IMG/M metagenome (GOLD analysis project Ga0224507, IMG submission 170159) | Sediment microbial communities from San Francisco Bay, California, United States - SF_Jan12_sed_USGS_13 | ecosystem: Environmental > Aquatic > Marine > Sediment | place: USA...
AGGATGATCAAATCCCATGTGACAGGTACGGCATGCCTCAGGCTTCCTGGCCTCTTCCTTGGAAAATTTATGCCGGGTATGACAGGAATCACAGGGTGAACCATACTTGCTCTCAGCCTTGGTTGCCTCATCCCGCACACCTACCTTATGACACCCTCCGCAGCCTTTCATGCCCTGAATATAGGCATGGGGCTGAAAGCCGGTCTCCGGCATGGCCGCCATCGCAATCCAGGCCAGGGAATGCTTACCGTCCATATATTGCGCCGCCTGTTCTTCATGACACTTCTGACACGTTTTCTCTGTCGGCAACTGGACCTTGGCGGCATCTTCTGCAGTCATATGATCCGCACCATGACAGTCAGAGCAGTCCATGCCGCTTTTACCCATGGCGCCGCTCATAAAATCCTTCACAATACTTGGCGTAATTTCTTTGTGACAGGCTACACATTTGCTTTCGTCCGCTACGGCAATTAGCGGAAACAAAAGAAATACTGCTCCCGTCATGAGCCACAAACAAACATTCCTTTTGCCCATTGCATTTCCTCCTTTTTGAGTTTTACCAGTAAAAAAAAATCCTCTTTCAGAGTACCAATAACTTCCAGGACATGACCTTGACTTAAATCAAGAAACAGGAAGGTTGAGAAAAATGTTCAACCTTTCAGCAAAACCCTCTAAAAAGAACAACTGTTCATGGTGATGCGCTTCTCCGCCTCTGATACTATTTTTGGGATACCGGAAACGTTGCATATGGGACGTTTTGCTCTTGATCCGGCGATACGGAATCCGGCGAGAACTTACCGGCATGACCGAGATAACGGAGAAATTGATACATCGCACCAAGATCCTCTGCGTTCATGGCATTCAGCTTGAACCAAGGCATCAGCGGACGTTTTGTTAACTTCTTTGACATGTCTACCCATTGGCCTGTGTCACCTGGTCAGCAAACAGACGAAGGTTCGTACCATAGGTCGTTCCCCAGGATCCGCGCCATCCAAACGTATCGCCCATCAACCAGAGGTCCTCAGAAATTTTTCCTTCGACCTGCATATACCCGGCTGCATGACAGTCATTACATCCTGAAGTCTTCAGCAGGTACCTCTCCCTCTCCATCACTTTCATATCAAAGTCCTGTTTGTGTTCTAATGATTGGCCCATATCAGCATTTACAAGAGTCACAAGACACAAGCTATATATGAAAAAAAGCGCAGCGATAACATTCTTATAAGTATCCTTCCCTTGTGTTCTCCTTTTATTTTGTCAAGACACTGACTCATTTGCTAAAAGCAGTTTATATCCTTTTATCTCAAGAGATTCCCATTTTTTGTAAGAGTAAATTATTTCTACCTGCCTCTGGTATTATGACCATGGGTTTCGGTAAAAAAACCGGGTAGCGATAAAGAACAAGAAAAACAGAAAATCGCTTCTTGTAGACGATAACTTCAAGAAAATTTTATATTTCCCTGTCAAAGTTGTCTAAGGAATAAACATGCCAATAATGCAGCTGGATAAAAAAATTTCCGCAGAAAAATAAAACAAATTTATTCCAGATAGTTAGAAAAAAAAATATTGTTATCTGGTTGATATGGAACAGCTGTGAAATTCCTGTAAAATAGGATAAATCCGTTATGACAGGACAAAAGGATCAACGTTGAACAGAAAAGTTGTAAAAAACTATAAAAAAAGATTGTCGCAGAGCATTGCAATTTCATAATTCCTGGTCATAAAAACCTGACCCTGGCTGGATTAAGTCTGAAGACACAGTTATAAATGGTCCGTTACAGCAGACAGCTTCTCCTGAAGGAAAAAATCCGCCGGTACTATATGTACCGCTTATTTTCAGGAGCGAGTATCAGATTTCTCCAACTTTCTTTTGAGATTTTTTATGACCCCATTCTGGAAAACTCCAGTTTATGAAAGAACCAAATTGAGAAGCGCTTGAGACGACACAATACCAATGGCCTTATTGTTTGCTCCCGATACCAGCAAATGGTGTACACCTGCGCCGGTCATAATCTTCAGAGCATTTTCTACACTTTCATCTTCATCAAGCTGAACACATGGACTTTTTGTCTGTTTTTCTGAAATGAGTTCGCATCTTACCATAAAATCTGCAACCTTGATTTCGCCTGTCAAACCGTTCTGCTTGATGCTGTCCATTATATCCATGTCAGTAACTATTCCGATGAGTTCGTCGTCACTTTTTACAACCAAAGCCGAACAGCATCCATCAACCATCTTGCGAATGGCTGTCTCTAATGTATCTTCCAGGGCAACCGCAGGAGTATCCTTTTTTATCGCCTTACTAATCGTGTCCTTCAAGCTCATTTGTTCCTCCTTTATTTTTATTTTCAGGATAATGAAAATATCCTTGAACTTATAAACGACTCCTAACAAAAAAGCCGAACCAACTCGCTAAAGGCAGGCCACTATCTCTTGAGAACCGTCGCTTTCCGTACTTGCTCCTCATCTGGCTTGACTTTTTCTTAGTTCAAATCATATTTTCCTTCTATTTTTATTATATGAAATAGAGAAATTGAAAATCCATGCGGTATTATGCCGCACTTGACGGGATGAATCATCATTGAGACTTACAGCGGCAACATCAGGTTTCATTTAATACACCTCTTTTAGAAATTTATCATAATACGTAACATGCCCTCTTAGTCTCTCGGCCAGCTTGGTCTTGTAGACTAGTTCCCATTGATATTTTTAGCTCATTTCATAAAAGCCTAACCCATAAGATCTTTGGCAGCAAGAGCGGTACCTTCCACACGGGCACGGATTTTTTTAAAGGCAATTTCACGGGCCGTGGAAATGTCATCCCCAAATGGTGAAAAGCCGCAATCGTCTGTGGTCCCCAATTGCTTTAAATCAATGAATTTAGCGGCATCAAGAACCCGTGTTTTTACCTCTTCCGCAGACTCTATTTTCGGGTTGATCGGATCGATCACACCGACAAAGATCATCTGGTCGGCTTTAGCATGCTTCTTAATGATCCCCAAAACTCTTCTTGGGTCTGATTCGCTTGCTAACTGGATGTAAAAGTTTCCGGCCTTTAATCCAAAGAGACTTGGCAAAAGTTCGGCATAATCTACATCAGCGCTGTGGGTTGAGTCCTGGTCACCGCCTGGGCATGTGTGGATGCCGATTTTCTTTCTCTCCTCTGTTGAAAAACGTTCAAGCACTTGATTGTTCAGGTTGATGAAATTTTGTAAAAGCTGCTTGGTTGGATCAAGTTTAATCGAGAGTCGGCCTTCTGTGAAATCGATCTGGACTTTAAATGCCCCTTTTTCCAGACAGCGGCGGATATCAGCCTCGGCTTCATTTACGAGATCATTGAGAAACTCTTCCTTCGAATAACCTTGGATTCCGTCTGCTGGGTAAATGAGGCTTAGGGCCGAGGCAGCAATAACCGCTTGTTTGACGGGAACATGAGCTTGTTTTTTTGCTTTTTCGAGGTATTTATCAGCGTATGTCAGATAATGGAAAGGCCCTGAAGTAAGTTTAGGCAGTTGCCTAGTATGGCCGTCGGCAAAGGGAATCACCACCCCATCAGGCGCGAGGTTTGTAAGCCCGTGGATCGGGTAAGTGGCAAAGCTTGGTTTTGATTGTTCCCCGTCCGTGATGACCGGTGAGCCGGTTTCCTCAAATCGCTGGATTGTGTCGTGGATCGCCCGGTCATATAATGTGTTTAATTCTCCCTGTGTGATGCTCCCTGCCTCAAATGACTTTAACCCCTCAATGAGTTCCGGCGGCCTGGGAATACTGCCAATAGGTTCAGTGGGAATAGACATAACTTCCTCCTTTTTGGGAGATTTGTTTAGGTATTACGTATTATTATGGTGCGCTAACCATTTATTATCAGGTCAGCTTGACATGATAAGTTGATATTAAGGGTATTTTCTTGCTAGTTTAACACTGGTCAATATATCCACCTTCCGGATATTTTTTTTAATAATTTCCCCTCTCTATTTATGCTGATATGCAATAAAAAAAATCGGGCTGCCTTTTACGATTGCAATTCGGCTATCTTTTGAAGACCCTTAGCTTTCCGCCTCTGTCTCATAATTGTTTCGGCTTTTCATTGGTTGTTACTCTTTCCTATTCTTTGATTATATGAGATGAACGGGATTGAAGTCAAAAAGGGTTAATTTAGTATGATAACCGGCAATCTCAAACTTTTTAAAGAAATGCCGAGTTGAGATGTATTGTAACCTTCAGTTTTTCCCAAATAAAAAACCCCCAACCGAAAAGGCTGAGGGTTAATTGATGTTTGTCGCAGATAATATCAACCTTAGAAAGGTTTTTATTTGGTTCAGGTTTGATGTGGCAATCTTAGCGTTTGATTTATCGACTAAAAGATGAATCGATCTAATTTGTCAGGTCAACGCTCTTCTCTCATTATATATATTCTCAGGTGAGTAATAATTACTCAATTGTTCGAATATTATTTAAAAAATTGTATAATTTTTAACTCCTTTCATATGAAATTTATTCAAATTCAACAACCTTCTTCTTTTATTTCTTTTCCTTTTAGATGGTTAGGTGAACACCCCACTATGTGGCACATGCTTTGCAAGCTTATGCTAGCCCTCTCTTAAAAAACTGGACAGAGTTGAAAGAAGAGATCAGGCTCTTAATTAAAAAGGAGATTTCTTGAAATGAGCCAGACAGATCGAATGGCCACCACAAACTGGACAATACTCTTTCTATGTTGGCTTCTGGCCAGCATATCAACCCTGGGAAGTTTATTTTTCAGTCAAGTTGTGGGGTTTGCCCCATGTGTTTTGTGTTGGTATCAAAGAATATTCCTCTTCCCCTTGGTCATCCTTTTAGCTGTGGGTCTTTTCCCTTTAGATAAAAATATCGTTAAATATGCCCTTCCCCTAGCCATAGCAGGCTGGTTGACGGCACTATACCATAACCTTCTCTATTCAGGAATTATCCCGGAGAGCATACAGCCTTGCAGTAAGGGCGTTTCATGTACTGAAAAATACATAGACCTTTTTGATTTTATAACAATACCCATGCTCTCCCTGCTAGCATTTTCAACAATAATCGCTCTTTTGATTCTCTTAAAAAGAAGGATAACTCAATGAAAAAATACGTAATTTTTGGATTTTCATGTCTTGTATTGATCGTTGGATTTGTTTTTGCGACTTCCTATTACAAGGGACAACAGGCTAAGAAGTTCGGCTTTCTTGCCCAGGAAAACGCTTCAATATTTATTAGGGACCATTCTCCAATGCTTGGCAGTGATGATGCGAGAGTCTATATAGTCGAGTTCATGGATCCTGCCTGCGAAACCTGCGCAGCTTTTTCACCTTTCGTCAAGCAGATGATGGCAGCTAATCCGGGTAAAATAAAACTTGTTCTTCGATACGCCCCTTTTCATGATGGCGCTGATTATTTTGTCAAGATTCTTGAAGCAGCAAAAAAGCAGGGCAAATACTGGGAGACGTTGGATGTCATGTACAAATCCCAACCTTACTGGGCCAGTCACCATAATCCTCAACCCCAAAAAATCTGGCAATTTCTTCCAATGGCTGGACTAGATCTTGAAAGGATTAAACAGGATATGAATGACCCGGCAATTGCAAAACTTATAGAACAGGACCTTGCCGATGCAAAAACGCTTCAAGTTCAAAAAACACCAGGGTTCTTTGCCAATGGTAAACCACTGCAAAACTTTGGGTACCAGCAATTGCAGGAGTTAGTTTACTCTGAGCTATCAGCTAATTACTCAAATTAATCAACGATGTTTGCGTGGTTTACATGCATGAAAGGCTACAGTTCAATATGAAAAAATTATCAATATCTATACTGATATTTTGTTTACCTATACTTATTGCTGCCTGTGGCGAAGGACCCATAGTGGCTAAAGTCGGCAACCCTGCCCCTGACTTTACCCTTGTGGACAGAACAGGAAAAAACTGGACCCTTTCCGAACTGACAGGTCAAGTAGTGTTTATTAATTTTTGGGCGACCTGGTGTCCTCCCTGCCGCGAGGAAATGCCCTCAATGCAAAGACTTTACACAAAATTACCGACTGATAAATTCAAAATGCTTGCCATACTCAACCGTGATGCTCCTTCAATGGCTGATCTCTTTGTCAAAAAAGCTGGCGCAACAATGCCTATTCTTGATGACCAAAGCAACACCGTTGGTTCTCAATATGGACTCACCGGACTCCCAGAGACATATATAATTGATAAACAAGGCGTGCTCCGGGAAAAATTCATTGGCCCTGCTCAATGGGACTCTCCTCAGTTCGTTCAGATGTTGATGACATACATCAACGAATAATGTTGAACAATCTTTAGTTTGGAAAAATTGATTTTGGGTTGAGTTTAGCACTGGCAATATCAGCTTTGCGAAAAATAGGAGAAGTGAAGATTTATCGTAAGTATCTTTAGATTATTTGAATTTGCTTAGAAATTTAACTAACAGGGAAATTCACGGTCAGATCTCCTCATCTAGAATAACAGGGTGTTTAAACTTTAAATAAAATCTTGCACCCAGAATGGGAGTACAATTTGCAGGCCAAATCAGCCTGGGGTTCATTCGGGTGGATGTAAACACTGACGGCCGCCCCCTATCGTAAAATCAAAAATAAGGTGAAAATCCGATCATGTGTTGGACAGAAAAATCACTCAATTATGCTGAAAGAAACTGCGTCTAAAAATGAATGGGTGGTACAGAACCCAGACAGATATTTACAGCAGAGCGGTTCGGTGAATGGATATATAGCCAAGAAGACGGTAGACAAGCTTTGCAATGGTGAATTGTGGATGGTGCAGACCTTCAATCGGTGCCAGTTCGCTGATGTCAAAACCAACGACCTGGCGCTCCCTCGATAACCTGCTCAACAGACGGTCAACCTGGGTCCAGTCCAAACCAGCTGGTTCAGGTGTTCCGGTTGCCGGCATAATGGAAGGGTCAAGCGCATCACAGTCAAAGGTAATATAAACCTGGCCGGATGTTGCGGCAATAACATCACCGATCCAATCTTCCCCTTTTCTTTCCCGTTCATGTATGCTTTCCGCATAAAAGACAGGGATGCCGGCCTTGCGGACTAGATCCGACTCCTCTTCGCACTCGCTGCGGATGCCGACCTGGACAATGTTTTCATTAAAATCACGCACCCGTGCCATGGCACAGGCATGATTCCACCGGCTGTCCTGGTATGATGCGCGCAGATCACTGTGCGCGTCCAGCTGGAGAACGGTCAGGTTATCAAAACACTTGGCATACGCATGAATAGCTCCGATTACCGATGTATGCTCAGCACCGAGGGTGACAACACATTTGCCCTGCTCAAGCCAGGAGGTAACAACTTTCTGCAACCTGTCAGCCAGTTCCCTGCCGTCACCATTCTCTGCCTCCAGATAATTCAGGGTAACAATCCCTTTCAGTGCATCAATCGGCACAAAACCCAGCCTGGTATCATGAAATTCAACTTGCTGGGAAGCTTCAAGAATAGCTTTGGGACCGGCGGAAGAGCCGGTACCGTAGGACGAGGTCTGTTCAAAGGGGACGGGAACAAGAACCACCCCGGCACCTTCCGGCCAGCCGGGTTCGTTGTCAATACCCAGAAAATTTTCGTCCTTGCCCAGAAGAGAGATCATTTATCGCTCGTCTGCCAGTGTTTCAAAAACCGCCTTAACCAGGAGAGGAAGCACCAGGGTCGCATCGGCGAAAACCTCCGCATACTGGCCCCCTTCCTGGGGAGAAACAAACTTGCCCCAGCTGACACCTTCCGAGTAGGTACAGCCGGACAGCCCACCCCAATGATCGGGTTCAGGGCAGATCCTGACTCCGTATCTGAAACGGGGCGCTTTAACCGGTAACAACCCTAAGCGGTCGCCGGTAATATCGTAGTAGGGGGCAACCTGTTGCGCCCAGTTGCGCGGTACCCCGCCGCCTACCGTAAAAATGCCCAGATTTTTGGCTTTGCCGATCAGACGGGCATACTCCTGAAGATCAAGAAACGGGTTATACGGCGGAACCGCCTGAAAAAGTTCGTCAACGGTAATTGCATCCGGCCCCTGCTCTCTCCGGGCAACAGCCTTTGCCATTGCCCAGGTTGAAAAATCAAGACCCATCTCGCTGTCCGTGAAAGCCGGGATAAAAACAGGCACATTATTACGCCAGGCACTGCGAAGGATGCCAGGACCATGATCGAGTTCATCAAGCCGCTTGCCAACGGCCCTGCAAAACGATGCAGAAGACCAGGTGCCGCCGTCCGGTTCGGTAGAATTGAGAACATCGGTCACCAACTCTGCCACATCGTTTAAGTTTGCCTCCATTTCCAGGGTGTCATAGATGCGGTTGTACCCCTTGTTAAAGAGGTCCAGGTCGTTGCACTTGGCAGGCACACCGTAATGGGTCAGCCCTATTGACTCGGTAAGCCCGTGCGCAATGAGCGCCCCGGTTGCCACAACGGCTTTGACAATCCCTTTATCTATGAGATCGCAGACAATCCTGCCCTGCTTGGCAACGGTCATGGCACCGGTGATGGTCATGACCATCGTACAGTCCTCATCCCGGCACATTTTGAGCAGAACTTCATAGGCAGTTGCGAGTTTCCGGCCGGTAAAAGCCGTTTTGCTCATCGCCTTGAGAAGGTCGGAAAACGAATTGACCTTGCTCAAATCAAGAGATTCGAGAGCGGTCAAACCATCACTTCTGCCGTCATGCAGTATACGCTTGCTCATTGTAACACTCCTCTTTTATGGGAATTAAACAACAGCGAGCTTTTGCGGGATGTGATCCATTTTCTGAATGTGTTCCATTTCCCGGGAAATATCGAATCTGCCCATCTCGCGGACATTCACATCGCCGAGGTCTAACTCCTCCTGTATATACTGTAATACATGATGCGGATTCGTATCGCCACAGGTAAAAACATCCAGAGCAATTAAGCCTAAGTCAGCATAAGAATGTGCCGAGCAATGACTCTCGTCAAGCAGCACCATAGCTGTAAACCCTGGGGGGGAATTGTGTTCGAAATGATATCGGACTTGTGAAATAACGGTTGCCCCGGCTCTTTCAGCACTTTTAGCCATGGCTTTGAGCACAGCTTTATCGTCAAGGCATACTTCGCGGGAAACATTACGACAATCGATTAACAGGTGTTTTCCTCTATACAATTCATTGTACCTCCCAAAATAAAAATAATCTAACGCCGCCTTACGCTAGGTCTCCTTGTTTAGGGGAGGCTTGGGGCCGGCCACCTCAATCCTCGAAAGTGAAGCTCATATATATTTGTTCGGCCCTGTTGTCAAGATTTTTTGACCACCCTTCTTAACTTTGAAATGTATGGGCCAGGCACTTCTGTTCCACCGTATGCTCGAGGTTTGCCGTCTTGGCGCTTACAAAAAAACATGTGATAAATTCTCACTGTTCAGGGTTTTCATTGAAACGGTAAATAATTTCCTTGATCATAGACCTATCATATCAATAAAATATCATATGATTATAGTCCGTTATTTATCAAACTCTCAGTGCATGGCCAAAGTGGCAGTCATCACTCTTATCACTGCCCTGCTCTGGGGGACAGGGGTTCAGGCTGATAACGGTTCCGCGGCAGGTGCAATAAACAGCGGCTCTAATAAAATTCTTCTCAACGGTGAAATAATAGCAGACGAAATTTCCAGGGCCACCGGTGTCGCCATTTCACCTATCCTGGGTATCTCGGTCCTTGGAGCGTACATCTATTATACCACCCCTGTCGAAAAGCGGGATAAGCTGCCGTGGCACGCCAAACCTCCATTCTGGGTGCCTCTGCTGACTGTTCTCCTGGGTATTATCCTCAAGGATTCCTCAAAAATTGCTCTTCCCAAAATCATCCTCATGCCGCTGGACGCCATCGAAACCCTGCTGGAAAAAAACGCTTCTGCCGCCCTTGGCCTGCTTGTCGTACTTTCCTCCATAACAGAAAAAGGGATTGAGCAGCTGCGTCTGGCAGGGCATGACGCAAGTTTTTCTCTACTTTCATCAGCACACGCCGCAGATAGTCTAAACGGTACTGTTTCTGCTGCCTCAACCGGTCTGTTTGAGATGGTAGTCCTCTACCTTCTTGTCACCGTTGTTTTTGGCCTTGTCTGGGTGGTCAGCCAGTCCTTTAATTTCCTCATGTTTCTCTGCCCTTTTTCGTGGATCGACCTGCTGCTGGCTACCTTCAAAAACTCGATTGTTGTCCTGTTAGTGGGAGCCTATCTGATTAACCCCTTCCTGGGCCTTTTTGCTGCATCCGTGATCATTATCATCTCTTTGTTTCTGTTTGCCCGGTCGTACCGGTTTGTCATTTTCGGCACCATCTTTTCATCCGACATTCTTTTTAAAAAATCACGGAAAAATACAATGAACGCGCAAAGGATCAAAGCCTTTGCCGGTTCAGCGGTAGCCGATGTTCCTTCCATGAGTTACGGTTTTCTTGCACAACAGGATTCAGCCCTCGTCTTCCATTATAAACCCTGGCTCATCCGTTCGTCCCGCTCAGTCAAAACATCTTTTACCTGCGACAGGTGTGAGGTCGGCAAGGGAACGTTATCCCCGATCATCATCACGCCCAAAGAAAACACTAAGAAGTACATGACCCTGTTCAGATTGAGGCCTCTTTATCATTCCCATGAAAGACGGGTTGCAGAAATTCTCGGACTCAATGGAGTACGGGATGTGGCATTCGGCAAAACGCTCAGAGAGGGTTTTGCCTGGCTGGCTGAACAGTTGGGTCTGTCTTCAAAGACAAAACATGAAGCTGCGTAGTTTCTTCAGTTCTCAATAAATCAGGACCACGCTTTTTTAAAATTGTGTCCATGCAGAAAGCACAACCTGCCGAAATAAGAAAATGGGTTGAATACCTGGCGCTGGAAATAGGTCGCCGCCCGGCTACCCGGGTAGACCTTCTCAGAAAGGTTGCCGAACGGCTTACAGAAACGTTTATCAACCTTGGCTATGAGGTTGCACAACAGCCTGTTCCGTACAAGCAAACCCATCATATAAATATCATCGCCAGACCGAAAGGGAGCATTGATTCTCATCCGGGCCGGCCTCTGCTTGTTGTCGGAGCGCACTATGACACAGTTTCCAATTCACCGGGCGCCGACGACAATGCAAGCTCTATCGGGGGGCTGATGGAAATGGCCCGTCTGCTGGCGGACAACCCTCCCACCGGCCTCAGGCTGGCAGCCTTCTGCCCGGAAGAACCCCCGGCTTACAGAACCAGGAGGATGGGCAGTTATATATATGCCGGCAGTCTTAAGGAAGCAGGTATCCGGTTAAAAGGAATGATCTGCCTGGAGATGATCGGTTACTTCAACGACGCTCCCGGAAGCCAGTCGTATCCACTCCCGTTTATGAAAATGGTCTATCCAAGGGAAGGCAACTTTATAGCCATCGTGGGTAATATCAGGTCGGCAAGATGGACCTGGCAGGTCAAGGACGCATTTAAGACCGGTACCGACCTCCCGGTTGAAACCCTGAATGCTCCATCCGTCATTGTGGGCATCGATTTTTCAGACCACTGGTCATTCAACAAATGCGGTTACCCGGCAGTGATGGTCACGGATACCGCCTTCTACAGGACCCCTTATTACCATCTGCCCTCAGACCTGCCGGAAACACTGGATTACGTTAGGGCGGCCAAGGTTGTTGACGGCATTGCGGCTGCGGTCAGGCTTCTTGAATAACTTCTAGATTGCCGTCAGGTATGCCCAGCCAAGGACCATGATGGACAGAAAAGGGAAAACAAGATGCCTGGGAGACAATTTATCACCCACCATCCGCTGAAAAATCTTATAGGTCGCATACAGGGAAGAAAGCATGCCCCCGAAAATAACGACATGCAGGAGGGTTGACGTGCCACTGGCGGTAAGCAGGTGGAACTCTTTTATTTCCGGTTCGACTCCGAAGAGCAGCAGAAAATTAGGAACGATTTTCCAGGCTCCTTTGATAAACATATTGGTATAATAGGCCAGATACCCTGCCAGGACCATGGGAATTAACCCGTAGCCGAAAAACAGCTTCACCTTATGATAATTTGCGGAAGCAGAGAGAGCCTGCAGCAGGCTCAAAAGCAAATAACCGCACCAGCCGAAAGCAATAATTCCCCAGAAAATCAAACTGCCGCTTACGATCGGACCACTTCCGTCAAGTACCTGTAAATGAAGATTGTGCTCCTGCACAAAAAGGAGAAATGGCGCATGATAGGCCAGAAAAAAGTACACTGCTCCAAGAGACACTATAAGAAAATTATCCGATAATCTGGCTGAGCGCAATGTCCAGAGCTCGCGGGGAGCGAGCCGGAGATTCAACTCTATTGAATGAAGCTGACAGTTCCTGATACATTTGCCGCACAGAATGCAGTCCTTGTTATTATCGACGAGGAAAGGATGCCGGTACATGGGACAACCTGATGATTCGTCGGTGCCCTTGTAGCATACATGATCCCGGCATTGATTAATACACATCTGCCGGTTGGCCCTCAGTTCCAAAATGGAAGGCATAGAAAAAATCGCATTAAGAGCACCGAGCGGACAGATATATCTGCACCAGGTATAGCGTTCGAAAAACATGCTGAACAGCAGTGCGCCCATGGCTATTGAAAGCAGGATCATCCCGGTGAGCCACGGACTGTCGTAAGCATTAAAAACAATTTCGATCCAGAAGACAAAAAGGCAGAATATGGCCATAATCCATCCGGAGTTTTCTGAAACGATTGCCGGAAGCCTCCGGACAGGCCGGACAAAACGCTGAAACAGTTTCCCCGGGGCAGACAGGGCGCAGATACTGCACCAGAAACGGGGAAGGAAAAAGAAGGAGATGATCAGCAGCGGCCAACCTATATACCAGCACAAGGTTATCCCTAAATTTTTTTCTGCATCCTGAGGCCCCAGGAACA
>Ga0224507_10000719_pt1 | contig 12873 bp, 12 predicted proteins | sample SF_Jan12_sed_USG_3_FD_170159 | JGI IMG/M metagenome (GOLD analysis project Ga0224507, IMG submission 170159) | Sediment microbial communities from San Francisco Bay, California, United States - SF_Jan12_sed_USGS_13 | ecosystem: Environmental > Aquatic > Marine > Sediment | place: USA...
GTATGGAAAGATTTTTCATATTTCAATTTCTACAGGATGGTTTGAAAAAATCACCCATCCTCTCACGGATGAACACAGCCACGAAAACAATATCACGGCCAACTTCGACCATCCCCTTTTTAATCTTCTTATTTCTTCAACAAAGTTGATACGATATCCGGAACTGCAGCAATAGCCTCTCCAACCTTATCAGCCATGGGACCTCCGGCTTGGGCCATATCCGGTCTTCCTCCACCCTTACCACCCACGATCTTTGCTACTTCACTCACCACCAATCCCGCTTTGATACTTTTAGTCAAATCTTTACTAACCAAAGCGAGAAGTGCAGCCTTGCCGCCAATTTCTCCACCCAGCACGGCCACCCCACTTTGTAATTTATCACGCACCTTATCACCGATTTCCCGCAGAGTTTTGGGAGAATCAAGGGTCACCCGACCAGTGATCACTTTGATACCCTCCACTTCAACGGCATCGGCGAATAATTGATCAATATCAGAAAGGGCCAGTTGCGCGGTCAATGCGGCAACCTCCTGTTCTAATTTCTTATTACGCTTTAAAAGGGTATTTACTTTATCAAGTACTCCCTCACGTGTCACGGCCAAAGTTTCACATATTTCAGTACTATGTTTAGCTTGCTGCTGAACCCAGCGTACTCCCACCTCTCCGGTCAGGGCCTCAATCCGCCGTACTCCGGCAGCGATCCCGGTTTCCTGGATAATTTTAAAAAATCCTATTTCACCGGTTGCACCGATATGAGTACCGCCACAAAGCTCCTTACTGAAATCAGCGATGCTGACTACCCTGACCCGATCACCATATTTTTCCCCGAAAAGAGCAGTGGCACCCTCACCAATGGCCTCCTCTTTGGCAAGCACTTTCCACTCAACCGGAGCATTGCTACGAATCATAGCGTTAACCAATCTCTCAATAGTCCGAATCTCTTTATCGGTTAACGGAGAAAAATGGGTAAAGTCAAAACGAAGTCGCTCCTCCTGAACCAAAGAACCGGCTTGTTTAACATGATTGCCTAAAATCCCTTTCATGGCCGCTTGGAGTAAATGGGTAGCTGTATGGTTGGCGGCAACGGCGTTTCGCTTGGAAGATTGCACCTCCAAACTAACGTCTTGCCCAATACTCAGAGTACCTTCTGTTACAACACCCTCGTGAAAGGTAACACCCTTGACGACATCATTAGTGGTTTCAACCAAAAAGCTGCCACCCTCCCAACTGATCACTCCTTTATCGCCGACTTGCCCGCCGGACTCCGCATAAAAAGGGGTCACAGGACAGAAGATCTTAACCTTCGTTCCTGACTCTACACTTCGACACTCATTTCCACCGCTATCTATAATACATTCCACGCGAGAACGCGCTTCTTTTCCCACATAACCGACAAATTCACTCTTCTTCCCCTGCTCCAGAAAAGCAACCATGGCCTTGGAAAGATGTTCTACATCCTCTCCCTTCCAAGAACTACGCGACATGGCACGTTGTTTCTCCATGGCCTTATGGAATCCAGCCTCATCAAAACCGACCCCTTTTTCCAAAGCCAGATCCCTTACGATATCCATAGGAAATCCATAGGTATCATAAAGTTTAAAAATAAATTCGCCATCGATCACCGGCGAGTCCACTGCCAGAGCGGTCAACCGGTTAATTTCTCCATCCAACATAGTCAACCCGTGATCAAGGGTTTCCCCGAAACGACTCTCTTCATTATGGGTAACCTTACCGAGAAGCTCTGCAGCATCAACAAGATGGGGAAAAGCATGACCCATAACCTCGGTGACCTTATCACACACCGCACCGAAAAACTCACCTTCAAAACCCAGGGTACGCCCGAACCGTATGGCCCTACGCATAATTCTGCGCAAGACATATCCCCGTCCCTCATTGGACGGCAAGACCCCGTCTGCCGTAAGAAAGGCAGTCGCCCTGGCATGGTCGGCGATTACCCGCATGGCGGTGTCGTCTTTGGGATCCAGGCCGTATTTTTTTCCAGAACGGTCTGCGATCTCTTCGATAATCGGCAAAAAAAGATCGGAATCAAAATTGTTTAATTTACCCTGCAAGACAGCTGTGATCCGCTCAAGCCCCATTCCCGTATCAATAGAGGGCTTGGGCAGGGGGGTCATCTCCCCATCTTCACTACGGTTATATTGCATAAAAACGAGATTCCACAATTCCAAAAATCGATCGCAATCACAACCAACCGCACAATCAGCACCACCACATCCCGCTTCCACACCTTGATCAATATGGATTTCGGAACAGGGCCCGCAGGGACCGGTATCACCCATAGCCCAGAAATTATCTTTCTCACCCAGCCGAACAATACGACCAGCGGGCAAATCTTCTACCTGTTCCCACAACTCATAAGCCTCGTCATCATCACGAAAGACCGAAACCCACAATTTCTGAGGCGGTAAACCCAGTTCTTTAGTCAGAAACTCCCAGGCATAGGCAATGGCTTCTTTCTTAAAATAATCGCCAAAAGAAAAGTTGCCCAACATTTCGAAAAAAGTATGGTGACGCGCGGTATATCCCACGTTTTCAAGATCATTATGCTTACCGCCCGCCCTTACGCATCTTTGACTGGTGGCTGCTCGGACATAGCCCCTTTTCTCCTCACCCATAAAAACTTTTTTAAATTGCACCATTCCAGCATTGGTGAACAATAAGGTAGGATCATCCGAAGGTACCAAAGAAGAATCTTCTACTCTTTCATGGCCTTTGAATTGAAAGTACTCAAGAAAACGTTTACGAATTTCGTTACCGGTCATTGCTTTATATCTAATGGATAAAATGAATAAAAATATCACCCCGAAATTACATTGGCACATCCGTTCTTACAAATAGTCAACGGGGATGAGTTTCGTTTTATTAATAAACTATGAATAAATCAATTATACTTTTTAAGAATGTATGAACCTGTTGCTTTTAGAGAATGTAAGTTCGAGATCAGATAAACGTTGACATCTAGAGATGAAGAAAAATATCCGCAGTTATTTAAATCCAATTCCGTAGATTATCTTTTCCGCATAACGCAGATATCAACCTAAATGATCTTAGATCAAACGGGTCATATATGTCACTATCGTAAATTCTAGATTATGATAGTTCCACGACAATATAAAATTGAGCAAAAATTACATCACATTTCTTATTTGATCACAGGACCCACAACTAATTTAGTTAATTACCTGTAAGATTTCAAGTAGTCACAAACTCATCAAACCTATAGGGTATCTACTGATCACTATAACCCATCTAGCAATACGGGGAGGCAACAGGATAAAGATGAACCACTTGTGATCTCAAAACAAATTGCTTATTTCAAATAGGGAAGCAAAGTCTTAAATTTCTCGGTACCCGCCTGCTGTAAAAATTCATAAATAATCATTTCGGTCGGGGCGATTACCGCACCCAAGTCCTTCATACGTTCTCGTCCCCATTGATCATTTTCAGGGGTACGGGATGAAACCGCGTCCGCCGCCACCCATACCTGAAAACCGGCATTTAACGCACCAATCACGCTTTGATACACGCAGATATGACTCTCTACCCCGCAAATTATCATGGTGTCCGCCAGTGACGGCAATCCATCCATAATTTCACGAACACTTGACTCACCAAAGCCGTTAAAATATAGCTTGTCGGGACAAGGTGCATCTCCTAGCAAATCGGCAATCTCAGGAACCAACGGACCAATCCCTTTTTTATACTGGGTCGTGGCAAAAAGCGGAATATCAAATATTCCGGCGGTACGTATCAGCAATGCAATATTACGCAATACCAGATCAGACTCATGAATGCTGGGCATTAAGCGCTCTTGCGGGTCCACCACATAAAGGAAACATTGTTGCGGTATAATAAACTCTGTCTGTATACTCATAACGCCTCCCTATCCATTACGATTTTATCAACCCCGCAAACCCATAACAAAGTATCAACGGTTGGTCGATACCAGCTCTAAACCTTGTCCATAATATTTCGGTCAAAATAAAGATACCGGTTTTTTAGTGACCCTTACGGGAATTTGCAACAGAAAATAAACATTTCTTTATCTTGATAATCACAAAACCCATTTTAAGCTGAAATATTTCACAATAAAGATATAAAAAAAATGAACGTAATCTCTTCTCAATATATTTCTTCCGAGTTCTTTACTCCACATTAAATTATTTTCAACTAAGATTCATAAATAGCCCATGACTGCTTTTTTCTTGACGCTCCCAGCCAACATTGTACATTTGAAACTATTTATGTCCCGTATTCATCTCGGCAAATTTCATTTTCGGAGGTACCATCTTGAAGAACGGCCGCCTTTTCACATTACTTACTCTTTATACCACCATCACCCTACTCTGGGGATGTGGACCTAAAACAGTTGCACCCTACGCAACCCCCAGCGACTCTACTATAACCGAGGGGAGAGATTTCGAATACCCTGTACACGATTACCCCACCATTACGGAGGAAATCAGCCCCAGCGTAGAAACCCTCGACACTTCCACCAACCCCATTACCGATCCCACAACCACTTTTTCCATGGCTGCTGATCAGCAAAGCGACGAATACAAAAAGTCGCATGGTCGAACCAGCCCACAACTACACGTTATTTATTTCGATTTTGATCAAGCCACCATCCGGGCTGATCAAATCGCCGACTTGGAATTTAACGCTGCCTATTTAAAAAACAACCCCTTCACCAATGTCATTATTGAAGGCAATTGTGATGAAAGAGGCACCAATGAATACAACCTAGCCCTTGGAGAACGACGGGCTCTCAATGCTAAGAATTACCTAATCCAACTCGGTATCCAACCCCATAGAGTTCGCACCAGAACCCTTGGAGAAGAACGCCCACTATTTCCAGGAACCGACGAGCTGAGTTATGGATATAACAGACGGGATGATTTCCTTATAGAATAAATCAAACCGTATTTTCACTTTCATGATTACGACTCAAAGACTAGGAAATAAATTATTTTCCCATTCAGAAACCTATCGCCTAGCTGCTTGTCTTTTTAATCATCTACTTTGACTGGCAACAGTTACATAGCGTTGCTATGCACCTGTTGCCCCTCTTTAAAGCGGCTAAAATTCCCGTGCCGTTTTCATTTATTATTTTCCACTTACTATCTCACGGTGTATTAAATCAGTTAGCTATAAACCCAGTGACCAGGTACAAATAATATTCAATTTAAAGTATTTAACAACTTTAGTCACATAATTTATAACTTACTAAATCATTCACGTTCATCTCAAGCACCCTGTTCCCGTCAGGCTTAAAAAAACAACCAATTTATTTACAAATAAGTGCATAACATACCCCCCTACGCACGCCCCCAGGGTCCTGGAATGCACAGTGTAATGATTAACGCCAACCCTACAAGAATTAATATTATTACATACAGTTGCTTCGTAAGATATTCCTAGTGATCGCCCCTGCTCACCGCATTCTAATTTTATTATGGTCATATTATCTCGTTTAATAATCTAAGCCTGAGGGGTATGGCAAAGACCTCAAAATCAATCTTATAAAATCTTTCATACAAGTAATAATTATTATAAATCAATATCAATTAGCTGTGAGCTATCTAATTTATTATTGACATAGTAATGATTATCAACTACACTTAGGAAAAATTAACAAGTGATAACTAATTGCATTATGAAAAAACAACTTAGAATGACCCACCAGAGGGAAATTATTCTTAAAGAGTTACAGGTAGCCCCTTTTCATCCTACTGCAGATGAACTCTTTGCAAGAATCAAAACAAAGCTCCCACGGATAAGCTTGGCAACAGTTTACCGTAACCTAGAAATACTCTCGGAAGCCAATCTGGTTAAGAAGATCGCTATCAGTGGGCGCCAAAAACGTTTTGACTGGGATATTGAGTCACACAGTCATGTTTATTGCATCGAATGCCAACGAGTTGATAATATAATACCAAACCCAAAGGTTGACTTTGACGCCATCAGTCCTAATAATATTGGATACAAAATATCTGGCTGCCGGATTGAATATTTTGGCCTCTGCCCCAATTGTGAACGATTAACTAAAAAATAACGAATTAATAATATACATAATCAATATTAAGCATTATTATATAGGAGAATTACATGGGTTGTAAAAAAAGTACATGCGCTACACTTAGCGATACTCAAAAACAAGTATTGGAATCACTTTCCCAGTGCGATGAGCCATGCGGTTCCAAAGACATTGCCGCAAGAACAGGCATGGAATCAAAAAAAGTAAGCTGCCAACTAACCGCTTTAAAAAAGAAGGGATTTATCAGCAGTCCCGTGCGCTGTAAATATGAGATTACCCTCGAAGGGAAAAACATTTTATAATAATTTATCGACACCAGGAGAGAACATGACTTCCCTAAAAGGATCCCAAACCGAAATAAACCTACTCACAGCCTTTGCCGGTGAATCACAAGCACGTAACCGCTATGATTTCTTTGCCAAAAAAGCAAAGAAAGAAGGGTTTGTTCAAATTTCTGCTATTTTCACCCAAACCGGTGCTCAAGAAAAAGAACACGCAAAAAGACTTTTTAAATTTTTGGAAGGTGGCGAAACTGAAATCACTGCCTCCTTCCCCGCCGGTGTTATTGGATCCACCTTAGAAAATTTAGAAGCTTCCGCTGCCGGGGAAAATCACGAACACGTGCACATGTATCCCGAATTCGCAAAAACAGCTGATGAGGAAGGTTTTACAGAAATTGCTGCAACATTCAGAGCAATAGGTATTGCTGAAAAGCAACACGAAAAACAATACCGAGATTTTATCGAAAACCTAAAAAACGGCGTAATATTTAAGCGAAATGATTCCGTTACCTGGTACTGTTCCAATTGCGGCTATCTTTACGAAGGAACACAACCGCCCACTAAATGTCCAGCATGCGCCCACAGTCAAAACTATTTTCACCCGCACATGGAAATAGCATAAATATTTTTTGTTTTTTTCTAGCTTTACTTATAAATTACAAACGGAGGTTCCGTTATGTCTTCACTAGTCACCAAAGAAGCCCCTGATTTTAAGGCCGTAGCTGTCATGGGAGATAACTCTTTCAAAGAGGACTTCAAACTATCAGACTTTCGCGGCAAATACGTTCTACTATTCTTTTATCCACTTGACTTTACGTTTGTCTGCCCTTCAGAAATAATTGCTTTCAACAAGGCGCTTGAAACATTTAAAGAAAAGAATTGTGAAATTATAGGGGTATCAGTGGACTCTCAATTCACTCACTGGGCCTGGAAAAACACTCCGGTAAACGAAGGAGGCATCGGTCAAATCAATTATCCGTTAATTGCCGACCTTAACAAAGAAATTTCTGCCAACTACGGGGTATTGCTACCAGACGGTATATCCCTGCGAGGCACCTTCCTCATCGACAAGGAAGGAATAGTGCGTCATATTACAATAAACGACCTCCCCCTTGGACGTAATATTCAGGAGATGGTACGGCTTCTTGATGCTATACAATTTCATGAATTGCGTGGTGACGTATGTCCTGCCAATTGGAAAGAAGGCGAGGAAGCCATGACTCCGACTTCCACCGGAGTTGCAGACTACCTCACTAAACATACAAAATAATCAGTGCTTTTCCGCCGAGAACATCTCTCGACGGAAAGGCTTATTCGTTCCCTAACCACCATTTATTATTCTTAAACGTTTCATGTATCAACTTAGAAAGGAGTAGAACCATGACCAGAAAAAACGGAGTGTATAGATGCAATATGTGTGGCAATATCGTTGAACTTCTTCACGCCGGTGCCGGCAAAATGGTCTGTTGCGGACAGCCCATGGAGCTTTTAGAAGAAAATAGTGTTGACGCTGCACAAGAGAAACATGTTCCGGTTTTAGAAAAAACTTTGGAAGGTTTCAGAGTATCAGTGGGTAGTGCACCACATCCCATGAGTGAAGAACATCTCATCGAGTGGATTGAAATACTGGCAGACGGAAAGGTTTACCGCCAAAACCTTGCACCAGGCAACGAACCTGTTGCATCGTTTCGAATAAAAGCCGATGAGATCAGCGCTAGAGCATATTGCAATCTACACGGCCTCTGGAAGTCATAACCCTATTCATGAGAATGTTGGTTTAGGATATTTTAATCCGATTTTTGCATCATGAGAAAAATTATCACACACCAACATAACCATCCACATCTCTTTTCTGAACAAATAGAGCTACGGCCCTTGCCCCAAGGAACACTCAAACAACGGGTACCTTAAGGTGAAGGGCTGAGCTTGCCTTTCCCTAACCCATCTCAAGCATTTTTTTAAGGAGAAAATATAATGGCTAAATATAGATGCATAATTTGTGGATACGAATACAATCCTGAAAAAGGTGACCCAACAAATAATATTCCACCCGGCACCTCCTTCGATGATCTTCCCGATACATGGACCTGCCCCATTTGTGCCGCATCAAAAGATGATTTCGAAGAGTAATAGCTACTAAATTAACTAAAGTACACACCACGTAATTTAACCATGCACAATTTACACACAAACCACACCGAACAAAACAATCCTACCTAGCAATGTGGCGAAGCTGAACAGGGTATAGGTAAGTGGTTACAGGCACCTCATCTTCACACGATTCCCTCGTTCTCTTAAATAATGGGATTGCACGCGGCTGCAACTTCTTAGCACGATGCCACTTGTGACCACTGGAAATATTAGAACAAATCAAATCAGCTTATTGTAAATCCTGTAATCATCTATGAGTATAGTTGTCTAGAACCAATCAATGATGTAACATAAGATCAACTAATGTTTTTTTCAGGGTCAACAAAATGAGCTTTCCATCATTTTTTACGTTCTGCGCGACAAATCTGGACCCTTTTTCCACTATTTAAACCAACAATTTTATTCATACAATGGTTTTCAACAGCAACAGGAGGTAACAGTGAAGCCGGTTGAAATAGCAAAAAATATTTATTGGGTCGGTGCCATTGACTGGGTTACCCGTGACTTTCACGGTTACTCTACTTACAGAGGCACCACCTATAACGCCTTTCTCATTATTGATGAAAAAATTACCCTCATTGATACGGTTAAAAAACAGTACCAAAGCGAACTACTACACAATATAAGCAAAATCATCCCTCCTGAAAAAATCGATTATGTCGTAGTCAACCATGTTGAAATGGACCATTCCGGTTGCCTTCCAGAAGTAATCGATATAATCAAACCAGAAAAAATCATCTGCTCCAAGATGGGACACAAAGCATTACGGCAACACTTTCATAAAGATGACTGGCCATATCACATCATAACGCCTAACGAGGAAATGAGTTTGGGCGAAAAAACCCTCTCCTTCCTCGAAACCAGGATGCTTCATTGGCCCGACTCCATGTTTACTTATGCTAAAGAAGACCAAATTCTTTTTTCTTCCGATGCATTTGGTCAACATCTGGCCACCAGTGAAAGGTTTGATGACGAAGTAAACCAAGACGTCCTCATGCACGAATGCGGTAAATATTACGCTAACATCCTGACCCTTTATTCACCGCTTGTCAAAAAGTTGCTCGCCAAAGTCAAAGAAATGCAACTCCCTATAAAAATGATCGCCCCGGACCACGGGGTCGTTTGGCGTAAAGATCCAGGTAAAGTTCTCGACGCTTACAGTCGCTGGTGCACCCATGAAGGACAAGGCAATGCCCTGATTATTTACGATACCATGTGGCATTCCACCGAAACTATGGCCAAAGCAGTAGCCGAGGGACTACAAGAAGAAGGCATCAGCTTCAGACTCCTTGATCTGCGAGTTAACCACCGTAGCGATGTGATGACCGATGTGCTCAATGCTAGCGCCATCATTTTAGGCTGCTCCACCCTAAATAACGGCCTACTTCCCAGAATGGCAGGTTTCCTCATGTATATGCGAGGACTACGTCCCACCAATAAAATTGGTGCGGCATTTGGATCCTACGGCTGGTCAGGAGAGGCAGTAAAATTAATGAACCAATCAATGAAAGAGATGAAATTTTCCATCTGCCACCAAGGGCTAAAAGCACAATATGTCCCGGAACATTCAAAACTTACAGAATGCATAGAGCTGGGCAAATTAGTGGGTAAAACCCTTAAAGATTCAAAAGCAGGCAAAGAAATTGTTTCAGTAATCTAATTAACTATCGCAAAAAATCACGAGCTAACAACTAGCAATCAAAAATATAATTTGAGAACTAGGCAATTCTACCTAATAATAAATTGGTAGCTCCATCAATTGATTCCCTCTCTCTCATCACTTATAACAAAAAGGTAATTAATAAACCTTATTCCCCCTGAGAGAGAGGGCATATGAACAACCATTATCAAGAACGCCGTTCTTTTCCCAGATATGCTACCAAAAGTGGTACAATGGCATTAAACCAAACCATTTTCGGACCAGTTATCGATATAAGCATGAACGGTATGCTTTTCGAATATTACGGCGGCGATATAACAGACAACGAAATCATGCAAGTCGGACTCTATTACCTTGATGCCGACTTCCTACTTAAGAATATTAAAGCCAAAACCGTATGGGATCGTACGGTACTACAAGCCCATAGCATTCTTCCCAACATCCGCAAGCAAAGAGCTGTGGAATTTCTTACACTAAACGCCTCACAAAGAGATATGCTAAAAAAGTTCATTGCAACCCACACAATTGATAACTTAACGAAAACTGAATAATTCTTTTCTGCCAACAGAGTCAATATTAATTAATAAAAAGATTCTAAAATAAAAGATTATTTAATATATTTAATGGAATTCCAATAAACTGGTAACGAGTACCTCTATCATATACTATTAAATAATTCGCAATCACAAATAGTTACATAACCATTATTAAGTTAATAATTCATTCAAACACATTCACCTCAACCCTGTTTCCATACGTAAGGGCAATTATTTGATTACCCATATACCCAGTTATGGTCTCCACAAAGCATATTGATAAGGTGGAATTTTATATTATACCAACCAATGGCAACAGGCGAACACAAGAAGCACCTCTACACATCTCAACAGGCTCTCCTAACAGCAAAAATTCCGGCAAAAATGTTCAATGTGATTAGATTAACTTTCGGTATTGAAAAATGAAAACACCCCACGCCTGCGACCTCCTCCCTTCCGGTGATGTCGCGCCCTGTATCATCGTCATCTTTGGAGGGTCCGGCGACCTAACCCGACGCAAACTCATACCTGCTCTTTACTACCTGTACCAACAGAAAAAAATGCCGGATAAATTTGCCGTGGTTTGTTGCGGGCGGACTACTTACACCAATGAGCAATTCCGACAACAACTTTTATTATCCTACGAGAACGGAGACTTAAACCTGTCAAATTGGGACGAATTCGCCGCCAATCTTTACTACCACAGTTTGACATATACAGCAGAGGCCTTTCTTAACCTCAAAGATTATCTCTATAAACTAGACAGTCACCACTCCACCGAAGCCAATCGCATCTACGACTTAGCCGTTCCACCAAATCTCTACCCGATCATAGCAGAACTACTCGGCAAATCACATATGGCCACGGAACAAGTGCAAGGCAATGGCTGGTCTCGCATTATCATAGAAAAACCCTTCGGCCATGACCTAGAGTCTGCTCGTCAACTCAATGAAGTGTTACACGATTATTTTACTGAAGAACAAATCTTTCGCATCGATCATTACCTAGCTAAAGAAACAGTTCAAAACGTACTAATATTTCGTTTTGCTAATACTATTTTTGAGCCTGTGTGGAACAGTCATTACATAGATTATATAGGAATCATTGCATCGGAAGAATTAGGAGTGGGAAACAGAGCCGGATATTACGACACAGCAGGAGTGCTACGTGACATGTTTCAAAACCATATGATGCAATTGCTGGTTCTAACTGCCATGGAATCGCCATATCGTTTTGAAGCTAATGCCATTCAAGACGAAAAGGCAAAAGTTATCCATTCACTACGAAACTTCTGCATAGACAGTGGTAGCAAGATCCACTTAGGACAATATGGTCCCGGCGAGATCAACGGCTTTATGGTTCCGGGCTATCGAGAGGAAAAAAACATTCCGGCTGGCTCCACAACTCCAACGTTTGCCTTAATGGAACTTTATATTGACAACTGGCGTTGGCGTAACGTTCCTTTTTACCTGGTTTCCGGAAAAAGAATGGCTAAAAAGGAAACAAGAATAGTTATTCAGTTTAAAAAAACGCCACATCAGCTCTTTCGATCACCTTTCGGGGAGTCAACCGCCAACAAATTGATTATTGAAACATATCCCCAGGAATCAATAAAACTATCCTTTCAGACAAAGAACCCGGGACATAACCTCTGTCTTCGTTCAATGTACATGGATTTCGTATACCAAGAACATTATCACAACATCAGTTCCAACGCTTATGCAAGAGTTCTGCTTGATTGCATAGGTGGTGACCATACCCTTTTTTGGCGACAAGACGGAATTGAACTCTCCTGGTCATTTCTCACCCCTATTCTCCAGCAATGCGAAAATCGCCAAAAAATAATGCCACCACTTCAATTTTACCCTGCAGGTTCACTGGGCCCGACATCATCTGAGAAAATCATCCAAACCCTTTTTACAGATTAACCCTTACTTCTTAGCAAGAACTTACCACGGCATATATATCAAAACGATATAACCATTATTTAATAAACAACTTACAGTACATTATATTTTACCCACAGCTCTCATTTAACCTCTAATTTGAAGTATATTCACCACCGTAAAACATAACATTATCCTCTTAAATAACAGGAAGATCGAGTATAAAGACCTTAACTTATGAACCCCAAATAACATATCAGGATCAATTCTTATCACCAAACAAATGATATTCAATTTTTCC
>Ga0224507_10000720_pt1 | contig 12822 bp, 8 predicted proteins | sample SF_Jan12_sed_USG_3_FD_170159 | JGI IMG/M metagenome (GOLD analysis project Ga0224507, IMG submission 170159) | Sediment microbial communities from San Francisco Bay, California, United States - SF_Jan12_sed_USGS_13 | ecosystem: Environmental > Aquatic > Marine > Sediment | place: USA: California...
CCGTCGAAAAATGCATCGACCGTATCTCTCAAAGAAGCAATCTCGTGCAACGCTTTTTCCAAATTTCCTTTATCCAGATTGGCCGAAACCTTCTTTTTAACAGTTTTATACTTTGCATAAAGCGCTTTTTCAGATTTATGCTCAAACAGACTTTCTTTTACCGGTTTTGCTTTAAAAGCCTTTGCCTTTTTTATGATATTGACAACGCGCTTAAACGCAACCGCCAGTGGTTCAAAATCAGGTGCGGTCTTAAGATCTTGAAGCGCCCGGGCCCTGTTCCACAAATCCGGGACATTATCAGCGGAAACACTGGTAACCGCTGCAACGACGTCTTTTGAGAATCCTTCTTCTGCCAGCAAATGGGTCAACCGGTTATTTAAAAAGGCAATTACCGGATCTGCAATATTTCTAATTTTCTTGGTGCCCTTTATTCCGTAAAGCTTTATGCTCTTTTCAATCATACCCCTTAAGGAAAAGGAAAGACCTTTGTCGATCATAATTTGAATAATACCGAAGCCCTGTCGCCGGAGCGCATATGGATCGGAAGCGCCGGTAGGTGTGAGTCCCACTGAAAAGAATCCGCAAATGTTATCGATCTTGTCGGCAATGGCCACAATCGAACCGGTCATGGTTTCCGGCAAAGCCCCTCCTGAATAAATGGGTCGATAATGTTCCTCAACTGCCGCAGCCACGGATTTAGGTTCTTTTTCAACCGCCGCGTACACCCTGCCCATGATCCCCTGAAGTTTGGGGAATTCCCCTACAACCTGGCAGACCAGGTCCGCCTTGCTCAACCAGGCAGCCCTTTCAGCGTGTTTTTTAAGATCAGAGCCTTTTTCGATATTGTCGGCCAAAAATCCTGCCATTTTTTTAAGACGCCCTACCTTTTCATACATAGACCCGAGTTCTGCCTGGAAAAGAACGCCCTTTAGTTTTTCAACCCTTTGTTTCGAAGATTCCTCCAGATCACTTCTGTAAAAGAATTGCGCATCGGCGAGACGGGCTCTTAGTACCCATTCATGGCCGGTGGCCACCAATTTCATATCCTTTGTTCGGGTATTGTTGACGGCCACAAAACAGGGCATAAGATTTCCCTTTTTATCGACAACGGCAAAATATTTCTGATGTTCCCGCATGGCGGTAATCAGTACTTCACCGGGCACTTCTAAAAACCCCTTATCAAAACTGCCGGCCGTTGCGAAGGGATACTCGACCAAGTTTTTCACGATATCCACCAGCTCATCATCAGGAAGTATCTCCCCACCCACGCTTTTTGCAGCCTTATGAATCTCTTTTTCAACACTTTTTCTTCGGGCTTCCAGATCAACCAATACTTTTGCAGAACGCAAGGTTTTAATATAGTCTTCGGAACTGGATATTTTTATTTTTTTAGGATGCATGAAATAATGCCCGTACGTATATCTTCCGCTCTTGATATCTTCCAGTGAAAAACCGAGGGCTTTGTCTCCGAAAAGCGCGACAATCGAATGAATCGGCCTTGCAAAATAGATGTTTAACTCCGCCCATTTCATGGTTTTGGGAAACGGCGTCGCAAGAACGACTTCCGGAAGGATGCTCTTAAGAAGGGTTTGTGTTGCCAGTCCTTTCTCAACAACCCGAGCACATACGTAGCGGCCTTTTTCGGTTTCCTTTATCGAGAGGGCATTGATGGAAACACCCACTTTCTCGGCAAACTTCGTTGCCGCCATGGTCGGTCGGCCCTCTTGATCAAAACCGATTTTTTCAGGAGGCCCAAAAACTTCTGAAGTCAGCGGCGTCTGTTTGGCCGCAACTTTTTTTACCTCAATGGCCAGGCGTCTCGGTGTCCCGAATACCCTTGCACTCCCATGATCAATCCGCAAATCTGTCATTTTTTTCAAAAGTGTCTGCGACATTGACGCCAATGCAGGCTCAATATAACCTGCAGGAATCTCTTCTGTCCCTATCTCAAGCAATAAAGTTTCCATATCCACCTCTATCTTGTATTTAAAATCACAAATTCCAACCACCAAAAACCATTAATCCGGAATTAGGAAGGTGAAAAGAGGAAAGAGGATGCGGTTATCTATTTTCCAATTCCTATTTCCTATTTTCTAAGCTGAATCCTTTGGGCCCGGATTCTATGCGTTTATTTTTTCAACAGGGGATATCCCATCTTCTCTCTTTGTTCCAGATATCCCTCTGCACAAGCTCTGGCAAGGTTTCTTATACGTCCGATATAGCTGGTCCTTTCCATAACACTGATGGCCCCCCGAGCGTCCAGAAGGTTAAATGTATGTGAACATTTCAGGCAATATTCATATGCCGGAAGAACCAATTTTTCTTTGATCATTCGTTCGGACTCTGCCTCGTACTGATTAAAAAACATCAACAGCATTTCCACATTCGACTTTTCAAAATTGTAGGTCGACTGTTCGACTTCCTGCTGATGATGGACATGACCATAAGTCACGTCATCATTCCATTTCAGATCATACACGTTGTCGACACCCTGAAGATACATCGAAATACGTTCCAATCCGTATGTGAGTTCCACGGAAATTGGGGACAGTTCGACACTGCCGCACAACTGAAAATAGGTGAACTGAGTAATTTCCATACCATCCAGCCAGACCTCCCATCCTAAGCCTGCTGCACCAAGTGTGGGAGATTCCCAGTCATCCTCAACAAATCTGATGTCGTGCTCAAGGGGATCTATACCCAGAACTTTCAGGCTCTGAAGATACTGTTGCTGCACATCATAAGGAGAAGGCTTCAAAATCACCTGATACTGGTAGTAATGTTGCAGCCGGTTCGGGTTTTCACCATATCGACCGTCGGTCGGCCGCCTCGACGGCTGAACATAAGCAACATTCCAGGGTTCGGGGCCGAGCGCTTTTAGAAGTGTGGTGGGATGAAATGTTCCAGCACCAACTTCAATGTCATAGGGTTGTGCCACGACACATCCTTTTTGTGCCCAGAATTTCTCTAGCGACATGATTACATCCTGAAAATTCATTTTCCCTTCCTTATCAATCTGTTTGTGATTAGTTGGTTATGCTGGACGTTTTATGCAATTTGCAACCAGCGAGCCATTACGCTTTATTATACTAAGTACACATATTCGTAAATACGGTCATGTATTTATAACTTGGTTTATTCATTCTGTGTATGCAAAAGTTTAAAGTGCCTAAAGTGAACTAAAGTGCCTAAAGTTAATGTATTCTATCAATTTAAATTATAATTGATCGCGCTGAAAGCGCATTCCTCAACTTTAGCTCACTTTAGATCACTTCAAACTTTAGTCACTTAGAAAATGCTTTCGGAAGCATTTTTATTGGTAAAAGTTATGTCGAGCATCTAATTTGGTTATTAGCAACTGTCTCGTCGATAAAAACTACAAAAGCCCTTCTGGATCAATCTTCGCACTCAGCAAGCGGGCATCCTTTCTTGTGGAAAGAATACCTTCCCACGTGCCTTTGAGCTTGTCAATATCCTCTGCGCGACCCAGCGCCCATATACAGCCCCCGCCGCCCGCCCCTGTGAATCTTGCACCGCAATTCTTTTTCACGGCGGATTCAACAAGTGCCTTGCCGATCTCATCAAGTACTTCAGGCGTCATCTTCCTTCTGATAGCGGTCTCTTTGTTCATCTGTTTACACGCAGTATTGATATCTCTTTTAATGAGCGCTTCGGCAAATTTATGTGTACATACTATAATTTCAGCCCAAAGTCCATGGTGCTTTCCAGAAAGAAATTGCGTCACCCATTTTTTATTCACATCTTTCGATTCGTGAGGTACCCCGCAGTACGCCAGCAACAAGTGTTGTTCGAATTTGGGCAAGTATCGCTTTGGGATAATGGTTTTTTTCTTAAAAAGAGGAATTTGGCAATCTCCCGGCCAATACCACACATTTGCACCGCCGTAAACGGCCGCCAATTGATCCTGGAAACCGCACGGCACACCGGCCACACTTGCTTCGATGATCTGTGATAGAACAGCGATGTTTTTTTTGGAAATAGGGGTCTCCCCCTTTATTTCTTTAACCTTTGAAAAAGCCCCGACAAGAGCAACTGCGGCTACAGAAGACCCGCCCAAAGCGCTCCGGGGAGGAGATGATGAGTCGATATCAATATGAATCCCTTCAGCTCTGAAATACGCTGCGATGGCAAAGATGAGCCCGAGCGGATGATCAAAAGGCGCTTTATCCAGAATATATTCAGCGCTTTTAAATCCTTTTGAAGTGATTTTTATTATTTTTTTATCATATGGAAGAAGTCGAACTTTTGTTCTTAAATTTATCGCAATATTAACGGTACATGGAAAAAGATGCCTTAGCGGGTAATAAAAGGTGCTGATATCCAGAGTGCCCCCCATGTCGATCCTGCATGGTGCCGAAGCTTCAATTTGATGGGATTCAACGATTTTACGCATCTTTTATCCGGTATCTACCATTTTCTAATTTGCTTTAAAAATTTCAAACTCCGGGGTTCTTTTCCCACATGATAGGGGACGAAGGTCTCCAAGAACTCCAGACATTCTCTTAAAGCATCAGAAGTAAACCTGACCCTCACCGCTTTGACCAAATCTCCCTTTTCTATCCACAAAAGCTGTTTAATAATTCCCTTTGAAAGAAACGTTTTTTGCAAGGTTTTGGAAGTACATCCGTTACATATGATTCCTCCCTTTGCAAAATCAAATTTAACTCTGGTTTCCTTTATATTCTCAACTTCAATTCGGCATACGCTGCATTGTCTTAAATTTGGTGAAAGACCGGATAGGGTCATAAACTTCACCTGAAACAAAATAGAAAGTGCTGCTTCTGACACCCGACATGAATCGAGTTCTCTCAAAACATACTGAAAGAGCTGGTAAAGCTGAACTTGTTTTTGACCACTTTCCATCCATTCGTTGATGAGTTCTGCCCAGTAGCTGGCATAGGCCGTCTTTAATGCGCTGGATCTGATGTAGGAAAACGGATATTTTAATGAGGCTTCCTGCAAAACAGGAAGCCCTTTTCTTCGACCGACATTGCATACCACATCTAATATGGAAAAGAGTTCAAGTATTCCTGCAAATCGTTTTTTGCTTTTTTTTGCAGATTTTGCAATGACGGATATTTTTCCCTTTCTCAGCGAAAAAAGCGTAATGACAAAATCATATTCTCCATAATCGATACGGCGTAACACGATTGCAGACGTTGAAAAGCTTGACATCTTTTCATATACCCAGGAGGGTTGTGGCGATCTGGAAATAAAAATAAACACTGACGATATCTATTGCAGTGGTCACAAACGGACCGGTAGCTACAGCGGGATCGATATTTATTCTTGCAAATCCCATGGGTACCATGGAACCTACCAGCGCAGCAATGGCCATAGAAGATACTACGGCAAGACCCACGGACAAGGCGACCATCGCCATACTATATCGAAGTTGTGCCACCGCGCCGATCGCAATGCCGTAAACTGCGCCCAGGATAAACCCGACGGCGAGTTCCTTAAAAACCACCGCCCAGGTATCTCTGATGTTAAGGCGTCCTGTGGCAAGACCCCGCACAACAATAGTGGACGTCTGGGTGCCGATATTTCCGCCCATACCCATAATGACGGGAATAAAGGCTGCAAGATAGGCAAGCTTCTTTAAGCTCCCCTCAAAATGACCGATAATAAAAAATGCAACGATACCGCCGATAAAACTTGCAGACAGCCACGGCAAGCGGATCCTTGTACTTCTGAGAACAGACTGAGTTTCGATAAACTCTTCACCGCCGACACCAGCCATTTTCAGAATATCTTCTGTCGCTTCTTCTCTGATGATATCGATAACATCATCCACGGTAACAATACCGACCAAATTATTTGTGTCATCCACCACCGGTACGGCAAGGATATCATAACGGGCAACGATTTTTGCCACCTCTTCCTGGTCCATATCCGTTTTTACCGCAAAAACATCCGTAGTCATGAAATTCTTAAGGGGTGTATTGGACGGAACCACCACTAGCTGTCTCAAAGAACTGACGCCGATCAATTTGCCGTTCGCATCAACCACATAAAGATAAAACGGCATTTCTACATCCAGATGCTCTTTTTGAAGCGACTGAATGGCCTCTCCGGCGGTGGTATCCTCTTGCAGCGCAATAAATTCGGGGACCATGATACCACCCGCTGTATCATCCTCATAGTGAAGGAGTCCTTCAACTTCTTCTGATCCCTCCTTTATCATTTTTTCAAGGATAGCATCGGACTTCTCTACAGGCAGACGTCCCAAGAGGTCGGCGACATCATCTCTTGGCATGAGATCGAGGATCTCGACGATGTCGTCCAAATTCATTCCATCCACAAAACCCAAGAATGTGTCCTCGTCGAGATTACTAAAAACCTCACCCTTTATAACGACATCATCGATGAGGTCAAAAAGTCTGCGTTGATTATGAATTGACAAAGAATCGAACACCAGGGCCAAGTCCGCAGCGTGAGTTTTTTTCACAATCTTAAGGAGGTGGCTTTTGGCGTCTCTTCTTAGCAGTCTTCTAATGCTTTCAAGAAGTATTTTGTTGGATTCATTATCCATATTTCACAGTGAAGAATCCCCCGCTATGCGGGGCAGGCTTGGCCTATCTTAGATCCCGCATTGCGGGGAAGGACCGGGTTTTGGTTTGCCCCTGAAAGGGTCTGTTTTGCTCAAAGCCGTACAAGTTAAAAGTGTCTTTTTCTGGTTCGCCGGTTCGCCGGTTTTAAACTACGGGCAAACCGGCACAACATTTTTTAACTTTAGTTCACTTCAAACTCTTGTAGCGATTCTTCAGGCAAAGCCGAAGAACGCTACTGGATGATTTTGATAACGGACTGCTTTCGCAAATCTCCAATCCATGCCCGATATTTTTTATCGATGCTTTCATTAAGGAGTTTACTTTCAATTTCCGGTGCAACCTCCTCAAGCGACTTTCCTTGAGCGCTTAATATCTCTTCTAGAAAAAAAATCTGATACCCCTGATCTGTATCGAGCATGGGTGTATACTCACCAGGCTTTATTTTTTCGATGGCCTTTTGAAGTTGCGGTGATAGGGAATCGAATTCGAACTCACCCAGATTTCCGCCATCGGAAGCCGCTGGTGATTCTGAATACTTTGCCGCCAAGGCTGCAAAAGATTCTCCGGCTTTTAATTTCTCCAGGATCTCATCCATTCTCGCTTTAATCTCGAGTTTCTTTGTTGTATCCGAAAACAGAGGAACTTTCATAATGATATTGCGAAGATGATATTTTTGTTTTCCACCATACTCTTGGATATGCTGTTCATAATAGGCATTAATGTCTTCTTTGGTAATCACGATCTTTGATTTGACTTTAAGATTGACAAGCCTCCTTCTGAGTATCTCACCTTTGATATTTTTGCGATACGCTTCCATGGTCAGCCCGTCTTTGGCCAATGCCGCCCTTAGCTGTTCATCTGTTAGATAATTCGTCTCTTTAATCCGCTCAATGGTTTGATCGATCTGCTCTTCGCTGATTTCAACCTTTGAGCGCTTTATCTCCTGATCTTCAATTTTCTGATTGATAAGGCGGTCAAGCATATCTTGTCTGACTTTAAAGAGTAGCTCCTGCTCTTTCTCCGGCGGATATCCAAGGGATCGAATTTTTTCCTTGTAAGGTTTAAGTGAGCTTTTGAGCTCCGTAAGTGTAATGATATCATCATTAACCACGGCAACAATACGATCAACAATTTCTGCACTCTTGGCGTTTATAATTAATGGATAACCAAACACACAAAAAAACAATGCATATATTATACAATATATTGAATTTATTCGGATATTTTTAAAGGACATGCTTTTCATTTTTTTAAAAAACCATAAATTATTTTACAAACCGGTCATTTTTTCCAGTTCTTTTTTGTTAATTTCAACAGCGTACTTCTTTTTAAGCTTTTTAATCCATGACGTATACGCCTTTTCTATCTTCTCTTTGCGCAATATTTTTATAATGATGTTGTTTGTATCTTTTGACACCTCATTCACATCAGGTGGTGTGTCGTCAGCTTCGAAGTGTTCCTCATAATATTTCGATATGTCATCATGCGTTATTTCGATCTTATCGCCCAACTCTTGTGCGATCACCTTCTCCATAAGCAAACGAGTCTTTAATCCTTCTCTCCAAGACTGGTAAGGAATGGCATACTCAAGCAGTATTTCCTGGAATACATTGTCAGGATAATCCCTTTTTATATCTTTCAAGGCTTTTTCGACCTGAGAATCAGTCATCGTAATGCCGAGTTCTTCAGCCCTTTCCAGGAGAGTCATCTCTTCGATCATTTGTTGAATAAGCCGAAGTCGAACTTCTTGTGCCACATCAGGTCGCTGTATTCTATTTTGCGGATAAGCATTCTTGGCGATTTTAAAAGCCTTGTTGAAATCAGAGACGGTTATTGTCCTGTCCACGACTTTGACAAAATATTCATCTCTTTGTTTGTGTTCGGAATCAGAGCATCCAGCCAAAGTATAACCGACCCACAAAAAACAAATTAAAAAAATTAATTTAATAGAATATCTTATCATCAGAAACTGGAATATTTGACACGCAAATCCAAATTAGTTCCTAAATCGTTTAAATTTTTAGCTATTAACACGTTGCATAATTTCTTTCAAGATGTTTTTAGCCTGAGACATCAGAAAGGATGTATTCCCTTTTTTCAGTTTGACCTTCAAAATATGATCCGGTGTGATTCCAAACCGATCTCGTTCTGAAAGAACCATGTCTATAATGCCGGAAGGATTTTTCTGGTGCACTTGTGAAAAAGAGAGTAAAAGCTGACGTCCTTTAAAATCTACCCGGTTGACACCCGCCTTTATGGCCAATACCCTGAGCATGATTTTTAAAAGAAGATTTTCCGTTTCAGTGTTTAAATCACCAAATCTATCCATCAACTCCGCCTTATAATCAGCAATTTCATTAAGTTCTGTCATTTTAGCAAGTCGACGATATGCACTAAGGCGCTGATCAATATCGGCGATATAGAATTCGGGTATCGAAGCCGGCATATTAATGTTGATCTCCGGTTCAAGACGTTCCTGAACCTTTTCCCCTTTCAGCTCTGCCATGGAGTTTTCCATCAGCTTGAGAAACATGTCATAACCCACCGCGGCGATATGGCCGGATTGGGAAGCACCTAAAATCGTTCCCCCGCCTCTGATTTTTAAATCACTCATGGCAATTTGAAAGCCCGATCCGAGATCACTGTGTTCCATTAGGACCTTCAGGCGTTTTTGAGCATCTTTACCCAATGTACTTTCCTTGGGTATAAAAAGATAGGCATAGGCCTGTTCATCCAGACGTCCGACACGACCGCGCAATTGATAGATCTGAGCAAGCCCGAATCTGTCTGCTCGATTGATCAGTATGGTGTTGGCGGAAGGAATATCAAGTCCTGACTCTATGATCGTGGTGCACACCAGCAAATCTATCTCTTGATTCATAAAACGCAGCATGACGCCCTCCAGTTCCTCCTCATTCAGGCGGCCATGGGCCACATCGAGTCTGACATCGGGTACCAAATCCTGCAGGTGCTTTGCCATTTTCCTTATCGTATGAATATTATTATGAACAAAAAAGATCTGTCCCTTTCTGCCGAGTTCCTTTTGTATGGCACCGGAAATGACCGCGTCATCAAATTCAGAAATATAGGTAATAATAGACTTGCGATGTTCAGGTGGTGTTGAAATGATGCTGATATCCCGTACCCCCATCAGCGACATATGAAGTGTTCTGGGTATCGGCGTGGCGGTTAAAGCAAGAACATCCACCGAACGCCTTATCTTTTTCAACTTTTCTTTATGTTTGACCCCGAAGCGCTGTTCTTCATCGAGAATTAAAAGTCCCAGATCTTTAAACATCACATCTTTCTGAATCAGCCGATGTGTTCCAATGACAATATCCATCTTTCCGGTTTTAAGATCTTTTATAATGTTGCGTTGTGTCTTTAAAGAACGAAACCTGCTCAAGCATGCAATATTAATCGGATACCTTTGGAAACGTTCTGAAAACGTCGTAAAATGCTGCTCTGCAAGCACCGTCGTTGGTACCAGTACGGCAACCTGTTTACCATCATTAACGGCCATCAGCGAAGCACGCAGAGCAACCTCTGTTTTTCCGTATCCGACATCACCACATACCAGTCGGTCCATTGAAATTTGCGCCTTCATATCATTGTACACATCTTCGATGGCGCCGAGTTGGTCTTGGGTCTCTTCAAAAGGAAAGCCCATTTCAAAGTTCTTAAAATCAACGTCCAGTTCCCTGAAAGCATGACCGATGCTGATTTTACGTTCAGCATAGAGTTTTAAGAGTTCTCCGGCAATTTTTTCTGTTGACCTTTTTACCCTTTCTTTAACCCGCTCCCAAGATTTACCGCCCATCTTGTCGAGAACCGGTTCGACGCCGTCCACACCCATGTATTTCTGAACCATACCCATACGATCCACAGGCAAATAAAGTTTGTCGTCATCTTTATAAACAATAAGGAGGAAATCATTGCTTGATCCATTTAATGTCAATTCAATCAGACCATCATATTGCCCTATCCCGTGATCGACGTGAACCACAAGATCTCCTTTTTTTAAATCTTCAACTGCAAAAAGTTGGGTTCGAATTTGCCGCTCCGGTTTTATTTTTGGCCGGCGCTTTAATCCGAACACTTCATCCTCTGTGATGATCGCCAAAGATTCAGCCGGCCATACAAATCCCGAAGAAATCCGACCCAGGCAGACGAAGGGCTGCCCTTGGCTTTGTTTAATATCATCGAATTTTTCAATATTTTTGAGATGAATACCATATGGAGCCAACAGTGACACCAGCCTCTGGGCCTGTGTCCGGGTATGGCAAACCATAAGTGTATCAAACCCGGACAGCTTTTGATGATTGATCCAGTTTATCAGTGGAGAAAAAAGGTCTTTTTCCCGGCGACGTCCAAGCTCCAGGCTGATGTCCATATTATTTTTCACTGAATACTGAAATTGCTTTAAGGGCGGTCTGTCAGATAGGGTGTCCTTTGATACATGGAGCTTTTTCACGGAAAGGGTCTTTTTCTGCTCAAATAATGCTTTAGTCTCCTGCCAGGTTAGATAGAGACGCTCAGGTTCAACACAAAGCCGTGATTCTTTTTGCGCAGCATCAAAACTTTTTGATGCCTGAAGCAGCGTATGGTCTGCAATATTTTCCAGGTCAGCAGGTTCATCCAAAATAAAAAATGTATTTTTTGGAAGATAGTCGAAAAAAGAATCCAGACGAGGATAAATCAGGGGAATCAGACTTTCAATTCCAGGGAAAACACCATCTCTTCTGATTCGATGGATCAAATCTCTGACCTTGGTTACGGGGATATCCAGTTTGGATGACTGCTTTCTTATTCGATTGATGACCGGAGTTAGGTGGGCTGATTTGAGAATTGTTTCCCTGGCTGGCAGTATGACGGCTTCTTGAATGTTTTTGATCGTTCTTTGGGTAACTGCTGAAAAAAATCGAATGGATTCAACCGTATCACCAAAGAGTTCAATTCGGATCGGATCTGGATAGAGCGGCGAAAAAATGTCAAGAATACCTCCTCTTATACTGAAATCTCCAGATTCTTCAACTATCGATGATCGTTCATAACCACTGGATATAAGTTTGTTTACCAACCGATCCCGATCGATGCCTTCCTGTGCCATAACGAGTTCTGCATAGTCAGAGTTCCTGTTTGGGTAAAATTCTCTGCATTAGCGCCGATATGGTCGTCACCACCATGGGCGGCACATCACCAACAATGAGCTGATAAAGTGATTTTATCCGTTTGGCTGCGGTTTCGTTGTGATATGAGAGATATTTAAATGGTGTAATATTATACGGCGGGAAATAAATCAGGGGGGGACAGGGTCTTTCTGTAAAAAATTCCAGATCTTCTAAATATGTTTCCGCTTCTTTGGTTGACGGGGTGACGACAACCACCGGAGCCCTGTGTTTCATATACAAGCGATTCACAAAATATGCTTTTTCTGAACCGGAAAGCCCTGTGCAAATAACATTATAATCCTTGTAAGGACTCGTATCAAAAAGATATTTTAGTGATATTTTTTCTTGATTTTGATTCATAAACAAAGTAGATAATTTCAAAGTCTTGGCTTCGCCCTAATTGGACTAATGGAATGACGGAATAATGGAGTGTTGGGCTAATTTTCTTTTTGACAATAAAATAAAAAATGGATCACATCCTTTAAAAACCAACCTTCCAACAATCCACTATTCCATTATTCCATACTTGAGGCAAGTGTTTAAGCCTCAAAAAATGTTCATGTTTCCATTAGGTTGTAGAAATTACGAAACGTTTAATCATGCCGACGTAGCTCAGTTGGTAGAGCAGCTGATTCGTAATCAGCAGGTAGGCGGTTCGAATCCGCCCGTCGGCTCCACCTTTTGAGGGGTTTTCGTCATTTATTCTGGAAATCCTTTTTATTTCTTGCCTTTACAATTAGGTATTTCTTCAAATCGCTATAACCCAATTCGTATTATTGTGCAACCGGCGTTTATGTTCCGGCAAAATACTTTTTGCCCAAAACAAAAGGAGACATTGTGAGTTATAAAATTGGATTTGCAGGAACCGACGGAAGGACCCTTCTCAGTGCTTTGGTTGTCTCTACAGCCACAAGTGAACATTATCAGGATGATTTTCAGGGAGTGGTTATTCGAGGGATGCCGGCCATGCAGCCATTTGCGATGTCCATGAAATGGCCGGTGAAGTTCATTCCAACGGCGGACAACTCTAAAGAAGGGTATACCGCCGCGATTATCGAAGCCCTAAAGAACGGATC
>Ga0224507_10000722_pt1 | contig 12813 bp, 18 predicted proteins | sample SF_Jan12_sed_USG_3_FD_170159 | JGI IMG/M metagenome (GOLD analysis project Ga0224507, IMG submission 170159) | Sediment microbial communities from San Francisco Bay, California, United States - SF_Jan12_sed_USGS_13 | ecosystem: Environmental > Aquatic > Marine > Sediment | place: USA...
AAAGGCCGAAGAATATGACGCAGGCTGCCAGGATAGCCATACCGATGATCATTGACTTAGGTACTTCCCTGACTTCTCTATAAGCCGGCATCTCGGGTCCTGTGAAAGCGGAATAGAATACTTTTACAAACGAAGCTAATGTTACCAGCGAAACGAACATGGCAATTACTGCAAGGACGGGATTGAACTGCAACACCGTTTCGTAAATGAGCAACTTGGAGGCAAATCCATTAAAAGGCGGAATTCCAGAAATCGCCAGTGCTCCGATAATATAGAAGGCCGCCGTCCATTTCATATTGCGAGCCAGACCGCCCATTTTGTTTGTATCCCTTGTCCCGATTCGGAAGAATATCGCTTCCGCGGTCATAAAGAGCAATGCTTTATAAAAGACATGGTTGATAATATGAAAAACGCCCCCGTTTATGGCGTCCCGGCCATAACTGGCCAGTGCCACCGGATTAGCCAGCACGGCCAGTCCCACTCCCACACCAAGGAGCATGTAACCCCCCTGTGAGATAGCATGGTAGGCCATCATTCGCTTGATATCGGTTTGGTGAACGGCCATCATGACGCCGACGAACATGCTGAGCACGCCCACAACGATGACTATCCAGCCAATAGCTGTGCTGTCAATATGCGCTCCATATAGGGTGAAGGTAATCCTGTACAGGGCGTACATGGACGTGTAGCTTGCAGCAAGAATCATGGGCGTGGTACCTGCCGGCGCCACAGTATATGTGTCCGGTGCCCACATATGGAGAGGTACACCGGCCAACTTCATCACAAAAGCCCCGCCCAATAGCCCCAGCGCTATCATGTCCAGTGTGGTGTACTGCATATAGTTGGCCAGGGCTGCGATGCTGAGGACATTGTATTGGGAATAAAGTATGCCGATAGCAAAGAGCACCATTAGGGCACTTATCGCCGAAACGACAATGTACTTGAAACCACCCTCTAATGCATCAGCCATATTAGTACGGTATGCAGCAAGTGCGGCACCAGCGATGGATGCTATCTCCAGGAACACGAACAGGTTAAACATGTCTCCAGTGAATGCTAATCCCATCATTCCTGCGTAGAGGAGCATCATGAGTGAATAGAACCTGGCCTGTCCGGTCTGTTCCTTCATGAAATGTATTGAATATATTAATGCAGCCAGGGTAACTGTAGTGATGATAATACCCATGAAAATGGACATGCCGTCCACCTGGAACATAATCCGCACCGGCACCATATATCCCCCTGGCAGGGCTAGCTCGGCCGCTGTAGCGCCAAAAGTATAGACACGGATACCAACTGAATGGACATCCACGGCCAGGACGGCTACGAGGAAAGTAACCAGGCCGAAAATGACTAGACTAAACGTGCTCCTGACCCTGTATCCCGCACGGCTGATGAGTAGGATGGCGAAGGCTGCCACCAGCGGCAGGGCCACAATCAGGATCGGCGAGTGATAAATCAGGGAATCCAAACCTTCATCCTTTCAACTTTCTAGACTTTTCTGAATCCAGGCTACCAGTATGGCGATAAATGCGTATCACCATAGTTAGCATCAAAGCCAGTACCGCAACATTGATGACAATACTGGTCAGGGTTAATGCCTGAGGTACGGGCATGACCATGGTTTCTTTTGGAACGCCCGTATAGATGGGAGCCCCTCCTCCTGCTCGGTAGCCCAGCGCTACCAGAAAAAGATTGACTCCCGCTGCCAGCATGGCGACGCCCATAATGAGCTTGATCAAATTCTTTTTGAATATGATTATATATAAAGATACCCCCATCAATAGCGCTGCCGCTACGAAGGGGAAATCGAGAGGAACATGATCCATCATTCTTCCACCTCCTCACCACCGGAAAATAGCGCTAGCGCCAGGACAACTGCTGAAAGGCCTGCTATTACCTTAAGGCCTACAGCAAAGTTCATCAAAGGTATAACGCCGCCCGTCCAAATATCCCCGGGGTTTGGACCGGTGGTGGGAATATTGCCGAAGATGGGCGAGCCCACCAGTAAGTTATAGGCAAAGACTGTACCTATCCCGGCAAAAGCTAGACCGATAAAGATTAAAGCCCCGCTGCTTTCCATTATTGATAAAACACGCTCACGTATTGATTTTTTAAGTTCCTGAGAACTGAAAGCTACCAGTAACATGACTACGCCGGAAACAACGACAGCACCACCCTGAAAGCCTCCACCCGGTGTGAGGTGCCCATGGGCAATAATATATAGACCGAATATCATGATAAAGGGTATAAATCCGTTGGCTACGGTCCGTACAATCTTTGACAGCATCAGGAAACCTTCTCCTTGTGCTTAGATAATCGTAATAAAAGCAACACCCCAGTCACCGCCGTGAACAGTATCGTGGCCTCCCCCAGTGTATCAAGCAAACGGTAGTCAAAGAGCACGGCAGCTACCACGTTGTTGCTCCCGGTCTCTTCTTGAGAGTTCTCAATCATATAATCATCCATATCAGATGCACCTGGGTAGCCAAAGGGATGGGTGAGGTACATCCCCCACACCAAGAAGGCTACCAGAACAAGTAACAAAATCAAGCCCGCAACTTGTCTATTCATTATTTACTCCATACGTTTGGTCGCTCTTATGGTGATGATAAAAATAGCCGTGGTCACAGCAGCCCCGATTCCCGCTTCGGCAATGGCCACGTCAGGTGCCCTCAGAATATAAAACTGAAAGGCTAACAGCAGACTCAGTACAGCCAGCGCAACGACCGAATACAGGAGGTCCTTGAATACGGCGACAAATATGGCGCAGACGATCAGTAACACTGGTATAATGATATGCAGAATTCCGGCTTCAATCATTTTGTTTCTTCTCCAGGTCATCTACAACCGCTCTGGCGGGCTTTTCTCCGCTGCGGTGTGCCGCCCGGGCCATACCATGGGCACCCGTGGCATTAGTGACCACCAGTGCTACCAGGGCCAGTACAACGTGTATGATCATTACAGACTGAGAGGAGTCTCCCTCCACTGCCCAGATTCCAGCGCACTGTATAATTACCGCCAGGATAATAAAGATGGAGCCAAAGGTGGTGCATTTGGTAGCGGCATGCAGCCTGGTGTACATGTCGGGAAGGCGGTGGAGACCAACTGATCCTACTAGATTGAAGAAAAGGCCAATTCCTATGAATATATAGGACACTATATTCAACGCCGCCACTAAAACTTGTCCCCCTGAATGTATTTGGCCACGTATAGTGTCATGACATATGACAGCAAAGCATACACAATAGCTACATCAATATAAAACGGCCGATTCTCTGACATCATGGCCACAACAACTAGACTGGTCACGACCAGAGTATTCAGTGTGTCAAAAGCTACCAGCCTCGTCGGCGCTCCCGGTCCCATAAAAACACGTACTACAGCGATGCCAATACACACCATCATGACTATTATTGCCGGAAGCCAGTTCAATCTGCGATCCTCCTCGCCCAGTCAGGAAAACTGTTACAAATGGGATGGTAGTCTCTTGGCATGTCCTTGAGCACTTCAGGGTCAATATTTATCCAGTGCACATATAGCTCGTTTGTTTCCGGGTCAACGTCCACGCTCAGTGTTCCCGGTGTCAGCGTGATCGAAGTGGCTAACATGGTAATTGCCAGGTCACGGTCTAGCCTGGGGTCTATCTTCACAATAGCTGGATTAATCCGCCCGGTAATGACGCGGTAGGCTACATCAATATTGGCCTTGGCCATGGCCCAAAAAAAAGGGAACAGATAAATGATAAAAGTAAGCCAGCGCCGAGGGTGCAGCATGCGCAGGTCTTTGCCGATGAAGCGGTTCCTGAACAGGGCACCAACTACCACAGCTAACACTGCCCCGATGATGAGTTCGCCGCTACTCCACCAACCAACGGTGCCGCTACCAATGGTAAGAAGGAGATAAACTACATATGCGACAACAGTTGTAATTAGAAACTTCATGCTTTACCGCATAAAAACACCTTCTCTACCGAGAAGGATTTTATTTCAAAGTTGGCCAATTTGCTGTAATAACTTGGTTTCCTTAGAATCTTTGCAGGGATTATATATTATCCGCCAGAAATGTCAACCCCCAATTTTTTTGTTGGCGAGGAAGCAGAATATCGATTAATTGCCCTAGTGTCGAATTTCTCGAAGCGATGAGATGTACCAGGTATGTGAGATTTCTACTGCTTTGTTACATTGGCTTTTATCTGTTCTAATATCCAGAAGCACCACTTCTCTACCCCCTCACCCGTCTTGCAGGATAACTGAAAAATCTCGGCTTTCGGATTTAGTCCTTCTATGGAACGACGAAAGGCAGCAATATCGAAATCAACATAAGGAAGAAGGTCCATCTTATTTACTATCACGGCATCGGCATCGATAAAGATCAGGGGATATTTAATAGGCTTATCGTCACCTTCAGGTAAGCTGGAAATTACTACTCGTTTGTGCTCTCCCAGGATAAACTCAGAGGGGCAAATGAGATTGCCCACATTTTCGATGAAGATCAGGTCTATATTGTCGAGGGGCATACTTTTTAAAGCTGACTCTATCATAGCGGCCATTAAAGAACAGCTTTCCGGCATATTTCGGGTATTTATTTGGACTACGGCTTGTGCCTCGCTTTGTACTTTCTCCGCATCTACTGTGGAAGCGACGTCGCCTTCGATGACACCCACGTTCAACTTGTCTTTCAGCAGCTTCATAGTCTGCAGAATAAGACTCGTCTTACCAGCCCCGGGAGCTGACATAATGTTAATGCAAAACACCTTATGCTCATTCAGTAGCTGCCGATTTCGGCTAGCTATGGTTTCATTAGCCTCTAAAATGTTCTGAATTACTTCTATTTTTTTCATTCTACCTCTATGCTTTCAATAAAGAGTTCTCGCCCCTTGGAAATTTCTACGCTCCGTTCCCTGCATTCAGGGCAAGCCCACAGGGTATCTTTCGGGGTGAAAATCGTGGAACAATTCCGACATCGTAATTGAGCCGGTACTAATTCAAAGTGGAGTACGGCTCCTTGAGCAATAGTATCTTTGCTTAGAGAATCAAAGTAAAACTGAATACAATCAGCTACAAATCCTGACATCTCACCAATCACCAGGTTAATTTGGTTGATCTTACTGGCCTGGGCTTCACCAGCTTTGGTCAAAGCAATATTAACTATGTTTTCAGTTATTCCGAGTTCATGCATTTAATGAACCAGAGTAGATGGTGTATTTTAGAATACTTGGCACCTTATTGCAAAATCAGTAAAAAGTTTTTATTCAGGTATCGCGACTGCACCGAAAGCCATAGTACGAATCACTCGACATGAATTTCTACTTGGATATGTCTTTTCCCCATGACTTGTGGAAGTCCTTTATCTCGTCTATTATGCTTCTGCAAGCATCGAAAGCTGGCTCTCTGTGTGAGGCGGAAACTGCTACTAATAAAATATTCTCCGATATGCCTAAGAAACCTGTTCGATGTATTATGGATATATCCTCAATATCAAATCTATCGATTGCTCTTTTTTCTATCTCCTTCAGTTTCAGAACAGCGCGGTTATTATCTTCAAATTCCAGCCCCGTTCCTTTGGGGAACTCACGTACCGTGCCTAAATAAATTGATATTGCCCCTATTTTAGGGCTGTGCATCTTCTTGATTATCTTATCGATATCGAAATCTTCTCTCCTTATTTCAACCATCTCGGTTCACCAATGTAATTCGATATTTGGGATTTATTTATACAGGATAGTCATCTGGTGTTCTCTATTATTGGGGCTTTTTGCAGTTCCTTGCTGCAGGAGCTATGTTTGGCAGGTACTACAGCTTGTGGCAGAGCATGAGCTGCAAGAGGAACTTCCCCCAATTGGGGCAGATGACCCTTCGCTGCTCTTAGAAAAAGAGGCGCAAGAGGAAAATACTCGTTTAGCGCCATTGTGACAGCGGGGGCAAGGGGCATTTTCGTTTGCCTGACTTTGTTGGCGAAGCAATTCAAACTTTAAGTTACAATCGGGGCATAAATACTCATAGATGGGCATTTTTTAATCCTTCCCTTTGTCAAAAGCTTTCAAGAATACATCAGGGACCTGGGGAACCTGGGTATCCGTCCATCTTTTGAGGCAAACCGAAGAACAGAAATTATAATGCTCCACTGTTTTGGGACCCTTCCAGCGTGAAACCATAAACCAACCATTGAGTACATGGCAAGGTCGCTCCTCTTCTGTATGCTCTACTGTTTTACCACAAGAGTGGCAGATAAAGTAACCTTGGGTCATCTAAACCTCCAACCCGATTCGCTTAACCATCCTTATTAAAATGCCACTACAGACTAAACAGCCACTACATCTTTAACTTCGGGCACCTGTTCCTTGAGCACTCGTTCAATTCCACCCTTCAAAGTCATAGTGGCCATTGGGCAGCCACCACAGGCACCGGTCAACTTCAATGTCACCACTCCGTCCTTCACATCTACTAATTGGACATCCCCTCCATCAGCTCGCAATGCTGGCCTCACTTGTTCCAGGGCTGCTTCAACTTTTTCTCGCATTCTTGCCTCCTTACTTTGTTAAAATATAGAGCCAAATCTGTCTATTGTCAAATTAAACTTAACTCGGAGTATTGTGGTGCATAGCTGGAAATTACACGGGAGTTGGTAAGAGGACATAGATAATCTATAATACAGTTTCAGGAGTTTGCCATATGATTTCTGTTGAAGAAGCCCTTGATAAAGTTTTAAGCTACGTTGAGGTTCTGGAGCCCGAGCGGAAGCCTATTCTAGACTGCCTGGGACAAGTCCTGGCTGAAGATGTCTATTCCGCTATAGATATTCCTCCGCTAGATAATGCCGCCATGGACGGGTTTGCACTGCGGTCTGCAGATACTTATGGGGCTGGTGAATCATCACCGGTATATTTAACCGTAGTCGGAGAAGTTGCCGCTGGATCGATGCCCACAAAAGATGTCAAGCCGGGCACTGCTATCCGCATCATGACTGGCGCGCCGTTGCCTCAAGGCGCGGATACCGTAGTCCAATTTGAGAATACCGATGAAGTAAGCCGCAAATCATCCAGAGAAGATTTATCCCGCATCGCCATATTATGTCAGGCAAAGAAGGGATTGAATGTTCGCTGTAGAGGCGAGGATATTGCCAAGGGCAATTTAATTCTCGAAAAAGGAAGGGTACTTCGTCCCCAAGAGATAGGCATACTAGCTTCCCTCGGATGCTCGGCCGCGATAGTTATCCGTCGGCCGATTGTGGCTATTTTAGCTACGGGAGATGAGCTTATCGATATCGACCAGCCATTAGCTCCCGGTAAGATTCATAATAGCAATACCTATACTATTGCCGCCGGGGTCTCTCGCTATGGAGGGATTCCCAAAATCTTGGGCATAGGGCGTGATTCGATTCAGTCTCTAACTGAGAAAATAGATGAGGGATTGGACGCAGATATGCTCATTACCTCCGGTGGTGTGTCCAAGGGAGACTACGATATGGTGAAGGACGTCCTGGCCGAGCGCGGGGAGATTGGTTTCTGGACAGTTTGCATGAAGCCCGGGAAACCGCTCGCTTTTGGTGTTATGAAGAAGATAGAAGGAGGTGGAAAGGGGAAAGTGCCTCATTTGGGATTGCCGGGTAATCCCGTTAGCTCCATGGTTACATTTGAACAATTTGCCCGTCCCGCCATACTAAAAATGATGGGTAAGAAAATTCTGAAAAAACCAGTCATTCAAGCGGTTATTAAAAATGATATTGTAGCTACTGATGAACGCCGGCTCTTTGTTAGGGTAAATGTAACCAAGCGTGGTGGTCAATACTATGCCTCTATTACCGGTAACCAGGGCTCGGGAATTCTCACATCCATGGCCAAAGCCAATGGTTTAGCCATTATCCCGGAAAACAGTAACGGGGCGAAGGTCGGAGACAAGGTCGAGGTGCAAATGCTCGATTGGGAGGAAGATCAAGGTGAGGTGAAAACGTGGCCGATTGTTTCCATCGTAGGCAGATCGGAATCTGGCAAAACACTGCTTGTGGAGCAACTCATCGGTGAGTTCAGAAGAAGAGGATACAAGATCGCCGCCTTAAAGCACAGCCATTGTGGAGACATAGAAGTAGACCAGCCCGGGAAAGATACATGGAAGTTCGCTCAGGCGGGCAGCGACGCCGTATGTATTAGCTCGCCCCGCAAGCTTGCCTTCATTAAGAAGTCAGACCATGATCTCCGCGTTGACGAAGTTCTACCCATCATTGGCAATGAATTTGACGTCGTGCTTGTCGAAGGGTTCAAGAAAAGTAATCTTCCCAAAATCGAAGTGCACAGGAAAGAACTTGGGGATGACTTACTATGTTCACCCGAGGAGCTTTCGGCCATTGTGACCGACGGGCCATTGGACAGTTCGCTGGCTGATAACTACAAGCTGCCAATTATCAGTTGGGCTGATACGGCAGCCATAGCCGACTTCATAGAGAATAATTTTATGTTAAACAGGTAGTTAGATGCCTCTTAATTCCACAGTTCCCCTCCTAAGATAAGAGGAACAAGGGGAATTATGAGAAGGAGAGTCAAGAGAAGAAAATGTTTACCGCAGGCGTATTGACCATCAGTGATAAAGGGGCAACAGGGGGTCGTCAGGACAAAAGTGGAGCGGTTATTCATGAAATCCTTCCCGGCATAGATGCCCACGTTGTAAATTACGAGATCATTCCTGATGACAAGGAACTTATTATTAAAACACTAATTAAGTGGGTTGATGACGATAATTTAGACATACTAATTACCACGGGGGGTACGGGACTTACTCCTAGAGACGTTACTCCAGAGGCAACGCTTGCCGTGGTTGATAGAATTGTCCCAGGTTTTGCCGAGGCTATGAGGGCTGAGAGCCTCAAGAAAACACCACATGCTATGCTAAGTCGAGCTGTCGCGGGCACTCGCGGGAAATGCTTGATTATCAACCTGCCGGGAAGCCCCAAGGCAGTACGCGAATGCCTTGAGGTGATACTACCCGCACTGCCCCATGCTGTGGAAACGCTGAAAGGCCAAGTAGACGAGTGCGGTACATCTGAAACCTAAGTCCAGGACAGTTTATCCACTTCTGATATTTCGAATAATTTCTCCCCAGGCAGGTCTTTTCCCGTACATGAGCAGGTAAACCCTGAAAGCTTTTACTGACAATGCCAAAGCTCCGAGGATGGAAAGCACCATAACAGCCAAACTGGTCACCAATTCCCAGGTGGCAATGCCAGCTACCCCCAACCTCAGCATTACTTCTATGGGAGCAGTAATGGGGAAAATAGTCAGAACTGTCCAAATTGGACTGTCCGGGAATATAAACAGTAAGGATGCAAACCAGAGGGGGACAAATACGAGAAGCGCATAAATCATGGTTATTGGTTGTCCGTCACGAGCGCTGGAGCTGATGGCACCGACGCCCGCCGAGAGTGCCGCGAACAATAGGTAACCCAGAACGAAATAGATTATCCCCAGTACCAGGAAGTTAGCCGGTAGTTGTATCGTGCTGAAAAAGCCGCCTATAGTGGATGAGGCCAGGTTCAAAAGGAGGGGCAAAGAAGCCAACCAGACGACCACCTGTACCAATCCGGCGGCACCCAGTCCCAAAACCTTACCGGTGAGTAGTTGCCGGGGGGAAACTGAGGAAAGCAATACCTCGATAAGGCGACTCTCCTTTTCATCTCCCAGCCCTTCCACCATGTACAGGGAAGCAGCCTGCAGAGAGAGGGCTAGCAGAAGGCCGAAAATAGCGGGGATGATGACATTTCCGTATCCGCCCTGTTCGGTAGCGACCTCCCCGGTTTCGGTAAGTCTCGTCGTCACCAGGTCTAAGGGGGCTTCTATCCGGTATATAGTTTCGGGAGGCACTTTGTCAGCTAACATATTACTGGTGAGAAAGTTCTTGATGGCGGTAGAGACGACCGGTGGTGTTTCCAGCTGTCTTTCCATGGTATAACGGTTAATTGCCCCCGTTGAGAGATAATCCGCTGGAATGACGAAGTACTCATAAACATCGCCGTTAATCAAGGCAGCCGTGGCAGCATCCTGTGTGCTGAAGCGCACCAACTCTATATATCCCTGGATAGTATACTGGTCGAATCCACCGGCTTCATCGACATAACCGATGGTAGTTGTTTCTACTACCGATGGTTCGCTGGGTGATGCGAGCTGGAAAACACCTATGCCTATGAGAGCCAAGACCGGCACGATAAGAGTTAAAATGATAAAACCCTTCCTCTTAATCATATGCAGGAATTCGTGCCGCAATATCAATAGTGTTTTGTTCATGCCTTTTTACCCACTTCCTTCAGAAATATCTCGTTAAGTGAAGGAGTGGCCACTTCAAAGCGGTTAATTACCATGCCACGGTTTATCAAATGCGACAGTACTTGCTGGGGGATTGTCTTGCCATCCAGTATCAGTTCCGTATAGCCTTTGTGGACTCGTTTACCAGTAACTCCCGGTATTTCCCCCAGTTCCCCTTCCACATCCAGCAGCAGCGCATTGCCTCTATATCTTGCCTTGATTTCACCTAAGTCCCCGTAGAGGACGTTCTGACCGTTATTTATCATCAAGATGCGGTCGCATAGTTCCTCCACCTGGTTCATCTGGTGTGTGCTCAGAATTACAGCTTTACCCTGGTTCCTCAGGTCAGCCAGCATCTCTTTCAATAGCTCGGTGTTAACCGGGTCAAGGCCTGCGAAGGGTTCATCCAGGACCAGCAGTTGTGGGTCATGGATGATGGTAACAATGAACTGGATAATCTGCCCCATGCCCCGGCTCAGTTCCTCAATCTTCTTATTCTTGCTGGCCGACATGCCGGTTTTATTGAGCAGTTCGCTGGCTCTTTCCACCGCCGAGCGTCTATCCACATCCTTGAGGGAGGCCAGATAAACTATAGAATCTATGACCTTCAGTTTTTTATACAGCCCTCTTTCCTCTGGCAAGTAGCCAAGCTTATTCTTGGTAGATTCGTTCAATTTTTCGCCGAGGATGGTCACCTCGCCCGAATCCGGCTTGAGGATGTCCATCATCATCCGGATGGTGGTAGTCTTGCCGGCACCATTAGGGCCAATAAGGCCGAACATCTCACCCTGGGCAACAGAGAAGGACAAATCATCAACGGCGACCTTGTCGACGAAGGATTTGACTACATGGTTGACTTCAACGGCAAGCATATCAGCAATTTTCTCCCAACTTCGTATTATATCAAATCATAACATGTATAAGATTTGACTCTGGAACTATGGCCGGGCTTTTTGAGAAAGTAGAGCTACATCACAGTATAGGCTTTTGAGGCAATTCGGAAAGTCAATAGCATTGCACTAAAAATACCCTATCTAAAACATCTAATAGGTTATGAACAGCCTCGATTCAAACGTAACCATGGTACTCAGGCTCGTACACCTGAGACCTAATGTATGCTGGGAGATCATTGGGTTTCGGTTTCCTGGCGAGGCCCTGGCTATAGGCTACCTCTGCCACTGCTGTAGCAATAGCAGCGGAGACCTCCTTGATTTTCGTCAGTGATGGATAAATACGCCCCTGTGCAAGATCGTCTTCCGAAACTGCATTCGCCAGTGCCTTGGCAGCAACAAAAAACATTTCATCGGTAACGGACGTAGCCTCGCAGGCGATGATGCCCAGCCCAATGCCTGGAAAGGCATAGGCGTTATTAGCTTGACCCGGTACATACGTTTTTCCCTTAAACGTGACGGGAGCAAAAGGGCTGCCGCTGGCAAAAATAGCACGCCCGTCCGTCCAGGTATAAGCTTCCTCGGCAGTGCACTCAGCCTTTGAGGTGGGATTGGACATAGCAAAGACAATGGGTCTTTTATTGTAACTGACCATTGCCTCCAATACCGCCTGGGTAAATGCCTTTGACTGTCCCGAGGCTCCGATAATGACTGTGGGTCTGAGTGACTTAACAGCAGAAAGAAAATCTTTGAGATACTCATAGTCGTGGGCATATGGAAGCTTGTGTTCCGCCAGATCATTACGACTTTTCACCACCAGCCCTTTAGTATCCACATACCAGCACCGCTTTCTTGCCTCCTGTTCAGACAGCCCATCCGTAACCAACGCAGAGCTAATTATATTGCAAATCCAATACCAGCCTCACCGGCACCGAGGAACAGAATTTTTTGATCCGTCAACTTGCCACCCACAATCCGCATGGCTGAATACAAACCTGCTAACCCTACAGCTCCCGTCCCCTGTATGTCGTCATTAAAAGTACAAACTCGGTCTCGATATTTATCCAACAGGCGAAGTGCATTGCCAGTGGCGAAGTCTTCAAACTGGATAAGAACATTAGGGTAGAGTTCTTGCACCGCCGTGATAAATTCCTCGACCAGGTCGTCATATGCTTTTCTGCCAAGGCGGCGCTGCCTGAGGCCGACGTAAAGAACATCGTTTAACAGTTCCTCATTGTTTGTTCCAACATCGAGTGTCACCGGCAGGCATAGTTCAGGGGAAACTCCAGCGCAGGCAGTGTACAGGCAAAGTTTCCCCACGGGAATGCCCATTCCATTGGCGCCCAGGTCTCCCAGCCCCAGAATCCTTTCACCATCGGTGACGACTATAATGCGCACATCTTCAGTTGGCCAATTCCGTAAGACATCGATCACTCGTCCTTTGTCCTTGCTCGAAATAAAAATGCCCCGGGGTCTCCTAAAAATATGACCATATTCCTGACACGCCCGGCCCACTGTGGGGGTATAAACAATAGGCATCATTTCCTCGATCTTGTCCATAACCACCCGGTAGAATAAGGTTTCATTTCGGCCAAGGAGACTCATAAGATAAATATACTTTTCCAATTCGTT
>Ga0224507_10000726_pt1 | contig 12787 bp, 11 predicted proteins | sample SF_Jan12_sed_USG_3_FD_170159 | JGI IMG/M metagenome (GOLD analysis project Ga0224507, IMG submission 170159) | Sediment microbial communities from San Francisco Bay, California, United States - SF_Jan12_sed_USGS_13 | ecosystem: Environmental > Aquatic > Marine > Sediment | place: USA...
AACGCTAATTACAGCAAGCGGCAGCACTGGCTTTTGGAAATCATCAGGCTGGATCGTGCGGCAGGTACTGCCCAGACACGGGTGGCTGCCGCAGAAGCTGCGCTGGAACTGGCTGAAAACCGGATTGCTGCCTTTCGGGAGGTTCAGCTGGTCAATCCAGTACAGGACAGTCTCGCGCGCAAGTTGCAGGCGATGAAGCAGGCACTGCAAGCATACGAGTCAGCCATCGACTATGGCGTTACCCCGATTGCCACGGCGGCCACCTATCAAATCGCAAGCATGTACGATGAACTAAGCGTTGCGCTGCTGACATCCGAGCGCCCGGTCAGCCTGACGGCAGAGGAGCTGGCAGAATATAATCAACTTCTGGAAGAACAGGCGGCACCATTTGAACAACAGGCCATTGACATCTATACGATGAATGCACAGCGATCCGGCGGAGATCAGCCGGATCCCTGGGTTGAAAAAAGCATGCATCGTTTGGGTGAATTGCAGGGTGGCCAATAGAGACCGGATGGAGCGTCAGAACATGCACGCAAAACACTCTGCCCGCCTGTTGCTCGTTGCAATTACCCTGTGGGTGTTGAATGCAGGCGGGCAAGAACAACTGGAACAGGACACTATTTCTATCAAAGGCAATCAGGGGTTGCCGGCAACCCTGTATATCGCGCCCTGGAAAAGGGTTGGCGCTCCACTCGAGAGCGATAAACTTGAAGGTGACATCGGGAATGAAACAGAACCGGTTGAACGTGATATTTTTCAGCGTGAACTGGAACTGCAACGACAAGGCTACAGTATCGACTAGCTGGCTGATTACAAACAGATACTTCACACGAAGAACACCGGGAAAAGCTTTCAGGGTGGCGCCGTTCAACTGGTAATGACACAGGCGCCGGGTATATCGTTAAGGTGCAGGGTGCTCCCTGCGATGGTTGGCAGATTGTAAAGGAGTTCATTATGGATACGCTGTATTCGGTAGTCAGGTTCTTTCAGTCCGGCGGGCCGTTCATGTACCCCATCCTGCTGGTGCTTGCCATCGGTGCCGCCATTGCTATTGAGCGTTATATCTACCTCACTTTTGTGCGCACCAGGAACAAGGGCATCTGGAAGCGTGTGCTGCCATTGCTGGAAGGCGGCAAATATGATGCGGCCCGTGAAGTAGTCATGCATTCGGATGCAGCGGTTAGCAGGATTCTGGGTTACGGGCTGAATCGCGCCGAGCGCCAGGGCAGTGGTGACCAGATACAGATGGCCATGGAGGAAGGGCTGCTGGAGTTTGTCCCGCGACTTGAAAAGCGGACCCACTACCTGGCAACACTGGCGAATATCGCCACCCTGCTGGGCCTGTTGGGAACCATTATCGGTCTCACAGAGGCATTCTCCACCGTCGCTGCAGCTGACCCGGCTGACAAGGCCAATCTGCTCTCGGCGAGTATCTCCATTGCGATGAACACTACGGCCTTTGGTCTGATGGTCGCCATTCCCCTGTTATTGATACACGCGTTCATGCAGACGAAGACGTCGGAACTGGTCGATACGCTGGAAATGGTAACGGTCAGGTTATTCAACCTGACCGCCGGCGCAGCGGTTACGGAAAAGGATGCATTGTGAGACCTCGTTGGCAACGAACCGCAAGGCGGGACATGCCCAATGTCGATGTGACCGCTTTCCTCAGCCTGATGGTGATACTGGTACCGTTCCTGCTGGTGACCGCTGTTTTTTCCCGGACAACGATTCTCGAGATACAACCAGCTACAGGTGAGGCTGACCGCTTGCCCGCGCCTGACCCACTGCAACTACAGGTTATTGTGCGTCAGAATGTGATCGAAGTGGGTTACCTTGGGCAGGCACAGACTGCGCAGCTTGACAGATCATCCGATGACAAGGCACTGGAATCACTTGCGACGCTGGCTGACGAACTGAAAGCACGTTATCCGCAAAGTCGCGAGGCGACCGTCTTGCTGGAACCGCAGATTCCCTATGACGTGTTAGTGCAGGTGCTGGATGTGATGCGGGTTAAACTGCAGCGGGACGGGGATGCCGTCGAACAGATGGAGCTTTTCCCCTTGATCGCGGTCGGTCCCGTGCCGGCATCTGAACAACTGCTGCATGGTGCGCAATGACCAGGATTCTTCGGGGTGCAGCACAGTTCAAATGGCGTCGCCAGCGTCAGGAGAAGGCTCGGCGCTGGCCAACACTGAACCTGGTGGCATTGATGGATGTCTTTACTATCCTGGTATTCTTTTTCCTGGTGCATTCTGTGGACGGTTCACCGGAAGCACTCGACGCGCTTGTGAGACTCCCCGAATCTGTTGCTGACCAGCAATACAGGAACACACCGGTCGTGATGATTACCCGGGATACCATCCTGGTGCAGGGTGTGCCGGTTATTGCTGTCGACATGGCCATGCATTCCCATGGCGAGATCAAGGCCCTGTGGACAGCACTGCAGGCCCAGTTCGAACCGGATGTCTCCACCGATGCTGACCGGGAAGTGACCATAATGGGCGACAAGTCCATTCCGTTTGAGTTGCTCAACAGGGTCATGTTGACCTGCATGCGGGCAGGTTATGGCAGCATTTCGCTGTCGGTGCTGCAACGTTCTTCCGGGGCAGGTTAGTGCCATGACAACGCTGACCCTGCAAGCAAGCCTGCCCTGGACGGGATCAAATGAAGAAGACCGCCGTTTCCGACGGATCCTGTTGCAGTCACTGCTGATATGCATGGGAGTCGGGGCAATCATGCCCTATATCCGGATACCACAGCCCGCTTTCGAACTTGCAGAGGAACTGCCGCCGCGCCGTGTGCGCCTGCTTACCGAACAACCTGCGCCTGTGCCACGGCCGGCACCTGTGCCTGCGGCACCCGCCATGACTGCGCCACCGGAACCGCAAGCAATACCCGAGCGACTGCCGGTTGCACCAGTCGTGACACCCCGCCAGAAAGCGGCAAATAGCGGTGTGCTGGCCATGAGTGATTTGCTCGCCGAACTTCGCGGTACCACACCGAAGACCGGGAAGACGTCTGGGCAAGACGCTGTAGTCAGTCGGGGGCGCGCAGAGACAGCACAACCCTCGATGCTGACGGCAAACGTGACCCGGGGCAGCCAGGGCATCGAAGGTGGTGTTGTCCACCAGTCCGTTCTGGGTGCAAGTGCCTTGCCGGACAGGGAGGACAGCAGGCAAGGCAGCGGCAGCAGTGAAGTGGTAGTGCCGGAAAAGGGACCCACATCCGCGCCTTCGTCAGGCATGGTTCGCAGCAAAGAAGAGATTCAGGAAGTACTGGACCGGAACAAGGGTGCCATGTATACGCTCTACAATCGCGAGTTGCACAAGGATGCCACCTTGCAAGGCAAGCTCCTCATGAGTATCACGATTGCACCGGCAGGTGATGTTACCCGTTGTGTCATCCTCAGCAGCGAACTGGGTGCAGCCTCACTGGAACAGCAGCTGGTGTCGCTCATTAAACGCATTGATTTCGGCAACAAGCCGGGTGTGCCTGCAGTGACCACGAAGATACCCATCGAGTTCTTTCCAAGGTGACCACTGTGCGCGGCAAAAGCTGGCAACTCATCGGATGCAGGGTGTTTCTGGTGCTTGTGCTGTTGCCGTATGACGTTGCTGTTGCCGGGCAGGACGCTACCCCGGTCCTGGACTGGCAGGTGCTGCTGGCTGATCCCGACCCCGAGGAACTGACGAACCTGGCCAGACAGTATGAGCATGCCATAGGCTATCGTCGTGATTACGGCCGCGCCCGGCAGCTGTATTGTGCAGCCGCACGGCTCAGTTACCTGCCGGCACAGCTGCGACTTGCCTGGATGTATGCCAACGGCCTTGGTGCACCCCGGGATACGGATCTCGCCGCCACTTGGCTACAGGTAGCAGCGGCCAGTGGCGACTTGCAGGCACGCAAGTTTCTTGCCTATGTCGGGGAGCCGGGTGTCAGAAGGGAGCCGAGATGTACCTACGAAAGCCGGTTTGATGCCTATGCCATCGCGACGATACCTGGCCAGGACTGGGTTTCAGGCGTCAATACGGGCACCCCCGAGCGCAAGCAGATAGCATCCTGGGTACGCTTGCTGGCACCGGACTACGGTCTGGATCCGAACCTCATTCTCGCGATTATCCAGACCGAATCGAATTTCAATCCACGGGCCCGCTCGCCAATGAATGCACAGGGACTGATGCAGCTGATCCCCGAGACCGCGGCCCGTTTCGGTGTCAGGGATACCGCGGACCCGGTGCAAAACCTGCATGGAGGGATGGCCTATATGCGCTGGTTGTTATCCTTTTTTCAGGGCGACCTGCGCCTGTCACTGGCGGGTTATAACGCCGGTGAGCGTACAGTGGAGAAATACCTGGGTGTGCCGCCTTATCAGGAGACACAAAACTACATTCGCAAGGTCATTCGTGCCTATGGTCGGGATACTCATCCGCCGATTGAACTGGTGGTTGAGCCATCGAGAATTATACGCTCCTCCCAAAAAGAACGGTGACAAGCAAGTCACCATGAGGAAATGTACATGTCCACAGATTTTTTCTTCGAGGTCCTGAGCATTCCAGAAGCAGATGCGATCAAGCTATTCATGACGAATCGTTCCAATCAGTCGTTGTTTCAGGAACAAGACTGTCTCAGTTGTCGTTTTCAGGTGACAATAATGAATTCGCCATCCACAGCGTAGATAATCAGCTCAAAGCGGTTATTTCCCTGCCATTGTGTATAAATGGCGCATCGACAACCGGTACCCCTTAATGTCACCGATCATGCAACTGGTTTCCTCACTGCGATATTGCCTGTTGTTTGCCCTGGTAGCGAGCACTCCGAGCCTGCCGGCACAGGAGGGGCAAGCCGATGCCGGTGCCGCGTTAGCCAGGGAGGCGATCCATGCACGACTCCACAGTTCGAGTATTTACGAGCGGCGCAAGGCACTGGAGGAATTGATGTCTGTGGCCCCCGATGACCCGGGGACGGTGGAGGTATTGATTCGGCAGTTCCAGTCGGAGGACGCGGAAGAGGTCCGGTCCTCGGATTTCATGCAGCGCGTGGAGAGCGCGCTGCTGAGTACCGCCAGCAAGACGACCTGGTCGCCCGGGAACGTGGAATTACTGACATCGGTCCTGGTGCACAATGATGCCTATGATGCCAGGGTGACCAATCGTACTGCATCAACCGTTGCCGGGGTGGCGCGCTATCAGGCGTTTTCGAGCAAGGCGATCGATGACCTGGCCACGGTACTGTGGCATCGCGTGGACAAAAACCCCAACCGCACACGCGGCGACAATACCCGCTCCTATGCGGTACAGGCCCTGCGGCACATTCGCAAGCGCCAGGGACTGCCCCAGGCGGTGATCGATGCCTGCGTGGCTTCTCTCGGCAGCGAAGGCAATGCCGATGTGCGGCGCTGGACAGTATTGCTCATCGATGATTTTTCCCGGGCACAACCCGCAAACGAGGCCATGGTGCAGGCCCTGACCGAGGCGCTGTCTACCGATGAGAATGCCACTGTGCGCACCCTTGCCGCGCGCTCCCTGCGCGGCATCAGTGCGCAGCGCAAACATCCGCCGTCCCTGCTGAACACACTGCAGCAGGCCGTCGCAGGGGACCCGGATGCGGCGGTGCGCCGCGAGGCCCTGGCCGGTCTGACGGCGGCGGAAGAGGCGCATCCCCAGTCCCTCGCGGTGTTGCCTCCGGCGGCCATGGAGCAGGTGCTGCAGGACGCTGCCGGGGACCCCGGTACCAGTATGCGTTTTCAGGCAGTACAGGCCCTGGGCAAGATCTACGCCATACAGGCCCCGGATCCGGCCAGTCTGGAGATACTGCTGGAAAGGCTGCGGGAGGAGGGTGATCGCAGGGTGCGCGGCCTCATTGCCGTCACCCTGCTGGAGGTCCACAAACACCATGGACTCGACCCGGGTGTGATTGAATCACTGATTCCACTGGTGACCGATGACCCGCAGGAGGAGGTACGTCAGGCGCTCAGCCGCCTGCTGATCGAACCGCCGGCGGGGCAGGATCTGGCTGCCTGGATGAAGGTGACCGGTAAAATGGGGTTGTCACCGGCCGACGTCGCAACGCCGGTCACGGTGCAGGACAGACCGCCGCAGCTCCACCGGGTTGAACCACCCGCCCTGCGGGCGCGGCTTCTCGATCAATATGCCAGCGCCCTGTCCGAGGATCGGGCCCTGGCCGTGCGCGAGGAGATCCTGCGGGGGCTTTATGTGCTATCCCTGACAGAACCCCTGCCGCAAAAGGCCGTGGCTGTCCTCGAGCGGAGCCTGGCGGCGGACACGGACGCCGGGTTGCGCCGCCAGGCGGCAGCCGTCCTGTTGCACAACAGCTTGCAACATGGCCGCGATGCCGGAGTCATCCACCCGGCGCTGGATGATGGTGATGAACAGGTACACACGTACGCGGCCTTCGCGGTGGTGGAACTAACCGCCGTCGATGGCGAAATGCTGCCTGTCTTGCTCGGTTATGCCCGGGACCCGTCAGTCCACCGTAATCTGCGCCGGTATTCCCTGCGTCGTCTGGCGTTGTGGCGTGCCAGCGGAAGGAACTTGCCCGATACGCTGCAGGCTACCCTGCTGGAGCTGACCGGGGAGCCGGACGTGGAAATCAGAACAGAGGCATGGAGTGCCCTGAGCCAATTCGATCTGGGCGAGCAGGAGTGGCGCAGGGCCGCCGCCGATGACGACCTCGCGATTCGGCGCATGGCCTGGTGGAAACTGCAGGCACTGGGTGTCACCAAGCCCGTGTGGGCGAAGTGGCGCGATCCCAAACAGCGGCTGGAACTCATCGCCGTTGGCCTGCTGGGTGCGACGCTGCTGGCGGTGGTTGTCGGTGCGGTGTTGTTCTTCTGGCGCTTGCTGCGCTGGTGGGTGGGCACGCGGCAGCAACGGGGTAGACTGATCGCCGCTCAATTGCTATGGCTGGTTGCAGCGCTGTTGACGCTCGCACTGGACGCCGGCATCGTATTCGCGGTGGGGGTCGCCCATGTCGGCCTCTCCATAAAGGATCTGATGCAGTTAAACACCGTGCTCAGTGTGATTCTGGCGTTTTATGCAGCGGTCACTTACCTGGGCTGGAAACTGCTGCCGGCCAGGAGTTCGCATCTCTCCGGATCCGCCATATAAACCAAAAGACCCTCATGTGAAGGTCTTTTGGATTATTGGCTTACGTACGGAAGCATCAATTTGAAAAAGTAAGATTGTGCGCAGCATCTTTCAGCATGAGCGGTCGGCACCGGGCAATACCCCGCCCTAGCGTGTTCAGGCTTGGCTTCCGGCGCTGACCTGGCTTTCGGTTGAAGTTGTTGGCGCACCATGGAACAGCGAATACACCGCCGGGATCAGCACCAGCGTGATCAGGGTGGAGGCGGTGAGGCCACCCAGTACCGCGCGCGCCAGCGGGGCCTGGGCGTCGGCGCCTTCACCGATGCCGAGCGCCAGCGGCAGCAGCGCCAGGATGGTGGTCAGGGTAGTCATGAGCACGGGACGCAGGCGGCGGCGGCCGGCCTCCACCAGGGCGTCATGGGTGTCGTGACCGGCGCGGCGCAATTGCCCGGTCTGGTCCACCAGCAGAATGGCGTTGTTGACCACGATGCCGGCCAGCATGATGCAGCCGATGGCCGACTGCAGGTTCAGGGTGGTGTCGGTGAGAAACAGGGTCACCAGCACCCCTACCGAGGCCACCGGTACCGAGAGCATAACCACCAGTGGGTCGCTCAGGGATTCGTACTGGGACGCCAGCACCATGTAGACCAGCAACAGGGCCAGCAGCAACGAGACCAGCAGTTCCTCGAAGGCCTTTTGCTGTTCCTCGAAATTGCCGGCGACGATAAGGTCATAACCCACAGGGCGAGGAATCTCCGCCAGGCGTGCCTGCACCTCGGCAGCCACCGTCCCGAGGTCGCGACCGGCAACGTTTGCGGTCACCGTGACCAGCCGCTGCTGGTCCTTGCGCTCGATGGTCACCGGGCCACTGCCCGCCCGGGTGTCCACCAGGTTGCGTAACACCACCTGTTCACCGTCGGGCGTGCGCAGGGTCAGATCGAGGATCTCGTCGAGCGAGCGCTTCTCGGCGTTTTCCAGTTGGACCAGGATGCGATAAGAGTTGCCATGGACACGAAATTCCCCGGCCCTGGAACCGGCCACGGCGGTTTCGATTACCCCGGTGACATCGCGCACCGTCAGTCCCAGGTCGGCGATCTTGGCACGATCGATGTCGATCTCGCGCTGCGGTATGCCGACCTCGCGGCTCAACTCGACATCGGTGACACCGGCCACGTCGCCGATGCGGTCGGTAACCTGGCGCGCCAGCACACCGAGGGTGTCGAGATCGAAACCGCGCACCTCCACGGTGATGCCTTGCTCGCTGGCAAGGATACGCTCCAGCAGGAACTGCCCCTGGGGGGCGCGCACGCGGATCTTCATGCCCGGTACCGCGCCCTCCAGGCGCTGGCGCAGGTCGGCGGCGATTTCGGTATTGGGACGCTTGCGTTGGGTGGCCGGCAGCAGCGACAGGCGGATCTCGCCACTGGCGGTGGAACTGCCGCGGGTACCCGAGGTGACCACACTGACCACGGAGGACACCGTCTCGGGTACCGCCGCGTAGACCAGTTTCTCCATGACGCGGGTCTGGCGGTCGATGAGATTGATCCGCGTGCCCACTTCCATTTCCCCGGTCACGCGCACCTCGCCCTCGTCGCTGGGCGGCAGAAATTCAGTGCCTATGAAGGGCGCCAGCAGCAGGCTGGCGGCGAGCAGTGCGGCGGCGCCAAGCACCGTAATCAGGCGCCGACGCAGCACCCATACCAGCAGGTCGTGGTAGCCGTTCTGCAGTACTGCGAAGGCCGCGCCGGCGCCGCTCGCCAGGCGCGCTGTCCAGCCGTTGGATTCGGCGGCAGGAGCGGCCAGCAGCCGGGAGGCGAGCATGGGCACCAGGCTCAGGGAAACGAGCAGCGCGCAGAACAGGGAGAACATGATGACGTAGGCGAGTTCCTTGAACAGCACGCCGGACACGCCGTGCACGAACACCAGGGGCAGGAAGATCACCAGGGTGGTGACTGTGCCGGCGATCACCGCCGAGGCTACCTCGCCGGTGCCCTGGATGGCGGCCGTGTCGTGATCCTCGCCGCGTTCCTGGCGGCGCCGGAAGATGTTCTCCAGCACCACCACCGAGCTGTCCACCATCATGCCCACGCCCAGCGCCAGACCACCCAGGGTCATGAGATTGAGGGTGAAGCCTCCGAAGTAGAGCAGTGCAAAGGTGGCGATCACCGAGATCGGAATGGCCAGCGATATCACCAGGGTACTGCGCAGGTCGCGCAGGAAGAACAGCAGCACCAGCACCGCCAGCGAGCCGCCGTACAGTAGCGACTGCGATACGTTAGCGATGGCCCGTTCGATGAAATTACCCTGGTCGATGACCGGTACGATGCGGATCTGCGGAAAGGCCTCGTTGACAGCATCCACCTCTGCGAGGACACGGCGCGCCACCTCCACCGTATTGGCCCCGGCCTGCTTGCGGATCGCCACGCGCAGCCCGCGTTCGCCGTTGACGCGAATGAGGCGGCTCAGCTTTTCATAGGTGTCCGTGACCTTGGCGAACTGTCCCAGGGTCACCATTGCCCCGTCACGGCGGTCGATGACCGTGTTGCGGATTTGCTCGAGATCGGTGAACTCAGCGGGTGCGCGCAGTGTCACCTCGTAGCGGCCGGCCTCGATCTGGCCTGCGGGCAGATCGAGGTTGGCGTCGCGGATGGCATCGAGGATGTCATTGAGCGGCAGGCCGAGGGCGTTGATCCGGTCCGGATCCAGTTCCACCCGCACCTCGCGGTTGTAGCCGCCCCAGGGGTCCACCTGGGCGACGCCGGGAACACGCGCGAAACGGTAGCGGATCTGGTTCTCCACCACTTCGGTGAGCTCCACCGGATCGAGGGTGCTGGAGATGCCCAGCAGCACCACGGGAAAGGTGTCCACGTCGAACTTGCTGACGCGTGGTCCGACGATATCGTCGGGCAGTTCGCTGATCTCGTCCTCGAGGGTGGCCTGCACATCCAGGGCTGCGGCATCCAGGTTGGTGCCCCAGCCGAAGCTGACCCGCACTCTGCTATTGCCCTCGTAGGACAGCGAGGTCATTTCCTCGACGTCCGGTACGGTGGCGACGATCTCCTCGACAATCTGGGTCACCAGCCGCTCCATGACGATGGGATCGGCACCTTCGTACTGTGTACGGATGGTGACGGTGGGCAGTTCGATGCTGGGCAGCAGATCGATGAGCAGGCGGCTAAGGGCCACTGCACCCAGCACCACCACCGCCAGTGTCACCATGCTGGTGAACACCGGGCGGCGCACACTCGCGCGGGCCAGGTTCACGGCGCCACCGCCTCCGCCGCACCGGCAATGGCAATCCGCGAACCGTCCTTCAGGAGTTGCTGGCCCAGTATCACCACGCGGCTGCCGAGGTTTTCCCCGCTGACTTGCACGCGCTGGCCCTGGGTTATGCCCACGGTCACTTCACGCCAGGTCACCGATCCACCACCCTCCGCAACCACGAACAGGCCGCTGTGGCCGTTGCGGGTCACCAGGGCCTGCTCCGGCACAATGCGGGTCTCGGCGATCCGTTCCAGCACCAGAATGATGCGCGTGAACATGCCCGGCTTGAGGCGCAGCTGTGGATTGTCGACGCGCACTTCCACCCGCGCCTGACGGGTGCTGGAGTGGAACACCGGGGCGATGCGCACGATCTCGCCCGGGAACAGCTCGCCGGGATAACTGTCGGTGCTGAGCTCTGCGCGCTGGCCGGTATGCAGGAGCGCATAATCGCGCTCGGTAACGAAGAACACCGCAATCAGGGGATCCAGCTCCACGATACGCAGCAGGGGTGCATTGGCCGCCACTGTCTCGCCCTCGTCAAGATAACGTTCCGCTACCAGGCGCAGGTCGCTGCCGCCGGTCCAGTCGGCGATGACCTCGGTGTAGCCGAGACGGATGCGAGCCGTTTCCAGCGCCGCCTGGGCGCGGGTGACCTGGGCGCGGGTGACCTCCACGCGGGCCTGTTTGGTGAGCTGGTCCGCCTTCGCCAGATCGAGCTGGGACTCCGAACTGACGCCGCGCTCGCGCAGCTTGTCCAGTCGCTGCAGCTCCCGTTTGGCAATCGTCAGCTGGCTACGCGCCTCGCCCAGATTGGCCTGGGCCACCGCCAGGTCTGCCTCCGCCTGGGCCACCGACTGTACGAATTCGGCGTTATCCATGCGCGCCACCACCTGACCGCGGGTGACGCTGTCGGCGAGGTCCATACTTATGGCATCGATGCGACCGCCAATCTTGGGAGCGACCACGAATTCGGCATGGGCATCCAGTGTACCGGTGAAGGTGCGCCGCAGTTCGATGGGGCCGTGCTCGATGGCGGCCACCTCCACCGGCACGTTACGCTCGCCGCCGGAGCCGGCCTTGCTCTGCCCATCGCCTTCCAGCAATCGTTGCGTTATGAGCCAGGCCAGTACGGCGACGATCGCCAGTGCCAGTGTCAGGGATATCCAGCGTTTCAGGAGCATAGATTCAGGGTGCGATGTAATTGGGGGCCTAAGGCAAGGGCAATGATCCGTCAGGAAGTGGGTTGCGCGCCATGTTTGCCGGGAATCATATGCAAGATGCAGGGTTTTGCGCGAGTGATATAGGATGACGGTACCATCCTTTCCGGGTCTTCACCAGATACAACCCGGTCCGATGGCGACCGGCCTGGTGGCGCCGTCACTATCGGGTGTCTCAAGCTGGTAACGCACCAGCCCTTGCGCTTTCAGCGACAGGCCGCCGGCCTTTACGCCGCGCTTGCCGATAATATCCCGACCAGTGAGGAAAAAACCTGACACGAAAAGGCGGAACAAGTATGGTAAGTCCTTTCTCAAGGGGTCGGAGTGATGCTACTCAAATCATTCCGTGCCCTGCAAGGCTGAAGCGGGAGGTCCCCATGTTTCGAATCCTGTGTAGTTTGATTCTTGGCTTGTGTCTTGGTGTTAGCGCCTCGGTCGCAGGTCCCGATGCGGCGACGGTGCAACTGATAAAGGATATGGGGCTTCGGGAGGCCAAGGCACCAATCAGCGCATCCAGTGTGTGGCAGAAGCCCAGACGCATCGTGGTGACGATGCTTGATCGGCAAAAGGCATCGAAACCCGATGCTGTAGCGTGGTTGAAACAGGTGGCGGGGGAGGCCGAGATCGTGGTCGCGACTTCGCGCGAGGTGCCGGCGGCGCAGCTCGAAGGCGCCGACGTGCTGCTTGGATATTGCACCCATGAGAATCTCAGCAATGGCAAGTCGCTGCGTTATATCCTGAACTATTCCGCCGGGGTCGATAACTGCGCGAGCTCACCACTGGCGCAGACGCGCGAGATTCTGGTGACCAATATGCAGCGCATTTATGGGCCCGGCATCGCCGAGCATGTAATCGGCATGATGTACACGCTCACGCGCAAGCTGTATGTGTTCCGTGACAGGCAGCGGGAGCAGCAATGGGACCGTGCAGCGGTCGAGCGCACATCGATGCAGGAAGTGCAGGGTCGCACCCTGCTGGTGGTGGGCCTGGGCGGTATCGGCACCGAAATTGCCCGCCGCGCACACGGCCTCGGCATGCGTGTGCTTGCGACGCGCAACTCCTCGCGCGAGGGCCCGGATTTTGTGGCCTATGTCGGGCTGTCCGATGAACTGCACACGCTCGCCGGGCAAGCGGACGTTGTGGTGAATGCCACGCCGCTGACACCCGAGACCACCGGCCTCTTCGATCGCAGCT
>Ga0224507_10000727_pt1 | contig 12786 bp, 11 predicted proteins | sample SF_Jan12_sed_USG_3_FD_170159 | JGI IMG/M metagenome (GOLD analysis project Ga0224507, IMG submission 170159) | Sediment microbial communities from San Francisco Bay, California, United States - SF_Jan12_sed_USGS_13 | ecosystem: Environmental > Aquatic > Marine > Sediment | place: USA...
GGCGTCCTCCGCCCAATAGGCGTTCGATACGATGCCAACTTCGAATCCCTTATCTCTAGCGAGCCCGACCCCTTTCAGCAATATCGGGTAGAATAGGAATGGTTCACCGCCTTCGAAGAAGACAGAGCTCACTGAACTGACTTCGGCTGCCTGCTTGAGGATGTTCTCGACCTGACTCAACCTCATAGTGCCTGGAGCCTGGGGACTGCTCCAGACGAAGCAGTGGTCGCACTCACCATCGCATTTATAGGTGAGCAGCAGATGGACGGACTTGAGTTCAATGGAATTCTCAACCATGGAGCCTCACCAGAGCCACTCCTAGGATTCCGGCATGTGATTCATCCCACATTAAATGGAGGCTCATCCGGAGGCATTCACTTTGGCAAGTCACCGATAAGATGCATGTGAGGATAGGCGATGCCAACCCTCGAATCCGCCATGAACTTGCTCCAGATTAGCTCGGTGATTTCGGACTTGATCTTGCGCCTCTGTTCGACGGGGCAGAAGTACAGGACGTAGACGTTCACGCCCGAGTCCGAGAGTTCCATCCGCAGCTCGGGCTCCTTGAGTAGCAGCTGGTGCAGGTCGCGGATCTCTATCCTTCTCTTGTAACGCTCGTAGTTCTGCTCCATAAGCTGGCCTACGACCTTCTTAGCGGACTCGAGCATGTAATCTTTCGCGACCTCTATGTCGCTCTCATACGTGATTAGATTGACTATCTCGTCCCAGACGAACGGAAAGTCCTTGGTATAGTTGTACACCGCCTGCGTGAAGACGAGGCTGTTCGGGACGGTGACGATTCTGCCTGTGAAAGTGTCCCCCTGCATCCACTCCCCGAACTCCCTCAACTCTGAGTACATCGTAGTGATGTCGAGCACGTACCCCTTGGCTCCGCCTACGGCAATTCGGTCCCCGATCCTGTACATGCGCCGATAGGAAATCAACGCCCAGCCCAAGACGTTAAGTAGAGGCTGTTGGAGTACGAATGTCAGAGCGGCGCCAATCAGACCTATGTACAGCACCAAGTTGCCGGTCTCACCCATAAGGCTGAACACCACGACGCTCAGCACGAATATCCATATGGCGTAGGTTATGAGCTTCCACATGGACCGAGACTGTGCATGGCTGCCCACTTTAGGGATTGTAATCCTCTCGAAGAGGATACCGAAATAGTGCAAGAACACCCAAGTGACTGTTATCACCATGGCGGCAACGAGCAGCTTCTGCACGTCTCCCGTGGGATCGTCGATACTAAGGAAAGGAACCGCGTCGTGGTCTAGTTCGACCAGGCAGACCGCCAGAACGAGTATCATGAAGAAGGCCACGGCCACGCGGCCGATGCGCTTATCCTCGCGCTCTGTTTCGTCTGTCACGAAGCCGTGAATCGGGATTCTGTTGATATATCCTTTGTGTGAATGAGGCTTCTGCCGGCGCCACGAGTTCTATTTGATACGAGAGGAACACATTCTGCCAAAGGCCTCGCCTTCGAGAGGTCGGAAGGTTTTTTCCGATACGACGACGATGACTTCACCATGAAGAAGGTTAACCAAGAAGAAATCGAAGGGACGTCCCCGGAAGGCACAAAAGGAGTCCAGTTCAGACAACTCCTCGCGGGAAATGTGATGGCGCCCAACTTCTACATGCGATTATTCGACGTGGCTCCTGGAGGAAACACGCCGAGCCACACTCATGTCTGGGAACACGAGGTGTACGTCGTAAAGGGCAATGGCAAGATAGTGCTAGGGGATAGTGATGAGCCGCTGTCAGAAGGCGACGCGGTCTTTGTTGCGCCCAACGAACGGCATCAATTCGTCAACGACGGCCATTCGGTCTTGCGAATGATATGTGTGATTCCCAAACCGGCTGAGGATTGACGACATGCGAGAACATGCCTATTCCACAAAACTCCTGTGAAGGCACCCGCCCAGAAGGCACGCTCTGAACGCCTTGCCACCAATGATCATATCGAATCTGATCCTCTCTGGCGAGCGAGGGTCCCCCCCAATCCTGAAAGAACCGTCCGGAAGGGATACCAAGGGTTCCTCACCGACTGAAGGGTCGATGTACGCCAGCTCCTCGCCTCTTAGCACCACCCTGATGTTGGACATCCACGAGTTGTGGGACCTATAATGCCCCACGAAAGCCTTCCATGCTTGGGGAGTCTTGGGAACGGTTGACTGAATGGCGCGGGGCTCGAGCGAATAAGAGTCTGAGCCGTGCACAAGACCAGTAATATCATCACCGATCCTGACAAACCTCAGAGGAAACCGGTTGAAATCTGGATGGTCTAATAGGAATTGGTCCTCTCTCAGGCCCTCGAGCACGACTGTCTCGCCATTGACCTCGGCAGCCAGCAGCCTATCCTTCACTGAAATGGAGATGGCCGTCCTGTCTCCTTCGTATATCCCTGCGTACCTCTCAGGGTTCTTCGGCATGTGTGCATGTGGGTCGATGACGGCCTCTGGCAGGGGCTTCTGTTCAGCCGCGGCGCGCATTACCTGAATCGAGTGTCTCGACATATCATCCGGGCCGGACAAGGAATTGGTCAAGATGATGATTCCGATCCCAAGGTCCATGTCCATCAACATCGATGAAGTGTAGCCGACCATGCCTCCAGTGTGCCATACGAACTGATGCCCGTCGTTATCCTCGATATTGAGGCCGTAGCCGTATGACTCTCCGTGGTACCCATCCAGAGGAGTGATGTATCGATTGGTCAAGAGCTCGAAGCTTTCTTCAGTGATGATTCGCCCCCTGGGACCAGTTCCATGTTTGAGAAGCATCCTAACGAAGGAGGCCATATCCTCCGACACCGAGGATATCGATCCGTCAGCGCTGGTGCTCTCTGACCACACAGCGGCCGCCAATTCGGCCTTCCTTCCAGCGAGTCTGTCATCGTGAAGCCATGTATATCCAACGGCGGTCGCCTTTCGGAGGGCGTTCGTGATGGATGCGTACGTCCGTGTCATTCCCAGTGGTTCTATCACTGCCTTCATCACGGCATCGGAACAGGTCGTTCCCGTCACAGCTTCCAGCACAAGGCCAAGTGCTTTGTATCCGGTATTCGAATAATGGAAGAACTCGCCTGGAGGGGCACTCGCCTCGGCCTCCCGAAGAGCCCACACCTCGCTCTCAGCAGCAACCGTCGATTCAGTGCCCATGGGTATACCGGCCGTGTGAGTCATGAGATGATGCAGCGTGATCGGAGGATGCTTTGATTTCACCTCGAACCACGGCAAGTAATCCGTCACGGGCGCGTGAAGGTCGAGCCTGCCACGCTCGACAAGCTGAAGGAGGGCGATGTCCGTGAAGGATTTACTGATCGACCCAATCTGGAACAGCGTCTCGTCCGTCACCTTAGCCTTCGAAGCAAGATCCGAGTAGCCCATCGAGCGGCTATGAAGCGTGTGCTCTCTATCTGTCATCGCCAACGCCATCCCTGGAACATTGTCGGCTGCCGTTTTTCGGATGTAGTATTCATCAAGCGCCTTGAATGCGTCCTTGAAATCGATCATGGTACGACACCATCGGTGATCTCAGTCGATTTCCCCGATGACCCACGCTAAGATTAATCTATCCCTTTTCGAAGTCCAAGCGGTCAGCTCCGTGACCTTCCCGAAAGGACGAGTATCACGTCTTGCCTTGAGACAATCCCGACGACCTTGCCTTCCCTGACGACCGGTAATCGGTTGAAGTTGTGCTCAGCCATCAGTTTGATCGCCCTATCCAGGGAATCGAGAGGCCCAAGGTGCAATACTTTCTGATTCATTGGCAGTAGGCTCGATATAGAGCTCTCCATAACTGCCTTCATCGCGATGGCCAGCTCCCTCGCCTCCTCCCTCTCGACTTCCTCGCCCTCCATTGGCTGCGAAGCCGTCTCGCGGAGCGCCTTGGCCTTCTTGAACCGCTCGATGATTGAGTGATATATGTCTTTCATGCTAACGATGCCAATCAGAAGTCCATCATCGTCAATAACTGGGGCACCCGAGATGTTCTTCTCCATCAGCTTCATCCATGCAGACCGGACCTTGTCCTTCGCATTAACCGTGATTACTTCACGCACCATCACGTTTTGAACGCTCATCCCACGTAATCTCGATAGATCCGTCTGCACCACCTTTTCATCGCGAAGTCGACATCCTCTTCTCCGTCTCGCCAACCACACTCTCAAATAGGTCGATGCCTGCGTCCAGCTGCTCTTTCGATATCACCAGAGGCGGAGCTATCCGGAACACGTTTCCATACATGCCCGAAGTGATCATCATAAGGCCTTTTCTCCAGGTCCGTCCCTGTATTTCAGGTACGAGCAGCGGTTCCTTGGTCTCCTTGCTCTTGACCATCTCCACCCCAATCATCAACCCTTTTCCGCGCACATCGCCTATGATCTCGTAATTCTCCTTCATCTCGCTGAGTCGCTTCATAGCGTGGTCCCCAAGTACGCGCGACCGCTCGCAAAGGTTCCCTTCGATGATCTCCTTGACGTGTGCCAATCCGGCTGCCATGCTGATTCCGTTGCCGCCGAACGTCGACGAGTGCGACCCTGGTCTCCAAACGCTCATGATATCACGTTTGGCCACGATTCCCCCAAGAGGGATGCCGCCGCCCAAGGCCTTCCCTGTAATCAGTATATCGGGAACCGTCCCTGTTGAATTGCATTCCCAGAGCTCTCCGGTCCGTCCAAGGCCACACTGCACCTCGTCAGCGACGAGGAGCATCTGTCTGTCGTCGCACAGCAACCTGAGCCGCGGCATGAATTCCTTCGGGGGAACGATGTACCCTCCCTCTCCCTGAAGTGGTTCCACGAAAACCGACGCCAAGCTACCGCTCGGTCCTCCGAACTCCAGAATGGCCTTTTCAAGGTAGTCCACGCACAAGAGATTACACGAAGGATACTCCTGTTTGAACCAACAACGGTAGCAGTACGGATACGGGGCGAAGAACACTCCTGGTGGATAAGGGCCATGGCCGTACTTGTATTTCACCCTGCTAGCCATCGCGAGCGCATTGCCCACACGTCCGTGGTAAGAGCCCATGAAAGAGATATGCTCTGAGCCCTTCGTGTAGTATCGCGACAGTTTGATCGCTGCCTCGACGCCCTCGGCTCCGCTATTGCCGAAGAACGTGGACTCCAATAAGCCCCCTGGAGAGATCTTGGCAAGTAGTTCCGCGAACTCCGCCTCCTTGTCGAAGTAGGCATCGTTCGCAAGCGAATGGGTCAGATTCTCAGCCTGCTCCTTGATTGCCTGCGTGACCTTGGGATTGGACCATCCGGCGTTCATCACCGAGATGCCAGATGAGAAATCGAGATAGACGTTGCCGTCCGCATCCATGATTGCCGAGCCGGATGCCTTCTTCATTGTGAACTGAAACATGCGATCGTAGGCGTGCGAGACATACTTCCTATCCTTCTCAATGATCGCCCTGCTATTCGGCCCAGGAGGGGGCACCTTGAGGTCAGGAGCATGCCTTGCCCAATCCTCAACCCAGTCTGGTAGACTCAAATCCATAACTATCACTCGACGTGGACCACGTATGTCTGGATGATGGCCCACAACGAGGGTTACCGGCGACAATCGATATTAAGATTGCTGGAACAGCGCGCCTCTGAAACGTGCCCGCTTGAGGAGTCCATCATACACTTTTCAGGTGCTGAGATGACAACCCTCAACGCCGCGGCGGCTGTAGCCTCAACGCTAATTCAAGAAACAGAAAAAGAAAAGAAGAGAGGGGGGAGGAAGTTATGATACCATTTCGACTTTTGACGGTTTAAAGGCTTTTCTGTCAGCAATTGTGAGCGCACTCTCGACCACGACAAAGTTGAAATAGCACCCGTTCGAAAGACGATGAATGCTGTGCATCAATGTACTCTTAACGCCATCTCGGGGTGGTAGCACCAAGGGTCATCTTCATCCGGGCGAACCTTGGGCTACGACTCGCAGAACATGATACAATACCTTGGGGACCTCTTCGAAGCCGGACACGGCGTAGACACGTCCGCGGCCGTTCCTCGCCATCGCCTCGCACACCTGCGGCTGACAATCGTGGCTCTCTGTCATGACGACGAAAAGGCGCCTAAACGACGAGGCCGCGTCAGTAGGATTCGCGCCGACAGTGTAGTTACCGTCTGTTACGATCACGCCTACCCTGTTCTTAGTCGTCGCTTTCGAGAGAGCGTCGCTTCCTCCGCGAAGCGCTTCCTCGATATTGGTGTATCCACTCGCATTGAACTCAAGGAGGCTGACAACGATCTCGTCGAGGTTCATAGAGTGATCGAAGCCTTTTATCGTTCGCGGCTTGTCGTTGAACGTCATGATGGCGAACTCGACCATCTTCAGCCTGAACGCAAGCACCGAAATCGCAGCCGTCGCTATAGCGAGCTTATCTCCACTCATTGAAAGGCTAGCGTCTAGCATCAGGACGACCGACAAGTCCTTCGGCTCCCTCTTCTCCAATATCAAGTCCGATGGGTGCGCCTTGCCCCCATCAATCATGGTCTCAACTGTGGATTCGAGATCCACATCTCCCGATGCACCGATGGAGTAAGGCTCGTGGATAATCCTGGTTGGCAGATTGACAGGGCCTAGCAAATGCAGCACCTTTCGAATTGTCGCGCTGATGGCGATCCTCCTTGCTAGCTCCAACGCTGCAGGGTCAGAAAGCACGAGCCGGATCCTTGAGTAGTTCTGTGCGATTCTCCAGCCTATGTCGTCGCGTCCGAGCAACTCGTCCTCATGATGAGTCTCTATCAGATTGGCGATGTCCCCTACGTCGACCATTCGCTTCCCTGTCCCGGCATTCGGCGACCTAGTACCTGCCGACGGTTTCAGGGGCTCGTCCGATTTGGGCCGGCGGTAATTGCCCTCTTCTGAGAAGCATTCGTCCACGATCTGGTCGATGACCTCTGAAGTTGTAGCCCGCGATTCCTCACGCATCTCGATCCTCGTAGGGAGAGCCATGTGAGCGGCAGCGCGCATCCCATCTCTTAGGTCGGGGGACAGTGTTCCGAATAGCCTCATCATGCTGATAGCAGCGCGTATGCTTGCGCCCCGCCTGATGTTGGGGTGATCCCTAGTACGTCGGGTTATCCAAAGCGAGCTGCCCAGAGCGTCATCTTTGGCGTCCGAAAACCTACCCTTCAGAATCTCCAATTCCTCGTCGGCGGGCTGATAGTCTATCCTCAGCAGCTCGAACCTATCCGAGAGGGCCTCCGACAGAGCGGTTGTCGCGACGAATTCCCGTGGGTTCTGGGTTGCGATTATGACGAAGCCATCTCTGGCGTTGATCTGCCCGACCTTAGGAACGTATATCTGACCTTCATCCATGGCTGGAAGAAGTATGTTCTGGACCCCTTCAGGCATCCTGTTCATCTCGTTGACGAACAACACACCGCCATCCTTCATAGCTTCAGTCAAAGGACCAGGAATGAAGGCCTCCTCAATGTACCCCTTTTCCAGGACGATCGGCGGGTCGAACCAGCCGGACAACTTCTGTTCGGTGTATCTTTCATCGCCGTCAATTCGATGCACCGGGCGACCCATATGCGCCGCTATCGCGCTGGCGAGTACGGTCTTTCCGACGCCGACCGGGCCTTCGATCATGAGATGCTTGTTCGCACTGATGGCCGCAAGTCCCATCTCGAGCTCTGAGTCTCTCCCGACAATGCCAGACCTCCGCTTGATCTGCTGAACATCCGCTTCAATTGTCATCTTGGATTCGTTATCTGGATGCTGGAAGTCTGATAAATAAGGTTCTGCGAACACCTGGAAACGGGGAAGCTTTTAATTTTGGGGCAGATATACCGACACGATATCATGAGAGTGCATTTCACTGTGGATATGGAAGGCATGGCGGGAATGGCCCATGAGGACCAGGCGGACATGAAAGGCCTCGATTTCCCCAGGATGAGGGAGCTGCTCACGAACGAAGTGCAAGCGGCTGTGGAAGGGGCGAAGGAGGGCGGCGCCAAGGAGATAGTCATTTGCGACGCACATGACACTGGGAGGAATCTCATACTCGAGAAACTTGACGAAGATGTCATCGTAATCGAGGGAACAGCATACAACCTGGGAATGATGGCGGGCATATCGGAAGACTTCGACGCTGCATTCCAGATAGGGTACCACTCCATGCGCGACACACATGCTGGGACAATTGGCCACACGTACAGCTACAATTTCGCGGAATTGCAGCTCAACGGAATCAAGGTGGGAGAATCGGGCCTCAGCGCGGCAATAGCCGGACACTTTGGAGTGCCGGTGGTACTTGTCTCGGGCGACCTCCATGCAGTTAAAGAGGCGCAGAAGCTCATCGAGAACGTCGTAGGCGTCCCCACCAAGGAGGGACTCGGAGTATACGGAGTTAAGTCGCTCACGCCCAAGCGCGCGTGCGACGAGATACGAAAAGGCGCAAAGGAGGCTATGGGGAAGGTCGGCAGCGTCCGCCCGTTCGAATTGGCCAAACCCGTCAAGATGGAAGTGGCCTTCATTCGCACAGTCATGGCTCAATATGCGGCGCAATTACCGCTCGTGGAGCGGACAGGGAACAAGTCTGTAGCATATGAAGCGAAGGACATGGTAGACGCCTTCTCTGTCTTCGAGGTGATGGCAATGGTGGCGGATTCTTCGGGCAGAGAAGGGTACCTCTGAAGCGCGTTGCGTCATAGACGAACATCCTGAGGCATTCACAATGTCTGCGCTGAACACGGGGAGCATCGACATGCGATTGATATCGCCGGATGAGATTGAGCAGATGATCTCACTCTGGCACGAAGCAGGCCTGCCGAGCAAGCCTGGAGGCAGAGACACCGTCGAGAGCCTTCGCGAGCAATTGGCAAACGACCCCGACCTGTTCATAGGGGCCTTCGACAGGGAAAGGATGATTGGCGCCATCATAGGGAGCGACGATGGGCGAAAAGGTTGGGTGAATCGTCTAGCGGTCGTCCCGGACAAAAGACGAAGCGGCGTGGCGAGCAGATTGCTGGAGCGCTGTGAGGAGGCACTCAGGAGACGAGGACGACAAATAATCTGCACACTCATCGAGAATGACAACGACTACTCTGAGCGGCTGTTCACCTCGAAAGGCTACAAGCGCGAGAACGAAATAATCTACTACGCGAAGAGAGATGCGGACGACATATGATTCGACTTGTCAGCCAATCTCGAATCCTGCGACTCCGAACACGCGATCGATGCTCCCTTCATACCTTGGATCCCCACGCACCATCAGTTTCACATTAGCGGCCTTCCTGTAGTGATGAAACCGATCGAGTATGCCGTGCACATCCTGGTTTGACGAGAAAGGGGATATGTCCGTTCGACCACCATATGGAAACGAGCGGATGACAGAGTCCAGAAGCGATTCTGCGTCCTCCTTATGCCCTGGTGCGCAAAGCCACGGACCAATGTCGAACCCTATTGTCGTCCTTCTTCCGAACGCAAAGCCGATGAGGTCGCCTGACCTTTCGATCTTAAAGCAGTGCTCGGGGAAATCGCGATATAGCCTCATAATCAGATTGGGCCTGTCATCGCCGAACGTCTCCCGGTCGAGGGAGACGACCTCATCGAGGTCGCCATCCTGGACCATCGTGCATTGCGACCTTAGGGCAGATCTCTCGCCCTCTCCAATCAGCAGGCCCACGGCGACCAACTCATGTCCGCTTTCTACGAAGCCGAACTGATGGTAAAGTTTACTGCCTTCGGCCGTGGCATATAGCATGGTTGATGATATGCCAGCCGAATCAATGTCTTCAAGCAGAGTCTTCATCAATCCCTTTCCAACCTGACGACCTCTGCTGTCACTCGACACTATGAGATGGCCAATCATCGCGGTATTACCGTATCTGACACTGGTAACGAACCCATGAGGAACCCCTTCGCACTCCCAGATGTAGCTGCCATCAGGAGTCAATGACAGCATCCGCTCGAGATCGATGCGAGTATGACCCCATCCCTCCTTGCGAATGAGGCTTAGCGCGAACCCCATGTCTTCCTGGATCATCTCCCTAACAGACAACGCTGCCACCTGTCAGCCCGCAACATGGACATCGTCATATATGATATCATTTCAACCTTAGGCAACTTTGTCGGGCGTAGTTTTTCGACGGGCGGCGCTCTGCGACATGTTTTTATAAGCTCGTGCAAATACCAAGAGGCGGGATAGCACTCAAGAGATTAGCATGCAGGAGACGCTCAACGACGTGGAGCTATCAGTGGCAACTGGTAGTGAATCGATCAGGGTTCCATTGTCCGACATGGCAGATATCCTTGAACTGATTGCCCGAGTCGAACCGCTGGACTTGCTTCTAGACCGAATCGCCACCGCAATCAAGGATCGCTTCGCAATCAAATCGCTGACCATCTGTCTCCTGGACGACGAAACGGGATACTTCAAGCCCGTGACTGTCAAAGGCTTTGTGGACGACCAGGCCAAGGCCATCAAGGGACACGCGTACACGTTAGAGAGGAAGAGAGATGAATTCCAGGAGAAGTTCAGGATCAGCAAGGACTGCTACTACATCAGAGCAGAAGAGCTGACCAGCCTGTACAACGACGATGTTGACTACATCCAGAACGTTTCCGAACTCGGTGGACCGAGGGAATCGCGAAACGAATGGCACGACCTGGACTATATCGATTTCCTGATGAAGGACCGGCTTGGAAACCTGATTGGTTGGATAGAGATAGACGAACCTCAGAACCGCCTGTCACTCTCCCCGGAAGCCATCGGCAGGATTCGAATCATGTCGAATCTGGCCGGTATCGCTGTCGAAAATTCGAGGATGTATGACGATGCGATCGGGGCGATGAACGAGTCGCAAGGGTACCTCGACCTGATCGCCCATGACATTGGGAACATAGTGGAGCCGATCTTGTGCCACCTGGATTCGTTGAAAGGCAATTCCAGACTCTCCGAAGCAGATAACGCCAAACTCGAGAAGGCCGTTGCGCTTGCGAACGAGGCAAAGAGTCTGATACACAACGTTCGAAGGATGTCGGAGGTGCGCTCAGCGATTTCTGTCACTAAGACCGAGTATGATCTCAAGCACGTCCTGGTGAAATGCATATCATCCATACAGAAGGACCATCCTGAGAAGGACATAGTCGTGGACTTTGACTGCTCCTATGAGAAGTGTCTCGTTATAGCGGACGACCTCGTCTCTGATCTATTCGCGAACCTGCTGGGGAACGCGGCGAAATTCAGCAATGGAAATCAGGCAGAGATCGAGGTGACAGTCTCGAACGGGCACAGCGCTTGGATTGTGAGGATCGACGACCATGGCGTGGGCATACCCGACGACAAGAAGGAGCTAGTCTTTTCGCGATTCGCCGCCCACCCGGCCAACCATGGCAGCTCTGGTCTAGGGCTATCGATAGTCGGCCATCTAGTGGAGAGGTATAACGGCATCGTAACTCTCAGGGACAGAGTGAAGGGAGACTACGCAAAGGGCGCATCCTTTGAGGTAGCACTTCCCAAGGCGAAAGTACGGTGAGGCGGAGAGCTCTTGGCAAAAGGCATATTAGGCACGCTATTGTTCGCATCCCGATGCACAGCACAGACTCCAAATCTACGATTCTAAGGAAGACCGACAATTTCGAGGCGATCAGGAGGCTGTCTCTGGAATCCGGTCTTGAAGACGGCGAGTTCGAGAATATCGTCTGTGCATACGGTTACTTTATTGATGGTGAGATCGTAGGTTGCGTCGCAATGAAACGCGTGGACGACGCTCACTCGGTGGAGTGGTTGGCAGTCAAGGAGGAGCAAAGAGGAAAAGGTCTCGGCCAGTCGCTCGTGGCGGCTGTTGCCGTCGAGGCAGAGAGGAGCGGAGCGCGCGAGCTGTGGGCTTTGGCTAGGGTGCCTGAATTCTTTCTCCGCATTGGGTTCATGATCAGCTCCCCTGAGGAATCTCCTGGTCCAACTTTCGAGGGCTGCGGCAAATGCGGCCAGTACAAAATTTCTTGCTTTCCCAAGGTCGTGGTGAAAGTGCTTTGAACGAGCTATTGACTGTCAAGCGCAACACTTATTTAGGGACATTGCTGTCGATTCCAAACAGGGGCAGAAACGATGGCTGCTGGCAAGAAGAAGATACGCGCATGTGCCAAGAACATGGTTGAGACGTGCAACCTCAGCGTCGGAGAATGTGTCGTCGTCAGGGGTGGTGCACACAACCAGGGACTTCTCGAAGAGATCTCTCTCGAATGCTACAGAAGAGGCGCTTTGCCTATAATGATCGTATCATCGGACAGATACTCCGAGGCGGTATTCAAGGAGATATCGTCGAACACTCTTTCCAGGACACCGAAGCACTATGTCGGCATGGTGAAGGAGGCGGATACACTGATGGCCATAGAGGAGTTCGATGACCCAACCGTGGCAGAGGGGTTCCCTCGTGACAAACTCGCGGCCAGGCAGAAGGCAATGCTGCCAGTCATAGACATCATCTATCATCCGACATGCGGAAAGAAGTGGCTCTACGCAGGATGGCCAACCGAAGCTGCGGCCAGAAGATATGGGATATCCTACGACCAACTGGAGAGGATCATCGTGGGCGGCATCTCTGTTCCGCCAAAGGAACTGATGGCCATCGGAAAGAGAATGGCGGGCAAGTTCGCGAAGGCGTCCTGGATACATGCGTGGGACGACAAGGGCACTGATTTCAGGGTAAACATAGCGGGAAGAAGGATTAACATCGACGATGGATTCATTAGCAAGAAGGACTTCGATATCGGCGACAGAGGAGCGAACCTCCCGGCTGGAGAACTGTTCTTCGCTCCAAAGGAGACCGTGGGC
>Ga0224507_10000728_pt1 | contig 12782 bp, 8 predicted proteins | sample SF_Jan12_sed_USG_3_FD_170159 | JGI IMG/M metagenome (GOLD analysis project Ga0224507, IMG submission 170159) | Sediment microbial communities from San Francisco Bay, California, United States - SF_Jan12_sed_USGS_13 | ecosystem: Environmental > Aquatic > Marine > Sediment | place: USA: California...
TTTATAGCTATCAACATTCCTTAAATATGGAAATACCTTTACCTGAAGTTTCAGTTGAATCAGTTAGTGAAATGGTTACAGACAAATTAAACTCATTTTTTGGAAATTGATACAGTTGCAGTTGCATGTGGGTTAGGTCACTGCATTCGGTCAATAATCTATGTGAGACAGAGTCTAAAATTAGAACTTGTTTATTGATTTTACGGGATTTAACACTCTAGCTTCTTGCCTAGAATTGAGTAAAAACCCCTATTTACAACCTCCCTGCATTATTCGTTTCTCACACTTAATATGAGATAAATTCAAATTATCCTGTGTTTTTACAAATTATTCACACGCACCTCGTACTATATATGTAACTTAACTATGACACTGCAAACAAGCAAAGTGAAAGGTGAAATATGAAAACATTATTTATCGCGTGGGTAGTAGCATTACTTTTGTATGGCGTTACATCTGTAGTAACTGCAGACGAGATTTCGCCCGGTGACTTTATAGAAGTTTGGGTAGGGTTCTCAGACGGCAGAGTATGTATTGCTGTTCAAGATAGTGTTGATTTCTCTGAAGCTAGAGCAGAATTGTGGCTGGTAAATAATGATGAAGTTAAATGGCTAGAAGATGTTAAGGGTTATGGGTGTATTGATGTTCAGTTAGCTGAAGACACGCAGCTGCATGCAATCACCTACGACCCTAGAATTAGAATTTCTGTTGTAGCTGATACTGCAAATAGAACGGTACTGGCGCGGTTGTAGTTAAAAGGTTTAATTGCACCTGCCTCTCGAAAGAGGCTGCTGCCAATTTATACTGGTTTTTAACCAACGAAATATTGATTAATATATTGCGTTGTCAAAAAGATTATATTCATGTTTCTCTTACGTGCTTTTAATGCGTTTTTTCTGGACAGCACTGGCTAATTTTTCAAGCAAAGGAATAGTATCGTCAAAACTTAAACATGCATCAGTTATGCTTTGGCCATAACAAAGCTGAGTAGGGTTGTGTAGTTTTTGATTCCCCTCCACTAAATGACTTTCAATCATGACACCCATAATATGCGTGTTACCTGTAGCGATTTGAGAGGCTATGTTCAGTCCCACTTCTATTTGCTTTTTAAATTGTTTTTGACTATTCGCATGACTCAAATCAATCATTATTCGTGGTGCTAAGCCGTTGTTTTGTAGTGTCGTGACTGCTTCGGTAATGTGGGCTTTATCATAGTTAGGTGTTTTTCCTCCGCGCAATATGACATGTGTGTCGCTATTGCCTTTGGTGTAAAAAATACTGGTTTTTCCTGCCCTATTGGGTGAAAGGAATATATGCGGTTCGGCGGAAGCAAATATGGCATCACAAGCGACGCTTAGGTTGCCATCCGTTCCGTTTTTAAATCCCACCGGACATGACAAGCCTGAAGCCAGTTCTCTATGGACTTGGCTTTCGGTAGTGCGTGCCCCGATAGCACCCCAACTAATAAGGTCTGAATAGTACTGCCCTGTAACTATATCTAAAAATTCTGTGCCTGCCGGTATTCCAATATCATTAAGTTTTACTAATAAATCTCGTGCTAACCGGACACCTTTATTAATATCAAAACTATTGTCTAGGTCGGGGTCGTTAATTAACCCTTTCCAGCCTGTACGGGTGCGTGGCTTTTCAAAATAGACTCGCATAATAATTAGTAGGTCTTCTTGGTGTTTTTTCTTTTCTACTAATAGCCTTTCAGCGTATTCAAGTGCTGCTTTTTGATCGTGAATTGAACATGGACCAACAACAACGATTAATCGATCATCTTTAGACGTTAAAATATTGTGAATTTCATGCCGTGTTTTCTCTACTAGTAATGCTGCAGATTCTTTTAGTGGATATTCAGCACAAATTTTTTGAGGTGGGTCAACAGGTCTAATGTCAGCAATACGTATGTTCGTTGTTTTGTGTGTCATGTTTCGGTGAGATCTCTATTCTATTCGCAATAACACATTATAACTTGTTAGTACGCGTATTTCGTCTAATACCATCAAAAGATAGTAGATTTTCTATTTTATGATATGGTAATAATCAGTTATGTGAGCCAATGTTGGCGTATAAAAGTTGTGCTCTGCGGCAATGAGGAATAAAAAGTAGAAAAAATAATGCACAGTGATGATAGTCCTGGTTAAAAATAAACCAAAATCAGAGCTCATAGCATCTGCGTGAGTTTTATCTCTGGCAAATAAATTGATAGTTTTATTACATGGAGATACACATGGACGAATTAGTTGGAGAATCGGCCGATGGTTTGGCAAAACAAGATGCTGATTTTGAAGTAGCAAAACGCTTAAGCCCTAGACGAAAAACATCCAGTGCGCAAAATTTGTCTGAATTGGCTCAGGAGCAATTAGTACATTTTTCCATAGACCCTGACTCGGAAATGGGGCAGACGTTAGCAAGTATCGCAGAGAATATTTATAAAACACAAATTGATTTAACTCATTTGTGGGAAGTTACTTTACGAGAATTAACAACGCTAAACCGCCAAGATCGAATTGCTTATTTTAATGCGAAGAAATTTTTGTGTTTTCAATTAGCAAAATTACTTGATACTTTACAGCATCCTTTTCGCGCGACTTACCAATCGCTTGTAAATGACCAATCAGCGCGGATCACAAAAGGCCCATATCCAATATTTGATAACGTTGCAGCTATTTTTTCAGCAACCCCTGTTATTACCCGAACAGCAACCTATATTTATGCTTGCACCGAATGGATTGATGATGCTTTTCAAGGTAAGGAAATGTTACTCGAAGTCTATTCTCGTTTGCTTAATCCTACGTCAATCAGTTTGGCAAATCATATTGTTGATCTAGAGTGTGGGGCGTTATCCAATGAATATATGGCGTGGAATTTTAATTCGGGTATGGCAGCAATTGATACGGTTTTAGCGCATTTGCTTGGTCATGGCGATATTGTGATTTGTTCTCGAAATGTTTACGGTGGCACCTTTCAATTGCTGGAAGATTGGTATGGTAAAAAAAGTAATTTGGATATCGGTATTGAGTGGTTCGACGGATACGAATCGAGCGAGTTTGTTGATGTGCTAACTGCCTTGCAGCAAAAGTACGCAGACCGAATAACGAAAGGTCGTCGAATATATGTTTATCTCGAGTCACCGTGTAATCCACATGGCTACGTATTAGATGTAGCGGGAATTTGTAAAGCGGCACATGAGCAAGGTTTGGTGGTGATGTTGGATAGCACGGTTGCAACGCCTTTTTTGTATCAACCGTTAATACGGGGTGATGTCGACGAACGCCCTGATTATGTTATTCACAGTTATACCAAGGATATTACGGGTACTGGCGTAACAACTGCAGGCGTTGTTATTGGGCGAAATGAGACTATGTTCATTCCAAAAAATGAGTCTGTGAGTTTAGCGGATGATAATGGAAATGAAAAAAACGTTTCCTGGAAAGATACATTATTTTGGAATGTGTATTTTATTAAAGGCGCTTTTCTTGATGCAGATAAGGCGTTTGAGGTAATTTCAGGTTCACGCACGTTAGAGCTGCGTATGTTGCGTAAAGTAATTAATACAAAAGTAATGGCATTATTTTTTGATTCCCATTCAAACATCAATGTTAAGTGCAATGCGCTTCAACAGAATGAAAACTATAATCTTGGTAAGTCGCATATGAGATTGGGTCTGCCTGCACCGCTTTTTACTATCGACTTTGAAGGTTCTAACTTAGCGAGAAATGCATTTGTTCGGTTTTTTGACTGTCTCGAGCCGGTATTTGGTCATATGGTTTCTTTGGGGCAATCAAATACCATGGTTTTGTGTCCGGCACTAACCAGCCATTCGGAAATGAGTAAGAAAAAACTGGAGTTGGCGGGTATTTCACCAACGACGATACGTATTTCAATTGGTGATGAGGACCCAAGAACGCTAATTGCACATTTCATTAATGCAGCAAAACTTGCAATTGACCCGGTAATAGACGGCTTTTCAAAGGGCTTTATGACCTACGAGAATATAGATAACTTGTATCGAGATACTTATTTGGAAACGCATCGGTTATGGATAGAGGATCAATCACCGCTTAAGGATATGGTTTGACAGGCTGAGTGATTATTAGTAATTTTATCTAACGCATTATATTTATTAAAGAAGTCTGTTATTTTAGGTGTTATAAAAGTGGTGAAGATGGTGGCGACGCATAAATCGGATTGAACTCGATGCTGATGAAATGATCTTATATTTGACAGCCGTCTAGAGCAGGAAATAGCGGTTATTTCGAAATAAGCCGATTTATTCTATTCATTTAATGCCGAAGCTGTCGATATGGTTATAGTTAGTACTCGGGTTTCCTAGGAGCTTGTCCATTCTCGGACAGGCTCCTAGGGACCTAGAATTGTTTAAAAACGTCTGAAACTGAGCAGTTTTAAGGAGCTACCACTGAAAGGTGTATATAGTGGTTTATACTTATCGAAATTAAATACTCTACACTTGGTAAAATTTATGATTAAAAAATGCGCTACCCTTGTTTTATTATTGGTTTTTGGCGGAACTGGGCAAAGCTTTGCTGTAACGCAGAAAAAGCTCGAGCCCTTATTGGAACACGGTCTTTCTGCTGTATTGATTACCAAAATCATCGATCAGTTTCATTATAAAAAAAGTATGTTGAATGATGAGGAGTCGGAGAAAATATTTGAAGAGTTTCTTAAAACACTCGACCCAAATCACAATGTATTTACCAAAAAAGACATAGATCAACTCTCACAATTCAGGCTAACATTGGATGATGCTTTATTAAAAGGCGATTTAAATCCTGCTTTTATTATGTTTCGAAAATTTAATGAGCGCCGTATTGAAAGAGCGAATTATGCGTTAAAGCGTTTAGATGAAAAGTTTGATTTCTCTGTAAAAGAGACTTTTTTGTTTGATAGAGAAGATGTTGCATGGCCTGCAGATGAAAAAGCGCTGAATGAAATATGGCGGAAAAAAGTTAAAAATGATTACCTGACTCTCTTGCTTGCCGACAAAAACGAAAGCGAGCTGAAAGAAACACTACGCAAGCGCTATAAACGAACGATTAAGCGTTCTCAACAATTAAAATCAGAAGACGCGTACGAATTTTTTGTGAATGCCTATCTTAGAAATCTTGAACCACACACCGCTTATTTTTCACCTCGCACATCAGAAAATTTCAATATTAATATGAGTCTTTCTCTTGAAGGGATTGGCGCAGCGTTACAGACGGTTGATGAACATACTGTTGTGAAGCGCATTATTAAGGGCGGCCCAGCTGATTTAGGCCGACTTCTTAATGAGGGAGATAAAATTATTGGGGTAGGGCAAGGACAAGCTGAAGTAGAAGATGTTATTGGATGGCGTCTGGACGATGTGGTACAAAAAATTCGCGGCCCTAAAGACTCAATTGTGCAGTTGCATATTTTGCCTCAAGATAGTGGCCCAGGCGGTTCAGATAAATATATTACAATTGTGCGAAACAAAATAAAACTTGAAGACCAGCGAGTTAAAAAGTCCGTACTTGAAATACCGGATGGTGCAACAAGCAAAAAGATTGGCGTTATAGAGATACCAACGTTTTATATGGATTTTGCGGCCGCCTCTCGAGGTGAAAAAGACTATAGTAGTACAACTCGTGATTCTAAAAAAATTATAGATGAATTAAGAGCTGAAAAAGTTGATGGGATTGTGATTGATCTACGTAACAACGGTGGTGGTTCGCTTGCTGAAGCAGTTTCGTTAACAGGTCTGTTTATTGAGTCGGGACCTGTCGTGCAAATTCGTAAAAGCAGTGGTGAGATTCAGCTAGACGAAGATGTAGATAAAAGTATCGCCTACAGTGGGCCATTAGCTGTACTGGTTGATCGATACAGCGCATCCGCATCAGAAATTTTCTCAGGTGCTATTCAGGATTATGGGCGTGGAACAATAGTCGGTGAGCCTACTTTTGGTAAAGGAACCGTGCAGCGAATCGTTAACTTAAACAACTATGTTAAAAGTAAAGATAGCCATTTGGGCCAACTTAAAATAACAATGGCTCAATTTTTTCGTGTGAATGGTGATAGTACTCAGCATCGTGGTGTTGTGCCGGATATTATTTATTCTACTTCTGTGGAAAATGATGACCAGGGTGAAAGCTCATTACCAAATGCCTTGCCCTGGGCTCATGTGCCTGCAGCGCACTTTAAACCAAGTAGCCAAGTGCCGCGAGATTTAACTGATGCTAAAGTACGTCATGAAGAACGAGTTAAGCATGATGTTGGGTTTAATTTTCTTCTCTCTCAAGCTAAGCTTCGGCAGAAAATATTCAGCGAAAAGAGTTTGTCTCTTCTTGAATCTAAAAGAAAAGGTGAGCGTCTGCAACGTAAAAAAGATCGTAATGAGCTATTAAATAAGTTTCGTGTATCACGTGGTATAAAGACAGTTTCTCTTACTGAAGATGTTGCTGATGATACTGCCGAAGATGCTGAAGTAAACGAAAAGCTTAGTTCGGAGCTTCGTCAGGTACTGCTTCGAGAAGCAGCAACAATTCTTGTGGATATAAGCAGAGTGCCTGGTGATAATAAACTATCGCAAAATGATACTCTAAAAATAACAAGTAATTGAAATCGCTGTATTACATTAATCTCGCAATTTCACATGACTTAATTGTGAGGTTGTGAGATTAAGAGGCCGAGCCTAAGGATAAAATAATCTGCCGATTTGTAACGCGGCAGATGGGCAAAGTAAGAGCTATTTAGGAAAGTCCTTTAAACAACACCTCCCAGATGGGTTATGCGTGGTGCAGGAGCATAAATCACGCTTGGTTTGATCTATAACAAAAGCTTTTACCTGACTATTAGATTTTGCTTCTAATTTAGATACGCCAAAACAATAACAGACCAATGTATCATCGGCTGTTTCTTTTATACCCACCGTGGTTCTGAGTTGATCTTTGCGTATTGTTGAGTTGTCTAGTCCAAAATAAACAACGTCACAATCAGGGTTATCACAAAAGTAGTAGGCCTGGTTTTTAGCTACTAGTTTCCATGGGTCTATTACGTGATGTAATATTGTTTTATACGATACTTCGGTACATTGTTTATTATCTTCTGGACAAGTATGTCGTCTAGGTGGTTTTTGGTTATTTGTTGAACAGCAATCTGACATGTTAGTTTCTTTCAAATTTAATTTATAAACTGGAACGGTACCCTGACTTTACTGTTGGGGAAGTCAGGTCGCTAATATCTGTTTTTCCTATATCATAGCTAAATTTCTGCAGATGTTACCGGTGTTTTTATTTTACTAGCAGCATAAGTTATACCATCGATGTTGTTTAATGCCTGTTATTACGGTAATAGGACACATATCACACGTCATTGTCCTATTACTGAATGATTGTCTGATTATGAAGTAGGTACGGGTTATTCGTTTTAGTTATTGATTTTATGTCTATTTACTTTAAACTGAGTTGGATACTGTATTTTTTGTTTGTATTTAATTTGAACTCATAAAGATTGACGGTATCAAAAGTTATCTAGAAAGATGGAAAGTGTCTCCAAATGATTTCATTATTATTAATTTCAATATAACAATGAGACTGATAAATGCGCCGAATTAGAAGCCGACAATTAATTAACTTGATGCTTGTGTTATCACTATGTATAGCACCGTTTCAGGTATTGTTTGCTAATGCTCATATGTCACATGAAACTAAAATATCACAAGCAGACGTTGTTGAAATGACTATGATGATGGCCGAAGGTGAGCATATGTCAGGCGCCACTGATAGTCATCATAACTTATCTAGTCTGGGTGACTCCGGTGGTAAAGACTGCGAGAAAACCTGTAACCATTGTGTTTTTTTTAGTGCAGCGGTTTTTTCTCTGCCTTGTTTAAATAATAAAGTACTTTCTATCTACAATCCTCATATTAGTAATTTTCCTTCGGGCGTTGTGACCGACGTCGACGTTAGACCCCCTAAAATCCTCTAAATTTTCCACTTCAATTGAATCAGTTAATTCTGAGCTATATTCTTATACGTAGTCAAAAATATTTTCGCGTTGTTAATATTCAGGGTGATAAGATTTTGTTGCACTAATTCAACTTGTGCTGCATTTCTTAGTGTTTTTTTTATTTTAAATGATTAAATTGATTGATTGAAGTTAGAACTATTTCTTGCTTGATTAAAAATTATGGTAACTCAGAATGAAAAATTATTTGTATGTACGGTTTGTTAGTCTCAGTGAGAGGCGAGTGAGACAGATCCTCAATTTTCGATGGGTTGTTGTCTTAACATTTTTACTAACAAGTAACATATTGTCTGCTGTTGAACCTGACAATAAATTGAATGTTGAGATTACGTTGCAGCATGCAGTTCAAATTGCATTAAAAGAGAACCCAAAAATTGAGAGGAGTATGGCTCAATATAATGCGTTGGCACAATTACCTGAACAAATGGGAGCTGTACCAGAGCCACGCTTAATACTCAATGCGGTTAATTTTCCCGTTGATTCATTTTCGTTGAGCCAAACACCTATGACGCAAATGCAGTTTGGAATAAGCCAGAGTTTGCCGTTTCCTGGAAAGCTTGCACTTAAACAAAATGTGGCAGAGAAAGAATCTCTGGCAAATAGAGAATTGATAGCATCAACTAAGCAATCAATTGTAAGAAGTGTTAAGCATTTGTGGTGGCAGTTGTTCTATCTTGATCGCTCTCTGGATACAGTGGCCGGTAACCTGAAACTATTGGCCGAATTTATTGATGTTGCAGAGACAAAATATACGGTTGGGAAAGGTTTGCAGCAAGAGGTTTTGCTTGCTCACGTAGAGCTTGCAAAACTGGAAGATAGCCAATTGCAAATAAATGCCATACGAGAAAAGGCGCAAGCGAGTTTTAATGCGATGCTTAACCGTGATACCGCAACTATCGTTAAGCTTTCAAAGATTGTTTCAAAGGCTTTGCCTGAAATTGAGCCACTCTCACAGCTGCTAAACCAAGCCACGGAAATGAGACCGGAAATACGCACAGCCATATTACACATATCTGCTGCATCTAGTCGTATGGTTTTAGCTGACAAGGACTATTACCCAGATTTTCAATTGGGTGCGACTTATGGATGGAGGCAGGATCAAACTGGATTGGCGAGTATGCAGTTTTCAATGAATTTGCCGTTTAATACTGAAAAAAGGCAGGATAAAAAGAAAGATCAACGTAAGCATGAATGGCTGCAACAAAAATTTGCATTGGAAGATATGAAAAATACAGTAGCTGAGGAAATTCATCAAGCCCTCGCCGATTACGAACGGTCAAGGAAACAAGTGCTTATTTATCAAGATAGAATTATTCCTCAAGCCAGTCAAACAGTCGACTCTATGTTGGCTGGATATCAGGTAAATAAAGTTGACTTTCTAAATTTATTACGCTCGCAGGTTAATTTGTTTAATTTCCAAACACAGTATTGGTGGGCTTTGAGTTCAGCTAATCAGGCGTTAGCAGCCTTGGAATACGCAGTAGGAAAAGAGGTAACCCATGAAAAATAAAATAATATTAATTTTAGTCGTCTCTCTAATGACAGGTGCATTTGGTGGATACTGGATTGCAACGAAGACTATGGATAAAGTTATTGAAGAATCCCCAGGTGGAGAACGTAAAGCACTTTATTATCGAAACCCGATGAATCCAGCCATTACATCGCCGACTTTCCAGAAAGATGATATGGGAATGGATTATATTGCAGTTTATGCAGATGAGGATAAACCTAAAGAACGAGAACTACTTTTTTATAGAAACCCAATGAATCCAGCTATTACATCTGAGGTTTTCCAACAAGATGAGATGGGAATGGATTATATCCCTGTATATGCCGACGGTGGCGATAGTGGTTTGCCAGTTGGAACAGTAATAATTGATCCAGTGGTTGTACAAAATATTGGTGTAAGGACAGAAAAGTCTCGAAAAGATAAAATTTCACGTCGCCTAAATTCTTTAGGGCGTGTGGATTTTAATGAAGAGCGTCTCGCTCGTTTACATCCTAAGACGTCTGGCTGGATAGAAAAATTACGCGTTGATGAAACTGGTAAAGCTGTTAAAAAAGATGCTGTTTTACTCAGTATTTATTCTCCCGATCTTGTTGCGGCCCAACGTGAATATCTTATTGCGTTAAAAAACTGGGAAGCTGTGTCAAAGCAGTCTCCTGAGCGTTCCAGGCAAACTACGAAAACCATTTTAGATAGCGCGCTGGATAGGCTTGAGTTGTTGGATGTACCTGCTCATCAATTGGTGGAGTTAAAACTAAAACGAAAAATAAGTAAGTATCTTCATATTCATTCGCCTTTTAGCGGAACCATTATGCATATAGGTTCCAGAGAAGGACAGTATGTTACCCCGAAAGATGAATTGTATTTAATCGCAGATTTACAAAAAATCTGGGTATATGTTGATGTATACGAAGATGAAATGGCCTGGGTGAAGCTAGGCGATGAAGTGGAAATGAAAGTGCGAGCCGCACCTGGTAGACTTTTTACGGGAACAGTGCGTTTCATTTACCCTTACCTTGAGGGAAAAACTCGGACAGTACGCATTAGACTCGAATTTAATAATTCTGAAAATATTTTGAAACCAGGTATGTTCGCAAATGTTATTTTACGAACTGATACACAAGCTGAGGCGATTGTTGTTCCCAGTTCAGCCATTGTTAGATCCGGTAGTAGAGACCAGGTTTTTGTGGTTAGGGCACCAGGAAAATTCGAGCCAAGGGAGGTTTTATTGGGGTTAAGCGCAGATGGATACACTCAAATATTAAGTGGACTGGCTGAAGGTGAAGAAGTAGTAACATCTTCTACGTTTCTAATAGATTCTGAATCTAAGTTGAGAGAAGCCACCGCAAAAATGATGGAAGCAATGAAAACAGTTAGCAGTCCTGACACCAAAAATCATGATATGAATATGGAGGACATGGATATGGGAGATATGACCTTAGGTGAGCAGGCTGTTGAAAAACATAACATGCATGACATGGATATGTCTGATATGAATATGTCTGAGTAGGAGTACGTTATGATAAAAAAAATAATTGATGCTTCTCTGAAAGATAAATTTCAGGTGCTGTTAGTTGCTTTTTTGTTGCTTGCAGCTGGATTGTGGGCAATAAAGAATACACCATTGGATGCTATTCCAGATTTATCCGACGTTCAGGTTATTGTTTTTACGGAATATGCCGGTCAAGCACCTCAAGTGGTTGAGGACCAGGTAACATACCCCTTAACTACCGCTATGCTTGCAGTGCCAAATGCAAAAGTGGTTCGAGGATATTCTTTTTTCGGATATTCATTTGTTTATATTATATTTGAAGACGGCACAGACATGTATTGGGCACGTTCTCGCGTGTTGGAATATCTTAACTATGTCAGCGCCCGTTTGCCTACGGGCGTCTCGCCTAGTTTAGGGCCGGATGCAACAGGAGTAGGCTGGATTTACGAATATGCTTTGATCGACAAAACAGGTCAACATGATCTTGCTGAGCTACGTTCCATTCAAGATTGGTATTTACGTTACCCATTGCAAACAGTAAAAGGTGTTTCGGAAGTTGCATCGGTTGGTGGTCATATTAAACAATATCAGGTTGAAGTAGACCCGAATGCATTGCTTGCTTATAACATTCCGTTATCAAAAGTTAAGTATGCTATTCAGCGTTCTAATCAGGATGTTGGTGGAAAATTAATTGAAATGGCTGAAACCGAATATATGGTTAGAGGTTTGGGTTATATCAAATCCTTATCAGACCTTAAAGGGGTTCCTGTCGGTGTTGATGGAAATGGAACACCGATACGTTTACAAGATGTGGCTAATGTACAGCTTGGGCCAGAGTTGCGTCGTGGCATTGTCGAATTTAACGGAGAGGGCGAAGCTGCTGGCGGCATTGTTATTATGCGTTATGGCGAGAATGCAATGTCAACCATCGAAGGAGTGCGTCTCAAGTTAGAAGAGCTTAAGGTTGGTTTGCCCGATGGAGTGGAAATTGTACCAGTTTATGATCGGGGTGATTTAATTCAGCGCGCAGTGGATAATTTGACTGAAAAACTGATTGAAGAATCTATTATAGTTAGCATCATTTGTATTTTGTTTTTATTGCATGCTCGGTCAGCTTTAGTTGCTATTTTGGTTTTGCCCATGGGAATATTAATTGCCTTTATTGTAATGAAATATCAGGGCATCAATGCAAATATCATGTCTCTGGGAGGGATTGCAATTGCTATCGGTGCCATGGTGGATGGGGCTATCGTAATGATAGAAAATGCGCACAAACATTTAGAGCAAATGGTGCGTGAAAAGGGAGAGGCTTTAACTAACTCTCAGCGATGGCAGGCGATTTCAGATGCATCAAAAGAAGTTGGGCCGGCACTCTTTTTTTCCTTACTCATTATTACTGTTTCTTTTTTACCTGTGTTTACTCTGCAGGCTCAGGAAGGTCGTCTGTTTGCCCCGTTAGCGTTCACCAAAACCTATGCTATGGCTGCGGCAGCCATATTAGCAATTACGCTGGTGCCCGTATTGATGGGCTTTTTTATTCGGGGAAAAATATTACCTGAAGCGAAAAACCCGGTTAATCGTCTTCTTCACTCTTTACATGCGCCAGCATTGGCGTTTGCTATTCGCTGGAAATATTTTGTTATTACTCTTTCGATTGGTTTATTGCTTGTCAGTATTTATCCCGTTTCAAAACTGGGTAGTGAATTTATGCCTCCCTTGGATGAGGGGGATATTTTGTATATGCCAACGACATATCCTGGATTGTCGATC
>Ga0224507_10000731_pt1 | contig 12772 bp, 14 predicted proteins | sample SF_Jan12_sed_USG_3_FD_170159 | JGI IMG/M metagenome (GOLD analysis project Ga0224507, IMG submission 170159) | Sediment microbial communities from San Francisco Bay, California, United States - SF_Jan12_sed_USGS_13 | ecosystem: Environmental > Aquatic > Marine > Sediment | place: USA...
GCAACAATAGGCATTGCATAGGCTAGGCGGCCCCAAGATGAATGTCTATTTTTCTTTGTTTTTTGTTGTTCATTTCGTATTTTATTATTCTTAATTCGGTAATTAATTTCACGCAGCACTTCCTGCTCATTAATGGATGATTCAATCGCAGTATTTGAGTATTGAATAGCTTCTAACCTTTTTCTAAGCGCCTCGTTACTATTTGCAGCGCACTCAAGCTTACGTGCCTCTTCTACCGATAACTCATTAAGCACGTATTGTTCAAGTTTAATGTCTGAATAAATGTCTGCCATATCTTTACTCCTTAAACGCCTGCAATGACGATTTTAATTGGCGCAATCTTTTCCTTATTCCCGAAACTGACATGCCTACGTGTTCAGCAACTTCGTCTAATGTCATACCATCATAATAATGTAGAACGGCAATGGTACGCGTTGACTCGGGATGACGTCTGAATAACTTGTCGAGAATATTGCTAGCGACAAGTTGCTCTGTTGAGTCGCTTGCGTTGGCTATGTTAAACAAAATATTTTGCCTTTCAGATTCATCATCATGTTCACTATTACTAAAATCATGTTGAACATATTTTTTATTATCGCGAATAATGTTCAAACAGTGATTAGTCGCAATGCGATAGAGCATTGATGACGGCGCGTCATCAGTTAAGCTATCCTTTCTCTCCATTAGCTTCACAAACACATCCTGCATTGCATCCATTGCCCTTGCTTCATCTTTAAGCAACTGTCGACAACGCCGCAGTACCATTGCGTTATACCTTTTAAATAAATGTTCTACGTCAAGATCCAAGCTCCAATCCTTATCTATATGTTGTTTAAACACGGGCAACGCGAAAAACTGTCACTCTTTTTTGTTATTTTTTTGGCGTGTTGTAAGTTTTTGAAATAAATGGTTTTTATTTTATTTAAAATAAAGTGACAGATTTTCAGGGTTCGCGTGTTTGATTAATCAGAAGTCAAATAGTTACATTTAATCAATCTAGGAGATCAACATGAAAACGAACGCAACTATAATAACATTAATAGCATTGTTAACTGTATCAGCAAATAGCAATGCTTTTGAACGGGATAGTCTCGTTAAAGGAACTGAGTATAGCCATGGTGGGTTTGGAGGATTTACCACAAAAACAACTAATCTTAACGGAAAAACTGAGACTATGGTTGGTGGAAAAGGGGCGTGGTTAGTTAATCATAATGTATATTTGGGCATGGCGGGCTACGGCACAAAAAATAATGTAAATAATACAGAGATGGATATGGGCTACGGTGGTGTGCTTGCAGGTTATATTTTTAATCCGCAAAAAATATTACATTACAATGTTGAATTGTTAGTGGGTGCTGGTGGGTTAGGGGACAGTAATCATCAGAATAACAACAATTGTGATGACCCTAACGGTGATGCCTTTGCAGTTATAGAGCCTGGTGCGAATGTGAGTTTTGCTGTAACCAAGTACTCAGATGTATCCCTTGGTGTATCTTATCGTTACGTGCAGGAAACAAATCAAGTTAATTTATCAGACTCAGATCTTTCTGGTTGGTCAGTTAACACAAGTATTGTTTTCGGAAAGTTTTAAAACATTAACCCATAATTCTATCCAATCTCATTAAAAATTTACTAAGCAGAAAGTTTTGCTTAGTAAATTTCGTTAGTTTAACAAATACCGGTCACTAAAAAATAATTTGACGTATTGAACTTATATATCGGCTAATTCTGCGAAAACATAGTTGGGCAACGGTGATGATTACGATACTAAAGGTCGGGTATTTAGTTGCCGATAATACCTAAAATGGCGACTTCATTAAGTTGATTATACTTTGGGCGACGAAATAACTAAAAATATCCTACTTTTGGATGCTGATCTCAGTAATCAGGCATTCCTAGGCTCATTTTTTACAAAAACCGGGTTTACGGTTGTATTTGTAAAAAATGAAGCAGAGGCACTTTCGGAGTTGAGCGCAAAACCATTCTTGCTGATCCTCATTGATATTTTTACTAGTGACCTAGCCGGAGTTGCTTCATTACAAAATATCATCAAAGCGACCACTAACAAAACACCTATTGTTGTAATTAGTGAGGCAAATTCAAAGGATTTGGTCGAAAATTGTATTAAATCGGGTGCAAAAGACTTTATTGCTAAGCCAATAAATGTCGAAAAATTTGTTAGGCACGTTGGCAAGCTTGTAAGGTTGAAAACGTCAAAATCAGCGAGCCCCGCATTAAAGCCGAACGTCGCAACAAAGTCAAAAATCGATAAGCATAATGAGAAAAAAGGCGAGAAAGAGGACGAGAAAAAAGGCGGGTCAAAAAGTTTAATAGAGGAGCTGGTAGATCGTCTGAAACATGACAAGCTTGATTTTTCTGTTATGCCGCAGATGGGTTATAAGATCATAGAGTTGTTACGTGATGAAAAAACGCCGTTAGATAAAGTGAATGAGCTTATTGAAAAAGACCCAGGTATATTTTCACGGATATTGAAAGCAGCCAATTCTGCAGTATATGCCGCAGGCAAACCTGTTTATACACCAAAAGAAGCCATTCAAAGAATAGGCGTTCGCAGAACGATTGATTATACGCTAATTATTAGTAGTGCCAGATTATTCAAAAACCCCAACCCCGCATTTGATAATATTTTAAAAGATGTTTTAGGCCATTCACTTTGCGCTGGAATATGTGCAAGGGAGATCGGGAATATTATAAAATACCCGGAAGTTGATCATCTTTTTGCATTCGGTTTGTTGCATGATATTGGGAAAGTATTGTTACTAAGGATATTAAATGAGATTGAAAAAGAGAGAAAGTTAGATAATGAAGAAGATCTAGTAAACCTGCTTGATAAGCTCCACACAAAATTCGGTGCATCGTTAATGAAAAAGTGGAATTTCCCCAATGAATTTCATGAGGCCGTGTTATTTCATCACGACAAAACGGGCCATTCAAAACGCCTGGCATCAACAGTTATTACGTCGCTTGCTAATATTCTAGCAAGAGAAGTTGACGATGCTACGATTAATGAAAATACTAATAAATTATTGAGTTTACCTCAGGTAAAGTTATTGGGTATTAGAGCAAATAGTTTTGACGATTTTGTAAAGAGGGTGAATTCAGAAAAAGAAGTGTTGGCGAGCTTAATTGATTAGATTGTGACTCATTATTTACTAGAGTAGGAAACTAGCCATGCCCGGTGCTGGAAAGACTAAACATAGGTAAAAATATTGAAAGCGCCATAATAAGTACAATCGAACCGAGAACAACGAGCATTAGCGGCTGTAGTATGGCGGTAAATTTGTCAATTGACTCATCAACTTTTTCTTTAAGATAACCGTGGACGTTTGAAATCATCGTGTCCAGTTGCCCAGAATTTTCTCCAGCTGCGGTTAGTTGGATCATTAATTTTGGAAAATAATCATATGGCGCCATGGCATCAGAGAGACGGTCACCCTCACGTACTTTTTCAATCACTTTTGACAACAGTGGCTTTAGTGTCGAGTTTTTAACTGAGTTTCTCGTCAATAGTAATGCTTGCATTATCGGCATGCCGGATGCCATCAGTGAACTTAATGTTTGAGTAAACTCAGCGAGCGAACTATTAATTACGATGTGTTTTACGAAAGGAATATTTAGTTTTGCTCTATCAATAACCCGGCGTCCGAAATCCGACTTATAAAAGATAAATATCGCTAAAATCACACAAACAATTCCAGTTGGAAAAGCAACTTTATTAGCGAGAATAAAGTCACTGACTGTAATCATAACTTGTGTGCTAGCGGGTAGTGTTGCACCAACTTTAAGAAAAATAGCAGAAAATTTTGGGAAAACAAATAGCAATACGCCGGTCATTACACCAAGTCCAAGTACAATCATGCTTAACATATAGTTTGTTAATTTTTTTATTTTTTTTCTCAGAGCGCGCTTCTCCTCCAATACATTAACAATATTGTCAAAAGCTAGATCTAGGTTTCCAGACCCTTCACCAACTAAAATCATACTGACTATCAAATCGTCAAAGATGATGTGGTGGTGACCCATTGCCTCAGAAAGAGATAGGCCGTTAACCAGTGCTTGACGTATGTGCTCTAACACAATGGCTAATCTTTTATCTTCTGTTTGGCCGAGTACCATGTCAAGGCTTTGAAACAATGGAAGACCTGATTTAAGAAGAAATTTAAGTTGACTGAAGAATAGTAAGGTGGCATCCGGGTCGACACCAATATACTTATCAAAAAAGTTACCCTGTTTATTTTGTTTTATCTCTGAGATGCTTAGAATAGACGCGTCATTTTCTGAAAGAAGCATCAGGCAGCTGTGCCGATCTTCGGCAAATGTTTTACCTTTAAGACGTCTTCCTTCACTGCTTATAAGTTCATAGCTAAATTGCGGCAATTAACTATCTCCCGCTACGCGCAGTATCTCTTCAATGCTGGTTATGCCGGATATTACTCTTTGAATACCATCGGCCTGCAAGGTTAACATCCCTTGAGAAACCGCCAGGTCACGTATTTCATTACTGGATTTTCCTTCAACGATTAACGTGCGTATTTCATTGGTTGGTTCCATTAGTTCGTATATTCCCGCGCGCCCTTTGTATCCTGTTCTTCCGCACGCGCGACAGCCAGTCGCTTGATAAAATGTATATTTGGTTTCAGCATCAAGCCCTAATCGTTTTATAAGACTGGATTCCGGCGTATAGGATTTTTTACATTTTGGACAAAGTCGTCTCACGAGTCGTTGCGCTAAAACACCCAACAGAGATGACGCGAGCAAAAAAGGTTCAACGCCCATTTCGACCAGCCGTACTACTGCGCCTGGCGCACTATTTGTGTGAAGAGTACTAAGCACCAAATGACCCGTAAGTGCTGCCTGTATGGATATTTCAGCGGTTTCACTGTCTCTAATTTCCCCAATCATCACAATGTCGGGGTCTTGCCGCATCATCGCACGTAAACCTTTGGCAAATGTTAGTCCGGCTTTAACATTTACTTGCCCTTGGTTAACGGTGTCCAAATCAAACTCGACAGGATCTTCCATGGTGATAATATTTACTTTAGGGGTGTTAACTTTATTAAGTACGGAATAAAGTGTGGTAGTTTTTCCGCTACCAGTGGGGCCTGTTACTAAAAATATTCCATGCGGTTGTTTAATTATTTTAAGTAGAAGCTCTAGAGAGTCTCCCGTTATCCCGAGTTGAGAGATATCGACATTGGCACTTTCCTTGTCAAGAATTCGAAATACCATTTTTTCGCCGTGCATAGCCGGGAAAGTAGAAACGCGTAAATCAATTGGTCGTGTTTTTACTGTTATACGCAGTCGACCGTCTTGTGGTATTCGTTTTTCAGCTATGTCAAGAGAGCACATTAGTTTTGCCGATGAGATTAATGCGGCCTGGTATTTTTTTTCGTATGTAAACGTTTCTTGTAAAATTCCATCTATCCTGAGACGAACCCGTAATCGAGTTTCCAAAGGCTCTAAATGAATATCACTCGCCCCGGTATTTACTGCCTGAATAATCATGAGTTTAATTATTTGTGAGATGGGGCCTTCTATGGTTTTTGTTTCGGCGATTTTTGATGACGCAACCTCAGTCTGAGCGTCTAATTGATCTTGTTCGGTATTTTTCAGAAGTTCACTTATTTTTCCGAATACGCCAAAATAAGTTTCAATTGCCTGATGTATGTCATCTACGTTACTTAAAACAGTTTCTACTCGGCAATGGGAGTGAAGTTCAACTGATTCAATGGCCTCAATATCCATTGGGTTACTAGTTGCAATTGATATGGTATTTCCTGTTTTTATGACAGGAATAATGTTGTAGTCACGTGCGACGTTTTCAGGTACCAAGCTAATGGCATCAAGTGCGATTGGGAAGGTATTTAAATCGATAATTCGCAGGCCATACATCTTGCTTTTGGCTAGTATAATATCTTTACTTGAGAGGTATTTGTTTTTGGTCAGTATTTTTTCAAGGGGCGAGTTTGTTTCTAAAGCTTCTTTTTTTGCTTTTTCTAACTTTTTTTCGCTGAGAATATTTTCGCGAATAAGTATGTTTTCTAACGTGTTCATTATTTCAAATAAAGTCCCTTATTTTCTTGCGATTAGTAAAACGCAATATCAAGCTCCATATTACCGACTTGAGTGTATATAGGTACAGTTACAGGATATGGACACTGCAGCGTGCCAATTGGCTCGCTACCACCGTATTTTAGTTTTACAGGAGACATTTTGACATTTTTTTTATTTTTCTCTAGTTCATGTAGTGCTGACCCAAGAATTAAATTCATAAGCTCGCTAAGCGCACTTTGCGCATCTTCATCAAATGTATCAACTGCTGCTCCTGTCATTCTTTCGGCAATTTCAATGGCGCTGTCTACAGACATTCCGAGTAGAACTCGTCCTTCGTAATCGCCAGACAGTAGGCTGTAAATTTCCACTTCGTATTGAGATAGCTTCAGTTTTTCCATGTATACGTTACCAAGTGAGAGAGGTTGATCAGTGTCAAGTGAGAACTGTGAAAATACATTGATGCTAGATTCAACAAATGTGTTAACTGTTTGTGCGTTTAATTTAATCATATCTAATTAACTTAACGCTGATTCAATATTTTGAAACAGTAAATTATTGTCTATCGGTTTTGTAACTACGCCAATCGCACCTACTTTTCGAGCTTGTTCGATTTTGTCTTCTTGCCCGAGTGAGCTGATCATTATAACTTTGGCCTGAGCATCTATCTCAATTATTTTTTGTACTGCTGTTAACCCATCCATTTCCGGCATGATCATATCCATAGTAACGAGATCAGGAGTATGTTCCTGATACATCGCAATTGCTTCGACGCCACTTCCTGCTTCAGCAATTACCAGGTATCCGTTATCTTCTAATATTTTAGTTAACATCTTTCGCATATAAGATGTGTCATCTACTACTAATATTCGGTTGTTTTCTGGCGCACTCATATTGTTTAATCCCCACATTTTAGTTGTATAAAATTATATTGAACGTTAATAGTTATCATTAAATGCAATAGAAATTAACGCTAAATTACAATTGTATTTCGGCGTACTGTTATCAATCTTTAACTAATTAATAGTTACATTTTATTTTCTAATTTTGGCGTCACGATGAGTTGTTTTTAAAATAATATACTGTACAGATACTAGTGAATTTGTAGCCCCTGTAACCGTATATTAATATTGATTAAATAATTTCGTGGGTTATTTTTTGTCTGCAGTTTATATAAATAAATAATTTTTAGTTTAATTATATTGTGTTTTCCTTTTTTTAAATTCAAATGTCACAAATGTCACAAATGTCACAAATGTCACAAATGTCACAACTGTAAATACTTAGTATGCTTTCTTAAATAATAGCTGCGTTCTCCGATAAGGTTGGTGTACGTATAATTTTCATTCTCAAGTGCTTGTAATGAAATTGAATCAAACATAAAAATTATTTTTCAGAGGAATAAAAATGGACAAATTAGTCGTTAAGAACAAGGGATTTACCCTCGTTGAAATTATCATAGCGATGGCTGTAATCGCGATCTTAATATCTGCAATTCTACCTGCGTTTCAAGGTATGCAACAAGAAGGGGACTTGAGTAAGGCGAACTCTGAATTACTTACATTGAAAACTGCGGTAATCTCATATAAAAGACATAACGGTAGTTACCCGACAAATATCACAACTGATTTATCTGGTGCCACACCAAAATTAATTAACGAAATTTTAAAAGATCCTTTTTTAACTGACGCATTAACAACGCCAAATACCTATGGATATATTACAGGTACGGATGCAAGCTTTGGCGAATACTTTGTGATTTATACCAAAAGTGTAGACACAGTTGTAGATACTGCATGGAGTGCCACAAATGATCAGGTGGAGATAGCAGCTGGGAAAGATGATCTAGCAGTAAGTAATGCGCCAGTTGTGAAACTATAGTTTTATTAGTGGAATTTATTTAGTAATTATGCGAAGGCGTGAGCAAGGAGCTACCATACTCGAGGTAATTTTAGCATTAGCTTTCCTTGCAATCACGCTTGTGCCTATTAGTAATATGTTGCTAAGTAGTTACGAAACTACGACAACAAAAGGAAATTACGATGAGGCGTTTACCCTAGCCCAGGAGCTACTGGAAGAGATTGGATCAAAATTATTTGAAGAGCCCCCATTTGGGTCAGGTACGTTTGGGGCTGAAGAATTATTTCGAATTGATTTTGATGATATTGATGACTACAACAACTACGGACCGAATTCACCGCCCTTAGATATTAGTAGTGCTGCCTTAGTCGATTTTTCAGGGTATACGAGATCTGCAAGTGTTGTAAATTTAATTGATATCGGTCTTGGGTCTACGCCTAGAACTGACTTTATCAGTCAGATAAACGGTAGTACTGGATTTAAACTTGTAACGGTAACGGTGACATGGGATGGAGGAACTCAGAAAGAAACACTTGAGAGAATCTATGCCCGTACGGAGTAATGGACATGTCGTTATTGATAGAAACTGAAACTAAGCCCAGCTCCAATTCTGGATTTATGTTAGCTGAGCAAATAATTGTTTTGGGGATTTCTAGCGTAATTATGGCGACCATATTTATGGCATACAATCTCACTTTAACGGTTTTTGACGAGCATTTGGATGATGCAATGATGCAAACCGAACTGCGAGATGCAATTAGTTATATGAAGTATGACCTAAGGGATGCAAATGCAGTGATTTATCCGCCAGCTGCGGGATTACTAATTACATTTGTTTCAATTAGCGATGGAATAACGTATTCGTATTATATAAACGCGAATAAATCACTTGTTCGGGAGGCTGGGGTGACAGGCCTCAGTGGCACAACAATTAGTCATAACATGGACCCCTTAAAAACGTCAGTGAGTATGATTGGAAATTTAGTTTCCATCAAATTACAGGCCGATATTGATGGGCATATTAATCGGGTTACCGGCAGCGTTAAACCAAGGAACATATAGTGAACAGAGCAAGTCTTCATTGCAACGAGATTAGTGAGGTCGTGAAGAGACGATCACATGGTGGTTTTGTATTAATTGCAACAATTATCATGACGATGACGTTAGGGCTAATCGGGGCTTCATTATTAGGAATGAAGAGTGACAGTATTGCTGACTCATCAATACAGCGCGAAGAGGTTCAAGCGTTATATCTTGCCGAGTCAGGAGCGTCAGAAGCGATATGGTATTTGCAGAATATTGATATTTTATGGGTTGGCGATAACCCGGTTGAGCACACATCTAACAAAGGTAGCTACACAATTACAATTGACCATAGTGCTAGCCCAAAGATAACGATTATATCCACAGGTTATATACCAAATTTGGCGAATGCACGAGTTAAAAGAACCATTCAGGTTATAGGGGACTTGATATGAGAAACCGATTATTTGAACAACTATATTTTTATGCATTTATCAGTATGTGTACATTTATTTTTATTGTTTCGGACGAACTGTATTCGGCAGAGCAACCATACGTTGAAGGTGTCGCAGAAGTTTCGATCATGGATGATAAAGGCAAACATACGACTAATTTTTCTAGTGGAGATCAGGTCCTATTGTCCCTAAAGCATACAAAGGGCCCTGAAAAGGTTGAGATTACAATTATGAATTACCTCGGCAAGAAGGTGGTTGATAAAGAATTAATGTCTGCCCTAGTAAATGCCGATTCAACTTATAGTTATAACTACTACCTTGACTCTTTAGAATTACCAGATGATGACTGGTACTACATTCTCATCGACTCAAAAAAACTTAAATTAGTAATTGGCGCAAATTTTTCAATTGGTAACCCTGCCGTAGCGCACTCTATTAGAACATTCAGTGATGATTTATACACCAATGAAACGAACCAATATGTTATCGGTGATATCGTCTATGTGGAAGTGGTGGGGGATTTTAATCCGAAAAACTTGGGTAAATTTAAAGTTCAGGGAAGGGAGTCGTTACTGAATTTTTGGGGAAAGAAGACACTAAATAAATTACCAATAAATAATTTGGTTAATAACAATGAAGTATATCGATTTCAAATTGACCTTGGTGGAAAAGGGGCAAGTAAATTTGTTGATTCCTGGTGGTATTACATTGATGCAGAAATAAAACTAGATAATAAAGTAGTTTTTGTAGGAAGCAGTCAGATAAAAATCGATTTTACTTCGCCTAAAAAAGGCAAGAAATGGGTTCAAACTAATTGGCGCGAAATAAAATAATAAATAACAATAAATAAGGAATTTTTAGATAATGGAATGGAGTGACATTACTAAGCAACAAAAAATAATGATGTTCGGTACTTTGTCTCTGATTGTTATTGTTTTAGTCGTGAAGTTGATTTCTAGTGCATTAATGAGGATTAATGATTATGAAAATCAAATAACAGAAATAGTGCGTAATGTCGATGGTATTAATAATAAGTCTGCCGAAATAAAAATAAGTGACCTAGAAAACAGACTTAATAATCGCAGAGATAACGCAAATAAATCGCTACCAGACACTATCGGCGCTGCCGAATTGCTTAAAAATTTCATAACAGACTATTTAAAAATAGAAAAATATGAAGTCAGTTTTTATTCTCTGGAGCCTGGAGAATATGTAGTTGGGGAGCTTACGGAGAAGGCTGATGGAACAGCAAAATTTTCACCTGGTACATTACCGATACATATGAAATTTACATCCAGTTATTCGGGCATGGCGAAATACATAAAGTTTGTTGAAAATCAAGACTGGATCGTTTCTGTCAGTTCGCTTGTAATAAAGAACAATATAAATAATCAAAAAAAAGGAAATAAATTAGTGTTTGATGCAACATTTGATGTGGTTACGCTAAACAAGGATAAGGGATTTAAAGAAATAAAAAAGAGAGTGGATAACAATATTTTAATTTCAAGTTTGAATAGAAAAGGTCATAAAAAAATTACTGAGCTTGTTTTTTATGACCCCGCAGTTGATGGTGTGAAGGCTGCACGGCTAGTTTCAAGGTCCTCTAGTAAAAACGACAATACTTCTCAGTCAATCGCAGTAGATGGAATAATTGGCTCAGGAGTTGTAATTGATGGTGATATCTACTATCGCGGCGACGAGTTAAATAACTGGAAGATAAGTCGCATAGACTTGAAAAATTACGTGTTATTTTTACGTCAGGATAATTCAACTAAAGCGCTAAACATCAGACTATGAAAATTATAAATACACAATACCAATACAATACTGTTTTCTATACCGTTAAGTTATTTTCATTACTGGTTCTCATTATCTGTCTTTTATCACCATATGCAGCGTTTAGTAAGGACAAAGGTGGAAGAAATGGCGTCTATTTTGATAAATCAAAAAATGAACTCAGCGCTAGATTTAAAAAAGTTGAAATCGGGGCTATCCTTGGCATGATTGCCAGAGAAGCAGGGTATTCTATAATTATTCATGATGATGTGAAAGGGAAAGTCGCTGTCGAATTTAGCGATGTATCAATAAATGAGGCGTTTAAAAGCGTATTGAATATGGGGCAGCTCGATATGGTGAAAGACGGGAATATTGTATCAGTCTTTCCAAAAGAACATCGGGTGTCGTTCAGAAGCTTTGACGTTAATAATGTCAATGTAGAGAATATTCTGGATACGTTGAAAAATCTTTTTGATAACAAGGCAAATATACAGATTGAGCCCAACACAAATTTGGTTCTTGTTACTGCGCCGTTGGATATATTAAGAGAAGTTGAATCGATTATTTCGAAAATAGATGTGTCTAGAAAACAGGTAATGGTAGAAGCTGCCATTGTTGAAGTTACATTGAATGATGAAAATAAAACAGGTGTTAACCTAGGTGCTATTTTGAATAAGTCAAATTATTCATCGGCAATTCAAACATCTGGATTCGCAATTAACCCATTAACAAGCAGTAATCCAGTTGGTTTTTTCGCACAGGGTGATTTGTTTACTGGCGCAAGTGATAAAAGCGTTGATGCCTTACTGGAAGCGTTGCAAACGGTTTCAGATACAAAAGTTTTATCACACCCAAAGGTGATTGGTGTAAGTGGTAAACAAGCGGAAATCATTGTTGGGAGAAAGTTGGGGTTCAGGGTTACTACAACTACAAACACGGGTACTCTTGAATCAATTGACTTTCTTGAGGTCGGTACTCAGTTAAAATTTACACCTTATATCACCCAAAACGGGGATGTAATCATGGATATATTTCCAAAAGTAAGTGATGGCGCAATTTCGGAAACCGGATTGCCGTCTGAAACAACGACCGAAATATCAACAAGAGTAAGAGTAGCATCTGGAAAAACAATTGTGTTAGGTGGACTTATTCGTGAACGAAAATCCATAGAGACAAAGAAAGTACCTCTACTTGGCGATATACCTATACTAGGTTGGTTATTTAGAAGGAATGTAGATATATCATCCCGGTCAGAAATTTTAATTTTGTTAACCCCAAAATTAGTTGACCAGTTTGATTCAATCCAAGATGGAAAAAAGAAAATTGACCGGTTAATTGGCATAAATAAGGATAATTATTTCGGAGAAAAAAGGTCCAGTGAAGATGCCAAACTCATTGACAGTAATGATGTAATTGAAACAAGCTCAGATTTCAAAAAGTTATAGCACCAGATGAAGAATCCAGACGATAAAATATCAAAGGAACAATTAGAAGATAGCCGATCTTCTGATCGCGTAATGAGTCAGGATGAAATAGCATCTTTACTTTTCAAATTGAAAAACAAAGGTGCTTCATCGAATGATGAA
>Ga0224507_10000732_pt1 | contig 12770 bp, 9 predicted proteins | sample SF_Jan12_sed_USG_3_FD_170159 | JGI IMG/M metagenome (GOLD analysis project Ga0224507, IMG submission 170159) | Sediment microbial communities from San Francisco Bay, California, United States - SF_Jan12_sed_USGS_13 | ecosystem: Environmental > Aquatic > Marine > Sediment | place: USA: California...
AGAAGCTGCCATAATAATTTTTCAGCCTGATCGAGCGGCCAGCTGTTGGGGCCGTCACACTTCGCCTTGTCCGGGTCCGGGTGGACCTCCATAAACAGACCATCAATACCGGCCGCAACGGCAGCCCGGGTAAGCGGCGGGATAAATTCCCTCTGGCCGCCCGAGCTTCCCCCGGCGCCACCCGGAAGCTGCACGCTGTGGGTTGCATCGTAGATGACCGGACATCCAAAAGAGCGCATGACCGGAAAGGACCGCATATCAACAACCAGATTATTGTAGCCGAAGCTTGACCCACGCTCGGTAAGCAGGATCTTTTCCCCTCCTGCTGAGCGGACCTTCTCAACGGCATACTGCATATCCCAGGGGGCGACAAACTGACCTTTCTTTATGTTGACCGTTTTGCCTGAATGCGCTGCTGCAACGAGCAAATCTGTCTGGCGGCAGAGAAAAGCAGGAATCTGAATGATGTCAAGAACCTCCGCTACCCGTTCAACCTGAGCCACTTCATGTACATCGGAAACAACGGGAACGCCTATTTCTTCCCGAAGACGGCAAAGCAGCCTGATACCCCGTTCAAGGCCCGGTCCCCGAAATGAGTCAAGAGATGTTCTGTTCGCCTTGTCAAAAGATGCCTTGAAAACATATGAAATTCCGAGCCGTTCACAAATCTCTTTCATTTTCCCGGCAACTTCCCACGCCATCTCCTCAGATTCAAGGACACAGGGACCGGCAAGGAGAAGCAGAGGCTGCGCGGTGCCGACCAGAATTTGCCGGCTGCCGGAATTATCGTTTATGCAGACTGTTGTCATCGCTCAACTTTTATCGCTCCGGGCGCCTCATATTCTTTCAAACGGTTTTTCAACGACGCTTTTATAAAATCCCTGAACAGGGGATGAGGCTTCATCGGTTTGGATTTGAACTCGGGGTGAAACTGGCAGCCGAGAAACCACGGGTGATTTTTTAATTCGACAATTTCGACAAGTGTATCATCAGGAGAGGTCCCGCTGACAACCAGGCCCGCCTTGACCAGCTGTTCGCGAAACATATTGTTAAATTCGTAGCGGTGACGATGCCGTTCGCTGATCTCATTCTGCCGGTACGCTTTATGGGCAAGAGTCCCTTCCTTCAGAACACAAGGATAGGCTCCCAGCCTGAGCGTACCGCCCATATCGGATTCCTCATCTCGTATTTCGATCTGACCGGTGCGAAAATCGTACCACTCTTTCATCAGATAAATAACTGGAAACGTTGTATTTTTATCCAGTTCGGTTGAATGAGCCCCCTCCATTTCGGCAATATTTCGAGCAAACTCAACAACCGCCAGCTGCATACCGAGACAGATACCAAAAAATGGAATCTGCTTTTCCCGGGCCACGGTGATAGCACGTATTTTACCTTCCATGCCACGACTGCCGAATCCGCCGGGCACAAGGATACCGTCACAATCTTCCAGGAGTTCTTCCGGATCACCTTCCTCCAGATCCTCTGCACTTATATATTTCAGGTCAACCTGCGATTCATTGGCAATGCCGCCGTGAATGAGGGCCTCGTGCAAACTTTTGTACGATTCTTTCAGATCTACATATTTTCCGGTAATACCGATCGTCACGCGATGTTTCGGGTTTTTTATTTTTTCAACAAGTTCTTCCCATGGTTTGATATACGGTGCACCGGTCCAGATTCCCAATTTTTCCAGTACTCGGTCATCAAGACCTTCTTCATGCAGCCGCAGCGGCACTTCATAGATGGATTCAACATCAATCGCCGTTATGACCGATTCCGGTTCAACGTTGCAGAACAGGGCAATTTTTCTCTTCAGGTCAGCCGTCAGGTTGGTTTCTGTCCTGCATACCAGGATATCCGGTTGGATACCGCTTGCCAAAAGTTCCTTGACGCTGTGCTGGGTCGGTTTGGTCTTTACCTCACCCGCAGTTTTAATGTAAGGAACAAGGGTCAGGTGAATGAACAGGGTGTAATCACGTCCCAGATCACCCCGCAACTGGCGAATGGCCTCAACAAAAGGCAGCCCCTCTATGTCGCCTATTGTTCCGCCGATTTCAATGATAGCCACATCAACAGTGCCGTCAAGCTGCAGAATCGCCCTTTTTATTTCATCGGTAATGTGGGGAATTACCTGCACGGTCCCTCCCAGATATTCACCCCTTCGCTCTTTCTGGATAACAGAGTAATAAATACGGCCTGACGTATAGTTGTTAACCTGGGCCATTGACGCATTGCTATACCTCTCATAATGCCCCATATCCAGGTCGGTCTCGGCGCCGTCATCAGTCACATAAACCTCGCCGTGCTGGAAAGGATTCATCGTGCCGGGATCCACATTAATATATGGATCGAGCTTCTGGAAGGTCACCGTCATTCCTCGACTCTCGAGTAAAGCGCCCAGGGCGGCTGCGGCCAACCCTTTGCCCAGCGAAGAAAGAACGCCGCCGGTGACGAAAATGAACTTTGTTTTGTTGGTGGGCTTGGTTTTCATGCATTCTCTCCCAGGTATGCAAAAAGAAAAGGGCAGCCGCAAGCTGCCGCATATAAGATTTTAAAAAAGTTATACACTAAAGCCTGTTTATTGACAAGCTCACCTCTATCCATTTCTTATAGGATTTCCGTATCAGAATGAGAATACGGTGGAGCGCAGCAGCATAAAATTTGCAGTGGTTCATTCCCGGAATTCTCGACCCTGTGCGGTGTGCCCGGATAAATGCAAATTGTATCTCCCGGATGAATGGGGAAACGCTCTGTGCCAAGAGTCATCATGCCTTCGCCCCGCGAAACATGGTAAATTTCCTCAGAGAGAACATGCCGGTGCAAATCAGTTGCTTGCCCGGGCTCAATTTCAGCTTCGGCAAAGCTGAGGTTTATGCTGCCGTTCATATCGGGATGCATCAGTTCACGGATCAGCGACCCGTCTTTCGTCAGACAGGCCTGGATATTCTTTTTCGAAATTTTCATGGACCATCCAATTTCAAGATTTTTTTTGTCTCACCTATTTTCACTGTCTCAAATTTATTGAGCGGGATATTATTTTTCATAAGAGCATCTTTAAGCAGAACAGGTGGTTCTTCGATAGGTTCCGCTGTCATCCTGAATGTTCCCCACTGTATTCCCAGGGAATACTCTGCCCCGATATCCCTATGAATCTGCACCGCTTCTGCCGGGTTGATATGCATATCCTTCATGAACCAGCGCGGTTCATATGCGCCGATGGTAATCAGGCTCAGGTCTATCTTGTCAAAAGCTGCGCCGATTTCCCTAAACTGGCAGGGGTTGTACCCCGTGTCACCGCTGTACCAGACCGTAAAATCATCAATCTGCATCAACCATGAAACCCACAGGGTCTCACTCTTATCCCACAGGCTCCTCGATGACCAGTGCTGCGCCGGGGTGGCGCTTATGATTACTCTGTCAAACTGTCTCTTATCCCACCAGTCGAATTCGATAACCTTCTCCTCTTTTATGCCGGCATTGACAAACCACTTTTTCAGTCCCAGAGGAACCAGCCAGAAAACATCGGACCCTATATCCCGAACCGACTTGAGATCAAGATGATCATAGTGATTATGAGAGAGTACCACATAATCAATCTTCGGAAGATCCTCAATGGAAAGGGCAGGAGGATGAACACGCTTCGGCCCCAGGAAAGTGACCGGCGATGCCCTGTCTGAAAAAATTGGATCTGTCAGAATAGCAATACCTCTATACTGGATCAGAACGGTAGCGTGGCCTATCCAGGTAACTTGCGGGGCAGTCTGCGGATTGCGTATCTGGTCAAGATCAGCTTTGACCGTCGGCACCTTGGAGGCATTTTCCTCATAGTCCGGATATTCCACATCGCCGGAATACCGCATTCTGAAATACCTGAAAAAACTGCGTTTGCTTTCCGGCAGGCAGGGGTTGCGGAACCCGTCTGCAGTATGGTGAACGGGCAGGTTTATAATTGCGGGCGGTTGGGCATGGGTGCAGCTTAATAGACTGAAACTAAGCAGCACAAGTTGCAGCATAACAAGGGGACTTGCAAAACCGGGCTTAAGATGAATCCGGCACCAGGACACCTGCTTTTCCTTCTCTGATCCGGAGGATCTGTTCCGTAACAATGAACCGATCCGAGTCATTTTATCAATTGCCGGATGTGAACAGGGATAAATAGTTATAGGGACCGACATCCTTGTTTTTCACACAATGATAGCCGCAGGAAGCAAAAATATTTTCCAGGTCGTCCGGCGACAGCCTCCATTCAAGCGGCGGCCCAGGCGGTCCCTCAATTTTATGAAATTCCACCACGGCAAGAATACCGTCAAGCCGCAAGATTTTTCGCACTTCCCCTAAAACCTTATGCAAAGTTTTTTCATTCGACAGAATATGGACAATAGTTGCCATAAGGCAGCAGTCGATACTCCGATCCCTGACCGGCAGTCCTTTCGTCGCATCGGCAACAACCGGCAGGATATTATGCAGCCTGCTGAGACCGGTCCGGACCCCGAGGGTCTCGATGCCCTCACGCCAGAGGTCCATGGCCACGATACAGCCTGTTTCTCCCAGGAACGGGGAAGCTGCCACCACATAATTGCCGACACCGCAGGCAAGATCAAACAAGGTCGTTCCCGATTTGAGCTTCAGCGCATTAAAGAATTTTTTCTCATCCAGCAGGTTGAAGCTGCTCAAGCCAGCCGCGGTCGGAACATTTTCTTCCATAGGATACGTTCAGCGGCAGTTTGTACTGATAGGCAATTCAACACAGTCGGTCACGGTCGGGATCATGCCGAGACACTGTGATGCGAAACTCCACCTGCCGACACCTTCGCCTTTGAATAATAAATCACGGGCCTCGACAAAATTCCGAGCGTATTCAAGCTGCTGAACTGGGATGTCGTTCATATCTGTTGTATCCGGGTAATAATAGGCATAGAGCATGGCGCAGCCGAGTTTTTCAGCATACAGCCTGATATTACCTTCTTTTGCTTCGCCGGAATAGACAATAAGCCGTATTTTAGCCTGTCCGTACCGATCAGTAAACTCCCCCACTTTCCGAAACGTAACGCCCTCGGCAAACGTATTGCCATCCATGCCTGCACAACCGGAAACAGCTCCAAGCACAAAGAGCATAATCAGTAATTTTACAACTTTTTTCAGTCCTGTCACCTACCCCCTCTCCTTTCCTGTATGGATAACGTTATCGCACTCTAAAGTATTGTATCCACTTCATCCCGTGAAGCCCAAATGAAAATCAGCAATTTAGGAACAAATTATTTTAACACAGATTCTCAATAAACAAGAGGGGTTATTTCAACAAAACTGTTAACTGACTGCAGTTACCGAACATTCGTTTATCATCTTATTCGAAAAATAAGTGCCTGGTCAGGGACAAATTTATACGATTCAGTATTGTATTATGTACGGGGTTTGGTAAAGCGGAAAAGGCCCAGCTCACTATGCTTGCCCCTGACTACGGGAACATAATTGTCACTTTTGAAACCTATGACAAGAATGCAACCGATTTGAGTGCTCTAGGTGCAAAAATAAAATCCACCAAGGAGATTCAGGCTGCTGTCAACTGGTCTATTGTTCCAGCCCAGGTAATAAAAATCATCAGCGCAGACAGTGATAAAGTTCGCAAAGCAATTGAGAAAACAAAGGGATTCATCGGAACAGCTGGAGAGTTCAATATCAGCCCCTCGGATCATGACGGACTGGGGACAGATTCTTTTTCCATGTTCACATTTGAAAACGGCGAATTTCAACTATTGAACGAATAAATCACAGTCTTCCTTTTCACAAAAGACTCAACACAGGTCAGGATCATTCTTTTGATCCTGACTTGTGTTTCCGGACTGTGCGAATAAAGCTTACGGCAGATTGATCCATTTTTGAAATTTGAACCTTTCAGATTCAGCCTCCAGGTAGATTGGCTGTCCTACGCATTTGATCAGCAGATGCTATTGAAAACTTCTGCAGGTCATTAACGCCTTCCTGGCGGAAAGGTGCTTTTGAAGGTATTGCAGATAAAATTCCGTGTCGAAGTATTGTGTAATATCTGCTAGAAATCCGGTACCACGTTTTTTGTTGTATCAGCCCTCTTCACTCTTTATCCCAGTGACACCCGGTGCATTGGTTCCGTCCCGGCATTAACCGTAATTTATTCTCCCGTTTTGTCCCTGTGGCTGCAGCAGCAATTTTAATCACCCCTTCATCGTGAGGATTATGGCAGGTCGCACAGACAATTTTTCCTTCGAATAAAGGGAGCTCCACACCTATTCTCCGTATAGAGGTTTGTATTGCGTGCATAATTTTATCAGAAGGTTTGATCAAATGGTTGAAACCTGCCGGGTGATTAGCGGTGAACCCGTGATGGCAGCCGATACAGTATTCATCGGGATCATGAATAATAAAGCTGACTCTTTCCGGACCGATAAAATTGACATTAGGAATAGACGCGTGACAGAAAAGGCAGGTTTCTTCCTGTATTTCTCCCTGCGCATTCAATTGTTTATGAGGATTCAATCGCTTGTACGTTTCCTCGATGTGACAAAGAAAACAGAATGAATTCCGGGACAGCTGGTTATTGCGCAGAAAATTCGGATTTGTTTCAGCCAGATCAGGCTGTTGCGGTCTCCCCATTTGCAGCAGAGAGTTGTGACAGGTTTCACATGAAAGTTTTTCATTCTGCAGGGGCATGTCTGCTGGCACACGAATATGTTGTGAAGGTTTGACTTCAACCGGATGTATATCCGGCTGGGCGTATTCTGAGTGATGGCAACGGTTGCAGACTTTGTTTTTATCTCCCTCTTCCCGGAGAGGAGCATTGCCTTTTACAGGATTCCGCAAGTGACAGCTGAAACAAAGGAAATCATTCCAATGGGGATCAAGGGAGCGAGAATCTTCGCACAATTCAACATAATCGCCACGGAGAAGATATCTCCCGTTTTTCTTCCCATGAGGATCATGGCAGGTGGTGCAAACTGTCCGTCCTTCCGTGAAAAAGTTGCCGGCTTGGTCTGCGCGCTGCCGTATAACGATGTCAATAAAGGGATTAACACCTTCATAATGAGAAGATTGGAGATTCGAATGGCAGAGCGTGCATGAGTCCTGCATAATAATATCCGGAGGGGCTGTGAGAGATTCTTTTTTCCCCGGTTTGTTGACATGACAAAATCCGCAGCTTGATGGTTCCGCCGTATGGGGCGATTTGCCGGAAAAATGATCCACATGACAACTGAAGCATAAGGAATTGCGCACATTACTGTATGCCAGGTTCTGCCGTCTCAGAAGATGATAAGTATATACGTGCTGATGGATAGCATGACAGGTCAGACAGACGATTTTCCCTTTCAATATTCCGTTGCCAAGAGGCAGGAATAATTTCTCATCCTCAACAACCTGTTGTTGCGGGGGCAGACCGATGGGGTGTATATGTTCAACCGGGTGACAGTTCCGGCAGAGAAGGATACTGTCACCATTGACGGATTCTGCAGATTGCTGCTGTCCCCCCTTGTTCTCTTTATGGCACCTGGTACATGTCAGCTTTTGATGTGGTCCTTCCTGGTACTCATTATGAGAGACCAGTTCCTGAACATGGTCAGCAGTCGGTTTTCCGTCATCAATATTCTCTAGAGGGTCAGTGGAATACTCTGTCGCACCAGCAGAGAATGTGAAAATTAAAACTATCAGAATAACCTGAACAGATAGCATTATGGGATAAATATTTTGTTTTGCTGCTGATATCATTATATATCACCTGCAGGTTTTCTCAAATTAATATGCGCTCCTGAGAACAGGACTAAAAACGTAGCGAGGGGGAATACGGCCCCATCATTGTTCTCCTTTCTTCTTCTACGTGATAATATCGGTAGAGGATGAGTGTTTTTAAACCGTGGCAGGTATAGCACAAACCTCTTCTAACATCTTTTCTGAGAAAACTGTTGGCAGGAGTACCTTCGAGATTTAGTCCGGGACCTTTCTCAATCTTATCCGGATGCCAGATGTGAGGATCGTGACAGGTAGGGCAGGTAATCTCCCCGGCAACTGTTTTGCTTCCGTCTGCATCAAACAGTGGATACTCAAAGAAAGTATCCGAAATATAATGCTGAGCGATCGAATAGGGTTTGTTGTATCCAAAGTAATAGCGTTCAGGATGCGAACCCACGCTCACAAGTTTGTTTTTCCCAGCTCCATTGAGACGATGACAACCATAGCATGCCCTTGCCATAAAATCCTTATTCGAAGTCGACAATTCGGAATTCCATAAAGCTGCCTGGCTGGAAGCATTGTGAACGGTGTGACAAGGAGAACAGACCGACCCCTGTTCAGGTTTCTGCCCTTGCAGATTATACGAGTCTGGAGCGATTACCCGCATGTCATGATCAGTTCCTGCCACATTACCCTGCCGCTCATGGCATTCAATGCACAATACGGGCTGTTCCAGGTTCGTTTTTCTCAGGAAACTGCTTGCGCCATCACCTTCCGTGTTCTCGCCGCTGCCCTTGTTTTGCCCCTTGGGTTCCCAGCTGTGTGGATTATGACAGGTTGAACATTCCATAACTGATTTCGCTTCATCCTTTTTGAAAAGTGGCAGTTTCGGAGAACCCTGCACAGCGACACCTACCCGGTGCGAATATGTGCCAACAGTTTTTTTACCTGCCGGTCCCTTCTTTGTGTGGCAGGAAAGACAAAGAAAGGATGACGACTCTTTCTCCTCAACCAGAGGTTTGGCCCAGAGCATCAATCCCGTACCATTATGGGGAACATGACAGGAACTGCATACCCCTGCCTGAGCCACGTTCTTACCGGCAACATTGGTTTCTTCCCGGGCGGTGATATTCAAATCGTGATCCGTACCTTCCACCAGGTACTGGTCGGCATGGCAGGATAAACAGAGACCAGGGGTTGCCCCGGCAGGCTGCCGAAGAAAACTGCTTGTACCGTCTCCCTCAACATTGATACCCTGTCCTTTTGTCTTCTGTCCAGGCTGCCATCGATGGGGATCGTGGCATGTATGACATTCCATGAGAGACCGTCCGTCTTCATATGTATATAAGGGCAGCAGAGAAGAATCCTTTACCTGTATTGATAAGGGCAGCAGAAAGGACTCCTTTACCTGTATTAATAGGGGCAGCAGATAGGAATCCTTTACCTGTACTGCCACAGGATGAGAATATCGGCCAACACTCTTTTTTTCGGCCGGGCCCTTTTCTCCATGACAGGAAAGGCAAAGAGCAGACGGCGACAGGTTCTCATTAATACCCAGACGCGACCAAAGATACGATCCGGTTGCTTTGTGGGGAACATGACACGAGACGCACACGCCAAATTCTCCACTATTCTGCTCAAGAACGTTCTTATCGGCAGGCACGGTGATACGTAGATCATGGTCCGTTCCTTCGACGAGGAATTGGTCGGCATGGCAGGTTTCACACAAAACATCCCGCGGGGCTGGAAGCCCCTTTGTTCCAGGCACGTGCTGATGTATTTTATGACAGCTGAAACATTGGACAGTGTTATTATCGCCGCCCTCAGGAACAAATTCACTTACGGAAGCAACTTTGAAAGAAACAGCCAGCGGATGGTTGGCCTTTGGTAATCCGGTTCCCGACTGGTTTTTCTCCTTGTCAGCATGGCAGTACGAACATAAAACACCTTTCACTGCCACCAGCGATTTAGTCTCCGGCGCATGCTGGTGAACTTTATGACAGGAGAGGCACTGCAGGGTACCCTTCACCCCGGCCTGTAAGATTATATCAAGGGTTGGATCTGTTTTGAATGCCACATAAAGCGAATGGTTGACCTGTTGCGATGGCGGGGCGGCTGTGTCGTCAATTTTGTTGGCATGGCAAATAGCACAGAGTGCCGACTCAGCCATTGTGTAGACAAGATTTTTCTCAACTCCTGCATGAGGGGTATGACAGCTTTCACAAATTACATGGTTGACGTCTGTATAGGAAGGTGTGGCTCCCTCGGCAAAGATTTTTTCAGGTAACGGTTCCTTCCCTTGGTGAGTCGGGTGGTTTTCTATTTTGGGCAGCTGGGCAACATGGCACATCTCGCACATTATGGAATCGTTGTTGGTAATCCGTAAAAAGATGCTTCTCTCAATACTCGTATCTGTCGGATTGGAATGGGCAGAGTGGCAGGTGGCACAGATCATCTCCCCCTTATAGGACAAGGGAAACAACTTGGGGATCTTTACCTTGTCAGATGGCTTCATCCCGGTTTTATGCATATCCAGCATCCATACCTTGCTGCGGGAATCTTCTGTTGATCCATCATGGCAACTGAAGCACATGAGTTCAACTCCCGCCACGTCCTCTTTCTCATAGTCTGCCAGAGCCGTTCCATGGCCCTCGACAAATTGGTCGATCCACCTGAAATGACAGATGGCACACTCCCGAGACGAATTCTGGGTCAGGTTGCCTGCAGCCTGTGCCTCATAACCGAAAATAAGCATCTGCACCAGGAGGGCAGACAGATATATTGGCAGGTGCAGCCGCATAATCTTATTGAGAAAGTTTTTCCATGACAAGGAGGCGGTTATTAAACATTTCAATGATCAATAACCGGTTGCCTGAGACTGCTAATCCGACCGGCGTGGTGAATTTTATCAAATGACCCGTTTGGTCACCAATAACGCCCTGGAATTTACCATCCCGCGAAAAAACCTGGATGACCCCGAGATAACTGTCGGAGACAAATATTTCGTCTTTGTCACTGACTGCAATACCTTTGGGCCGGAAAAATTGCCCCGGTTCTATTCCCCAGTCACCGATAAATCTGATATGGTCGCCGTCCGGTGTCAGGACCTGCACCCTGGTGTTGATGACTTCAACCACATATATGTTGCCATCGCTATCCAGGTCCATCATGAATGGAAAACGAAATTCATCCGGATTGCGTCCCATTGTCCCCCTGGACCATAGAATTTTTCCGTTCCGGTCAAGGGTGACAATTCGATGGTTGTCATTATCCACAGTATGAAATATGCCTTCCCCTTTGCCGTAAGAGGCATCCGTGGGATCGGATAACTTGCCATCAGGCGGGGAGGGAATTGCAATAAAAGAGGGAGGGCCTTTATCCGACGGAAAAAGAGTGAGCCGATGATTGCCTGAATCTGCAACCAGGACATCACCCTCTGCCGTCACATCAAGACCAAGTGGCTGGTTGAGAATTGAGTTACCGCCAAGAGTAAACATGGTATTGCCCTGACGGTCATAGACCCTTATCGTCCCTGCAGTCCCGTCGAGAATATAAATCCTGCCCTGTCTGTCTACAGCAACATCGCTTGGCAGGCGCAACAGATCATTGATCGCCAAAACCTGACGATATGCAATACTTTTGAGCAAACCGTCATCTGCTAAAACACCAGAGGCAAAAAACAACAGCACCGGAAACATCAGAACATAAAAGGGCCACGAACACCTTTTCCAGCTTTGCATTTATTTGCCTCTTGACAGAGGACTTTTTCAAGCGGGCGAAACGGTGCAAAGCCTGTCAAAGTCCTCGTTCGATGTGCATCGGTTAATTTGTCGAGCGGTCTTCCTTCTCCAATTCCTGCATCTTTTCTTTTTTCATCAGGTCGGAGTCAAACATGGTCGGCAGATAGAATTTCATGTATCTGTCAATCATATCAGCAACCTCCGTCCGGTAAAGACTGTCTGCCCTTTTTCGGGTATAACCGACTGAAACAAATTGGATATATGGTTCCCGGCCGTGGCACTCTGTACATTGTATAGGTTTCTTCGACATGTCACGGTGGAGCATTACCTTGGCCTTTGCCTGCTCTTCCGGGGTGAGCTCATCTTTTTGCGCGAGATACTCCTTGATGAATTCCGGATTAGTCGGCTTGTCAAGACGCCGTGACCGACCATTTGCAGTTGATACCGGAACCAACCTGGCGCCATAGTTTCCAAATTTGTTCTCATCTATGGTCAGCACTTTTTCTTCGGTTAAGTTATCGTACCACTCATATCGTACTACTCCATCGGGTACATCAACCTGGCGGATATGACAGGTTTCACAGGCCATAAAATAATTGTGCATATTGAGAAAAGACCTGATATCCGGTGACTTGCCATGCGGTAGGGTCCCATGGCAAGTTACACAAATGGGCGGTTGGGCAATGACCATTTTTACAGTTTCATCGGTATTATGAAAATGCGTATCGGTTTTCTTTACCTGCACAGAAGGAATGAATTCCACAAATTTACCGCCTGAGACAGCCTGCGTTTTGCTTGTTGCTGCAGGCGGAAAATACAGAAGCTTCAACAGCAGAACCGACACAAAGGCAAAGAAAACAATGGAAGCCAATGACGTAATTTCCAGGAGTCCCCGCAGCAGTCCCTTGGGTTTTTCCTCATGGTGAAGCCCATGTGCAGATTCCTGGACCGGCGCAAGTTTGCCTGCCTCCACCAGTTCCTCATAGAGCTGCCCGTGTTCGTGTTTCAGATGTTCGTTGGACATCTTGCCGTCAATCCATACCCGGCTCATGGGAAACTGACCGGGTTTCCAATGAACGGCATAAAAATGCCAGACAATAATGGCGAGCGTTGCCAGACATGCTTCCATGCCGTGAATCAGGATGGAGAGATCCAGGACAAACTTGCTCCAGTACACCTCCGACCATAGAAAAATGCCTGTGACGGAGATGATTATGGTTCCGGCAACCAGGGCCAGATACTCTGCTTTTTCCCGATAATCGAACCGGGCCGTTTTCGGCGGTTCCGGTCTCCTGCCAAGATAATAAGCTAGGTTATGCACAATATCCTTGG
>Ga0224507_10000734_pt1 | contig 12764 bp, 11 predicted proteins | sample SF_Jan12_sed_USG_3_FD_170159 | JGI IMG/M metagenome (GOLD analysis project Ga0224507, IMG submission 170159) | Sediment microbial communities from San Francisco Bay, California, United States - SF_Jan12_sed_USGS_13 | ecosystem: Environmental > Aquatic > Marine > Sediment | place: USA...
AGATCCATGTCGAAAGTGCGTGTTTTGACAAAATTGCGGCTTCCGCGGATGGAGAAGCCTCCACCGCTTGACATGAAGGTTTTATCCGGATGTGCAGTGGTAAAGGAAGAGTCTCCTTTGGCCGGAGCTGCCTGCTGAGCAGGTGCAGCCAGGGATGCCGGACGCTTTTTGTCAAAGAACTTCTCAATAATGTCCCAGGACAGGCTGTCTATAGTCTGCATGATCTGCTCATTGGCTGTCGCCGAACCTAAAAAATTCTGAACTGCCTGATCAGGGGCAAGAGCGGCACTGAAGACACTGGCATCGATCGAGATGCCGCCGCCAAGAGCGGTGATGGTTCCGAAAACCAGGTAATCAGCGCCGACATTTTTCGCAAACGTCCCCATGTTCTTGGCAACAAGCATGCCACCTGCTGTCTGGAGGGCTTCATCCACCTTGGTTTTCGGGATAATGACTGAACCGGTTTCCGAAGTAATCCTGCTGCCGAGCATATCCCGCAACCCTTCCTGAAGGTACTGCTTGTCCGGAGGCGCATTGAGTTTGAACGGCAGGATAGCAACAGATTTATTTGCTTCTGCTGCAAGCGTAATGCCCGCCCAGAGCAGACAAAACAACAGCGTGATGAAAGAAATACTTGTTTTTTGTTTCCAGTTTATCATTTCCTTCTCCTGAAGGTAGCTTTTAATATTACACTGTTGATAACGTGATCGTGCAGATTGAAGGTCAAAAGATTAAATAATAATTCTTACCTCAATAAAGCACCGCATAGCAAGCATTTTCAGCTTAATTCCGCTTCCGACTCTTCCAGTTCCTCAATTTTTCCCTGAGCATCTTCCCACTTGGCATAATTACGATCAAGCCTGCGTTTGACCCTTTGGTATTCACGGCTGATCTCCGACCATCTGTCCTGGTCTTTATACGGCTCAGGGTCGGCCATCAGGCTCTCCATCTCCTGTTTGCTGGTTTCCAGTTCCTCAATCTCAATTTCTGCCGCCTTCACCGTTTCTTTCAATGGCTTGAGTTTCTGATTCAGTTTCTGACGAGCCTGAGCTCTTTCGCGCCTGAGAGTTTTTTTGTCAGCACCCTGGTCCGCATAATTTTTTTTATCGTTTTGCTGATGGCCGGCTTGCGTGCCCAGTTTTTCCTTGCTCTCTTCCTGTTCTTTCCTTCGGCGGTCCAGGTAATCATCAACGTTGCCTTCATAGACAGTCGCCCTGCCGTTTCTAATTTCCAGCACCTTGTTGACAAAGGAGTTTACAAAATACCGGTTATGGGAAACTATGATTATAGTGCCTTCATACTGCGCCATCGCCTCCTGCAGCACTTCCTGGGAACTGATATCCAGGTGATTGGTCGGTTCGTCAAGGAGCATAAGGTTGGCGGGCTTGACAAGCATTCTGGCCAGGGCAACTCTACTTTTCTCCCCCCCGGAAAGTATCTGAACCTTTTTATCAACGTCGTCTCCGGTAAACAGAAAAGCTCCCAGCAGAGAACGAACCTGGGTCATGGTCAACTCCTGGGCAGCATGATAGACGGTGTCAAGAATTGTTAATCCGGCGGTAAGCTCCTGAGCCTGATGCTGACCGAAATAGGAAAAGATAACATTATGGCCCAGACGCCATGATCCTTCAGCCGGTTCAACGCCGGCGATGATTTTCAACAGCGTGGTTTTTCCAGCGCCGTTAACCCCGACCACTGCAACTTTATCTCCTCTCTGCAGAGAGATATTCAGTCCCTTGAAAACCAGCTGATGATCATACTCTTTGCGCAACTCCTGCAGTTCTAGAACATCTTTCCCGGAAGGTGCCGCCGGTGGAAAGGTGAAGCGAATGGATCTTTCGGTTTCCGAAAGTTCAATACGTTCCATTTTTTCCAGCTGCTTCACCCGGCTTTGAACCTGTCGAGCCTTGGTGGATTTTGAGCGGAACCGCACAATGAACCGCTCGGTCTGCTTGATCATCGCCTGCTGATTGGCATAGGCCGCCCGCTCGATTGTTAACCGCTCTTCTTTCTCGACCAGATACTTGGAATAGTTGCCGCGATAGGCAGTCAGGCGCCCCAGGCTGAGCTCCCAGGTGGTCGTGGTCAGCCGGTCAAGAAAAGAACGGTCATGGGAAATAACGATTATCGCCCCCTCATACTGCTGCAAAAACTCTTCAACCCAGGTAAGTGAATCAATATCCAGATGGTTGGTCGGTTCATCCAGCAGGAGGAGCGATGGTTTCTGCAGCAGCAACTTAGCCAGCAGAAGTCTCATTATCCAGCCGCCGGAAAAACTCTTGACTTCTTTTTTCAGGTCTGCCTGAGAAAATCCCAGCCCGGCAAGAATCCGCTCAACCTGGGGACGGATTGTAAACACATCACGGCCCTCAAGAAAATGCTGGAGTTCCCCCTGTCTCTGCAGCAAAACGTCAAGACCCGGATCGCCCGATGACATGACCGCAAGCTGTTCATTGACTCCCTCCAGTTCCTTCTGTTGGCTTAATACATCATCAAACGCGCTTTCGGCTTCCTCATAGAGCGTCCGGTTGCCAAGAGAGACCGTCACTTCCTGCGGCAGGTAGGAAACAGTAAACCAGGAGGCCCGGTTGACAATTCCTGGATCAGTCTCCTGTAAGCCGCACATAATCTTGAGCAGGGTTGACTTGCCCGTCCCGTTGACCCCGACAAGACCGATACGGTCATCATGGTGGACCTGCACGGAAACATCCCTGAACAGATGCTTATCGCCGTACTGAACGTTGAGGTTATTTATACTGAGCATGAGTTACCGGGTTAAGGTTACAGCGTTTAAGGACAAGGAATGAGAAGTCACCCGCACGCTGAGACGCGGCAAACTTGCATCCGTCCGCAGGATAAACCTGTCAACCAGATTAAGCTCCATCAATCTTTTCATATTGACTGATTTCATACCACGAAACATTGACTGGTCTCTTTCATTAATTGTCAGAGTCACCTGCTCCCCACTTTTCACGTCTTTGAGAATCTTTCGTGTTTTTTTCAGCATGAGGCGCGAACTGACCATTTCGCCAAACGCTGGATGATAGGGACCGGCAAGCAGGGTTTTCTCCAGTTCAGGACCGGACTGCAGACCAATGCGGACGATCCTGATACCATACTCATCGAGGTGTTTTTTCATTCTCGCTGCCTGAGCGACTGCTGCTCCAAGGGAAAGCGGTTTATACCTGCCTTTTTCATACAGGTTGGCGAGAATGCTTCCCTGCAGAACAAGCACGGGATATATTCTCACAAAGTCTGGATTTAATGCGGCAACCTTTTTGACGGTTTGTATAAGCGACCTGGTTGTCTGCAGGGGCAGACCGAGCATAAGCTGCACACCGACCATAAATCCGCTTTCCTGAAGCAGTTTGACTGCCGCAACAGACTGCTCGGCAGAATGTCCCCGTTGGCAGGCCTCCAGCACATTATCATCCAGCGACTGTACACCGAGCTCAACAATACCAACATTCTTACGGCGAAGGAAAGAAACTGTTTTTTGATCAACATAATCCGGTCTGGTCGAGAGCCGGACTGAGTTGACAAGGCCCTCCGCAACATATGGTGCAACTGCATCAAGCAGTTCCTCCTGGCGAGACAGATCCATTCCGGTAAAACTGCCGCCGTAAAAGGCAACCTGCACCTCTCTGCCATCAACGGAACTTCGCTTCAGCCAGTTCTGTATGATATTCCCCACTTCGCGAGCCGACACATATTTTTCGCCCGTAAATCCACTGATCCGGTATTGATTACAGAAAACACAGCAATGGGGGCAGCCCTGATGCGGTATGAACACCGGAATAACAAGCGGCATGAAACTCTATTTCAGGTTGGTCTTTTTACGGATAAGTTGAATAACGTAAGTGGTTACGAGTTTAAATAATCAAGAGCTGCTGCAGCCGATTTCTGTTCAGCTTCTTTTTTGCTGGATGCCGTGCCTGTGCCGAGCGTTTTTCCACGAAACTGCACCGAAACAGTAAATATCCTGGCATGAGCAGGCCCATCCTCACTCTCCAGCATGTACAACGGGCCTTCATTATATTTTTCCTGCAGGAATTCCTGCAGGGCACTCTTGGAATCAGCAGCCATAAGCAATTCCTGGTGCCGGTTAATGAGTGGTTCAAACCAGCGCCGGACAAACTCCAGCGCTTCATCGTAGCCGCTGTCCAGAAACAATGCTCCAACCAGGGCTTCATAAGCGCAGGCGAGTATAGACGGTTTTTCCCTTCCATTAGAGGTATTCTCCCCATGCCCGAGAAGCAGGTAATCTCCCAGATTAATCTTGCGGGCCATGTCTGCCAGGCCTGTCTCATTTACCAGGGCTGCTCGAATCCGGGTCAGGTTCCCCTCCCTCATTTCGGGAAAACGGGTAAAGAGTATATAGCCCACAGCGAGATCAAGCACTGCATCTCCAAGGAATTCCTGGGTTTCATTATGGCGGCCGTTTTTCATCCGCTCGAAAGCAAACGAGCTGTGGATAAGTGCCAGCTGCAGAAGACGCAAGTCTCTAAAATGATAACCTATTCTCTCCTGAAGCTCTGCCAGCTTTTGTCTGTCATCCTGAATAAGAGTGTCGATTGTCGCAGCCATATAACCCATAAGAACGTCACGTTTAAAATAAAAAATAAAATGGAATTTATACTATACAAAAAACTCGAAAGAAAAACCAACCCTGAAGGTTTCCCCTTGTCAAATCTTGAAACTTTGGTATAAATTGCCCTCACAAAATGCGCGGCGACGTAGCCAAGTGGTAAGGCAGAGGTCTGCAAAACCTTTATTCACCGGTTCGAATCCGGTCGTCGCCTCCAGAAATTCTAAGGGTTTACCGGATACAATTGTATCTTGTAAACCCTTTTTTGTTGCCGCAATTCAAATACCGCCAGGATTGAGCCCGCACTTCTCATCAAAGTTAACGGAGAATCGGGAAAGGTGGATAAAAGACTCGTGCAGGAAAATACTTGCAGCCATACTGAATAAAAGTATGTTTATTCACCCCAGGCGTGACAAAAAACCACACACGAAATGATGCCACAAAGTGGTAATTATACTATTGGTGACACCGTTCGAATAGGTTAGAATAGAGGACCATGACATTGTAATGTATAACTGTATTGGTATTTCCATTGGTGCCCTGGAGGCCTTTCCACAGGGGCAATGAACAGAATAAGATACGTACAAGACATTTTTCATAAATTTTCATGAAAAACAAGCTTCCAATTACAGTTGGCAATATTCTCATCCTGACCCTGGTAATGATAGGACTCTATATTTGCAGTCAGTATAATTTTCTTCTCTTTCACATTCTGGTTGAAATCTTCAGCATTATCATCGCGTTCGGTATCTTTATCGTGGCCTGGAATTCCCGCCACTTACAGAAAAACCAGTATCTGCTTTTCCTTGGCATTGCATTTTTCTTCGTGGGGCTTCTTGATCTGGTCCACACCCTTGCCTACAAGGGCATGATGCTTTTTCCTAATCATGACACCCCTGACACAGCCACTCAACTCTGGATTATCGCCAGGTATACCGAAAGTCTTTCTTTATTAATCGCCCCGTTTTTTCTCAGCAGAAAAATGAAGCCGGTGCAGGTCATTAGCATATACTCGCTGATAACGGGTTTGCTGCTTTGGTTGCTGTACGTTGATATATTTCCAGTGTGCTTTGTGGAAGGTTCGGGCCTCACCCTTTTTAAAATAATCAACGAGTATATCATCTCCGCAATTCTCGTCGGAGCCTTTTTCATGCTCCACGCAAACAGAGAGCGATTCAGCCGGGGTATTTTACATCTGATCTCGGCTTCGATTATATTGTCGATTGGCTCAGAGCTTGCCTTCACTTTTTACATAAGCGTTTATGGTATTTCAAATATTGTCGGGCATTTTTTTAAATTCATCTCCTTTTACCTTATTTACAAAGCCTTGGTGGAAACCGGACTTAAGGACCCGTATGAATTCCTGTTCAGGGAACTGACAGAAAGTGAAAAAAAATACCGTACACTTTTCACCAACATGCTGAACGGCTTTGCCTATCACAAAATTATCCTGGATGGAAACAACCTTCCCGTGGACTATATATTCATGGAAGTCAATAATGCCTTTGAAAAAATGACCGAACTGCGAAAGCAGGATGTTATCGAGCAAAAAGTTACCGATGTTATTCCCGGAATAAAGAACAGTTCTTTTGATTGGATAGGTGAATTCGGTAAAGTTGCCATGTCCGGGACAACCTTGCATACGGAACAGTATTTCGAGGTAACGGGGAGATGGTATTCGCTCTCGGCATACAGTCCAGAGGAACGGTATTTCGCCGTGGTGTTTGAAGATATTACTGACCGAAAGCAGGCGGAACTGAGCAGGGAAGAGTATCTCAAACAGCGCAATAGCCTCATGGTAGAACTGGAGCGCTCGAACCAGGATCTTCAGCAGTTTGCCAATATCGTCTCCCATGACCTGCTGGAACCGCTGCGTACGGTTTCCAGCTTTGTCCAGCTTCTCGACAGGCGCTATAAGGGCAAGCTGGATGATAAGGCCGACACCTACATCAACTTTATAGTTGAAGGAACCGACCACATGTACAGACTGCTTAACGACCTGCTTGCTTTCGCCAGGCTGGGTGGCGGACAACTGAACCTGCAGCCTCTGGAACTTCGTTCCGTTTTGAACAAGGTATTAAAGAGCCTGGGTAAATCAATCGAAAAAAACCAGGCGGAAATAACATGCGCTCATCTTCCAGTAGTCATTGCCGATGAATCGCAGATGATTCAACTCTTTCAGAACCTTATTTCAAATGCGCTTAAATTTAACGGAAGGAAGAAACCCTCTGTCCAGATTACAGCGGCGCTCAAAGAAAACGAATGGGTTATCTGCGTCAGCGATAATGGAATAGGCATCAATCCAAAAGATATAAATCGTATATTTCTCATATTCCAGCGCCTTCACGGGCGAGAGGAATATGAAGGCACCGGTATCGGTTTAGCACTCTGCAAAAAAATCGTAGAGCGTCATGGAGGACAGATATGGGCAGTATCAGCTACTGGATCAGGATCTTCTTTTTACTTTTCCATTCCCGAACAGAGAGGCATGGATAACAACCAGCCGGAATAACCTTGAAATCCCTATTTCTCCCCCAGCAGCTCTCTTTTCAAACTCTGCTGCACCGGATTTGGGCTGAGCCAGATACCAAACAAAGCTTTTTTAAATGCAAGCCCCGTTATAAGGGCAGCCGGTTTGTTGTTTTTCAGGACTTTCACTCCTGTATCCGGGAGATAAAACATTTCGTAAATATCATTCTCCTGTATCTCCTCGAGAAAGACTGCAATAAAAGCTTTGATTTCCTTGTCCAGGGGAGAGGTGTTTCCATTGGTCGATTTTTCAAATCCTTCCAGGGTCGCCGATTCCATTTTTTCAGAGGTAATAAAGGACGATTTTATTATCAGCCGTATCGCCATTGGTTTGTCGGCGGCAACTATGCTGTCGGCCTCCCTGCTTTTTCCCTGCAGATAAAGACCCGCTTCATAAAGTGTAAGAAAAAGTTTGGTTCTTGTTCCCTGGCCATTTAATATAAGCGTTTCCGTTTCGGTCAAAAGGGCGTCCGGCAGAAGTGATTCTGCAAATCCCTTCCTTTCGCCGGAAAAAAAAATCAACACAAGTAAAATCGACAAGATGAATGATTGTTTCAACATATACTCTCCCCTAATTTATAATCAGCCGAGCGGATAAGCTTCCTCAATATAATGCTTTGATCCTTTACTGTTCAGCACGCTGGAGTAAAGTAAAAATTCGTTAACCAAAAATTTTTCAGTGGCAAAAAAACTGTTATGGGCCAGGTATGCTCCGATCCTTGGACCCGGAGTATTCTTGAGTCGAGCAAGGGTGATATGTGGTGCAAACTTGCGGCCTTCCGGTTCAAGTCCTGTTCTGACCAGGGCCGATTCAATCCGGTTGCGCAACTGGACGAGTTGTTGATTCCCGGGAATGCCTGCCCAGACAACCCTGGGATTACCCCTGGGAGGGAAAAAGCCGATACCCTCAAGCTGCATGAAAAACGGATCGCAGAGCAAATCTGCCAGGGCTTCCCGGATAAGCTTAAACTCCCTGCCGTCCACCTCGCCGATAAACCGCAGGGTAAGATGCATATGTTCAGGACTCACCCATCGGGCACCTGGCAGACCGCAACAGAGGGTCGACAACTGCTCCCTGATCAATACAGGAAGGTCAATAGCAACAAAAAGCCTGGGCATAACTCTTTACCGGAAAACAGGTTGCATACCTCGCATAAAATTATCTTACAAAATCCGACTATACAAACTAGGATACCATGAGAGTATAATGAAAAAATTATACCCGCAAAGAGCATAAAACAAAACCAATTCTGCAATGCGCACAATACCTTTACAGACAGATAAAAAAAGCTGGCGCCGTCTGCTTCGTTCCACTCCTGCCGATATTATCCAGTTTATTCTTCTCCTTGTTCTCTGCTGCTGGTTTTTTTCTGTCAGCTTCAGGGGGTCCGGTTACAACTGGCAATGGTACCAAATTCCACAATACCTCTACACTTTTGACGAAAAGGGCTTTATAGCAGGCCCTCTTCTGCTGGGCCTTCTGGTAACGCTGCAGATATCTGCCGTCAGCCTGATACTCGCCTTTATCATTGGCCTCATTACCGCATTAATGCAACTTTCACAGTCTTTTGTCGGTCGGGCTGTTGCCAGGGTATACCTGGAAAGTATCAGAAACACGCCCCTGCTCATCCAGCTTTTTTTTATTTATTTTGTCATGGGCCCTACCTTGGGTCTTGGTCGTTTTTTCTCCGCAGTTCTTGCCCTGAGCCTTTTCGAAGGAGCGTATACATCTGAAATCATTCGTGCCGGTATAGTTTCCATTCACCGCGGTCAGTGGGAAGCTTCCTACAGCCTGGGCATGAGTATCTTCGATACCTACCGTTCAATTATCCTGCCACAGGCTTTTCGGAGAATCCTCCCTCCCCTTGCCAGCCAGGCAATTTCTCTGGTAAAGGATTCCGCCTTAGTCAGCACTATAGCGATCTACGATCTCACTATGCAGGCTCAGGCCATCATTGCAGAAACATTCCTTACATTTGAAATATGGTTTACCGTTGCTCTCATGTATCTCTGTATTACCATTACCTTGTCTCTTGTCGTCAATGGGTTGAAAAACAGGTTCCCCTCCAACTGACATGCACGCACCCGGGATGCGTTGACCGCTTACTGTCGTTCAGAAAATTCTTTCTTTTCTTTTGTTATACTCTTTGATAAAATATTAATATTATAGAATTTTCCCTCCTAACCAACAGAACTCAAGGGGATGATTATGAAAGATGAAAATAAAACCGTTTGTCCGACGTGCAATGGAAAAAAAATTATAGAAGGAACCTGTACATGTGACATGGAATGGAGGGGTACCCAGTCTGCTGATGATTGGGATGACTGCCAGTGCACACCGGACGAGACCTGTCCAACATGTTCCGGAACAGGATACATCGACTCTGCTTCGTAAAAATAATATTCCACACAGTATTCATGGACCGAGCCTCCTGACATTATGCCATTGGATCATATCGTTATTGCAGAAAAAATATACAAAACCTATGAAAACGGTGTCAGGGCCCTGCATGAGTTCACGACGAAAATTCTGCGGGGTGATGTTGTCGTCATTGTCGGCCCCTCCGGTGCAGGCAAATCAACCTTTCTCAGGTGCCTCAACGGCCTGGAGGATATTGACAGCGGCTCTGTCGTTATTGACGGCATTCCCCTGGATGAGAAACCGCAAAACAGGTTGGCCATAAGAAAAGAGGTAGGCCTTGTTTTTCAGCAATTCAACCTCTTTCCCCATATGACAGCTCTTGAAAACGTCAACCTTGCTCAGCAAAAAGTCCGCAAGACACCCAAAAAAAAAGCCGTCCGGACATCGATGAATATGCTGGTCAAGGTTGGCATCGCCGACAAGGCGGAAAGTTATCCGGACCAACTTTCCGGCGGCCAGCAGCAACGTGTTGCCATAGCCAGGGCATTGGCCATGAACCCCAAAATAATGCTTTTCGATGAGGCAACAAGTGCCCTTGACCCCGAGATGATCGGCGAAGTTCTGACGGTCATGAAAAATCTTGCCCGGGAAGGAATGACCATGATATGCGTCACCCACGAGATGGGATTTGCCAGAGAAGTCAGCGATCGGGTTATTTTCATGGAAGAAGGCCGAATTGTCGAGGAGGCCCTAACCAGTGATTTTTTTACCAACCCACAAAAAGAGCGTACCCGCAGGTTTATTGACCAGATCATTTGATCATAAATATCGATGATAAAAAAAATTTATACTATACGTCTGATTGCTTAAGAAAGGAGAAGTTCATGCTCGATTTTTCAAAGATCAATAGAATCATTACGCTCCTTATCCTGCTTCTTGCCTTTGGGATTAACGTCATGGCTGAGGAAAACCTCCATCAACAACTTGCACAGCAATCTACAATTGAGCAGATCATGAAAAGAGGAGTGCTGCGCGTTGGCATGGATACCTTCCTGCCCTGGGCCATGAAGGACAAAAACGGAAAATTCATCGGTTTTGAAATTGATGTCGCAAAACGGCTTGCGGAAGATATGGGAGTCAAGATTGAATTTGTCCCCACAAAATGGAGCGGCATAATTCCCGCCCTGTTAACAGGAAAATTTGACGTTATCATCGGGGGAATGGGGATACTGCCCAAGCGGGCCTTAAAGGTGAACTTTACGGAACCATATGATTATTCAGGAATGGGAATAGTCGCCGGCAAAAAACTGGCAATGGGCTTTGACTCACTCGACGACTTTAATTCCCCGGAGATCGAAATTGCCTGCAAATTGGGAACAACGGCCGTTACCGCAGCCAAAAAATTCATGCCGCAAGCGAAGCTCCGGCTCTTCGATGATGAAGCACATGCTTACCAGGAGCTGCGTAATGGTAATGTCCATGCTGTTGTGGGTTCAGCACCCCGGCCAGCTTTTGAGGCTCTGAAATATCCGGAAACATTATTTTTGCCTGTTCGGGGAACCTTCACCAAGGAACCCATTGGTTTTGCGGTTCGCAAAGGAGATGCAGACACTCTCGCATTTTTCAACAGCTGGATCACTGGCGTCAGGTATGAAGGATGGCTGGAAGAGCGTCATCATTACTGGTTTGAAACGCGCGACTGGGCAGGACTCGTCGAATAACACCACTTGCCTGATCCTATGTACTGGAAGAAAAAACGTATTTCCGGCCTGGATTATGCCGTGACGGTATTTCTTCTGTTGATGGCAGGCTATATTTCCTACCGATTGACCGTAACTCTCAACTACAAGTGGCAGTGGAATATCATACCTACGTATCTTGTCCGCTTTGACCAGGAACAAAACAGGTGGGTTGCAAATCTTCTTCTTGAAGGGCTTTTTACCACCATCAGGCTGAGCATCTGGGCAACCGTGCTGGCCTCTCTTCTCGGCCTTTTCATGGGCCTTATGCGCTCCAGCAGCAGACTGTTCTACCGCCTTATCGCCGGAACCTATGTCGAGCTTATCAGAAACACTCCCCCCCTGGTTTTAGTCTTTATTTTTTATTTTTTTGTCAGTTCGCAGATACTGCCTCTGCTGGGCGTGGAAGAATTTATTCGCTCACTGCCGGAACCCGCTGTCAAATGGTTGACGTTCTTGCTGAGCAGCCCTCCGCTTTTTACTGCATTTTTGTCCGGAGTTATCACCATTGCCCTTTTCCAGGGAGCTTATATTACCGAGATCATCAGGGCCGGTATCGAATCCATTGAGCAGGGCCAGTGGGAAGCTTCCTATGCCCTCGGGTTGTCCCGCTTTCAGCAGATGGTTTATATTATACTTCCCCTGGCCGGCAGGCGAGTTCTTCCTCCCCTGGCAAACGAATTTATCAATACAATTAAATATTCCTCCATTGTCTCAATAATTTCCATTCAGGAACTGACTTTTCAGGGCCTGCAGATTATGGCTGCCACTCAAGTCATCATTGAGGTATGGGTGACCATCACCATCATGTACCTGTTCTTTTGCCTGCTTCTTTCACTGGTTGTCCGCCGTCTTGAAAAAAGACTCGCCCGGACAAATATTTAACAGGTTCTATGAACAGATAAAAATGGTTGGGATGTAAAATAGGGTTAACGGGTACCGGAAGGTTCCATAAAAATTCTTTTGAGCTTTAAAAAGTAGTCGACTCCGGACCAGATGGTCAACACCACCGACACGTACACAATCATGAGTCCAAGGCGGTGCAGAAAAGGAAGAGGCAGCAGGTTAAGAGGAAAAATCAAGGTACCGAGTCCAATATACTGGATAATCGATTTCAACTTACCCATGCCGCTGGCCTTGACAACAATTCCCGAGGATGCGGCAATACCTCTCAGGCCCGTTACCATAAGTTCACGGCAAAGGATAACCAGAGCAACCCAGGCCGGAAGCCTGCCCAGCGGAATCAGCATAATCAATGCAGTTGCCACCAGAACTTTGTCTGCCAATGGATCCATCAGCTTTCCCAGAACTGTTTCACTCTGGTAACGCCGCGCGAAATAGCCGTCAACCCAGTCACTGACGGCTGCAATCGTAAAGACCATCCAGGAAAAAAAAGCCATCCAGACCGTCTGCTCAAGCATGAGCATATAGGCAAGTGTTGCAGCCAGGAAAAACCGTGTGCTGGTTATACCATTTGGGAGGGTAAATATCTGATTCACAATTTCTCAGTTGGCTGTTAAAAGCTTGCGGACCTTGATTTTTTTCG
>Ga0224507_10000736_pt1 | contig 12735 bp, 12 predicted proteins | sample SF_Jan12_sed_USG_3_FD_170159 | JGI IMG/M metagenome (GOLD analysis project Ga0224507, IMG submission 170159) | Sediment microbial communities from San Francisco Bay, California, United States - SF_Jan12_sed_USGS_13 | ecosystem: Environmental > Aquatic > Marine > Sediment | place: USA...
CAGGAGCGGATACATTCGAGCATGACGACGACGAAGACCTGTCCACCGCCGATCGTGGCGACGACCCCTCCCTTGATGGACGAATCGCCGTCGAAGAAGACGACGCCATGGAAGAAGAAGAAGAAGTTGTCGTGGCGAAGGCAGCTGACGCTGAGCCTGAGGGTGAGGACGACGATCCCGCCGAACTTGATGCTGTCACGGCAGATGATGACGCCGAACCCGACGACACCGCCGTCTCAAACTATGTGTCCAAAGACAGGTTCAACGCCGTCAACGAGCGGATGAAGTTGGCCGAGCAGGCGCTGAAAGAAAAAGAAGCCGCCCTCGCCCAAGAAGCACCCGAACCTGAGCCCGCGTTTGACTTCGACGCGAAAGAAGTCGAGTACATGGAGCTGGTCACCGACGGCGAGTTTGACAAGGCGAAAGCAGTACGCAAAGAGATCCGCGCAGCAGAACGCGCTGAGCTCGAAGCCGACGTAGCCGCCAAAGCTGACAACACCACCGCCCGCGTTAACGAGCAGATTGCCTTTAACAACAAGATCCAGGAGCTAAACGAGGAATTCGATGCTTTCAATCCTAAAAACGAAGCGTACGACCAAGTGCTGGTCGACGAAGCTGTGGATCGCCGCGATTTGTTTGTTGCTCGCGGTATGTCCTTGGCGGACGCACTCGACCGCGCCGCCCGAGAAGTCGCAAAGCTTTACGACTTATCGAGCAATTTCGAAGCAGCCGCCGACGCGGAACTCGCCAGGATTCAAGCCGAAGAAAAGGGCAAGCCGCTGCCGAAAAAGAAAATCGACGTGAAGAAGAAGGTGGCCCTAGCGAAAGCGCAACCGCCCATTATGGACGAAGGCAGCCCGCAAGAAGAGTCGAAAACCGCCCTCACCATGACCGAAGCGGAGTTCGACGCCTTACCGGAAGCCACGAAAGCCCGCATGCGCGGCGACATTGTTTAGCCTGAAACGGGCTTATTTAAAACAGCCCCCTTCATGGGGGCTTTATACTTTGTACACTTCGTCAGCATTGGAAGGTTGACGGTAATAAATTCAATTCCCGCATAATGGCAGCGAAAGCCTCTTACTTTTTTTATAAACTAGGAGTATACGAAGAATGGCTACAACCAATTTTTCGCTGCTGACTGATGAGCAAAAGACCGTATGGTCCCGCGACATTTGGAAGGCGGCTCGTAACTACTCGTTCATGAACAACTTCACTGGTTCTGGCCCCAACGCCATGATCCAGCGTATCACGGAGTTGACCAAGACCGAGAAAGGTGACCGTGCGGTCATCACTCTCGTGGCCGATCTGGAATCAGACGGTATCGCGGGAGATAACCAACTGGAAGGCAACGAAGAGAGCATCAAGGCATACGACGAGGTCATCACCATTGACCAGCTGCGTAACGCCAACCGCTCGAAAGGTCGCATGTCTGACCAGCGCTCAATCGTGAAATTTCGCGAAAACTCTCGCGACGTACTGGCCTACTGGCTGGCCGACCGCTTGGACCAAATGGCTTTCCTGACCATGTCAGGCGTATCCTACGCGTTCAAGAACAACGGCGGTGCCGCACGTCCTGCAGGATCACAACTGCAGAACCTGGCCTTCGCAGCTTCCGTTACCGCGCCAAGCGCCAACCGCCACTACCAGTGGGACGAAGGTACCAAGACTTTGGTCGCCTCCGCTCCTGGTTCGCTGGTCGCTGGTGCAATCGGTACCGGCGACTACGCGTCGTACGCGATGCTGGTCGAAGCCAAAGCCATTGCCAAAGAAAGCTACATTCGTGGCATTCGCGGCCCAGGTGGCGACGAGATGTATCACGTGTTTATGACGCCGACCGGGATGGCCAAGCTCAAGCTTGACACTGACTTCCTGGCCAACGTACGTAACGCAGGCCCGCGCTCCAAGAGCAACGTCCTGTTCAGCGGATCTATCCCGACCATCGACGGTTTGGTGATCCACGAGTATCGTCACGTTTACCGTAACGATGCCGACTGGAACGTACCTGGACAACGCATCATCTTTGCGGGTGCACAAGCGCTGGGCATGGCTGACCTCGGCATGCCTTACTGGGACGAGATCGACAAGGACTACAAAAACCAACAAGGCATCGCCGTTGGCAAAATTTGCGGTCTTTTGAAGCCTCAATTCCCGTCACAAGTGTCTGCGACCACCGAGGACTTCGGTCTGATGGTCATCGACACGGCTATCTAAGGAGAACTGAAAATGGCTATTACACTCAAAAGCAATCGTCAGTACCCCCTGGTAGCAGTTGCCGACTTCGCCTTTGTCGGCTCGGCCCTTGTCTCTGGCATCGCACAGAACGCAGTTGAAGTACCGGCTGGCAGCACCATCACCGCTGTCGCCGTCGTCATCGACACTGTATTCGACAGCGTTACCTCTGACGTTATCGACGTAACCGGCGGCGGTACTACCGCTGCTGCCGTCAACGCTCAAGCGACGGGTTACACCGCAGGTACCGTCGACGGCTCTGTTAACGCAGCTACTACCTACGTTACCGTAGAGTGGACCGGCGTTGGCGGGTCTACTTCGGCGGGCGCAGGCCGACTGATCGTCGAGTACGTTATCGACGAGCGCGACAACGAAAACCAGGGCTAACGGCCCCTTGTAGTACAGGCCCCCATGCTGTAAAGTGTGGGGGCCTATTTCTTTTAACCGGAGTACCTTAAATGGCAAAGTACGTATCAATCATTGAACGGCGAGTCGCCACCACTAAGGGAACTACGCTCCTCTTCAAGCCGATGGAACCTCTCGAAGTACCCGAGATCATCGTGCCCGAGGTGCTTGCGGCAGGGATTGTCCGCGAAGACTTGTTCAAAGCCGCGATGAGCGGTCAACTCAAAGCAAACGACGAAGCCCTCGTGGCCGCGTCGCTCAGAGCGCAGGCTGTCGAGGGCGGTATAACCGCTGACGAAGAGCCCGTAATTAGCGAAGAAGATGCCTTCGACACTATTGCTGCTGAGCTCGCCCTGCATAAACAGGAAGAGCAAGAAAAAGACGAAGCTGTTCGTCTGGCAGAACTGGAGGCCGCAGCCGACGCCGAAGCAGAGGCTTCGCGCGAAGCACGTGGCACTTCGAAGGAAGAGGACGCCGCTTTCCTGGAGTCGGAAAAAAGCCCCGTATTCGATCAGGCAGTATTTGAAGCAGGCGTGCGGGAACTCATCGCGAAAAACGACCCCGCAACACTTACACCCAAGGGAGCACCGAAGGCGAAAGTATTGTCTGATCTCGTAGGCTTCGAGGTTCACGCAATACAAATCACGAACTTCCTTAAAAACCTGGAATAGTAAATGCAAGGCAGCGTAGTTATCGATAGAGCGCAAAGGATTCTCAACGACACCACCGCTGTTCGATGGCCCGCTGCCGATCTTCTGGACTGGCTTAACGAGGGGCAAAAGGCGGCAGTTCGCATTGCCCCCGAAGCCTACACGGTTACCGCGAACGTACAGCTGGCTACTGGTGCCCGACAGAACTTGGTTACCATAGCCGCTGCAGCAGCTGTTGAGGTGCCGCTTCGCCTCATTGAAATTACCCGCAACGTCACCGACGCCACCGGTTTCCCCGCTTTGCGGGCGATCCGCATGGTAAACCGCAGGGCACTCGACCAAGCGAATCCGGACTGGCCGACTGACGCTACCAACGCACTCGTCGAGAACTACATGTTCGATTCGCGCAACCCAAAAGAATTCTTTGTTTATCCGCCGCAACCCGCAGCGGGCCAAGGCTTCGTGGAGGTTATATATTCGGCGGAGCCGACTGACCTCACGGCCGATACCGACCCGATTGCTCTGGACGATGCGTTCGCCCCCGCGCTTGTAGACTATATCGTGCATCGCGCCCTTAGCACTGACGCTGAGTACGGCTCTAACCCGGCCCGAGTCGCGCAGCACTTTAACCAGTTTATGGGCGCTATGACGCAAAAGACGCAGACAGACCTAACCGTCGAGCCCGTACCTGCAACGACCTCGGTTGAATAATGCCTAATACCACTGGATTTTACTACCCGCGACTGCGCCTCCAAGCGCCAGGTGCCCCCGAGCAAATTCTCGGCGACTCAGTACTTCGCGCGATGGCCACTATAGCTCGCGACACCGGCGCGTTCCGCAAGGACATTGTGCCCATCAGTTTCGTAAGTGGTACTGCGGCCTACCCGTACGTACTGGACGGTTTTCGATTCCTTGACTTCAGCGAAGTATGGTTTATCGAAGACTCGACGAACCCCTCGCGTAGTGACGCCGACAAGACGCCCATCGAGCGCATTTCGCACACCCAGATGCATACGCTGCTGCTGGATGATGCCACAGGCCAGCGCCCCGAAGCATGGGCGCACACCCTCGGCGTCCCCGGCTCAATTTCGTTCTATCCGTTCAACCTTAACCCGAGCCTGCCTAACGCTGTGATCCACGCTACAGCGGAAGTTGTCCCAACGCGGCTGGCCGCGCAGGCATATTACATCGACCCCGATACCGCGCACTGGGGGGCCGACGCGTTTTTTGATATCAACGAAGAGCTCATACAAACTCTCGCGCTCGCATACGTACTGGATTACCCTAACAAACCGTGGTCGAATCGCACGTACTCGATGGAGCTCAAACGAGCGGCCAGTAACGGTATTGCCGAGCTAAGGTCACTTGCAGACGACGGCATGCGCGCAGGTTTGCCAAGGGCCGTGAAATATGGCGGATATTAGGCTTAACGGCTTTCGGGGCAAACGACCGTATGTAGTTTCCGAGCATTTGCTTGGCATTAGCGACGCCTCCGATTGTACCGACACCATCTTCGAGTCCGGGCTCGTGCGCGGCGTAAAAGACGACGTGCTGACGGTCGCGGCTGACGCGGGTTTGGCTAGTAGCAAAACCCTGTACCAGTACTTCAACGGCGCGTGGTATTCGTTCAACAACGACACCGATATCGTTACAGCTACGAAGTCCGCGTCTGACGAAGTCATTATGTACACCGATGGCATTAGCGAACCGCGCTTTACGAACTCCGCGCTAATAGGGGCGGGCACAGGAATAAGCGCCTTTCGCACCCTAGGAATTACTGCGCCCACAGTTGCGCCCACAGCTGCAGCTACCGGAACTATAGACCCAGACCCCATATACGACACACGCTCGTACGTATACACGTGGCTCGACAGTGTGTCCGGGGCCGAGTCTGGCCCTAGCCCCGCGTCGAACATCATCACTGTAGACACTGTTGGCCAAACCGTCAACGTAACCTCGTCGGTTACAGCACCGGTGGACGGGACATACAACATTACGCATAAGCGTATTTACCGCACGGTTACTGGCACGGCTACCACAGCGTTTCAGTTTGTGGCGGAGATCCCCATTGCGACCAGCTATACAACGACGCCATTGATTCTCTGGCGCTCGGAGAAGTATTGCTTACTACGGACTTTGACCGCCCGCCTACGACCATGACCGGTATCACCGCGCACCCCGCAGGCTTCTTTGTCGGCTTCGACGGGAATACGCTGTGCTTTTCAGAGCCGGGGTACTATTACGCTTGGCCCATAAAATATCGGTTCGACGTGGAGTTCCCCATAGTCGGCATTGCGACAATTGGCGGGTACCTCGCCGTTATGACGGAAGGCGTGCCGTACTTGGTTTCTGGCACATCGCCGTACAACATGGTCCCCCGCAAACTCGACGCGTTCTTCCCGTGCGTATCCAAGCGCAGCATCGTTAACATGGGCGGTTATTGCGTATATGCGGCAGAGGACGCGCTTGTGCAGATTTCTACACAAGGCGCGACAGCAATTTCTAAAGGCATACTTACGCGCGACCAGTGGCAGGCCTCGGTCCCGGCGAATATTTTCGGCACGCGCTGGAGGAACCTATACCTCGCCGTATACCCGACGTATATCGATGTGTGGGCCCCGCAAGCTTTGGCCATTGGCATCACCACTATTACACAGGTTTACAAGTCAGTATTCGTCAAGCCGTCAACAGGCGACACGTTCTTTGTGAATGCGTCAAACGAGATCGTGAACTTTGCGGAAAGCGCTACCAGCGCTACCTCGTGGACGTGGGTAAGCAAACCAATCATGTTTGACGCGCCTTTGAATTTCGCGTGCATGCGCGCGCTAGGTAGCTTCGGCGGTACTATTACTATCGAAGAAGACGACACCGCCCCTTCCACTACTGGAGACGCATACAGCTATACAACGCCCGCGAACGCGCTGGTAAACAACACGCCCATCCGATTACCGTCAGGGATTAAATACAAGGGGCTTCGCATCACTATCAATGGTGGCGCTGGCGACGAAGTGCAAGAGCTTCATTTCGCTACGTCTATAAGCGAGTTGCCTGGAACGGAGTCGTCCGCACCCCCGCCTGAGGCACGCTAATGGTTCAGGCCATTACCACCGTAGAAGGTATACCAGCAATACCGGACGTCAGAGTAGACGACCCTAACTTGCAGGTAATGCTAGACACGCTGAAAGAATCTATCGAGGTTCTTACCGGCACGCGCGGCGACCCTAACTCACGAGCACTGACTTACGGAGAAGCATCCGAGGGAGGGCTGACCGACCTGTTCGTAACTAACAGGGTCGTCGGCACGGTCCTTGAGGCCAGAAAAACGGTGACGCTGGTAGGCGATATTATCGGCACTGCCGATTTCCTCGAAAACGGCGTAGTCACAGTTCCCACCGCCATTAACTTGCCCAACATCACGCTTGTAAGCGGGGGCGATGCGGCGGAGACATTCCCCGGCGAACCCAACGGACCGTACGGCGTGCTAGGCGGGGGCGGGGGCGGCTCAGCACTTACTGTACAGGACGACGGCGTCAGCCTGTCAACGGGGGCGACCCTTTTGAATTTCGTCGGCGTTACCGTAACTGAGCCCACGACCGACCAAATCACAATCACGTTTGGCCCCGCTCAAGCAAATAACGACTACTTCCCGAACTATAGCTATAACAAAGAGACGGATACGGCTTTCACAGTTGTCGGCGTGAACGCGGCGGCTCTATTTCGTGTGGGCCGCAGGCTGAAATTTACTAAAGCGGGGGCCGACGTTTTTGGGGTCATCGCCAGTGTGAACTACAATATAACTAGCCCGAGCGATACATACTGCTCTATGACAATGGAGTCAGCGGCCGTTATCCCAACCAACACGTTCGACGTCGCTCTGACCACTAGCGGCACGGCTTGGAGTCCCATTGCGGGCAATCCTTCGGCGGGGGAGGCTATACGTGATATCGCTACTGGCGCTATCGGGGGCACTCAGTGGTGGGTAATCGTCGGGGACGGTGGTTTTATTGCTACTTCTACCGACGGCGGCGCAAGCTGGACCACACGCACCAGCGGGACCACCGGTAATTTATACACAGTTATTTACGACCCAGCATCCGAAACGTTTTACGCGGGCGGCTCGGGCGGCACCGGTAACGCGGAAGTAATAAAAAGCAGCACGAACGGCACCACGTGGTCAGCCGTCACGCTCCCTTGGACTACGGGGACTGACGATTATGTTAGCGACATGACCCGTTCTTATGTCGGCACCTACATCGCAGTCAGCGTGTATGACTCTAGCACCAATTCTTGGGATCTTTATATTACTAGTGATAGCTTTGCCACGAATACTGCTCGCGCAAACGGCATTGCCGTCGACAGTAAAGTCGCAGCGAACGAGTCTCCCTTAGGAACTCTTCCCTATTGGGCGTATACCAACCAGACCAACCACTTTTATTACACGGCTTTTACTGATGCGACCCCAGCCGTTGAAGAAACTGCGCCTGATCAAATTACGGCTAATGGCGCGCTCTATATAAACGGCCCGACTGCAACGGACCTACATTGGTTTTACGGCTGCGGGAGTGGCGCAATCGGCCACAATAGACCGGGGATAGCTGCCAGCCTCGACGACGTTACGTTTGCAAACGCGATTAGGAAGTTTGCCCACTCAGAGCTGCACGAAAGAACAGTCTGCGTGGGCGACTCTGCAACCATCGGGTACCTCCCCGACGCGAGCGTCGAAACGGCCGACGCATGGACATCGGTCCCAAGCGGCTTTTCGCCTACTACTGATATACTGTGCGTTGAGTTTAATGAAACAGACGGAGTGTTCGTCGCCTGCGCGGCTAACGGCCAGATCTGCCGGTCCAGCAACGGCATAACCTAATGACTACCGCTACCCTACAAATACAGAACCGCGTTGACACGGCCGCTCTTTGGTCGACGAGCAACCCCGTTCTGTTGTCCGCAGAGATTGGATATGAGTCCGATACCGGGCTGATGAAGATCGGCGACGGCGTTACGGCGTGGAACTCGTTGGCGTACTGGGGCACGTTTGATTCTGTACAGGTTAATAACGCGCTTGCGGTCGACGGAACGCTGACCATAGACTCGGCCGGTACGCAACCGGTCGCGACCCACACAGACCTATTGTTCGGCGGCAGCGCAAACATCGCGGCGAACGGGGGTTTGAACTTCTACATCGACGCCGATAACGACCAAACGGCTCAAGAGTTTACCTGGCGACATAACGCAGGCGCGGCAACAGGCGCGGCCCTGCTGATGACGCTGAATGATAGCGGCAACCTTTCAGTAACCGGCGCAGTTACAGGCTCAAACCTCAACGTCTCTAACTGGGACACAGCGTTTGGGTGGGGCGATCACGCCGGTCTATATGCAGCTGCTTCTCATACGCACCTGCTTGCAGCAGGCGCAACTGATGTGACGGCTACGGCAGCGGAAGTAAATCTGCTAGACTTGGCCGCGCTAACCGTTAACGATGTGCTGGTTGCATCCAGCGCTTCTACTGCTGCTTGGCGACAACTCGTCGAGGCAGACATATCTGACTTCGGCAGTTATGCAGATGCTTCTCATACGCACTTACTTGCGGCGGGGGCAACTGATGTGACGGCTACGGCAGCGGAGCTGAACTTGCTCGACCTGGCGGGCTTGACTGCAGGGTGGGTATTGTCCGCCGACACAGCTACGACTGCCAGCTGGAAAGCCCCGACAGCGGGCGTATCGGCCCTTGCCGATCTGACCGATGTAGTTAGCGCCACAAACACTGACAAGTTTGCCCTTATGGCAAACGGCACGACTGGGTACGTAGGCAGAGCACTAGTTGAGGCAGACATATCTGACTTCGGCAGCTATGCAGCTGCTTCCCATACGCACCTGCTCGCGGCGGGGGCAACCGATGTGACAGCTACGGCGGCAGAATTGAATCTGCTAGACTTGGCCGGTTTGACCGCAGGCTGGGTGTTGTCCGCTGACACAGCCACTACTGCGAGCTGGAAAGCGCCAACAGGCGGTGGCGCATCAGCTCTTGCTGATTTGACCGACGTAGTCAGCGCCACAAACACCAACAGGTTTGCCCTTATGGCAAATGGCACGACTGGGTACGTAGGCAGGGCACTAGTTGAGGCCGACATCAGTGACCTCGGCAGCTATCTCCCACTTGGCGGTGGAACGGCAACCGGCAGGATCATAATTAATAATACGGAAGACGTTGCCGTAGGCTCGTTATCCGGGCCACTGATTATAGGCGGCGACGGCACGGCTGCCCACATTGCCATTGACAACAACGAGATCATGGCGAAAGCTACAGCATCTACTGCGGCCACGCTGAACCTCAACGTTGAAGGCGGGTTAGTTAATATTGGATCAGGCGGCCTTACGGTGGCCGGGAACACAAATGTAACCGGCGGTAACCTTTCAATTCCCACCGCTCTCAGACTGTACTTGGATGGCGGCGGCGACACGTATTTTATTGAATCAACGAGCAACACCGTGAGGCTTTTCACCGGTGGCGTACAAAGGCTGCAGGTCAGCACTACGTTCGCGATCAATACCGCAGCCTCCGTGAACGGGGCTCTTTCAATCCCGGCAGCTAGTAGGCTATATTTAGACGGCGGGTCTAATACGTATATCCAAGAAGTCACCGCAGATGTACTGGGCCTCTTTGCTGCTAACGCTTCTCCGTTTCAAGTTACGTCAACTACAGCGGAGTTTACAAAAGGAGTATCTGAACAGACACAGAGCTTTAGTACTTCGGGTACGCAAACCATGAACTTGGCGAACGCTAACTATTTCTATGTCAGCGGTGCTCTTGGAACAAACTCAATTACGTTCGCTTTTTCAAACGTGCCCGCCAGTACACGAGCTTGGTCCTGTACTTTGGAGTTGATTGACGCTGATGGCGCAACAATTACTTGGCCTACCGTTACCTGGGTTGGCGGTGCAGCACCTACGCTTAGTGCAAACAGAGACTTCATTGTTTTCTTTGGCCGCACGGGCACAACTACGATTTACGCACAGCACGTCGGGAGCACGTAATGCGCGGGCGTACGGCAGGGCGGTTGCTTGTCGCATCTGGAAAAGTTTCACGACTGACGATCAGCGGCGGTACAAGCGTTGTGCTTACCAGCGTAACCGCCTTTACCAGCTTAGACAAGACTAAAAAAATAGTCGTCACGCTGACTGGCGCGTTTGGATCAAGTGCATCAGCCACACCAGCGTTTGATTGCGGCAACCTGTCGACCTGGAAAGACGTCGACATCATTATCGACTCTGGGTGCACAATATACGCTAGGGGCGGTAACGGCGGTAGTGCTTCAGGCGGTAGCGGCGCACAAGGTGGGATCGGCCTGCAAGTTAACTCCAGCAATAGCTCCAGCGTCCTGTCAATAATAAACAACGGCACCATCGCTGGCGGCGGAGGCGGCGGCGGCGCAGGCAGCCAGTCATCGGCCGCTGGGTATAACGGCCTCTCTAAATCCTGTAACTTTCTCGGAAACAGCATAGCTGGCGGCGGAGGCGGCGGAGGCGGCCGTGGGCGAAACAACTCTGCGGGTGGCTCAGGCAGCTCAAACGTTTTGACGGCTTGTAGCGCTATACAGACTGCGGGCTCTGGTGGCGCGGGCACTACAACTGCTGCTGGCGGCGGCGGCATAAGGGGCGAAGTATTTTACAGACCCGCAACTTGCCCGCCTTGTTCCTCCAACTCTCTTTTGGGTTGGGCAGGCGCGAGCGGCGGTTCGTGGTCAACCGCTGGTACCAACGCCACTGTAGGCGGTAGTGGAGGTGGTGCTGGCACTTCTGTCGCAAATCAGGCATCATGTGCGTGGACAGACAACGGAACGCTTCTTTGATAGTACTACCACACGACCGCCGCCCGACAGACCCACGCATCAATGTAGTGGCGTTCTGGCCATATCCGGAAACGACGCCAGCGAACAAACAGGCTTTTGCTTTAGACTATAACGCGCTGTCCGTCGTTTACGGGGTGGGCGTACAAATGGTCGACTTCCCGAGCGAAGAGCTGTTTTTCAACTCGTCGCCCCTAATCGCGGTCGAAGAATGGACTAATAACCCGACTGCGGTTGCGCTCAAAGATTTCGAGCACCCGATAAACGCTACATATATTATCGGCAACTCTCAGTATCGCTGGCCTAGCGGGCACTACGACGTCGCGCATAAGGTTTATTTTCGAACGCCGAATCTTGTTCCCCTTTACGGGCACCAAGCAGCGGCAATAATTTTACAAGACAGGTGTGAAAAAAATGCAGGTATATAATAACTTTCGGGTCCTTAACTACGACAAAGACATTGGGCACATGGAAACCGCGTGGTACAACGACCAGCTTCCTTTTGCTGGGCAGACCATACTACGTACTAACCTCAGGGTACCGCCCGAGTTCGAATCCGAGCTCTGGACGCGCGACCAACTTCGTCTTTATTGGCTTTCTACCGGCGCGGTCAACGACGTCCCCGCTATCCCACAGTGGGCGATAGATGAGGCCGAGGACACATACAGCGCATACGAATTCAAAGTCCGGATACGCACCCGCTAAATGCTCAGTGACGCAGAGGTCGACGACCTGTTCGCCGGTACCACATTCGGCATCGAGTTCGATTGCGGTGAGTTCGACCGGCACGCACCGCTACCCGAAGGCCACACGTGGTGCACGGACGAGGTCGCGTCACACTCTTCGGCTGGGGTCGGCGCTGATCCATCGCTTCGATACAACATGTTCGGCGGCGAAGTCCAAACTGCGCCAGCAAACTCGGAAGAGCAGCTTTTCCAGTTTATAGACGACATCCTGAGGGCAACACTTCCGCACGACAAGCTTCGTTTTTCTTCCACCATACACGTGCACGTGAGGATACCTAAGCTCCTTGAGCGCCCCGATTTGTTACGCCATCTTGTGCGGTGGTCCACGGAGTGGACTCCAGAACTTTCTAGCCACTGGTTTCGCTGGGAGGATACGGATTACAGCCACCTCCCGGAAGAAGCGCGTTGGTACTACAAGTGGTCCGAGGAGTGTAACCGCCGCGTCAAGACGGAAGTGTACGACAGCGCCGCTCTTGCACGCATGGACGCAGCACCTAGCACTCCGCGCGAAATAGCATGCGCTTTGCACGACAACCCGCGCGACTGGAAAAACGAGTGGACGTTTGACCTGAACAACAAAAACCGCGTCCACAGACCGGCGATAAACTTTGGGCATCTTGCCTTGAATGAGACAATCGAGTTCCGGTGTTTCCAAGCTACCACCGACAGAGAGTGCCTGCGCAATATCATCGCGACTCCCCTCCGCGTGCTACGCGCTGCGTTAACCGGTGCCCCCGATCCTGCGCGCGTAGTGCGAGGTGTCAGGTTCCAGGACAATTTTACGTTGATATGGGGCGACGATACGGATAGCAAAATGATCGCTGCTGGCAAAACGAGTCTATACTTTAACACGCACGA
>Ga0224507_10000737_pt1 | contig 12732 bp, 12 predicted proteins | sample SF_Jan12_sed_USG_3_FD_170159 | JGI IMG/M metagenome (GOLD analysis project Ga0224507, IMG submission 170159) | Sediment microbial communities from San Francisco Bay, California, United States - SF_Jan12_sed_USGS_13 | ecosystem: Environmental > Aquatic > Marine > Sediment | place: USA...
CCAACCCAGGTATCGAGGGAGTGACACCTCACGCAGTCGGTGGGGAAACCGGCGCCGTGCTGGGCGTCGTGATCACTCTGATGGCACGCGACACAATCGTTCTGGTCGGTCGTGGTGAAGAGCGGCGCATAGCCGGGGATCACGTGACAGCTCGCGCACGGCGCTGTGGCGTGCGCGCCGACGAGGTTGAATCCGGCCGACGCGGTGATATGGTCGAACGCCCCGCCAACCCAGGTATCGAGGGTGTGACACCTCGCGCAGTCGGTGGGGAAACCACTCCCGTGTTGGGCGTCGTGATCACTCTGATGGCACGCGACACAATCGTTCTGGTCGGTCGTGGTGAAGAGCGGCGCATAGCCGGGGATCACGTGACAGCTCGCACACGGCGCCGTCGCGTGCGCGCCGACGAGAGCGAATCCAGCCGACGCCGTGATATGATCGAACGTCCCACGGGTCCACGTATCGAGGGTGTGGCAGCTCACGCAGTCGGTGGGGAAACCGGCCCCATGCTGGGCGTCGTGATCACTCTGATGGCACGCGACACAATCGTTCTGGTCGGTCGTCGTAAAGAGCGGCGCATAGCCGGGGATCACGTGACAGCTGGTACAGGGCGCCGTGGCGTGCGCGCCGACGAGAGCGAATCCAGCCGACGCCGTGATATGGTCGAACGTTGCCCGCTTCCAGGTATCGATGGTGTGACAGCGGACGCAGTCGGTGGGGAAGCCGGCGCCGTGTTGGGTGTCATGGTCACTCTGATGGCATCCGAGACAGTCGTTTTGATCGTTGGTGCCATAGACCGGCGCATAGCCGGGGATCACGTGACAACTGGCGCACGGCGCCGTCGCGTGTGCGCCGACGAGAGCGAATCCAGCCGACGCACCAACATGGTCGAATGTTGCACCGACCCACGTGTCGACGGTGTGACAGCTGACGCAGTCGGTGGGGAAACCGGCCCCATGCTGGGCGTCGTGATCACTCTGATGGCATCCGAGGCAGTCGTTTTGATCGTTGGTGCCATAGACCGGCGCATAGCCGGGGATCACGTGACAACTGGCGCACGGCGCCGTGGCGTGCGCGCCGACGAGAGCGAATCCAGCGGACGCACCAACGTGGTCGAATGTTGCACCGACCCACGTGTCGACAGTGTGACAGCTGACGCAGTCGGTGGGGAAACCAGCGCCGTGTTGGGTGTCATGATCACTCTGATGGCATCCGAGACAGTCGTTTTGATCGTTGGTGCCAAAAACCGGTTGGAATCCGGGCACCACATGGCAACTTCCGCAGGGCGCCACCTTGTGTGCGCCGAGCAGCTCGAATCCGCTCGACGTCGTCACGTGGTCGAATGTGGCGGGGGCCCAGACGTCGACGGAGTGGCAGCTCACACAGTCGGTCGGGAATCCGCCACCGTGCTCGGTGTCATAATCGGTCTGATGGCAGCCGACACAGTCACTTTGTGTCGTTCCTGGGAAGAGGGGTTCGAGGCCGGGCACGATGTGACAACTCTCGCAACGCGCAATCGCATGTGCACCAACGAGCTCGAAACCACCGGACACGGCGACGTGGTCGAACCGCTGGCTCCCACCCCACGCCAACGTGTTGTGGCAGTCCTCGCATTTTGTACTGAAGTCGCGTTCAACGTGGTCGACCGACTGGGTGGAGTTGTAATCCTGTTCGTGGCACGAGAAGCAATCGGAGTCGAGGGTGGCAAATGCTCCTCCGCGATCATCTATGTGGCACGTTTCACAGGTAACCTGGACATGAGCGCCGCTCAAAGGAAACGTGGTTTGAGCGTGCACCAAGACGCCAGCGACGTCACCGAAGTTGAAGGTGTTGTGGCACTCGGTACACGTTTCGGACTTGTTGCCCTGGTGCACGTCAACGTGGCAGCTGGTGCAATCCGCGTTCGAGGCCTTTGGCTCGTCGAAGCGAGCGCGGAGGTGACAGCTGACGCAGGTGGCGTCGGTATGGCTTCCGGTGAGCTTGAACGACGTCGTACTGTCGTGATCGAAGTCCATCTGGGCTTTAGCCGGGCGCCATCCGTCCGGGGTGTGACACGCGCCGCAGTCGGTGTCGGCCGGCAGCGGGCCGTGCGGGTGCTCGGGACTCAAACTCGACGCCTGGGCAGAGGCGCTGAGTGGAAGGCCCACGCCCAACGCGCACAGTAGGGCCGCTATGCGCGCCGCCGGGCGGAGGGTGTACGTCGCGGACACGGCCACTACTCCCTACTCCTTCTTGCCGTCCGGGTGGCACGAGAGACACGCGTTGGACTCGTAGACGTATCCAGGGATCTCTTGGTTGCGGTGCGCGCTGTATCAGTTCTTCCCATGACAGTCTCCGCAGTCCATTCCCAACGGCGCATAGCGCACGAAGCTGGTCCCTTCAGGGCTCGTCTCCTCCGGATGGCAGTCGGCGCACGGCACGTCGCGGTGCTCGCCATCCAGTGGATAGCGGGTGTCGTCGTGGTCAAACACCGCGACCGTGAACGACTCATCGTCGTGACAATCTTCGCAGGCGGTATCCGGGAACTGCGACTGGTGTGGATCATCGCTCTCGTGACACGACACACAGTCGTCCGTGTCGAAATGCCACACAGCGACCTGCTGATCACCCTCAGCAACCTCGTGACAGGCAAAGCAAGGTGTCGCGACATGCGCTCCAGTCAACGCAAACTCGGTATCGCGATTGTGGCGTTCGATGCCGTACTCTGCGGGCTCCCACTCGGTTTCATTGTGGCAGCTCTCGCAGACGATGCCGCCAGGGGCGCTTTCGAACTCCCCTCGATGGGAATCTCGGTGGCAGGAGACGCAATCCTCGGCGACGGGGGGTAGGTATACTTTCTGTTCCGTCTCGGCCACAAACGAGATGTACAAGGTGTCGTTGCGGGTCGGGCGCGGCCCATGGCAAGTACTACACTCGGCGTCCGCATGTGCGCCTTTCAGCGGGAATTCGGTGGTTTCATGATCGAACCGTTCCTCGAATGTCGTTCGATTGATTTGGTCCCAGCCGCGCGTGTTATGACAATCCGTGCACTCCTCGCCCATGTCGCCCTCGTGATTGTCCTCGTGACAATCCATGCAACTCGCAAAAGCCATGTCGACGTATTGGACGTACGGCTTTCCACGACCTCGACGGATCGGTTTGTGACACTCTTCGCACGTTACGTCGCGGTGCAGGTCGGTCAGGCGATACCGGGTCTTGTTATGATCGAATCCCACCACTTCATCCCAGGTGGACTCACCGTGACAGTCCTCGCAGGGTTGGTTGGGGAACTGCCTGGCATGCGGGTCGTCGGGCTCGTGACAAGCCAGGCACGTGGTAGCTACACCCAAGAACGTCGTCTCCGCGGTGTCGTGTTCGCGTGCATAAGCGATGACATCTGGGGCAATGATCAGCTGGGATCGGTGGCACTCCCGACAGCCGAGCTCGGCATGACTCCCGCCGAGCTCGAAGCCGGTGCTGTCGTGGCGAAATGCGGTGGTATCGAGTCGGACCATGTCGAAGTCGAGACCGAAGTGATCCTTGTGGCAATCGGCGCAATTCTTCTCGGCGACCGTCGCGTGAAGCCCCTTCTGCTCCCTCACGCGGTTGCGCAGCGGCACGTGGCACTCGAGACACTTGTCATTCAAAAGGCCGCCGCGCCCGAAAGTGTGGCAACGCGTACAGTTTCTGACACCGCTCAGCTCAGCATGAGCTTGAGCCAGTTTCCCCGGGGAAACGAGTTGCGCAGTCGCGAGTTTCGGAGCAAACACCATGAGACTCCCCAGTAGTGGCCAGACCCACGGTCGAGCGTTTCCGACGCGACGGCCCCCGTCGGAATGCTCCCGCCGGGTCATGGTTGCATGGTCGGGAGGCGGCGCAGCGATGCGGTGGCTGCATCGGCCAACGCCGAGTCAGTCCCCTGGTCGCGCACTCTCTCCCACCAACGCCTGGCCTCCTCGTAATCTCCTTGGTTAGCGTGAATCGCACCGACGTTGTACATCGCTTCTGGATCGTCCGGCCAGCTGGCAAGAATCGCCATAGTGGCTTCCAAGGCCTTACCCCAGTTGTCCAAGGCACCGTAAGCCGTGACGAGCTGAAGCCAGACCTCCCGATTCGTCTGGTTGATGGCTGTGTAGCGCTCGAGGTACGGGATCGCCTTTGCGGGTTGATGAGCCATGTGCAACAAGGACCCCAGGCGGGCAAGTGCCACCGTGTCACTGGGGGCGTGCCCTAGTCGCTCCTCGAGCGCGGCGACTTCGGCTCGGAACTCGTGGCTGACATTGCCGCGATCGGGGGTTGTCGCTGGATGGACATCTGCTGCCTCTGCCAACGCGGTACCAGGGGACCGAGTCGCTGACGGCGGCCGGGCTGGCTCCCGCAAGCTCACGAACACGGCGACGGCGACGGCCGCCGCTGCTGCGAGCAACAGGATGGTCGAGAGGCGCTGTGGCATCTTAGAAGACCCAGGTGCAGCCGAGCAGGAGTGCCAGGGTGATGTGACCAGCGACGATCACAAGGTCCAGGTCGGTCTGACCAGCGTTGAGACTCCGGTTTTGTCTGACGCGAGACATCATAGCGCGTTTGCCTGAGGAGGTTGGTGACGAGGGTCACCGAGCAATGCCGTATTTGTGCCGAGAATCCTTCAATAAGCGCTGCGTGATCGTCGCCCAGATGTTGGCTGTCACAATTCAAGGACGTGCCTTCGAATTGCTGGTATGCGCGCGCAAGGAGTGTTCCGGTGGCAACCAGAACCTAGGTGCTTATTGCCAAATCAGTTACGCGAGTGGGTCGAGAGTCAGGCTGCCACAAAACGATGCAGGTGGTCCAAAACACGTCAATTGCAGTCACCGAGGAACCAAGGCCGGCACGCTCGAGCCGGCCTTGCGCGTCCTGAGTGTCACACACAGACTCCATCTGATAAGGTGAAGATCACCAGGAGCTGACGTCCCGTCAACAGGACGAAGATTGGATGGAATCGGTGCCGAGCTTGGCGGCGCGCTCGGCGGCGTCGCCTCGAACATACCTCGCTCGAGTACGCGCCCGCTGGCCGGTCGGGCGGCCTGCGGCAACGGCTCGTCCGTGCGTGTGACGAGCGTTACGGACATCGTCAGGCCCCACTGACAATGGTCTAGATACAGCTCACTCCAGGTGACGAGCTACAGTAAGCTCGGAGGGACCAGAACAGCAACGGTCAGATTGATCGACCACTGACCGACCCCGGCTGTGATCGATTCGTCAACGGAGATGCATGAACGACTTCGTTTACCGCGTCAAAGCGACACCAGGCAATCCTTGCCGCCAGCCGTCAAAGGAACCGTCATGACCCTCATTCGCACGACGTGTACGCTCGGCACTCTCGCCATGACCTTGTCGCTGTCAGCTTGCGGCGATGGAACTGGCCCCGGGGTCCCGGCACGGCTGAGCTTTAGGGCGACCACCGGTGGCACTGCCCGGCAACCGCTGGCGGTTGTCGAGGTTGAGATTCAGGATGCCAACGGTAACCTCGTCACATCGGCCAATGATGAGGTGACAATCGCGTTGGACGTCAACCCGGGGAGCTTCGTTTTGCACGCGAGTGGCCGCGGCGCCAACGATCGGATCATCGAGCTTGTCGACCACGTGCGCCCGGAAGTCATCACACCATTCCTTTCGGATAACGAGGGAACTGGAGAGATCCAGGGTATGGTGTACGACTCCACGACGGGTGCAGTCCTCTCCGTCGATCTCGACAATGCCCTCAGTTCGATCGATCCCGTCACTGGGGCATTGACGAACATCGGTGATCTGGGCGTCAACCTCAAAGGCATCGCCTTCGAGACGGGTAGCGGGCGTTTGATCGGAGCCACCGCGCTCACCGACAGCCTAATGGAGGTTGATCCCACCACTGGAGGCACCACGCGGCTCGGTAGGGTGACTATCAGCGGAGACTCGATTGACGGCTTCACGGGCCTTGCCGTAGATCCGACGAGCGGGATGATGTATGCGGTCGTCAGACTCCGAGATAATCCGAATAGAAAGACACGGGACTTGGTCACGCTGGATATCACGGCCCTCGCGGCTGCTTACGTCGCCCCCTTGTCCGAGAACGGTGTCTCGGGCATCACCTTCCTGCCCGACGGCACACTGTTGGCAGTTACCGGCGACGGCGCGGACAACCCCGAGACGTTGTGGAGCGTGAACAAGGCCGACGGCGTGATGACATCGATCATCGCCATGGGTAACGGCGCCGATGGGGAATCCGTTGCGGTCATCCCTGCTCGACTGACGGGGACTTTGACCATCCAAGCCGTGAACGGCGTGGCCGTGTTCAGTGGCCTCGTGATCAATGCCGCTGCCGATGGCTACACGTTCATCGCGACGGCCTCCGGCCTGACCAGCGCCACCAGCGCAGCTTTCAACATCGTTCGTTAGCGCGGAATAGACCACGAGCTCGAAATACACCACTGAAAGACCGGGGCGGTCGTAACTGACCGCCCCGGTCGGCTCACATGGATCGTCAGGGGTCGGGTCTCACCACGACGATCACCGATCCCCGCAGAATCAGTTTCCCGTGCGCGCTCCTAGAATCATGATGTGCGTGCCCGCATTGTCGGGGACCATGAGCCAGGCCGGTCACGCGACCCTTGCTGAGACACGCCTAGGGTCTCCTGAGTGGCGTACCCAGATGCGGCAGCAGCGCTGGCCGGCGACCCATCGATGTCGATCGTGCAAGGCACTAGAAGATCCACGTGTACCCGACCGCGACCGCCACGCCGATGTGCAGGAGGATGACGAGGACCACGACGATGCTCAGGGGTATGTGGAACAGGTGCCAGAACTTGAAGATCTGCAGAAACGGCTTCCGCAGGGCGATCCGCTGTTGCAGTTGGATCTCTTCGAGGAACAGCTGGGCAACGCCGGCGCGGGTCTTCGGCGGTACCCCCTTCCGAGCGAGCAAACGTTGGATCTTCCTCCGATGGGAGCCCGCCGTGAGGTCGTACCAGAGCGACAGCACGAGCGCGACCAGAAACACATTGACGGTGCGGCGTCTCGCGACGCGTTCGAACTCGTTGATGTCGGGTTGTGCGAGACCGGAGCGCAACGCGATGGTCTCCAGCAACTGTTGCTGCTCCTGTTCGACGGCCTGCAGGGAGAGGAAATGTCCGTTGATGGCCTTGGGAATGCGGACGTAGACATACCGTCCGAACAGACCGCTGAGGGTGATCGTCATCATGCCCCAGAAGCCGATCGAGACGAGGCCGCCAATCTTGAAGCTGGTGTGCAGGAGAACGAGATACGGTCCGAGCGTGCAGAGAAAGATGTGGAAGGTGAGCCAGTGCTTGAGCTGCCCCAGTTGGGCGAGGAAGCGGATCCGTTTCCGCAGGGAGTACGGGGCGACACCCACGAACATGAGCACCGCCCCAACGACGCCGTACCCCAGCCCGACGATTCCGGATGGCTTCAAGGCTTCGTGCAAGTCGGAATACGGGCGGTCCGCCAATGGCGTCATGTAGTAGTCAATGCCCCAGAGAAGCGTCCCGGCCGCGATGACCAGCCAGACCAGAGACATAAGTGCCGGTACGGCATTGCGCCCGAAGAGTCCGCGGCGGGGACGCGGGATGGGCTCGAGGACCGGGGCTGCGCCGGTGAAACCCGCCGTGCGGGGAGGGCGAGCCTTGGGTGGGCGACCTTTGCGTCGAAGTTCGGTGGCTACGCCAACCTGGATGCCGGGAGGATTCGCGCGCATAATGAGCAGAAAGGTAGGGATTGGTGACCGGTGGCGGAAGTGACCCGAGTCACGCAGGTTTTTCATGCCCGGAGCCGGGGCTCAACGGTCCTCATCGCCCCGCCGGCGGCCTTTGCACGGAGTGGCGCGTTGCCGGGCGCCGGGTGTCTCGAAATGGTGAGTCAAACGTCTCGATCTGAACAACTGGCCTCACCTCGGCGCATGCGGCGGCGAGGGAAGCAGGATCAGGAGTGTGGCTGCCGAATCCCCAGGTATCTGGGAACCTGCCTCCAGTAGCGCGCATACTCGTTGCCGCATCGTTCGCGCAGATGCTCTTCCTCCGTCAAGACCATCACGTGCGCGATCGCCGCATACAGGACCACCGAGACCACGGCGTGCCATGACGGCCAGAGCACCGTGGAGGCAACGACCAGTAGGCCAAGCCCCACGATCTGGGGGTTTTTGGTCACCCCGTACAGGCCGGACTGTCTGAGCACGTTTGCCTCGAGGCCATGCGCGCGGCGGACCCCGAGCCGTGCGAACGCAATGAGCACGATCGCCGCGCCGCCCGCAAAGCTGATCCACGCGATGACCCGCACAATCGGGCTGACACGGGACGCTGGCCACCCCGCCGGGAGGCCGAGATACATGAAGGAGGCCCAGAGCGTGAAGATCACCCGCTCAAGGAAGCTGGAAAACGGCGTCAGTCGGCCTTTCCCGCGGTAGTCCCGCCGGACGACGACACGAAAGATGACCATCGCGGCAATGAGTAACAGCGCGGCTGTGCCTAGAGAGATGCCAGGTCCCATTGGAGCCCCCGTCACACGATCCGTACCTGTCGGTCTCCGCTCTCTTGCCCCAACACGGGTGCCGGTTGGTGCAGATCCCACCAGGCACCCGCGCGCTGTGGCGTCCAACCTTTGTCGGGGTCACAGGCAGCCAGCGACGCGTCGAGATGGTCGGCAGACTGCGGGCGCCGATCGGGGTCCTTTTCCAGGCAGGCCAGGATGATTTCCTCGAACTCCCCGGGCAGCGGCAACTCGGAGCACTGCGACGGTGGAACGGGTGGGCTTTGCAGATGGTGCGCCATGATCTCGAGCGGTGCCCTCCCCTGGAAGACGAGGCGTCCCGTGACGAGCCAGTACGCCACGCACCCCAGCGCGTAGATGTCGGTCCGGGGGTCGACCGCATCGCCGCTTATCTGCTCCGGAGACATGTAGGCCGGTGTCCCGCTGGTATCGTGCTCGGCGGTGAGCTTCAGGCTGGTCTGCCCCGGACTGCGTCTCGGCTTGACCAGCCCGAAGTCGAGCACCTTCACGAAGTCCACCGCGCGCCCTTGACGGCACAGGTAGATGTTGGCGGGCTTGATGTCGCGGTGAATGAGGCGATGCTCGTGCGCTTCGGAAAGTGAATCGCACACCTGGCGCAGCAGGAACACCGCGCGCTCCGGCGGCATCGGCCCGAACCGTTCCACGAGTGTCTCGAGGTCGAAGCCGCTCAGGAGCTCCATCACATAATAGAAGGTGCCGTCGGCGGTCACCCCGAAGTCGTAAACCTCGATCGTGTGCGGTGAGCGCATGAGCGCCGTTGCCTGCGCCTCCCGCTCGAATCGGTGTTGCAGGGTCGAGTGGCTCTCACGGTCATTTCCTCCGAGCCGGTCGGGTCGGATGAGCTTGATCGCCGCCGGGCGGGCGAGCATGCGGTGCTTGGCTTGCCACACCTCCCCCATCCCGCCATGGCCGAGTGGCTTGGTGAGTCGGTAGCTGCCCAACTCGCGGGCACGGGTCACCGCTGTGCCGAGCTTGTAGACGACACGCGCACCGACGTACGCCGTCACGACAATGAGGAAATACGGGACGAGCAGCCCTCTGACGATCAGGCTCGGCGTCAGGACAATCGAGGTTCCGCCAAACTCGGTCGTCAGCACGATCGTCACCGGCACCGAACTACCCGCAGCGATGGCGGCCGCCAGCGCCTTCCGAGGCTCGTTGGGCGAGACGATCGTGAAGAACATGATCCAGGCGGCAACGAACGACAACCCGAAGATCTCGAGGTGTTCGGGCTCGTACGCGAGGCCCTGGTACACGCCCCAATAGGTGGCGAAGGCGATGCCGTATGCGGCCACCACCTCGAACACCAGCCCGACGTTCATGAGCGTCAGCACCGGGATTCGTCTGCTGCCAGCGAGCGCAGCGACGACGAGCGCCACCGTGATCGACACGGCAGCCGGCCCCCACTGGTAGAAGTGGGAGTACTCGGCACGGATCAACGGGTCGGACAGCACTGCGCCCACCTCGGCCACCACGAATCCCGCGGCGTAGATGAGGGCGATCACGCGGAGCCGCCGCGCGGAGTCGCGCAGGAGATCCTCGGGTAGCTCCACCCGCCGGGCACGCTGACTGGTCGTTAGGGAACGCTCCATCCTCGTCACCAGCGGCGTGTCCCCGTCCTGCTCAACGCTCGGTGAGGATTCGACCATGAGAGGCCTCCATCGTCAAGCCGTGGGGAGGACCTGAACTATGATGGCGCGAGATGCGGCTCGGTCAACCTCCGGCGATGCGGAGGCTCTCTGCGGGGCAAGTGTATCGTTCAATGCCGACCCTTGTTATCGGCTCATCGTTCCTCTGCCGGGGTGGCTCACAGAGGCACTCGTCCCTATCGTGTTGGCCGTGATCGGAGCTCCCCGTCACGCTACTCGGAGCCGGACGAGGTGCACTCATGACGCTCTCCGCGACCGTCGAGAAACATCATCAGGTGATCATCGCCGGGCTGTTGGCCGTCATCCTGTTCTTCTTAGCGGCCTGCACGTTCCACGACGTCCTGCCGATCTGCCATTACCTGTTCGGATGTGACCACGCGATGCATTAGCGGCTGAGCTTGCGTGCGACGCCTCGGATGGTGGGCCGCACCAGCGGCCACGCCTTCCGCATGCTCTCGCATTTGATGTCGACCATCTCGAAGCCGGCGGCCACGATGGCGTCGGCGGTGCGGCGGGTGAGGTGGCAACCGCCGGACATGATCTTCCAGAACGGCTCCACTCGGCGCTGCCATCGCAGACGGCGCGGACGGTTCTCGGCCGCCACGTGCTCGAGGAACACGAAGTGGCCTCCCGGTTTGAGGACGCGGTAGATCTCCGCGAGGGCGGTGCCGAGCCGAGGAACGGAGCAGAGTACCAGCGTCGCAACCGTCGCGTCGAAACTGTAGGTGGGGAAGGGGAGTCCATCGAGTGACGCATCGAGCACTTCGGCGCTGTCCCATTCGAGCGCGACGACGCGCTCGCCGAGCTTGCGACGCATGTGGGGATCGGGTTCGGACAGGACAAGTCGGCCCACGGTGCGCGGGTAGAAAGGGGCGTTGGCTCCCGTACCCGCACCGACCTCGAGCACGGCGCCCGTCAGGTCACGCAGCAGGTCGGCCCGCCACTGCCGGAGGCATGCGGCCTCGGATGGCTCGGTGAATCGATCGTAGAGTGCGGCGCCGAGTCGACCCATGGAATCGCCTCAACCCCCTCCAGCGGCGGTGTCACGGGGCGGTCGCGGCAGCCAGCGGTGCACCCGGCGGGTGTACGCCTCGTACGTGGTGCCGAACAGGCGGCGCAGCGTGGGCTCCTCATAGAACAACACGAACAGGTACACCAGGACGCCCGCGGCCGCCGCGAGCAACAGCATCGCGGGTGAGCGGAGCCAGAGGGCGGCGCCTGCGAGGAGGGCGAGACCACCCACGTACATCGGATTCCGCACCCATCGGTACGGCCCCGTCGCCACGAACTCGCGCGGCGCGTCGAACGGGGCGGGGGTGCCGCGACCACGGGCCACGAAGTAGCCACCGCACACCAAGGCGAGCGCGGCGCCACCCACTGCCACGACGGCTCCCGCAACTTGCGGCCACGCTGGGAGCGGACCACCCAGTGCTGGGTCCCAGGGGCGCAGGGTCACGGCGAGCCAGCCCCACAGAAACACGAATCCGCTCATGTAGAGGGCGGCGCGCAAAGCGAGAAGCAGAGTGGTCACGGCAGCACCATGGTTGTTCGCGGTCGTGCGATCTGCCCCAAAGTGGGTCACTCGGCGCGGGTCGGCAAGGCGAGGGCGTCCTGTAAGCGAGTGCTCCGGACGTGGACTCGATTGTCGTGATGGTTAGGGCGACGGGACGCGGATCGTGCGCACGATGGCGAGGAGCAGGGCCTGGGTCTGTCGGTCGGATCCACCGCCCGTGAGAAGAACGGTTCGACCCGGCTCCATCGGTGTCAGAGCGAACACCTCGTACTTGTCCAAGCGTCTGCCACGCCGAAACGCGCCACCCTCCATCCGCCACGCCTGTACCAGGACCTGCCGCCCGGGAATCGAGTCGATGCACTCGCTCATCTCGTGCATCCCCGGCGACGGCGCTCGCCGGAGCGAGATCCAATAGTCTGGCGATTCGATGACGCCGATCTCCACCGACTGCTGGAAATCTCCCGCGAGGTCCCAGCGGCGCCACGACGGGCTGCTGGATGGTCGCTCGACGAACTCGGCAGGAAGGCGATAGCGAACACCAGTGGAATCGACGACGATCTGCCAGCCCCGCGTGTCGATCGATGGAGCGGGGCAGGCGGCTACCGCCTCCAAGATCTCTGGACTTGGGGCGGGTACTGAGGCCCGGTGACAGCCCGCGAACAGGACGGGGAGAATGATCAGACGAGCGAACTGTGGCAACGAAATCCTCTGACGAATCTGCATCAGTTGCGACCGTGTGTCCGCAAGGTTTCGCTACTGCTCACCGTCCTGCCAGCGCTTCGCGCCGACCACCCACAGCGGCAACATGAGGGGCAACAGCAGAAACGCGGACCACCAGCCCGTGATGCCCATCTGTCGAGCACTCCCGAGCGCCCAAACACCCCACGCCACCGCCCCGAAGAACAGGAGGTAGATCGGGATCAAGAGGCTGCGATAGCTCGCCTGCGGGTGGCGCCACGGCGCGAAGCCGACGATCGAGGCCACGGCGGCGGCGGCGATCGCGAGTCCCACCGCCGCATGCAGGGTCTTGCCCTGCACCCAGGCGACGATCGCGAG
>Ga0224507_10000738_pt1 | contig 12731 bp, 10 predicted proteins | sample SF_Jan12_sed_USG_3_FD_170159 | JGI IMG/M metagenome (GOLD analysis project Ga0224507, IMG submission 170159) | Sediment microbial communities from San Francisco Bay, California, United States - SF_Jan12_sed_USGS_13 | ecosystem: Environmental > Aquatic > Marine > Sediment | place: USA...
AAATTCCTGGAGTATCAAAATATAGATGCCGTTTTCCAACTTGTGGGTGGCAAAGCAATTCCTCAGGGTGTGGACCGTGGTCCACTTATCTAATCCAGCTTTTTGTACTGCCGTCTTGACCGCCTACTGCAGTCCTGATTCCAGCACATAATACCGCCTGATCATTTCTGGTCCGAGGTTCCAAGCGTAACTACGCCTCCATCGAGGCCGGAACGATTCCAATCTTGGTGTCCGTGAAACTGGGGTTATCTCAACCTGACCCCTTGCTCGTTTCCCTAACTGAACAGAAATTTCCTGCCTTCCTGAAGATTATTACGATCTCTCACAATAAGTGGAAAAATCCGATTGTATAAAGTAAGCCCGCCGCCTGTGCAGCAGCAGGTAACGCGTAGGCTATCCGGGTGAGAAAATATGAGGCTGTTGATGATGGATAGCCGGGTTACGGAGAGCCCAGCGTGGATGTGCATTCCCTATGGAAGGGGCCAGCGCACGGTTTGTGCAAAATCAGGGAAATTGGAACAATAAGCGGGGCACAGAGCGCCCGAGGAGACTGGCCGGTAAAAATAATATTCAATATTAGAGAAAAGGTTTAAGGTTTTGCCGGAATAAGTGATATAATGAAATATAAAACCGGAAGGGGCCGGTTTTTCTAGCACTTCCTAAAAAAGCAGTTTCTTATCACCGGAAATATGACCCGTTTCAGATTCGCTCCGTTCAGCCGTAGGGAATTCGAAAAGGACCTCTACAGGCCAGGTGTCATCTCATTGACCCGCATAGTCTGGGGATCGTTGGGTGGCGGGCTGCTCCTGTTCATTATCGCCATCTTTTCACAAATCACGGATATCGGCGTTTTATACCCTCCCCTGGCAGCCACCTGCTTTATCAACGCTACCTGCGTATATTTGCGTGTTGCCCGGCCCAAGTCCGTGATTGTGGGTCATTTCGTTTCGACCATCGGAGGCTTATTGGGTGTATACCTGGGCTCTATACTATTTTCCGGCAGCGAATTGCTGGTACCGGCCAAGCTGGGCCTGGCCGTACTTTTAGCCGCGGTTTTCATGCAGATCACAGATTCCGACCATCCGCCAGCGGCTGCCACAGCCGCAATTCCGGCCATATTGCCCTTGCCCGCCCCGGCACTGCTTCTTCCCCTGCACATGGCCTGGGGCGCTGTCATCGCGGTGATCTTCGCCGTGGCCTGGAACCGCGTCTGGTTCGAATGTCCCGCCCCGGACGGCGAGACCTGCGATTCCTGGTTCGGTCTGCACATGGACAAACCGGATATAGCCGGCTCCATGATCTGCATTTTCGCCTTTTTTCTAATGTGCGCAAAGCCCTGGCTGCCCTGGCTTTACAAATCGGGCATGGCCGTAATGCTGTTTGGGTTGCTGGTGCTTTCCTTTCATCACCTAATCACCCCATTATTGGTCAGGGATAAGGAGCCGTCTTGGAGAAAGCGGCGAGATACGCCCTGACAAAGGAGGAGTCATGAAACATGACAACTGGATTCCAACCGCTTGTTACCAATGCAAAGCGGAATGCGCCATCCTCGCACGGGTCGGGGACGGCAAGGTCAAGGAGATCAGAGGCAATCCCGCAGGGCACGGAAAGGCCTGCGTCAAGGGAATGGCCGGTATTTCCCTGGAATACAACCCCGATCGCATAACAAAGCCTCTCAAACGGGTAGGCGAACGCGGTGAGGGTAAATTCGAGCCTGTCTCCTGGGATGAGGCCCTGGACATCATCGCCGACAAGCTGGGCGAACTCAGGGACAATGGGGAAGAGCATAAACTTACGGCCAGCTTTTTCCCGCACTCGATCACCGATCCCAAATGGCGTTTTCTGAACGCCTACGGCGGCTTCATCAACACTGCCCTGCCCCATTGCGACTCGGCCAAGATAGTAGCCTTCATCAAGGCCATGGGCGGCGTACCCAACCACCACATCCCGCCGGCATGGTTTACCGTTCCGCCGGGGGGAATAATGATCATGGCCGGGCGGCACGCCTTCGGTGGCCTGGACGACGCGGCGGTGCCCCGGGATATTCTCGAAGCGCGCAAGCGAGGCGCCAAGCTGGTGGTCCTGGATCCGTTCTTTAACGAAGACGCGGCCAGAGCCGACTGGTGGATACCCATCAGGCCGTCCGGAGACACAGCCCTGTTCCTGGGCATGATAAACCACATCATAGCCAAGGAAATTTACGACAAGGACTTTGTCGAGAACTGGATCAGAGAAGGAGATTTCGACAAACTCAAGGAATACATAAAGGACAAGACTCCGGAGGCCATGAGTGCCATCTGCGACGTCCCTGCCGCCGACATCAAAAAGCTCGCCGAGATGTGCGCCGAAGCCCCGTCGGTCGGCGTGGACAGCTTCAAGGGCATCATGCTCGGCCAGGCTCTTGACTTCGGCCACGCCTGGACCATCTTCCTGTCCATTACCGGCAACATCGACAATCCCGGTGGACAACCCATGCCCGACGTGACACCGCTCAGCCCTGTCGAACCCGTACCCGCGGGGGCTAATCTGGCCGAAAAAGGCTTCCACGTCACAGGCCCGGACAAGGAAAAATTTAGCAAATACTCGTTCATCATGGAGCCGACCTGGTACCAGGCCCAGGCCATCAAGAACGGCGGCCTTAAAGTGCTCATCAATTCCGAAGCAAATCCGGCGCTGACTGAAATGGGCCAGGACGAATGGCGCAAGGCCGTGACCATGAAAGAAAACGGCGAGTACAAACTGGAACTTCTCGTCAGTTACGAGATCATGCTCTCCGATACCTCGAAATACGCGGACCTGGTTCTTCCGGACAAGACCTATTTCGAGCGCTGGGAGTTGCTGTACATGCCTTGGTGGTACAACTTCGGTCAGGGCGTGCTGCTCAGGCAGCCCGTTGTCGAAGCGCCGGGAGAATGCCGGCATTCCAACGAGGTATTCATAGAACTCGGCAAGCGCCTTTGCCCTGAATACTTCGCCTTCAAGGACGATGTTGAATTCTACGACATCCAACTCGCCGGACTGGGTCTGTCTGTGGCCAAGCTGCAGGAAATGGGCGGCATGTGGTCGCCCGGCACCATTGGTTTCAGAAAGTACAAGGACGCCGGCGGATTCGGCACTCCCAGTAAAAAAATTCATCTCTACTGGGAAGACTTGGAAGACGTAGCGCAGGCAATGCCCAGGCCGGGACTCGCGGCAGAATACGAAATCGATGAGGATACATATCCATTCATTCTCGTATCTTATCGAAGCATCTTCCATCAGGGCACTGGCCAATGGTCCCACAATAATCCGCAACTCAGAGACCCGGTCAGCGGGCTTTATGAAAATCCGGCCCTGATCAACTCTGCCGCGGCTACAAAGCTGGGTATCAATGACGGCGACAAAATCACAATTGCCTCACGAACAGGCGAGATAAAAGCCACGGCAAAGCTCACCGAACGCATACGGCCCGACTGTATAGGACTGCATCACGGCTTCGGATCCAGCATCGGCCGCGTTGCCGCCACTGGAGAAGGCGTCTCGGATAACGCCCTGATTCCGGATTCGGGACAGACCCTGGACTGGCAGGATCTTGTCGGTGGCGAATCTCATGTCTCAACACGTGTCCGCATTCAGAGTTAAGGAGGTACGATCATGAAACAATTGGGACTGATGATAGACATGGATCTTTGCATCGGCTGCAAGACATGCATCGTGGCCTGTCGAAATTATCACGGACTTGTTGACCACGACAGGGCGATGCCTGGAGAAATCCCCTTCTACCTGCGGGTGGAGTCCAAGCGTGAAGGCAGCTATCCGATGATTTCGGCCAACCACTGGGTTATACCCTGCCAACACTGCAAGAAGGCGAAATGTATTGAAGCATGTCCGTCAGGAGCGATCATCAAGGACGAACAGACGGGCATCGTGCGCATCGATCAAGAAAAGTGCACTGGCGAGAAGAAATGCATCGAGGCCTGCCTATGGGATGTAATCCAGTTCAATGAAGCAGGCGGTTTCGCCCACAAGTGCAATCTGTGTTACGATCGAGTGGTATTCGGTGAAATGCCGGTTTGCGCGGAGGTCTGCATGACCAACGCAATTACATTCGGTGAACTCCAGATGCTCAAGCAAAAAGCGAAGACCGAGGGCCGGGAGATCGACCGCAAGATGAGCCCCATGTCGGTGATCTACCTGAAGCCCACACCAAAAAACACACTGGCTTCTCCCTGACAGATAATGAAACTTTTACGGGGCGGTCCGCAAGGCCCGCCCCGCCCGTCCTCACTAGAAACTCCCGCACTGTTTCCCTGAAACATAAGAATTCGAATGACTCTGTAACTGTTAATTGCTTTAATTCAACTGAAATCTTCAAAAAAATCAATATTCGGTCCGGGTTTAAAGTATGATAAGAAGGGGTCAAGTCTGCTTTTGGCTTTTGCTAATTCTGCTTGCCTGATCTCATTCATATTTTAACCCCAAAATGCACCGGATAAACCGGTGATTTTCACGTTGGATGGACAAGTAAGCACGGAGCTGTTTTTTTTTGCGAATGGATGAACGGGAAAGAATAAAATGGTCCCAGAAGGTTACTGAGAGTAGTAATGCACTCGATCTGGAACCCGGTGTATTCTCTTTAGACGACCCCCGTCGAATCGCCCAATCATTAAGACTCAGCAGAGCGGAGTAATAGAAGGAAGGCAGGCCCTTTTCAATCAGCAATGTCCATGCTTACTTTTTATATCAATCGAGCGGGCACGCAATTATCAGATATACAGAGGAAACGTCTGGAAAAGGCCAAGGATGAATTACGTGAACTCTACGCAAGGCCCAGACGACGGCAAAAAGAATGATGAATTTGCGCGCAACCAGGGGGTTCCGCCTGACAGCAAGAACAGCGGCGGTGCGTAACTAGCTTATAGGCGCGGCAGATGAGCTCAACCTTAACTGTAAGTATGAACAAATGCAGCTCAGACAGTACACCTGCATTTATTTGCTCCCATATATTTGAAAATACAAAACCCATCCTCCTGGTCTCTCACGAGGATGAAGACTGGCAATTCTTATACGGGAGCCATCATTATTTAAATGAAATCCCCAAGGCTGTCTGCATCAGACATTTATTTGAACGAGATCCAGCGTTAAAAGAAATTGCAGACTTGTCTATAGATTGGAAGGCAGAAAAAACAGCGGTTGGAAGTCAGCGGGTCAGGACGAATGTGGCGAATACCCTTAATGACCATTGCGCATACTGTTAATAACTCAACTGTCAGGTGAAACTCAGCTGCACCAGGTGTATGAGAAAATTCTTAAATAAAATTTCAAGCTTAATATCATTATACCTGACAACAGCATTTACTGCAGGAATATCATTCTATAATTGTTTTGAATACCGAAATACAGGTATAATAAAAACAGCCCACGGTCAATATGCAAAAGGTGGTAACGCAACATTTATAACATATGGTTTACTGATATGTACATTCGTTCTAGTAACAGTTTCGATCTATAAAACATTTAAAGCAATAACAGCTCAAAATGAAACAGAAAATAATTACAAGAATAACAGTTAACCAGAGTATACACCGGACTGCAACCCGTATGTTCCATCACTAAAAGCATTGTTTCCCAGCCAGTTGCCATTGTTTTTCGGCCGCCGGTTATATAAATCGTTACGTATCGGAGGAATAAATGCCAGTTCAAATAAATACTCTTCAAGAAGGTATTGGAATCGAATTTATTTCTTCAGGAGTTGTTACTGGGGAAGAAATTATAGAAGCCAACAAGAAAATATATACCAGGAAAAATCTACTCCGTTTAAAATATAAAATTATCGACAGATCAACTTGTACTGATTACCGCGTTACACCTGGAGAAATTAAAACCATAGCCAAGCAGGATATAGAGGCATCAAAAATTAATAAAAATATTGTAATAGTGCTCGTGTCTCCAACTGCTTTGCAATATGGCATGACAAGAATGTGGCAAGTGCATGCTGAAGATTTAGGTTTTCAGTCAAAAATATTTAAGGATAGAGAAAGTGCAAACGAATATATAAATGAATTTTTCAATAAACCTAACAAGGCTGATTAGCACCCTGGCATATAATGCTTTATCATCTGTCAATATTATTTGCCTTTAGCGGCAAGGTAATGAAGTGAGATCACGTTATAAATTTGATCGCATGGAACTGGCAGGGTCATTTGGTGACCTGGGGACACTCCTCCCCCTGGCCATAGGAATGATTGTGATTAATGGGCTCAGCCCCTCCGGGCTGTTTTTTTCTATAGGCTTATTCTATATTCTTTCAGGGATGTATTATGGAATAACGGTTCCGGTCCAACCCATGAAGGTCATTGGCGCCTATGCTGTTGCCACAGCCTTAAGTGCCTCTCAGATTGCGGCTTCAGGACTCCTGATCGGCCTGTTTCTCCTGGTTATTGGAGGGACCGGAGCGATCACGTTCGTGGGCAGATATATACCGAAATCAGTGGTCAGAGGGGTTCAGATGGCAACGGGAACGCTGCTGATGGCCCAAGGTGTCAAATTTGTGGCGGGCACCTCAAAATATCAACTCCTTCAAGGGATGGCTGAACCTTACTTGCATATCCAGAGTGTTGGTTTAATCCCAATCGGTATCATCATCGGGACCGTTAGCGGCATCATTACCCTCTTGTTTCTGGATAATAAAAAAATACCTGCGGGGCTCCTGGTTGTCCTCTGCGGTTTCATATTTGGCTTGATCTGGGGTACCCATGATGGGTTTAACAGACTTCGACTCGGTATTTACCTGCCCGAACTATTGCCATTTGGTTTTCCGACCAGTGCAGATTTTTCTTTTGCCCTCATGATTCTTGTCCTTCCTCAACTCCCCATGACATTAGGAAATGCTGTCATTGCCAATGCCGATTTGTCTCGGCAATATTTTGATAAAGACTCTCAAAAAGTAACTTACAAGGCATTGTGTTTCAGCATGAGCCTGGCTAATTTCTTGAGCTTTCTCGTGGGAGGTATGCCTTTATGTCACGGGGCTGGAGGATTGGCGGCTCATTACCGGTTCGGTGCTCGCACCGCCGGTTCTAACCTCATGATTGGAATGATCTTTATCGCACTGGCCATCTTCATGGGAATTCATACCCTTGCGGTTGTAAATCTTATCCCTTTTTCCGTGTTGGGAGTACTCTTGATTTTCGCTGGTAGCCAGCTAGCCCTTACTATAATTGATATTAAAGAAAGAAAGGATCTGTTTGTGAGTTTAGTAATGTTAGGAATTACTCTGGCATCAAATCTTGCCATCGCCTTTGGGGTGGGTATCGTCATAGCATACGCTTTAAAATCTGATAAGCTGACCATTTAATTAAAAGGCAACCCGCCTGCATTCATAAACGGTGGCGTGTTCGGTGCTGTCCGGACAGAATCTTTGCTTTCACAATTCAGACCTTGAAAATTGAGGGCAAACAGGGAATTAACCGCTTATGACTCTGCAGCGGAAACAAAGAGAATGAAAAAAATAGATTATCGAAATCAGGCGCTGAAGATCCTCCCCTGGGTCTGCGCAAAATGCGGCCGTGATTTTTCCGGCAAAAACCTGCGGGAACTGACGGTCCATCACAAAGACCATAATTACAGGAACAATCCGCCTGACGGCAGCAACTGGGAGCTGTTGTGCATCTACTGCCACGACAACGAACACTCCCGCGCCATGGACGCCGAATGGCTGCCTACAGAAGATCCGGATTCTGAAAAAAAACCGGCCGCCACTCACACCCCTTTCGCAGACCTCAAGAAACTGTTAGGTGTGCCTGGCCATGATAAAAGGAAAGACGAACCAGAATAATTGTTATGAACGCATTGATACCAGCCTAAGTGGTCAACCTGAAAAAAACTGAGAGGAGAAAAATGTCATATTATTTCAATAAGAAAGTGAACATGACTTTTGATGAAGCTATCGACAAAGTAACGGAAGAACTTAAAAAAGAAGGTTTTGGTATCCTTACGGAAATTGACGTCAAAGCGGCCTTAAAAAAGAAAATCAATGTAGATTTCAAAAAATATAGAATACTTGGGGCATGTAATCCTTCTTTCGCCCATAAAGCCCTTTTAGCTGAGGATAAAATAGGCTTAATGTTGCCGTGCAATGTTATTGTCCAGGAGGGAGAAAACGGCACAGTCGAAGTAGCCGCCATTGATCCTGTTGCCTCTATGCAATCAGTTAAAAATGAAAATCTTGGTGAAATTGCCGCCATTGTGCAATTAAAAATCAAGCAAGTCATTGAAAATATGTAAAAAATGCATAAAAAATCCTCTACCAGAAAGAGCCGGCCCGCAGTGACTCAGGAGAAGACGAAAACAAAACCTGCTGATATCTTTGTCGATATACAGGCGCATATTGAATCCGGCAGATTCATACGGGACACTTCCCTGAACGTGCAAGACATCAGGGATTTTGTCTTCAAAGATGCTGATCTCCGCGACTGCAAAGACATCCTTGATCTCGGATGCTCCTACGGTTTTTTTATCAAAGGCCTGGCCGGGAGGCTTCACCCCGATGCACAAATTAATGGAGTTGATCTCTGGCAGGGATGTGAAGAACATTATATAACTGCCTGCCGTAAATCCTTCTATACCGGGTATTTCTGTCTCTCCGACAAGGTATTCTGCAACCGATATCCGGATGAATCTTTTGACCTTGTCCTTTGTTCCTATGCTCTTTATTTTTTTCCGGAAGCCATTCCGGAGATAGCACGGGTGCTGCGACCAAACGGCCTTTTTATCACAGTAACCCATACTGTGCCGCACATGCAGGAACTTATCGATATCATCAAGAAGCTGCTTGAAAAACACACAGGGGTACCTGTACATTCCTTGCCCCTGGAAAAACTGTTCGACTCTTTTTCCAGCGCCAACGGTTTTCAGTTGCTTTCTCCGTGGTTCCGGGAAATCAGAGAAAAGAAATATATGAATTCTCTCCAGATAAATTGTGACTCCCTGCCCGGTCTAATTAACTATCTTTGTTTCAAAAAGCCGTTATTTTTCCCGGATGACTGTAAACTCGATACCCGATTCATCAAATCGGTAGTTGCCGATTATTTACGTGAGTTACTGGTCCGGCAGGAGTTTTTGACGATTTCCAAGAACGATACGGTGTATATCTGTCAATATCCTCTACCTGCCAAGTGATGATTTCTTAAAATGTCGAAACGGGATGAACGGGCATCGGAATATTTCGCAGAGTGTCGCCGCAAAACCGTCAGCAAGGTGATTTCCTGCGAACCCGACAACAGTAACAGGCAAAAAAGATGAGAAAAGAGAAAAGGAAATACTGCCATTATTGCAGCGCACGGGTTGAGCCGAAAATGGAAGGTAAGACTCTACGGGAGTATTGCCCTACGTGCGGCGTCTACTTCTACCAAAATCCCCTGCCGGTTGCTTCTACAATTTTAGTCAAGGAGCGGCAGGTACTGCTGGTAAAAAGGGGCAACAAACCCTATAAAGGTAAATGGTGCCTTCCTTCGGGTTTTGCTGAGACCGGTGAGAGCATTGCCGAAGCTGCATTACGGGAACTGGAAGAAGAAACAGGGGTGAAAGGTAAAATCGTCCAGCTTCAGGATGTTGATTCCTGTTTTAATTATTTTTACGGTGATCTGCTGTTCCTGACCTTTGAGGTTGAACTGACCGGCGGAGAGCCAAGAGCGGGCGATGATGCCGATGAGGTCCGCTATTTTCCGATTGAAAAGGTTCCCAAGCTCGCTTTTCCATCAAACAGCAAAGCATTACAGACATATGTTGAAGGGAAAAAAGAGTATTGGGCAATTGTCGATTCGTTCAGCCTTGCGGCCGGTGACGAAAAGTTTGCGCAAATGAGAGAAAACCTCCTCTCCAACAGACTTATCGACCTGATAGAAGAACATTCAGGCCTTATCGCTGATTTATGGATGGAAGATGTCAGAAACAACAGCTCAACTCCGACATATCATGTTTTTGACCAGCAGCTGCTGAACCATAGGGTTTTTCTTGTTATCTCCCATTTCGGCCAGTGGTTGAACGGTTCATACAAGGGCCAGGATATCGTATCGTATTACGAGAATCTTGGCAGAAAAAGGAAACATGAAGGCTTTGGCCTGAGCGAAGTTATCAGTGCCCTGAGCCTGACAAAAAAACATATCTGGGAGTTTGCCCTTTCCCGGGGAATGTGGCGCAAAACCATTGATATATATATGATCCTTGAGCTTGAAAGAAGAATATCGCTGTTTTTCGATAAGGCTACCTACTATGTAGCAAAAGGCTATGAAAAATAACTGAGGAAGGATTTTAATATCCGTCAACAGGATAAGAAAGTGTAAACCATTCAACTCGTTTTCATCAGTCCCTGCCCCCTGTCATTATTTAATAAAAACAGTGAAAGCAAGTAACAGACATAATACGAGAGCAGTGTAGAAAAGGTATATCCCGATAACACCCTGATGGAAGGCGCGTCTTATTTTCGAAGCGATTTCTGCAAGGTATTGTCCACCGGGCAACAGCAGGCTATCAAGCACCACGTCCGGGGTATGGGATTTGAAATTGCTTGTTTCCGGAAAGAGTCCTGCCGGTTTTTTTTCAGTGCAGCGGGTCATAAGAGCAAAGTTGTACAGTTTCAGGATCATCTCAGCAAAGGATGAGGTAGAATACTGTGCCCGGGATATATGATCGGCGTACCCGCAGTCCCAGGTTGAAGAACGCTGGACGGCAACGTGATTGCGCCTGCGGCTGAACAGAAACAGAAGCGTAATCAATAACAGAAGAAACACTGCGGAAAGGCTTATAAAACCGGCTGGCGCCAGGGCAGAGAGTCTATAGTTACCTGCGGAGGGATTGTTTGTCCAAAGGTCAACAGCACCGGTCAGCAGCGGCTGTACGGTCGCAGGTGCTAATCCGATCCACAGACAGGCGGCCAATAGAAAGCCCATTGCTGATAGCATTGAGACAGGAGCCTCTTTTGCCGTGTGCAGATCTGTGCGCGGTGTGCCGAGAAAAGACAGCCCGAAGACCTTGGCAAAGCAGAGCAAAGCCAATCCACCGATCATGGCCAGGCCGGGAACAATCAGCAGAACAGCTTTTATGGATCCCGTCGCATCGGCTCCTCCCTGAAAAAGGGCAAGGTAGATAAACCATTCACTGACAAAACCGTTCAGGGGCGGCAGGCCACAAATAGCTATTGCCCCGCCGAGAAAGAAAAAGCCGGTGAGCGGCAGTATCCTCATCAGTCCTCCATAGACAGACATCCGGCGCGACCCGGCAGCCTGAATCATTGAACCGGCGCTGAGAAAGAGCAGCCCCTTGAACAAACCGTGGTTGACAACATGCAGGAGGGCTCCTGCAATTGCAAGGACGGCGACGGGCATGGCTCCATAGGTTTTCCCAAGCATCGCGGCGCCGATCCCAATGAGTATGATACCGATATTCTCAATGCTGTGATAGGCAAGCAGTCGCTTTATATCATGCTGGGCAATAGCGAAGAGCACACCGAGAATTCCGGAAAAGAGGCCAAGGCAAAGAACCAGCCATCCCCACCAGGCCGGTGTGGCCTGATAAAAACTGATAACACGCAAAATGCCGTAAATGCCGGTTTTAATCATAACCCCGGACATCAGGGCCGAGACATGGCTGGGTGCTGCGGCATGAGCTCCGGGCAGCCAGATATGCAGAGGCATAATGCCTGCCTTGATGCCGAAACTTACCAGGGTCAACAGAAAAATTACGGTGGCGGTGACGGATATACTGTCGGCGATGCTGCCTGCCGCCGGAAGGTTTATCAAACAGGCATTTTCACCAAGCAGGGCAAACAAACCCAACAACCCCAGGGTTCCGGCATGCGTTGAAACAAGATAGATGAATCCGGCTTTCTGGCTCTGCACATCTTCCCGTTCAACAATCACCAGGAAATACCCGCTCAGAGCCATAATCTCCCAGCTGATCAGGAAAATGACACCATTAGCGGCAGCAAGCACGAGGGCAATTCCTGCCGCGAGTACCGGATAGAAAAAACGGATCCAGGCACTGCTGCCCGGGTGCTTTGAGTGAGGCCAGTAACCGCTGCCGTACAGCATTCCCGCGCCCGAGATAAAAAAGGCCGGCAGGAGAAAAACAGCTGCAAGCCCGTCAATCCGAAAAGAAAGCAGACCGCCGATGCTTGGCCATGGAATGACCAGAAAGGCTGTTTCCGGCTGCAGCAGGCAGAGCACTGAGGCGATAAGACCGAGTACGGCTCCCGACAGGCCGAGGACAAGAGAGAAACGGTCCCAGAACACGGAACCATTTCTGCTTAACGCGGCGAAAAAACCGGAAATCAACAACAACAGGATTGCGGAAAGGAAGATGGTCATAGCGCACTTCCTCCTGAGGGGCAGATGATCTCCGGAATATGTTTTCTGATCCGTTTACAGTGAAACATGTTCATCGTTTATCCAGCAGGCGCAGCAGGCCATCCAGAGTCGTGTACGGATGAGGCGGACAGCCGGGAATATAAAGGTCTACCGGCAGTATATCCTCCAGACCGCCGCTCACTTCCCGGTTGTTACGGAAAGGTCCGCCATTGATGGAGCATGCTCCCGCGGCAATAACAATTTTCGGCCCAGGAACTGCTTCATAGGTGGCCAGTAACGCAGAATGCATATTCCGCGTTACCGGACCGGTGACAAGAAGGCCATCGGCGTGACGGGGGGAAGCCACGAACTGGATGCCGAACCTGCCAAGATCAAAGACCAGCGTTC
>Ga0224507_10000742_pt1 | contig 12709 bp, 11 predicted proteins | sample SF_Jan12_sed_USG_3_FD_170159 | JGI IMG/M metagenome (GOLD analysis project Ga0224507, IMG submission 170159) | Sediment microbial communities from San Francisco Bay, California, United States - SF_Jan12_sed_USGS_13 | ecosystem: Environmental > Aquatic > Marine > Sediment | place: USA...
ACCCCGGTTCGTACCGGTAAATGGCAGATCATGATCAACGGTGAGTCTTATAAGTGCATCGTTGCTGAGCCTGCTAAAAAAGCATTGGGCGAAGAGAATATCATGGAGCGTATCTTCATCGTTAAGATGCTTCTTGATAAAAATAAAGAGAACACCATTGCTGGTGCAGTAGGTTTCTCTACTCGTGAAAACAAAGTTCACGTTTTCACCTGCAAGACCTCTTTGGTTGCTTGTGGTGGCGCTGTTAACATTTTCCGTCCCCGGTCTACCGGTGAGGGTAAAGGTCGCGCTTGGTACCCAGTATGGAATGCTGGTTCCACCTACACCATGTGTGCTCAGGTTGGTGCTACTCTGACCATGATGGAAAACCGTTTCACCCCTGCTCGTTTCAAAGATGGTTACGGACCGGTTGGTGCATGGTTCCTTCTGTTCAAAGCCAAAGTACAAAATGGTTTGGGTGAGTTCTATGCCAATAGCGATTCTGTAAAAGATGAGCTTGGAAAATTCATGCCTTACGGCGCATCTGCAGTTACTCCTACCTGTCTGCGTAACCACTTGATGCTCAACGAGCTGAAAGAAGGTCGTGGACCGATCTACATGGCTACCGATGTTGCTCTTAACGCTTTCTTGGATGAGAGACGTGAAGCTGGCATGGATGAGAAGAATGTTAAAAAATTCTGGAAACATCTTGAGTCAGAAGCTTGGGAAGATTTCTTGGATATGTCTGTTGGTCAAGCTGGTCTCTGGGCTGGTGCGAACATCGAGCCTGAGAAAGTTGGTTCCGAGATTATGCCAACCGAACCCTACATGCTGGGATCTCACTCTGGTTGTTGTGGTATCTGGACCTCCGGTCCTGAGGAAGATTGGGTTCCTGCAGTAGACGGTCCTCGTTCTCATCAGTATAAATGGGGCTATAACCGCATGACCACCGTAAACGGACTGTTTACTGCTGGTGATGGTGTTGGGGCCTCCGGTCATAAGTTCTCTTCAGGATCACATGCTGAAGGACGTATTGTTGCTAAGCAGATGGTTAAATACTGCCGTGACAATGCTGACTTCACTCCTGAGTTGGCTCAAACCGCTCAAGAGTTGGCTGATGAAGTATACGCACCGGTTAAATTGTACCACGAGCATTCAGGTGCTAGTACTGCTGCCGATGTTAACCCTAACTACTGCAAACCTGCAGGTCTCATGATGCGTCTCATGAAAGCCACCGATGAATATGGTGGTGGTGTTGCGACATACTACATGACCTCTGGTAAACTGCTGAATATCTGTTTGGATCTTCTCGAAATGCTTCGTGAAGATGCAGCTAAGATGGCAGCTGGTGACTTGCATGAGTTGCTGCGCGCTTGGGAGAACTACCACCGCATTTGGTGTGTTGAGACTCACATTCGCCACATCGAGTTCCGTAAGGAATCTCGTTATCCGGGCTTCTATTATCGCTCTGATTACCCGACTGTTGATGACGAAAACTGGAAAGCATTTGTTAACTCCACTTTCGATCCCAAGACTCAGGAATGGAAATGCGAGAAAGTTGAGTGTATCAACATCGTAGAAACAGACCCGTGGATCTAGTAGTACACCCTACTTAGTAAGGTGATATAAAAATCTCCAGGCGCCTTCGTGTGTCTGGAGATTTTTCATATTATCACTTTATTTTTGTTTCTGATGACCCGAAGAAAGTTTAGCTTCGGGCCATTTGAGCCAGAAATAAGCTTTCATCAATACCAGCTTAATGGAGGATTGGCATGAACGATACTGCGGGAACAGGAGCGGTACTGGTTGTCGGTGGCGGAATAAGTGGCTTGACCGCCGCTTTAGAGGCTGCTGAGGTCGGTAATGACGTATTTATTATCGATAAAAACCCTTACTTAGGGGGAAGAGTAGCACAACTCAATCAGTATTTTCCGAAATTATGTCCGCCCACGTGCGGACTGGAGATTAATTTTAAAAGGATTAAAGAAAACCGACGTGTTCGGGTTCACACCATGACTACGGTTAAGTCGGTAAGCGGCGGCCCCGGAAATTATGAAGTGCAACTTGAAACCGCTCCACGTTATGTTAATTCCAATTGTACCGCTTGCGGTGATTGTGAAGCAGCATGCACTGTGGAAGTTGATAATGAATTCAACTTTGGTATGAATAAGACTACAGCAATTCATTTGCCCCATGAAATGGCTTTTCCGAGACGTTATGTATTGGAAAAAGATGCCTGTGGAGCAGATTGTCTTGAGGCAGTTAAGGCAGCATGTAAATATGATGCTGTAGATCCTGATATGCAACCAGAAACCCGTACGGTTAATGTTGCATCAATTGTTTGGTCAACCGGTTGGAATCCTTATGATGCCAACAAAATGGACAATCTCAATTTTTCCAAATCAGATGCGATCATCAGTAATATGATGATGGAGAGACTGGCTGCACCTAATGGACCTACTCAGGGTAAAATTGTTCGTCCTGGAGATAGTAAAGAGCCTGAATCTATTGCTTTTGTACAATGTGCCGGATCACGTGATGAAAATCATCTCGAATATTGTTCCTACATTTGTTGCATGGCCTCGTTAAAGCACATGACTTATGTACGTGAACAATATCCTGATGCTCAAATTTATGTTTTCTATATTGATCTGAGATCTCCTGGGAAATATGAACATTTCCGAGATAAACTCATGGGTGATGAGAAAGCTACTTTTATAAAAGGAAAAGTAGCGGATATTATTGCTGAGGATGATGGTGGGGTAACCGTAGTTGCTGAAAATGCCGTTACCGGTGCCAAGATCCAACAAAAAGTAGATATGGCCGTTCTCGCCACCGGTATGCAACCGGCCTTGGGTGAGCAGGGTAAAGTGTTGGGAGTATCCATGGACGGTAATGGTTTTGTGGTATCCGATGCCGATAAAGGTATGATTGGAGCCGGTTGTGCAAAATCGGCCATGGATGTTTATACCACTGCCCAATCATCTACGGCGGCAGCCCTTAAAGCAATACAGATCGCTAAGTAGGAGGAAAGGTCAATGGATAAAGTATATGGTGGATATATCTGTACGGGCTGTGGAATTGGAGATGTACTCGATCTTGATGATTTGAAGAGTGCAGGGTCCGAAATCGGCATTGAAATGCAGGACCACGCTTGTCTGTGCGGTGCGGAAGGTAGAGCACACATAGAAAAAGACATCGCTGATAATGGCGTTAACGTTATATGCGTATGTGCCTGTTCTCCACGAGTTATGAATAATGAATTCGATTTTGGTGAGCAGACCATCACCGTTCGCGGCAACTTGCGTGAACAAGTAGCTTGGATTGCCGAGGAGAAAGAGGGTGATGAGGTTGATGAGTTTCTTCAAGAACTCGGAGCCGATAATGTACGTATGGCTGCTACCCGGGCAATGAAGACAGAGATGCCTGAACCCTACCAACTGGAAACTTTGCACAAGAAGATTCTGGTAATGGGTGGTGGTATCGCAGGAATGACTGCTGCCAAGGAAGCTGCTAAAGCAGGCTACGAAGTAACTGTAGTTGAAAAAGCCGAAAAACTCGGTTGAAAAAGTTTAGGTTGGAGAAAACAGTTTCCCACTTCTTATCCCTATGCAGAAATGGAAACTCCTTCCATTGGAGATCTTATCTCGGCTGTAGAAGGTGAGTCCAATATTACCATTAAAGTTTCCACCGAAGTTGCTAGAATTTCCGGTTCCCCTGGTAATTTCACAGTAACATTGAAAGAAGCTGGTTCTAAAACCGAATGGGATGCACCCGATAAGGTAACGGTAGATGAGCAAGAGCTTATCGATAAAGGTGAGAAGGAAGATCCCAACGATGGTCTTCAAAAATATACTGAAGACAACCCTGATGGGGAAAAATACGGTGCTGTAGTCTTGGCAACCGGCTGGATCCCTGCAGATGTTTCTCAATACGAGCATTTGGGACACGGTAAACTGAAAAACGTGGTTACTAATGCGGAATTTGAAAAACTTGCCAAAGAAGGCAAGGTTCCCGGCAATGTCGCGTTTATTCAAAGTCCTGGAGCAGCAGAGAATGACAATGATTTTCCGTATTGTAACTCTGTAACTTCTATGGTTGCTCTTAAGCAAGCAAAGTATGTACGTGAGGATAATGCCGACGGTAAAGCGTTTATCATTTATCAGCACATGCGCACCCCTGGTAATACCGAACTTTTCTATAAAGGTATCCAGGATGATGACGGAATTTTCCTTACAAAGGGAACCGTTAGCGGGGTAGAGGAAAACGGCACCGGGCTTACAGTGAAAGCTGATGACACCCTTTTGGGTGAGTCTCTTGAGCTTAATGTTGATATGGTTGTCCTTGCAGCCGGCATGGTGCCGACCACCTTGGATAATCCCACCATTAATCTCGCCTATCGTCAGGGTCCTGAGTTTATGGATCTGGACTTGTTTGATGGTTATGCCGATTCTCATTTTATCTGCTTTCCCTATGAAACCAGAAGAACCGGTGTTTATGCCAGTGGTGGTGTTCGTAAAGCGGAAACCATGGAAGAGACTATTGATGATGCAACCGGTGCAGCGCTGAAAGCTATTCAGTGTATCGAATCTGCTAATCGTGGTGTTGCGGTTCATCCTCGCTCCGGTGATCAGACTTTTCCGGAATTCTTTTTCTCTCGTTGTACTCAGTGTAAACGGTGTACAGAAGAGTGTCCTTTCGGTGCATTGGATGATGATGCCAAAGGAACTCCGCTGCCCAATCCAACCAGATGTCGGCGCTGCGGTACCTGCATGGGTGCTTGTCCTGAGAGAATTATTGGGTTCAAAGACTATAGTATCGATTTGATCGGTTCCATGGTCAAGTGTATTGAGGTTCCCGATGATGATGAGGATAAACTGCGCATTCTTGCTTTTGTTTGTGAGAATGATGCTTATCCTGCTTTGGATATGTCCGGTATGCATAGGAACAAAATGAATAAACTTGTTCGTTTTATTCCTGTTCGCTGCTTAGGCTCCATGAACATGGTGTGGATTAAGGATGCATTGTCTTCCGGTATGGATGGAGCGATTCTTCTTGGATGTAAATATGGCGATGACTATCAATGTCACTTTGTCAAAGGGTCCGAGATTGCTAGTCGACGGATGGAAAACATTGGTGAGACCTTGAGTACTTTGGGCTTGGAGCCAGAAAGAGTCGCTGTACGGCAAATCGCTATTTCTGATTATAATAAAATTCCCGATATCATGAATGAGTTCGTGGAAGAGATCATTGAAATGGGACCCAATCCGTTCAAAGGCTTCTAGTCTCTTATTCTTGTTAAGCAGATTGCCATTCGGTATGGAAATGCCGGATGGCAATATAATAAATATTTTGTTATTATAACTGAAGACTTCGATATCAAAATAACGTATTCAAGGACTGGAGGAGATTATGTCTATGAACGTGCAACCTGATCTTGATTTTATCAAGGATATGAAATCAGCAGGTGGCGATACATTGAAAAAATGTTATCAGTGTGCAACCTGTTCCGTTGTTTGTCCGCTTTCTTCCGATGGCGACCCGTTTCCCAGGAAGGAAATGATTATGGCCCAGTGGGGTCTTAAGGACAAGCTTATTGGTGATCCCAACGTGATGTTATGTCATCAATGCGGCGATTGTACAGCCTACTGCCCCCGTGGTGCTAAGCCGGGTGATGTCCTTGGTGCCATCAGAGCTTATACTTATAAAGCACTCGGTTGGCCGACAGGTCTAGCCAAGCTTGCTTCATCCGGAAAGAATCTACCTATTTTGATCCTTATTCCGATGATCATTATTGGTATTTTCTGGAAAATATCTGGTTCGCACGTTCCTACCGTGGAAGAATTCGCGCGAAATGGATATGGTCATTTTTTTGGTCATTGGAATTTTTATTGGTTATCTAAAAACGTATTCTTTATAGATATTATTATGCTACCGGCTGCCGGTTTAGCAGCTTTTGCGGCTTTTAAAGGCGTAACGGCTCTGTGGCAAAAGATGTCGGAAAATGCGGGAGTGGGTGATGCGACTTTTAGGCCTTCTGCCATTCAGTTTATTACCCAATTTTTATTTCCAGCTATGGTGGAGATCGTACAGCATAACCGTTTTAAAGAGTGTAACGCTAATGAGGATAGGGTGAAAGGTCATCTTCCCTTATTGCTTTCTTTTGTAGCACTCTTTATTGTTACTGCTTACTCTGCCTTTACCCAGGATGTTTTGAGTCTGTTGCCCGGAATCAATCTTCATGGACCAATTTCCATGTGGAACCCGATAAAAATACTCGCTAATGTCGGCGCTATTGCGTTGATTGTTGGTATTGGAATTCTGTGGGCTAATAGAAGCCAAAAAGAACAAGAAGGACAGGCTACCAAAACGTTCTATGATTGGTTTTTAATTTGGGAAATTATGGCTGTTGGTGTTACCGGCTTGCTTGCAGAGTTATTGCGTCTTGTGGGTTTACCATCTCTAGGCTATATAGTTTATTTCTTACATTTGGTATCGGTCATGATGCTTTTCATGTATATGCCCTATACTAAATTTGCCCATATTGTGTATCGTACAGCTGCTATGGCTTTCGAAAAGTATCGCCAGTCTGCATTTGTGAAAGATCCGCTTGAAGGTTAATACCTGTTTTTATAGACGTATTCTCCCTTTCTAGCTAGACGTTTTTGGTGTAAGGGAACGCTGATCTAAAAAACTTGTAAAAGCCACTGGTTTTCTGTAACAGGATACTGGTGGCTTTTTTGCTTATCTGACTATATTAATATATCGTCAATATAGTCAGATAAGCAAAAAAGCAATTTAAAGCAAAAAAAAAAGTTGCTTTTTATTCCAACTAAGGATAAATAAGCTCACTCTGTTGCTGACGTAGCTCAACTGGTAGAGCAGCTGATTTGTAATCAGCAGGTTGCGGGTTCAAGTCCCATCGTCAGCTCCAAAAAAAATAAGAACACGGAAAAAAAGCTTGCAATGAATTAAAAAGTAAGCTATATAGTTCCGTTTATCAGAATTGCAAGGACATGGAGGGGTTCCCGAGTGGTCAAAGGGAACAGACTGTAAATCTGTCGGCTCAGCCTTCGGAGGTTCAAATCCTCCCCCCTCCACCATGCATCATTTCGAAACAAACGTTTCAATGTTGATCTTGTAAGTGCGGGAATAGCTCAATTGGTAGAGCATCAGCCTTCCAAGCTGAGGGTTGCGAGTTCGAGTCTCGTTTCCCGCTCCATATGCAGACACGATATGGAACGTTTTTGTTTTTAGACATTTCAAGTGCCCACGTAGCTCAGCGGTAGAGCACTTCCTTGGTAAGGAAGAGGTCACCGGTTCAAGTCCGGTCGTGGGCTCCATGTATCAGCAGGTCTTGCATCAATATAATCGGTTTGATCGAAGATAATTCGAGAAGTAGGAGACGTAGCGATGGCAAAGGAAAAATTTGAGCGCACTAAGCCGCATGTTAATGTTGGTACCATCGGGCATATTGACCATGGCAAAACCACCCTTACGGCAGCAATTACCAGAGTGCTTTCCACAAAGGGACAAGCGAACTTTTCAGCATTTGATGAAATTGATAAGGCTCCCGAAGAGAAAGAGCGTGGAATAACCATTGCTACAGCACACGTTGAGTATGAGACTGCAAAACGTCATTATGCTCACGTTGATTGCCCCGGCCATGCTGACTATATTAAAAATATGATTACCGGTGCGGCCCAGATGGATGGCGCTATTCTGGTGGTTGGTGCTGATGATGGTGCCATGCCCCAGACCCGTGAGCATATTCTGCTTGCAAGACAAGTAGGCGTACCTGCGGTTTTAATTTTCCTCAACAAGTGTGACATGGTTGATGATGAGGAACTCATAGAGCTCGTTGAAATGGAGCTGCGTGAGCTGCTGGATAAGTATGATTTTCCTGGTGATGATACTCCTATTATCAAAGGATCTGCCCTGCAGGCTCTTGAGAATCCAGAAGATGAAGAAAAGACAAAGTGTATTTGGGAATTGATGGACAGTGTTGACAGCTTCGTCCCGGAACCGGAAAGAGATGTTGATAAACCTTTCTTGATGCCCGTTGAGGATGTCTTTTCTATCTCTGGTCGTGGTACTGTTGCCACCGGTAGAATTGAGAGAGGAGTTATTAAAGTTGGCGAAGAAATTGAAGTCGTCGGTATCAAGGAAACCACTAAGACCACGGTTACCGGTGTTGAGATGTTTCGTAAGCTTCTTGATGAGGGGCAGGCAGGGGACAATATCGGAGCTCTGTTGCGTGGTGTAAAACGTGAAGATATTGAGCGTGGCCAGGTACTTGCTGCTCCCGGTTCTATTACTCCGCATAAGAAATTTAAAGCAGAAGCCTATATCTTAAACAAGGATGAGGGTGGACGTCATACTCCTTTCTTCAACGGCTATAGGCCTCAGTTTTACTTTCGTACTACTGATGTTACTGGTGTCGTGACTTTGGAAGAGGGTGTTGAAATGGTAATGCCTGGCGATAATGTTCATGTTACCGCCGAGTTGATTTCCCCTATCGCCATGGAAGAAGGACTGCGTTTCGCTATTCGCGAGGGCGGTCGTACAGTTGGCGCTGGTGTGGTTAGTGAAATAATTGAATAGCATCTCTTTTTTTATATAAAAAGAGTTTCGATAATCTTCGTAGCTGTATAATAATGCGGCTGCGAAATTCGTTTTGGTACAACTCATATGAGAGATATAATTACCTTGGCGTGTAATGACTGTAAGCGACGAAATTACACGACAACCAAGAACAAACGGACTATTCCCCATAAATTGGAATTAAAAAAATTCTGTCCGTTTTGCAGAACCCACATTCTTCATAAAGAAACAAAATAATTCATTAGCTAGGCCAGTAGCTCTAATTGGTAGAGCATCGGACTCCAAATCCGAGGGCTGGGGGTTCGAATCCCTCCTGGCCTGCCACTCTATGAATTGTGATACCGTGGGATGAGAAAAAGGACTGAGGAAATATGACCGCGTCAAAGAAAAGTAAAGGTGCTAAAGTCGCCAAAAAAGGGAAGGGAAAGAAAGAAGCTGAAACTAGCTTTCTTGATTTTATCCCACAAACGAAACAATTCATTCAAGAAGTACGTAATGAATTTGTAAAAATCGTTTGGCCTGATAAAAAAGCGACCCTTGGTTTAACCGGTTTTGTTCTGGTTTTGGTAGTCTTGCTTTCTTTATATCTTGGGGCGGTAGATCTTCTTTTGGGTAAAGTCGTTTCTCTTGTTCTACAATAGTTACAATTAAAGTATCCGATTAAATGGCAAAACATTGGTACATTATTCATACCCATACGGGTTTTGAAGATAAAGTTAAAACAACATTGCTCGAACGTATCAAGTCGGCCAATCTTGAGGATTCGTTTGGTGAGGTGTTAATTCCCACCGAACAAGTTGTTGAGATGGTAAAGGGTACAAAGAAAACTTCATCGCGTAAGTTTTTTCCCGGATACATACTCGTGAATATGGAATTGAATGACACTACTTGGCATACAGTTCATGATACTCCGAGGATATCTGGTTTTGTTGGGGATAACGTTAATCCCCAACCCTTGACAGACGAAGATGCTATGAAAATTATAGGAAGAATAAAAGAGGGTGCCGCAAAGCCGAAGCCCAAAATTATTTTCGAAGAAGGTGACTCGGTAAGAGTAATAGACGGACCTTTTGCAAATTTTCAGGGTACCATTGATGAAGTTTATCCCGATAAGGGACGTGTCAAGGTAATGGTTTCTATATTTGGTCGTTCTACTCCGGTGGAACTTGAATATATACAAGTAAGTAAGAATTAGAACTCCAGGCAAAGCATGGAGGAGATAAAAAAATGGCTAAAAAAATAGTTGCATATATTAAATTACAAATTCCTGCTGGGAAGGCGAATCCATCTCCACCGGTTGGTCCAGCATTGGGTCAACATGGTCTCAATATCATGGATTTTTGTAAGGCATTTAACGCACGTACTCAAAAAGAAGGCGATATGCTGATTCCGGTTGTTATCACCGTATTTTCAGATAGAACTTTCACTTTTATTACAAAAAGTCCACCTGCTTCAACTTTACTGTTAAAAGCAGCTAAACTTGGAAAGGGTTCAAGTAATCCAAAGAAAGAAAGGGTTGCTGAACTTGGTAGGGATAAAATACGTGAGATAGCAGAAATAAAGATGCAGGATCTCAATGCATACACTATTGAGCAGGCTATGCGTATTATAGAAGGTACTGCTAAAAGCTGTGGTATTACAGTAGTTAATTAGAATCAAAATAATTCTAAAATTCATTCGTTAGTACCTGCTTGTAATAGCAAACAGGGAGAAGGAGACAGGATATGCCTAAAAAAGGTAAACAATACAGAAATGCGATAGCAGAGATCGATAGAACCAAAGCTTATGAGCTTGAAGAAGCTATCGATTGTTTGTTAAAGGCAAAATATGCAAAATTTGATGAGTCGATTGATATCGCCGTTAAATTAGGTGTTGATCCGCGTCATGCCGATCAGATGGTTCGTTCTTCAGTAATGCTTCCCCATGGTACAGGAAAAACTTCAAGAGTACTAGTTTTTGCCAAAGGTGAAAAAGAACAGGAAGCGAAAGATGCCGGTGCCGATTTTGCTGGCTCTGATGAGATAGTAGAAAAAATTCAAAACGGATGGTTGGATTTTGATAAAACCATCGCCACTCCAGATATGATGGGCTCTGTAGGTAAAATAGGTAGGATTCTCGGACCAAGAAATCTTATGCCTAATGCCAAGCTGGGTACCGTGACTTTTGATGTAGGTCGCGTTGTTCAAGAGATCAAAAAAGGAAAAGTTGATTTTAAAGTAGATAAAGCTGGTATTGTACATGCGGCGGTTGGAAAAGATTCCTTCGGAAAAGATAAATTGCGTGACAACATACTTTCCTTCATTGAAAAAATAATTCAACTAAAGCCCTCGTCAAGTAAGGGTATATATCTACGTGGAATCACTATTTCTACAACAATGGGCCCCGGTATCAAGATTGATACAACACAAATTAAAACACTTGCTAAATAGTTTTATACGCAACGTGATTTAATTAGTAACCTAACAAGCTTAATACTTAAAATAGTTATACGTAAGTTTGTTTTGTTAATATATGTCCATAGAGTGATTTCTTAATTCACGATTACTAGGGATGGTCGGAGACAGCAGGTGCTAATGTATAATTATCTTTTGCATCAAACAAAAGATAACCTGCCGAGACCTTAAAAATGATGTCGTAATAAACTCGAATCATATTTTCTGTCTTTATTCTCTATCTGTTATTCTTTTGACTCTCCCCTCGATTATGTAAAAAAGGAGGTGAACCAGTTGAATCGCGACGAAAAAAACGCAAAGGTTCAAGAACTGAGTAAATCATTTGGCGAAGCTTGTTTTGCGGTAGTTACTGATTACCGCGGATTGAAAGTAAGCGAACTTGAAGAACTTAGAACCAAACTACGGGCTACAGATTCACAGTATAGTATTGCTAAGAATACACTGTTGAAATTAGCAGTACAAGGAACCGATTATGAGAATCTATCAGATTCTTTTCAGGGTACCACCGGTGTGGTATTATCCTATGATGATCCGGTTTCGCCTGCTAAGGCGCTGAGTGAATTTGCAAAAGATCATGATAAATTTGTAGTTCGTACTGCCGGTTTAGATGGTCAATTACTTAGTAGCGAGGAAGTAATCAAGCTTTCCAAACTGCCTGGTAAAGATGAGCTGCGTGCTAAGTTGCTTGGTACTCTTAATGCAGTGCCCACAGGATTGGTTAGAGTACTCAACGGTGTACCGGAAAAATTCGTTTACCTGTTGCAAGCAATTAAGGATAACAAAGAAAATTGATGGAATAAGGATATTTCATCTGCATATTTGGAGAAATAATAATGTCTGTTACTAAAGAAGATGTAATTGAATTCATATCTAACATGTCTGTTCTTGAGCTCGCTGAATTGATCAAAGAGTTTGAGGAGAAATTTGGTGTATCTGCTGCTGCTCCTGTTGCTGTTGCGGCAGCTGGTGGGGGAGATGCAGGTGGAGCAGCTGCTGAAGAAAAAACAGAATTTGACGCTATATTGACCAGCGCTGGCGATCAAAAAATTAAAGTAATTAAAGAAGTACGTGCAATCACCGCTCTTGGGCTTAAAGAAGCTAAAGCGTTAGTTGAATCTGTACCTCAACCTTTGAAAGAAGGAATTTCTAAAGAAGAAGCTGCTGAAGTTAAGACCAAGATTGAGGCTGTCGGCGGCGGCGTAGAAATTAAATAATATATTTTGTCTAAGGCCGATCCCCGGATTATGGGAAGGCGATAATTGCTCAACCTTAAGCAATTATACCCCTAGACAGAAGGAAACGCTATCGGGGATCTCCCTGGTAGCGTTCCTTCGTTTGTGGCGAACTAACTTTTTAGAGGGCTTAATTACCTCTGGATATTCGCCTTTTTAACAGAAGCGTGCATTACCATTCAATTGTCTGAGTAGCGCGATCTTTTCGAGGGAGACCATGAACAGATTACGAAAAAATTTTGCTAAAATAAGCCAGGTCATAGAACCACCCCACCTTATTGCTATGCAAAGACATTCTTACGAGCGTTTTTTGCAAGTTGATATTGATCCTAATCAAAGAGAGGATATTGGTTTACAGGCAATTTTTAAGTCCATTTTTCCAATTACTGATTTCAACGGTCTTTGTTCACTAGAGTTTGTCAAGTATACTTTTAGTGAATC
>Ga0224507_10000744_pt1 | contig 12694 bp, 15 predicted proteins | sample SF_Jan12_sed_USG_3_FD_170159 | JGI IMG/M metagenome (GOLD analysis project Ga0224507, IMG submission 170159) | Sediment microbial communities from San Francisco Bay, California, United States - SF_Jan12_sed_USGS_13 | ecosystem: Environmental > Aquatic > Marine > Sediment | place: USA...
CAAGGCGGATTTTCACAATGCTGGCACATAACCGGTAAAGATTGAGTGTAACCGGTATTAATATCTTTTAGTTCGACCTTACGAATCCATTGCGCTTTCTGCTCAGGAGCAGACAGTTTTTCATTACTGTTCTCGCCACCCCAGCCTTGTTCGTTCTGGCAGGCAGTAACGCAGTCGTTACACCCTTTTTCGCACTTATTTGTATTAATCAGCATACCCCAACGAACATCAGAAGATGCCGGTTGGTCTAAATTACGAGCCTCAGCTGCACCGTACAGCAATACGCCTGGTGCGACTGTCATCGCAGCAGCAGTTGCAGCACTTTTCCCTACAAACTGGCGACGGGTTAGATCAGTTTGATTACTCTCACTCATTACTCGGCCTCTCTGTTTTGGGTTGCCAGATTATTCATCACAACGGTTGAACGAGTCAGATGAATTTTAGCTGCAGCCTTCATCGCAGGCGTTGCAACAGGGTGGAGTTTGGCTGATTTACCATCCAGTGCTTCTGGCTGGGTAGCATGACACTCAAAGCAGTCAAGCTTAACACCAACAAAGGCGTGACAATTCTGACAGAACTGTCCACTCTCAGCAGAGGTCTCCGTTCCTTTAGCGGGAACATGACACTCAAGACACTCTTTAAGACTATATTGCTTGGTGCGCACACCTTGGCGCAACGTTTCAACACGGTGCTTTTTAAGATAGTCCATATGATTACGGCGCATGTCACTAGTATCTTCCACGCACTGCTTACCCTTAATGGCTTTGGGAATAGTAGGACCAACCTCTGCAATAGCATTGGGTACTAATGTTGTTAGTAGCAGTGCTGTTGAGAGAAGACCCAGAAGCTTTCTAACAGGCTTCATATTGTTTCCTTAGTTAACTTAATCACACCCAGTCAATACAACCAGGCAAACTTATTTATCTAGATCAGCAGGAGCCCTAATGTTACTCGGGGCTCCCTACAATCTGAATACCTTTACTTAGGCGCCCATTCCCATGTCAATGTAACCGGTAGGGCATACATCAGCACAGATATGGCAACCGATACACTTGTCGTAATCAGTTTCTACGTAACGACCAGTAGTTGACTCGCCGCGTTTGGTTTTCTTAACGGCATCCTGTGGGCAGTAGACCACACAGTTATCACACTCAAAGCACATGCCACAGCTCATGCAACGTTCGGCCTCTGCAACCACATCAGCCTCTTCAAGAGCAACCAGACGTTCCTGGAAGTTACCAATAACATCTTCAGAGGTAACTTCAATCTGACTACGCTTGTGGCGTGGGGTATCTTCGAAGTGGCCGAGGAAGAGCATGTCAGAAGAGATGATTTCAGCACTACCGCGATCTTCAAAGTTATGAACAGCAAACTTGGCATCAGCAGTTCCACGTAGACCTACGTCGATATCTTTATCTTCAGCAGACTCTTTCTTGTCTGATGCGTACTGATCAGGCTCAAGTCCAGTCTCACGTAGCTTATCCATCAGGTCGAAGTGGTGTACATCAACCTTCGGACGAAGTTTTAGTTCTTCGTTAGCAAGGTAGTGGTTGATGCTCTCGGCAGCGATGCTGGCCTGACCAATTGCAGTGGTTAGCAGGTGAGGACGAACGATATCGCCACATACGAAATAGCCTGGTTTCTTAGGAACCTGGAAGTTCTTATCGGCATCAATAAGGCTACGGTCATTAGCGAAATCTTCCATACCTTCCATATCACCGGTTTGACCGATGGCGGCAACAATCAGTTCACACTCAATGTCGAATTCACTGCCTTCGATAGGAGTAGAGCCATCTTCTTCGAGCTTGATAACACGTAGAGCGGTGGCACGACCATCAGCACCTTTAACAACAGCAACAGGGCTCAGCTGACCGACAATCTCAACACCTTCGTTGGTTGCATCTTCCAGCTCGTGCTCAGCGGCAGGCATGTTTGCCAGAGTAGAGCGGGAAATCAGCATAACATCAGCACCTTGGCGAGCCGCTGATTCCGCAACATCGTGTGCAGTTTGATTCAATACAATTGACTCAGGACGGTCTTTTTCGTTCTCAACAGTAATGTTACCCAGACGACGAGCAACAGAGGCGACATCGATAGAGGTATCACCGCCACCGATAACTACAACCTTGCCAGATACGTGCTGTAGACGACCCTGGTTAAATGCAGCCAGGAAGGCAACACCAGTAATACAGTTGCTAGCATCTGCACCATCAATAGGAAGTGGGCGACCCGACTGAGCACCGAGTGCAAACAGAACGGCATCGTAATCATTTTCCAGGCTCTCCATTGAGACATCAACACCAACTTTGGTGCCGGTCTTGATTTCAACGCCCATATCAACGATACGCTTAATCTCGCCATCGAGAACATCACGAGGCGTACGATAGCCAGGGATGCCGTAGCGCATCATGCCGCCGAGATCATCGAGTGCTTCAAAGATAGTTGCACCATGACCCATACGACGCAGTTGATAAGCAGCAGCCAGACCAGCGGGACCACCACCGATGATAGCTACTTTTTTGCCAGTATCGTCACCTGCGGTATAGCCATAACCATTGGCTAGAGCCTGGTCACCAATGTACTGCTCAACAGAGTTGATACCCACATGGTCTTCGACCATGTTGCGGTTACAGCCATCCTCACAAGGAGCAGGGCAAACACGCCCCATGATTGATGGGAAAGGATTGGCATTGGTCGCACGCTCAAATGCGTACTGCTGCATAGTTTTGTCGCCGGTAGGCTTCTCCATGCCACGGACGATATCTAACCAACCGCGAACATCGTGACCTGAAGGACAGCTGCCCTGGCAGGGTGGAGTACGATGCACGTAAGTGGGGCACTTATATGAGTAGCTAGCCTGGAAGATTTTTTGATTAAAAGCTCCCTCTTTATAATCACCATCTTCATAACGGCGGAAGTTAAGTTCTTTGCTCATATCGTCACTAGAAGTTGCCATTCAATTTTCTCCTATGCAGAAAACATTCTTAAATCAGTTTAAATTAATTATCAAGCTATTGAAAACATTAAGATTCTTCAGAAGAATCTGTATCGTTCTCATCACTATCATCATCAGTACCATCCAGCTCTTTCTCTTGAATAGAGCCTGTCATTACCAGAGCATCACCAACAATCTGGTGGGTACTGGTAATCATATCCATTGGGAACTTGTAGATAGGCAGTATCTTGGCAAACTGTGCTTTACAGATTGCGCAAATAGCCGCTAAGTGGGTCACACCTTGCTCCTCGACTACATCATTAAGAGCCTCCATTCTTGGAAGCGCTCCCTTAACTCGAATCTCCATCAGGTCATCGGTCAGAAGACCACCACCGCCACCACAACAGTAGGTGACCTCTTTGATGGTTGCAGGATCCATCTCTACAAAATTATTTGCCGCAGCCTTGATAACGGCGCGAGGAATATCAAATTGACCGCCAGCCCAGCTACCCATACGACTACCACGAGCTACGTTACATGAGTCGTGGAAGGTGATCGTTCTCCAGTCATTTTCAGACTTGTTAAAGCGAAGCTTATTTTCCTGAATCAGATCATAAGTGAATTCACAAATATGCTGAGGAATAGGGTAGTTGTGATCAAGTTGCTTCTGAAGTTTTTGTGCAAACTCATCATCTTCAGCTGCACCGGAACCAATCCCTGCTGTGGTATTCCAGAAGCTATAGGCAACACGCCATGCATGGCCACATTCGCCCACAATAATTCGCTTAACACCTAAATCGATAGCCGCTTTACGAATACGCTCTGCAACCGTCTTGAGGTTAGAGTAGCTACCAATAAACATCGAGAAGTTTGCAGCCTCAGATGCGTAGGAGCTTAGGGTCCAGCTAACGCCAGCCTCGTGGAAGACCTTGGCATAACCCATTAGACCATCAATGTGTGGCTCAGCAAAGAAGTCGGCAGAAGGAGTAATTAGCAGAATATCTGCCCCCTCAACATCAAGAGGTATCTTAACGGGCAGGCCGGTATCCTCTTCGATCTCCTCAGCAAACTCAGCAAGAGTCGCCTTGAGCGCCTTACCTGGGAGCCCGAGGTTGTTGCCAACCTTCTGTAGTTTCCCAAGAATTTCGTTACAGTATTTTTGACCATGACCCACAGAGTCCATGATCTCGCGAGCAGCCATTGATACCTCAGCAGTATCAATACCGTAAGGGCAGAATACTGAACAACGACGACACTGTGAGCACTGATGGAAGTAGCTATGCCACTCATCAAGAACCTCACGAGTCAAATCACGTGCACCAACCAGTTTAGGGAAGTACTTACCAGCAAAGGTGAAGTGGCGACGATAGACGCTGCGTAGCAGGTCTTGTCGTGCAACAGGCATGTTCTTTGGGTCACTTGTACCCTGGAAGTAGTGGCATTTATCGGTACATGCACCACACTTAACACAGGCATCCATATAGACCTGGAATGAGCGATACTTGCCGAGAAGTTCACCCATCTTATCGATCGCTTTCTCTTCCCAGTTATCGACCAGCTCACCAGGGAATCCTATGGACTCGTTGTGATCTGGCTTTGCAAGAAATGGGCTAAGGTGAGCAGTTGCATCGGGCTCCAATTTGTTTGGAACGTCGGGCAGTTCTCTATACTCTGGGGGAGGGGCTTGGTACGCAGCCACGTAATTCTCCTATCAGTTAATTCGGTCGGTTGGACTTATTTGTCGAGTTCAGCTGCCCACGGGGCAACATGACGACGCTCACGTGGATTATCCACCTGGTTTCGGGTCGGACTAAAGAATACGCCTGGGGCATGTAGCAGCTTACTAATGGGGAATACAATTAGTAGTACGGCAACAAGAGCCAGATGAATCAGAAGAGGCCCATCAGTTGGTAGTTCACGGATATCGAACACCATCAGTCCTAACATAAATTGCTTTACTGTCACGATATCGGTGTGACTAACAAACTTCATCATTAAGCCGCTGGAACCTATCAGAATGAGTAGAAGCAGCATCAGATAATCCGAAGGACCTGAAATATAACGAATTCTCTCAATCACAATACGACGGCCTAGCAGACCCAGGAGGCCAAGAACCATCGCAAAACCGGCATAGATACCGAAAGGTTGAACGAGTTCTACCCACCACCATACGGGGTCGGTGAAGTAGCGGAAGTGACGCAACAGTACGAGCGCCAAACCGGCATGAAATAGGTAGCCTAGAACCCAGATCCACTTATTGGATTTGAACAGGCTTTCAAACAACGCCACCTCGCGGAATAGGCGATATGCAACGCCACTTTGTGTTGTGGGTGCTGGTGTTGTTGGAATTTTTAGCGGGGCAGGAGTGCGTGCATATTGACGGATCTTAACAAAGAGTCCACCGATAAAGAGCGCAGTCGCCACATAAAATAGGAGTGCGTAGAGCACTGACATCATAATCTCTCCGAAATCACGGAATTAAAAAGAGCGGAGGGCGCATATGCGTCCCTCCGGACTTAATTCTGCTTTAGATACAGCCGGTAGGCTTAGGCAGACCTGCAACTTTACAAGCTTGCTTAGCAGGACCATATGGGAACAACTCATACAGATATTTGCTGTTACCTTTGTCTTTACCGAGCTTCTTACCAATCGCTTTAGTCAGTACACGTACTGCAGGTGCGATTTGATACTCGTCATAGTACTCACGTAGGAAGTCGATAACTTCCCAGTGTGAATCAGTCATCTCAAGACTCTCGGTCTTAGCAAGCTCAGCGCCAGCTGCACGAGTCCAGTCGTTCAGATCAAGAAGATATCCTTCTTCATCAGTGTCTAGCTCTTTACCTTCTACCATTAAACCCATGGGTTTTCTCCTAATTGGATTAAATTACAAAAAATTACAGCCAGCTGTTAACTGCTTCTTTCTCAGCAGTTAGCTCAACAAAACCGTTGTAGTCTACAAGTTTGATACCATCGATCACTTTATCAGCGATACCACGAGCCTTAACATCTGGCTCGAGGGCATAAACAGTAATATTTGACATCGCACTTTGAAGCCTCTCAGCATAAGCACTACCCTTAATTGCACCGTAAACACCATCTTCATAAAGAAGAACAGCGCTTCCGTCTTGTGCACAAGAGAGGCAGCTCTCAAGAGAGTTCTTATCAAAAGGCGACTTGTTAACAATATGTAACATGGTCTATCTCCTAAAAGCTCAAAACGACATCTGCATCGGTCATGAGAGATTTCATCTCTTCACGATCAACCAGAATAATAGAATCTTTCTCGGCCCAATCTTCATCTTCATCTTCCCATTTAAGATCCAAAAGATCGTCAACGGTCAGACCGCGCTCTTCTAGTGACTGTTTACAGACGTACATATATTTAACGTCATAGTCACCTAAAGCACCGTATGTTGGTGAGAAATTTTTCATCCCTATGTCAGCTGTATCCTGGCCTTTGGTGATTTGAAAAACACCATCATCCATAAACAGCAAGCGAACGTCTTGCTCGAAGGCTGCGCCAATTAGCACAACTTCAAGAGATTCCAGGGCGTAGACTGTCCCATATGGAGCCTTACGGTTCACATACAGGAATTGTTTAATAACACTACTCATAATCTATAGTCTCCTCTAATCGCCAAATACAACAAGACGGTCAGCAATGATACCGCCTTCAATTAGCTGACCTAGACCAGAGATACGGAAACCAGGTGCAAGGTTATCTGCATCTTTACCGTTTCTAGCAGACTCATCGGCATCTGCGATACCGCGGCGCTGAGCCGCGGCAACACAAACAACCAGATCAAGATCATGCGCTGCTGCCAGCTCACTCCAACGAGTGATCACGTTGCGATCATCTTGTGGAGGAGTGGTCAGACGAGTCGCGTTGTTAACACCATCGTGATAGAAGAAGATACGAAATATCTCGTAACCCTTCTCAAGTGCCGCTTTGGTGAAGTTGTATGCGCTATCAGATGCCTGATGCGTATACGGACCTTCATTAATCTGAATTGTATATTTCATTGAATTATTTCCTTCGCGATCCACTTAGAAACGGATATGCGCAGAAGCATTCAAATTCACACGGCCACCACGCCAGTCATCGATGTGGTACTTAGTGAATGGAAGACCTGTCTTTTCGAAGAAACGAGGCCATCCAATACGCTCAGCCCATTCTCCAATACGCTCCCAATCTTTTGCATCTTCTTTGTAGGCGCCGAGGATCTGCTTAACAACAGCAGCAACTTCAGGCCAACGTGGAGGATTGTTAGGGATACCCGCAGCAACCAACTTGTGGAAGGTAGGCTTCGAACGTGCATTAGAGTTTTTACCACCAACCCAAATCGCAAACTTAGAGTGCTCAGGGTCGTTGATCTGCATTGGAGGACAAGGTGGGAAACATGCGCCACAACAGATACATTTCTTCTCATCAATTTCCAGGGTAGGTTTACCGTTAACCATTGCAGGACGAATCGCAGCAACAGGGCAACGAGCAACAACCGTAGGACGCTCACAAACATTAGACACGATATCGTGGTTAATCTTAGGTGGCTTGGTGTGCTGAATGTTGATCGCAATATCACCTTGACCGCCACAGTTAATCGAGCAGCAAGAGGTGGTCATACGAACGCGGTTTGGCATCTCTTCTCTAATATACTCTTCGTGAAGCTCATCCATCAGCGCTTTAACAGCACCAGAAGCATCAGTAGCAGGGATGTCGCAGTGCAGCCAACCCTGAGTATGAGAGATCATCGATACAGAGTTGCCAGTACCACCGATTGGGAAGCCTTTTGCAGTAAGTGCGTCGATCAGTGGTTGAACTTGTGCCTCTGTAGAGACCATAAATTCAATGTTAGAACGAATAGTGAAACGAACGAAGCCTTCGGCAAATTCGTCACCGATATCCATCAGTGTGCGGATAGTGTAAGTGTCCATTTGACGCTGAGTACCAGCGCGAACAGTCCAAACTTCATCGCCGCCATTAGCAACGTGATGAAGTACACCAGGACGAGGGCGATCATGCCAACTCCAGTCACCATAGTTCTTCTTCAGAACAGGGTGAAGGAATTTCTCCATCTCTGGAACACCGGTTTCATCAGGCATACGAGGTGCAGTCATTGATTTTCTCCAAATATATTTAATTCTGGATGGCACCATGGGTTACACGGGCCATTCACATAATAATGGTTAACTTAAGCTGACTTGTCGGCTTGATTCTCAACCCACTTAGCCGCTTCCTCGTCCCAATCATCGGCACGGAAGTAGGGATTCATACGTGGGTTATTGATCATATTAGGATCAATATCGACACCCACACCCTCAAGGAAGTTAACGAGACCGATACGCTCGATCATCTCACCGGTACGCTCATGCTCTAGCGCATTCTCAGCGAAGAAGTCGATCACCTCACCGGCAAACTCTTCAAACTCTTCATAGTCGTCATCTGTCTCGAGCTTTTTGAAGGGATGAATTACGGTACCCATCAGGTCACCGATTTTTAGAGTACGCTTACCACCGATAAGAACAGTGACACCTTTGTCATCACCAGGAGATAGCGCCTTGGTCAGGACGTTGATGCAGTGCATGCAACGGACGCAGTTCTGGTTGTCGACACCGAGAGTATCGTCATCATTCAATGTGAGGGCATTGGTAGGGCAACGTGTGATGACGTTATCGATCATCTTTTGACGACCCATTGAATCAACGTAGTTTTTGAACTCCGCCTGATTCACTTTCATATCGTCACGCCAGGTACCAATAATGGCCATGTCTGCACGTTGAACAGAGTTCATGCAGTCGTTAGGGCAACCAGAGGCCTTAAATTTAAACTTATAAGGCAGCGCAGGACGGTGCATATCATCAAGAAATGCATTAACCATCTGACGCATGATACGACCTTCGTCGGTGCAAGAGTGCTCACAACGTGCAGCACCCACACAGCTCATACCGGTACGTACAGCAGGACCTGCACCACCGAGGTCAAAGCCCATTGCATTACACTCATCAAAAGCAGGTTGAACATTATCAGTAGTGCAACCCTGAAGCATGATGTCACCAGACTGACCGTGGAATGCGATCAGACCTGAGCCATACTTATCCCAAATGTCACAGAACTTACGGATAGTGCCCGTATCGTAGTGCATTCCTGGAGGAGGCATAATACGCAGGGTGTGGAATTCAGCTGCTGCTGGGAAGAGAGGCTCTTCATTCTCATCTTTTAGTTCAGTAAAGCGAGGAATGATTCCACCACCATAACCAATAACACCGACGGTGCCGCCTTTCCAATAACCCTTCTTGGTGCGATATGAGGTCTCAAGTTGACCGAGAAGGTCGCGCATCATATCGTTATTTTCGTCGCTAGCCAGACGCTTCAGTCCAGTTACGAAGCTAGGCCATGGGCCGCTTTCCAACTGATCCAGCATCGGAGTGTCATGCATTTTTGCCATTAAATTTTCTCCTGAGTTAATTACTCAACGCAAGGGTACTATCATTACGACTTACCCCACGGATTGAAAAGACTTCACCTTGAGCCATTCTCAACATGGCAGGCATTCTAAGTTTTACTTATGGATTTATCAAACCTTTCTGATGGGAGGTAGTTTTATGCCAGTTAACTATCACTAAAGGGATATAAAACTATTGCCCGATGTATGAAACACCCTACAAATCAACAATGATTCAATAACTTACGAGCCATATCTATCATCATACTTTAGAAAAGAATATTTCCCACTGTTGGCTCAAAGGGGATAGGAACACTATTTACCCTTGTGTTTAAGTTAACAATACCTAATATAGTCCTTAATTAATTAAGGCAGATTAAATGTTAAATCTTAGCGAAGTATTGATCCAGAATCCTCAACTTGAGACTTTTGATGAGCTTTTACAAATAGTCAAAGAGCGTTCCAAAACAGAGATATTCTTCAGTATTGATGTGAAGCCGTCTTATTATGACACACCTGATAACTGGGAAGACCGCCTCGAAGCGATGTTTACCTGATTTATAACTCAAATTTAATCCATATATATTAAGGTATGAAAAACTATTTAAAACAGGAAAGCTTTCTCGGCGAGGCAGAAGACGCAGAAGATGCCGTGCATTCTAGTGAGCTTTTGGAGCAAAAATTGGCTCTTTTAGAAAAAGATATTGCTGAACTCGATGCCCAACAGGAAGATATTCGTCTCAAGAAGCAGACGGAGTGTGGCTATATCTTACTCGATCTCGATCGTAAGGATGAGGCTTGGGCTCTGGGGCATGAGGTGTTTAAAAAGGCCCTTGTAGCACAGAGCTGGCTTGAAACCGTTGAGGCGTGCGATATTATCTATCAGGCTGAAAAAGATGATGCTGTTAAAGCACTGGGACACGGTATCTGGCTTTCGGTTACCTTTCCGATTGAGCCTGAGCTTAGTATTGCAATGCTGCAAAACCTGATTGATGAATCACCGGATCGTTCTGATGGCTCTGCGGTTGCTGCGGCAACAGCCAGTTATATTATTGATCTGCGTATTGAAGACGATAAACGTCGTGCCGATCTTAAATTCTTTGTAACCCAGATGATGGGAGAGGTTGCACGCCGACATAGTCAGGTTGATGAGCAGGAAATTTTTGATTTTTGGGTACAAAAGCTGGAGCTTGATGATCCGCAAAAATTTATTCCACGCCTCGGGCAAGTTGTTGAAACCATTGTCGATAATGATTGGTGGTATGACCGCGATGCCCTCAGAAAGCTCATTCCTGAGGCGTAGATCAAAATGCTTTGGAAAGAGGATGAAGATCTCGAAGCGATATTTAACGTTCCTGATGATGTAGTTGATCTCGCATTCTCTATCAATTGCCGGGCGTTGCCCATCGATCACACCTATGCACTAGCTTCAGAAATTGAGCGCCACCTTCCATGGTTTGTCCTAGAAGAGTGCTGCGCACTTCATCTCATTCATGGTGCCGAGTCTGGAAATGGGTGGGAACGTCCTGACAATGGCGAAGATATGCTCTACCTGTCACGCAGAACCAAACTTGTTCTTAGAGTTCCTAAAGATCGGGTAGAAGCGGCACGGGAGTTAACGGGTAAAGAGCTGGTAATCGATAGTTGTACTATCAACGTAGGTAAGGCAGAGACTAAAAAATTAGCCGATAGCTCTGCACTCTATAGTCGCTATGTTGATACCTCTCATAGTGAAAGTGAGGACGAATTTATCGATAGGGCAGTTGCAGAACTCCATGCGATGGGATTAGAATTTAAGAAAATCCTAGCGGGTAAGGCGCATGCCCATAAAGATGATCATCAGGAGACATTAACCCGCAGCTTGTTTATCGCGGATCTGGGGCGAATGGACTCAGTGCGTTTGCAAGAGCGGGGAATTGGCTCCAATCAAAGCTTAGGGTTTGGTGTGTTTATCCCACATAAAACGCTTAAATAACAAATTGTTACAGAATTAATCTAGAAACTACATAAGGAGACAAAAATGTCTATTGAAGTAAATGGTCAAACAATCGAAACCAATGCTGCGGGTTACCTCGCTAATCACGAAGATTGGAATGAAGATGTGGCCAAGTTCCTCGCTGAAGAGGAGGGTGTTACTCTTGATGAGAAGGCTTGGGACATTATCAATCACCTCCGTGATGAATTTATCAACAATGCTGGCAACCAGCCCAATGAACGCAACATGGTCAAGCACTTTAAAAAAGTTTGGACTGATCTTGATAAAGTAGACAGCAAGGCGCTCTATAACTGCTTTCCTCGTGGACCTGCCAAGCAGGCTGGTCGTATCGCAGGTCTTCCAGAGACCAAGCGTAAAGGTGGTTACTAGCCGATTAGTTTGAACTAATTGACGGTCTCAATTCCCGCCCCAGTGGCGGGAATTTTGTTTAAAAACATCGAAAAAGGCGCATAAACGATGCGAATTAAGAGCAAGTGGCACAAAAAAGGGGCGAAAACGACTGAAGAGATCGCCCAGACCGCCGCCTACATCATTTGGAAAATTGCCAAATCAACTGTCGATAAGATGTATGTCGACGGTTTCAATTTTAAGAGTAATCAGCGGCTTCTCGGAGTGATTGGTGAGTTTGTCTCGCTGATGCTTCAAGCTGCGGGCCAGATCACCTACGAAAGCATGACTCCCGATGAGTTTGCAGAGTTTATCAACATCACGGCCAAACAGTTGGCACATACCATGGCCGATAATCTGAGCATAGAAAATCCACCTGAACAGTTTGCCGATGATGCCAAAAATTTTATCAACCACCTTAATCAACGGCTTTCCGACTATTCCGAATTTAGCTTTGGAGATAACGGTGAACCTAGTTACCCAGCACTTCGGTTTTTTGGTAACGCCGTTGAGCAACAGATGGAAGGAAGTGACAGCAAATGGGTGAGTGAACAGGTGATGGAGGTTGAGGCTCCCATTGTTATAAAAGAGCTAAAGAAGGGGCTTTCGAATATACTGGCTCATCAAGATGAATAGGGTGATGAGTCTAAATAAATGAGCCAGGAAATGAGTCATCGGGGTAAATTTATTACCCTGGAAGGGAGTGAAGGTTGTGGTAAGACAACTAATATGGCATACATCGAAAAACTTCTAGATGATGCCAAGGTTGAACTGGTCGTCACCCGTGAACCTGGAGGCACCCCGCTAGGAGAGACCATTCGTGAGATTCTGCTCGACCGCAAACAGACCTCAATGTCGGAAGATACCGAACTGATGCTGATGTTTGCCGCACGCGCCCAACATATGCATGAAAAGATCAAACCGACCCTCGAT
>Ga0224507_10000745_pt1 | contig 12680 bp, 8 predicted proteins | sample SF_Jan12_sed_USG_3_FD_170159 | JGI IMG/M metagenome (GOLD analysis project Ga0224507, IMG submission 170159) | Sediment microbial communities from San Francisco Bay, California, United States - SF_Jan12_sed_USGS_13 | ecosystem: Environmental > Aquatic > Marine > Sediment | place: USA: California...
CGATGTTTTGCTGATTGTAAACTTTTTTTCCTGTATGTTGGAAGAAGTCTAGAAGGTCCTGGTTGTTTTCCAGATGGGTAGCGGCAAAGGTTTGATGAGTAGTTAGGGCTTGGATTATAATTGGATGATCAGAAAATAGTTTACCCTCAATGGCCTGGAAAAAAGGACCAGTTAAGCAACGTCCATTTTTGTCAACTATGATTAGGAAATCTAAGTTATGTTGTACTGAAAGAAGGGCTAAGTGAGTGGTAATCGGATAGTATACAGATGATTTTAGGGCAATACCGATGGTGTTGTCGAGGGATATAGCGTTAATGGTTGCACTGATTTTATTAACTTCGTTTTGATAATAGAGAGCTGCTGTTTGAGTATCTCTCTGTAGTTGAGTTGAAATGTCATGGTTGAGATGTTTTTTTAGAACAACCATAGTGCCTAAGGTTGCCACTATAAGTGGTAATATGGTTATAAACAGGGTTAACGCTTGTAGTCGTGAGCGCATGGAATAGAATAGATGCGACCGCCGATTATCATTGGGTGGGCAGGCCAATGGTGCGTTATGTTCTTTTGTTTCAGGGGTATTATCTATGTTTGTTGGCATGTAAAAACTTATGGTAATAAAGTGGAAAGTATCTTTATCGTGCAAGGGGGATGTGATGGGGCAATGTGTATCTAACCCGTTAGTGCTTGCGATTGCTGACTATAGTCGTACTTGAAAATTATTCCACCCTCGCTTCATAACTATTATAAACTAGTAGTCCCTTAACATATTATCAAGTCAAAGATATCACAAAAACGAAATTGAACAAGTCGCTAGTGAAATATAATTATTTTTTGATTTTAAAATATAGGTACTGGATTTATTGTTGTTTTGTTCTGTTTTAGTTGTTGTATTAGTATATTAACCTGTTGTAGCGTTGTAATTGTTCTGTGGGGTAGCTGGTTAATACTAATTTACAATTAACTGATTTTAGTACACTGTAATGTGTTGAGTTGTCATATGTTTTTGATAATTATGTGGTTGTCTCAGTTCACTCTCCATTGTCCTCTGTGTGGTCGGGGGGAGTATATGAAAATGAGGTGCCTGTGATGACTTGTGGGTGATGAGCTTTCTTGTACTTGGTAGCAAATTTATATTTATGGATGGTTTAAGTTTGAATCTAGGAAAAAACATTGGTGGCTTAGAATATTTTTTGTTTTGCTATTTATTGTCTAACTGCTTTGATTAAAAGCTGTTATCTCTGTGAGAGCTTGAAGTGATATAACATGTAAAATTCTATTTGGTTGTAAAAATAGTCTCAATTTGTTTTTTAAAGGCTTTGGTTGTAGAGTAAAGTTTTAATGACAGGTGCAGGAGCTCATCTCTTGTGCCTGTTATGATTTTTAGTAACCATTGTTTTCAACGTATTATAAATAGCGATGAAGCGGTGTGTTTAAATACTCACCCCTTTGTCCATTTGTCTGTTAAACCAGAGAGGCTGAACAAGGATCATGAATATTGGCGCGTCACGCAATAAGGTGATGAAAGAACAAAAGCAAGAAGAGTCGTCGGGCAAGCCGAAACACGAATGTGGAATCTGCGGTATATATGGACATGAAGACGCCGCCAAGCTCACCTATTTTGGTCTTTATGCTTTGCAACATCGTGGGCAGGAAAGTGCTGGTATAGTTTCCTCCGATGGAAATCATGCGACGATTTATAAAAATATGGGGTTGGTGTCCGAAGTTTTTAGCGAGCAGAACTTGCAGAAACTATCGGGCCATTTGGCTGTTGGACATGTACGTTACTCCACTACGGGTGAATCTAATATCATAAATACCCAACCTTTTTTGGTAACCCATAAGGGCATGCCTTTGGCTGTTGCCCATAATGGAAACCTGGTCAACTCCGTTACTTTGCGCAATGAGTTGGAATCTGATGGAGCTATTTTCCAGACTACCATGGACAGTGAGATAGTGGTCCATCTCATGGCTCGGAATATGGTGCATGGCCTCAAGGAAGCGGTTAAAAGAACATTCTCTGTTATCAAGGGGGCCTACTCTTTATTGCTTATGACCGCTGACTCCTTAGTGGCAGTGCGTGATCCTAACGGATTTCGGCCACTGTGTTTGGGGCGTCTGGGTAACGGCTCTTATGTTATTGCTTCTGAGACTTGTGCCTTGGATTTGGTTGAGGCGGAATATCTTAGAGATGTTGAACCTGGCGAGGTTGTAATAATTGATAAGGATGGTATAGATTCCTTCTTTCCTTGGGAAAAGGTGCAAAAGAGTTTTTGTATTTTCGAACAAGTTTATTTTGCCAGACCGGATAGTGATATCTTCGGGGTCAATGTGTATACGGCCCGTAAGAAAATGGGCGAAATATTGGCAAGAGAAGCCAAAGTGGAAGGTGATTTTGTCATGCCTTTTCCTGATTCTGGAAATTATGCTGCTATTGGTTTTTCCCAAGCCTCTGGGATACCCATGGAGATGGGGATGATTCGTAATCATTATGTGGGGCGAACTTTTATCCAACCCTCTCAATCCATGCGGGATTTTACGGTGCGGGTCAAGCTTAATCCGGTACGTTCTTTTTTAAAGGATAAACGGGTTATTATCGTCGAAGATTCGATCATTCGTGGAACAACCGGACGTTCCAGGGTACGTGCTCTGCGTGATGCCGGGGCTAAAGAAGTTCATATGTTGGTCAGTTGTCCTCCTACTCGTCATGCCTGTTATTACGGTATTGATTTTCCTTCCAGTAAAGAACTTATCGCCTCAGGAAATTCCATTGAGGAAATAGCTGATTATTTGGGTTTGGATTCTCTTACCTATATTAGTCTGGAAGGCCTGGTTGAAGCCTCTGGTTTGGATAGAGATTCTTACTGTTTGGCTTGCTTTGACGGAAATTATCCCTTGGAACCTGACCGCAATTTTCAAAAATGCGCCTTAGGTTGTTGTTCAACGGTGACTGACTGAGAGATTTTACTATGTCCTTATGTAATCCGGTCATAGATAGTTATGAGTGTAGTGGATGTGAAGCGTGTGTCGAACTTTGCCCTGAAGTTTTCAGAATTAACGAAGTAACAGACAAGGCGGAAACGATCCATGTTCAGGTTGAAAAAACTGACGCTTTGTTGGAGGCTGTCGCTTATTGCCCGGAGAAATGTATAGTTCTTGAGTAAGTAGCCAATAAAACAGGTATTGTGAGTGGTCTGGTCTGGTCTGGTTTGCTTGCACGGTATCTTTTTGGTAGGCGCGCACCAGTTTGTGGCATTGTTGAATGGTTAGGGCCATCGAAAATAATAGATATTCCAAAATCTGATCCAGGGCTTACCTGTGAAAGATTTTAGGATATTTATTTTTTCTGTGGCCCTAACGTGTTTCGAGTATTAGTACGGAGTTGGATTTTTCCTCTGACCCCGTTGTTCTCTTTGCAGGAGTAACGTGATTCGATGCAGCTCATCATTTTGGCATTGTTATGGATAGTATGGTGTCTGTTGCATAGTCTTCTGATAGAAGAAGGCGGTGTATTGCCAATTAAATCGTTTTGTGGTGGTTATTTTCGTTATTATCGGATTTTTTATATTATTTTTTCTTTTGCTTCTCTATTGCTTCCACTCTATTACTATCATTGCTTGAGTCCCATCGTTTTTTATACTTTTCAGGGTAATATGTTGGTTATCCCTATATTGCTAATGAGCTACGGGGTAGTGATGATCTATTTTGGTTGCCGAGATCATGATTTATCAGATTTTTTAGGAATATATCGGGCAAGGTCTGGAGATGATAATATGGATGAAAAGAATCCACGATTTTGCTCAACCGGTATTCTTGCCCAGGTTAGACACCCCTGGTATGGTGGCTCTTTGGCGCTTATTTGGGCAGTCGGTTCATTGAGCGATGTCTCTTTAATTGTCAAAGTCATTTTGTCCCTTTATCTCTTTATTGGTGCGCGTATAGAGGAACATCGTCTCCTTGCTAAATTTGGCTATAAATATGCACGCTATTGTGAGGGGGTACCAAGATTTTTGCCGAAATTGTACAGGTTGAAAGGCGGAAGAAAATAATAGATAATCTTACATGTATATTTTGCCTTTAGATTATTGTAAGCGTTCACCTGCACTACATCTGCGCGTGATCTGCGCGTGATCAGAGCGGATTCACATAGGATTAACTAATAGCTCACCGGTCTGCTTGCACACATACGCAGCACTGGTAAACGCTTACCTGTTCGATGTTATAGAACTTTTCTTTACAACTCGGTGAACGGTTACAGGATTTTTTGGTTCCGGGTCACAGGGCTTATAATTAACTGAATCAATACTGCACTAGATAGTAAGTGGTCACAGGGTTGAGTAAAACAGGAGATATTGATGAAGAGTAAACAGCAAAACGGTGTTGTATGGAGGTGATAACAACCCATGTTAATGCCGATTTTGATGGTTTTTCCGCCATGGTGGCTGCCAAAAAACTCTATCCAGATGCAGAATTGGTTTTTTCCGGTTCCCAGGAGAAAAATCTGCGTGATTATTTGGCTCAACAGTATCAAGGACTCTATGAGTTTAAACGTTATAAACATATCGATCTTGATAAGGTAACCAAACTTATTGTGGTGGATGTTCGACAAATCAGTCGGATTGGGAAATTTTCCCAGTGTCTTAAAAATCCCGGTCTGGAGCTTCATCTTTACGATCATCACCCAGATTCTCCTGAGGATATGAAAGGAAGCAAGGAAGTCTTGGCGGAAGTAGGTTCTGTTTCCACCCTATTTGTAGAAATTTTTAAGCAACGTGAGATATCTGTGACTCAGGAGGAAGCCACCATGTTGGCCCTGGGGATTTATGAGGATACCGGGACTTTTCTTCATGCCAATACCACTGCCAGAGATATGCGGGCTGCCGCCACTTTATTGGATTGGGGAGCTAAAGTTGATATAGTCACCCAGTTCGTCTCGCAGGATCTGTCGGCCTTTCAAATAGAACTGCTTAATCGATTGATCAAAAATGCCACTACTTATACAATCGAATCGGTGAAGGTAGTGGTTGCTAAGTTGACCCTTCCCGAGTATGTCGATAATTTTGCCGTGATAATTAGACGGTTGATGGTTATGGAGAATCTTGATGTGCTGTTTGGCCTGCTGATCATGGGTGAGAGGGTTCATATGATCGCCCGTAGCAGGATTCCAGAGGTTAATGTGGGGCTTATCGCCCGTGATTTCGGAGGGGGCGGGCATGCCTCAGCCGCTTCGGCAACTATTCGTGATTCTACAATTTTTGAAGCTGAAGAAAAACTTGTTCATCTCCTTCATCGCTATGTCCTGCCCAAGTCCATTGCCGCTGAAATTATGTCTTCGCCGGTTATTACTGTTACTCCCGATGTCTCCATTAATGAAGCTGACACCTTGCTTACGAAGTATAATGTTACGGTGTTGCCAGTTGTTAATAGCGTGAATAATGGAGTTGTCGAATGTTTGGGGATGATTTCCAGAAGAGTGGTGGGAAAGGCAATATTTCTTCAGCTCGGCCATCTACCGGTGAGTGAGTATATGACCACCGATCTTGTCACTCTACCCACTTATGCAACCCTTGCAGATATTCAAGAGGTGATTATTGAAAACCGGCAACGTCTTATCCCACTAGTCGACGAAGAGGGATTACGGGGGGTTATTACTCGCACAGATCTTCTAAATCTTTTGGTAAATGATCCGGCCCATCTTCCCAAAAATCTTCTTCATGAAGATGATAATCCATCCTTAACCAAGACCCGCAACCTCCTGCCCATGATGGTTGATATGTTAAAAAAGGATGTGATGGACTTGTTGAGTTATGTCGGTGAAGTAGCAGATGATCTCGGATGTAATGCCTATGCGGTGGGTGGGTTTGTCAGGGATCTTTTATTACATACTAAAAATTTAGACATAGATATAGTTGTGGAAGGTGATGGCATTGCCTTTGCGAAAGAATTGGGTAGACGAAAAAAATCAGTGGTCCGTACCCATGAAAAATTTGGTACCGCAACGGTTGTTCTTTCCGAGGCCTTACGTTTGGATGTAGCCACTGCCCGCTTGGAGTATTATGAATACCCGGCTGCCATGCCCACTGTGCAGTTGAGCTCCATTAAGCTGGATCTTTACCGTCGTGATTTTACTATTAATGCCATGGCGTTGCAACTTAATCCACATAAATTTGGAACTTTGATTGATTTTTTTAATAGTCAAAATGATTTGAAAGATAGACGGATTCGGGTAATGCACAATCTAAGTTTCGTTGAAGATCCCACTCGAATATTCCGGGCGGTCCGTTTTGAACAGCGTCTTGATTTTAATATTACCAAGCACTCCGAAAGACTAATTAAAAATGCTGTTCAAATGAATTTGTTTGATCGATTTTCCGGGCCGCGTTTTTTTAGTGAACTTCGTATCATTCTCTCTGAAGATAATCCTTTGCCAGCATTACGACGACTTGGTGAATTGGGTCTCTATCCTTATTTATGGCCTGATTTGCGGCCTAACTTAAAGTTGGATCGGAGATTTATCCATGTGATGGTTCAGGCCACAAGAGCAGTCTCTTGGTTTAAGTTACTTTATTTGCAGACAAAGTGTGAGTTGTGGATGATCTATTTGTTGGCGGTTATGAGTCGGTCTAAAGTATCAGTGTTGATTAATTTTTGTAATCGATTTGAGTTACAGGAAAAAGTTATTAAAAAATTGGTAAGTCAAAAGATAGATGCAGAACGGGTAGTACAGGAGATGTTGCAGCGGCCGAATTTAAAACCCAGTGAGGTATATTGGCTTATGCAGGATTTAGATATGGAAGGGTTACTTTATCTCCTTACCATAGCGCGTAAAAAATATATTCAAAAGGCGGTATCGCAATACGTCACTAATTATCGCAAGGTAAGGCCGTTGATGAACGGTGGGGAGCTGATGAAGTTGGGATATGAGCCAGGACCAAAGTTTAGGTCGATTCTTAATTATCTGATTGAGGCTCAGCTTGATGGATTGATTACAAACGTGGAAGAGGCGGAAAGATTTATTTTGAAGAAATATCCGGTTTCGTCCTAATGATATCTCGGCTTAAAACTTGTTGATGATTTCGAATTTAGCGGAGCTCAATTACATTTAAAGTAAGTGGTCATATGTACCTCATATTCACTCGGTTTCCATGGCTTAACATGTTACGTTATATTAAATCAGTTAGTTATGAGCTCTGTGATCAGCTATTATGTAACACAACATTGTTTTGTTACATAATGGTCACCACAAGGAGAAATACTGTCGAATTAAGCAAAAGTTATTAATTTGATGAAACGTTGAATCTATCTGGAAGTTTTAGGGGCACCCCCTTGTGGGTGCCAGGCAAAACCTAAATCATTTCTTGCAAAGTTTAAGTTAACAACATTGATCACAAGGATCGCTATTATATATGTTATTTGATGTTCCTGAATCTGAACTATCTAGAATAATACAACTAAAAGTGGAACCTACGATTACCAGGTTCGGATTCTTTAATCCTTTTTAGGGGTCATGGTCTCGGCAGAGTAGAGATAGCGTTTAATTTTATGGGTAGCCGTTTTAACGAAAGGTTCACGTCGTTCAACGATCTTAGTGATTCTAGAGTTGGAAGACGATTGGTTGTTGACCTCGGTTCGGATTTCTTCTAAGCGGGTAAGGATATATTGATGGCGTTGTTCTCTATCCCATCCCTGGGTGTCTTCATCAATTCGATCATAATCGGGGTAGAGCCAGGCTTCAAGAATGGAGTTATTCTCCACAACCAGAGACTCTTGAACATCTGGGAAACTATTTAGTTTATGTTCCAGAGCCTCCGGGTAAATGTTTTCCCCGTTAGCTAGCACGATTACTGATTTGGAACGTCCTCTGATATGAAGATTGCCTTGTGGGTCCATGAATCCGAGGTCACCGGTATGAAGCCAGCCCTCCGGGTTAATCGTTTCAGCGGTTGCTTGGGGATCGTTCCAGTAGCCTTGCATGATATTAGGGCCTTTGGCTAGTATTTCTCCTATGCCGGAGGTTGGATCAGGATCTAAGATCTGTATTTCCACATTTTGCACTGGTTTTCCGGTGGAGCTTGGGGCGATACTTTGGTCACCTTGGGGGCCACCAGCCAGCAGGGGTGCAGATTCAGTGAGGCCGTATCCTACCAGAAATGGGAATGATGCTTCTCGGAGAAAGGATTCCACCTTCGGGCTAAGAGCTGCGCCACCTATTCCTATACATTCTATGCGGCCTCCGAAAAAAGTTAGTAATTTTTTACCGATTCGTTTGTGAATTATTTTTCTGCCAAAATCTATTCGGCAGGCCAAAGAGAGTATTTTATTCTGCTCAATGGCAGGAATTACCCTTTTTTTGTAAATTTTTTCGATAATAAGGGGTACAATTAACATGACATGGGGTTTTTCTTTACGACAAAATTTCTGTAAAACAGCAGGGGTGGGAGTTTTTCCTGCATAGGCTATTCGGCACCCTTTGATAAGTGGCATGAGGAAACCGGTTGTAAATTCATAGGTATGAGAGACAGGGAGTACTGATAGGAAAACAGAGCCCGGTTGCAAGTTGATTATTTGGTTTGAGGATTGGGCATTAGCGTATAGATTAGCATGGCTTAACATGACGGCCTTGGAAAATCCTGAAGTGCCGGAGGTATAGAGAATGGAGGCAAGATCGTTATCGCTGACTTTTGAAAACTTGATTTCTCCACTACTTAATGAGAGGGCAAATTCTTCCCGAGCACTGTTGAGGTATTTTTTGAAGGGTATGGTTGCGACTAAGCCGCTTTTGTCGTTGTAATCATCAAGGGTGATAACGACATCGGGTTTGTCTTTCATTTCATGAATTTTTTCAAGTTGTCGCTGGGTAATAAAGAGGAATTTACATTTCATTTCTCCCAAAATATGGTGGACATCTGCTTCTGGTAGGTCTGGTAGGATGGGAACGGCCACAGCTCCAAGTCTGATTATTGCCATATAGGCAGTTCCCCAGCAATGGGAATTTTCTGCTAGAATTGCCACTTTATCAGATTTTGCAACTCCTGCATGTTGGAGTTTTGCGGCTAATAAAAGGATGTTGTTGAGAAATTTATTGTAGGACCAGGGTTTTTCCAGTGCCATGCCTATGGCAGGAAGATCTGAGTATTGAGCCGCAGCAGTGTCGATAAGAGAATTTAATGTCGCGTTTGTTTCGTATGGTACAGGAAGGTTATGTTTTTCTGGCTGGATGGCGGTGTTTCTGGTATTGTTGGGTGATTTTGTCACGTTCTGGGTACTTGTCCGCATACTCACTGTTGCTCCGCATGTTAAAGATGAGTCGGATAATGAATAAATTTTTATTTTGACATAATAACCTAACGCTTCGATTTGTCAAATGTATTTCAGTAAGGTGTCTTGTTGTCTTTATTTTTCCTTCTTGACATAAGAAAATCTATCTATAAAATCAAGTAAGAATGTCGTGTTTTATATTTTAAAGTTGTAATGGAAGTTAACCGGTTTTATTTATGAAAAAAAGAACACTGTTATCTCTTGCACTCTCTATTTGTTTTTTTTCGTTATTCTCAACTAGCGTCGTTGCAGCTGATGTCCCTGTTTTAAAAGATTATGCTAAGCAACGTGCCCTCAGTATCACTTTAGGACGTTTTGGTGATATCTCAAAGGTCAAGGCAAGAATTAACGGACAGTATATTGGGAAAAGAAACTCGTCAGCTATATTAAATAGGATTAGTTCAAAATGTGTCGTTATAATGGATGGCGATACAGGTAAGATAATCTATGCAAAATCGCCGGATACTCCACGGCAACCGGCTTCGACTATAAAAGTTCTTACCGGTATGATTGCTATTAAATCATTAACCGAGGAAGAGCCAGTAGAGGTAAGTCGCTATGCTTCAAGTATGCCACGATCCAAAGTATACTTAAAAACCCGTAAAAAGTATCGTGCTGAGGACCTTATTAATGCGGTTCTTTTGGCATCGGCCAATGATGCCAGTGTGGCGTTGGCGGAGAAGATCGCGGGTAGTGAAAAGCGATTTGCCAAAATGATGAACCTTAGAGCGCGATTATGGGGAGCAAGCCAAACGGTGTGTCAAACCGCTACCGGTTTAACTGCTAAAGGTCAACAATCTACTGCTAGGGATTTAGCGGTTATTTTTCGCCATGCCATGCAAGAGCGCGAATTTGTTGAGAGAATGAGTAAGGTTACAGTTAAGACTTCTTACGGTAAGGTTTTGCGTAATCATAATAAGGCATTATGGAAGCTCGAAGGAGCCATTGCTGGTAAAACCGGATTTACAAGGGCGGCGGGTCAAACATACGTAGGTAAATTTACGAGGGGTGGCGAGTCGATTATTGTGGCCGTAATGGGGAGTGATACTATGTGGGATGATATCGAAAACTTGGTGGAGTACGGTTTTAATCGTCAGGCCGTTAAGCTTCTTTCTGATTCGGGGAAATCAGTGTTGCGGTTGTAATAAAGGGGTTGGGTCGGAGTTTAAGAGTTCGAGGAGGGGGTAATTCAGTTATTGGTTTTTGGGTTTGATTTGCCCATGCTGCGGTTGACAGCGTCAAGAAGAGCTTCTCTTTTAAAGGGTTTTTCCAGGGTGACGATGTTGCCGAGGTAACCCGCCATGGTTAGATAGCGGTCGGCTTTGATAGCGCCGCCTCCGGAAATCGCCATTACATTGAGATTTGGGTAGTCATGGAGCAGTTCCATAATAAATTTCAATCCGTCTTTCACAGGCATTATCATGTCGGTGATTACGAGATCAAAATCATCGTTTTTTACTAATTTCATTCCTTCCATACCGTTTTCCACGGTGTGGACCTCATACCCTTCATGCTCCAACGTTTGACGTAGCATGAGGCGAATTTGTTCTTCGTCGTCAACGATCAGTATTTTTTTCAACGAATAAATCCCTTTTTATAGGTTAGGCTACTTGCTGAATTTCATATTAGGAGTTATTAGCAAGTAGCCTTATAACATTTATTTAAAATTTAACCAAATAACAATTAAGAGATCAAGGAGGAACTTGTTATTTGGTTAGGTTTCATTGCGACAAAGTCGACCAAAGGCCCCAGGGATGGTGCCAGAGGCCCAAAAAGTACGGCCCTGCTTAAAGTCTACGAACCAATAACCTCCAGTACGTCTCGTGGCATTCGCGAATATAAACGGAATACTTGCGGAGAAGTAGGGGTGTAGATGGATGCCAAATTCGTTGAGGTCCTTTGTCATTAATGAGAGTGCCTCTGCAATGGAGGGGAGACGCCAGTCGGCATACCCTGCGAAATTGTTTTTATTGGTCTTGTCGATTTCTCGTCCCATCATTCTGTGGCTCATAATATCGAGACCTCCGCGTTGCCACATTAAACCGGTAATTTTATCAGTTACAGTGAGGTTGTCCTCGTTATCTACCAGATAATTATCAAAATTTCCATCACTGTTGTAGTTTAGGTCTAATAAGTTATATTGTTGGATAAGCAGTTTTATTTCATTTTCGCTCATCTCCTCGTAGGTACCTGGTAGGGTGATGTGGGGCAGCGAGGGGAGAGGGTCGCTGCTTTTTGGTAACCCGGTGGCCATAAATTCTTTTGTTTCTTGTTGCTTAATAATGGTTACCTTGGATGGATCGTCGGTCTCAAGAACGTTGGTGATAAGCCATTTTTTAATCTGGTGATTAATGGCGAAGTTTTTGTCAAATATTGCTTTTCCTTGTTGTTTGACACAATATTGTACCATTTCCGAAGGTGCCTCGATTTCGGCTAAAAGTTTAGCGTGTTTGATCCCTCGTTCCATGAGATAAAGCTTTGGAGATTTCCCCCAATTGTCGATAAAGAAATAATAGATTCGTTCACTTTTATTGCGGATTCGTTCTTTGCCGCCCCAACTTTCAAAGGTCCCGAAGGTGTATTCAGGAGTCATGTCCCAATCAATGGAAAAGGCATTTTCAAACCCGAGTGTTTTATAAAGTCCCATGGAGGCCTCCGTTTGATTAAATAAAAAAGAAGTTAAAGCAATTCGTGAGCAAGCTCTTGCGAATAATTATCACTATACAATAATAACTATTATCAAGTCAACATGGATTATAAACTTTCTATATCTTCAGGATCTCCTTTGCCCCTGGGGGCGACCATTATTCCACAGGGGATAAATTTTGCCATTTTCTCAAGACATACGGTGGGAGTTACTCTGGTAGTCTCTTTCCGTAACAAGGGAATGAAGGATAATAAAAGATTGATTCAAGAATTTGTTTTGTGTGATAATTTTAACAAAACTGGTGACATCTGGCATATTCTTCTTGTAGGAGAATGTTACGATCTTCGCTATGGTTATCGAATGAAGGGACCATCTGGAAGTCAACAATTAGGTTTATTCTATGATCAAGAGATCGTGTTGCTTGATCCATATGCCAAAGCTTTGTCCCCGTATTTATGGGGGAAGAAGCCAAAGAGTTACTTCAAGAAGCCACGTTGTTTGGTAGATGATAAAAACTATGATTGGGAGGGCGATAAACCACTAAATACCCCATTAAAAGATAGTGTTATTTATGAGATGCATGTGAGGGGATTCACAAATCATTTTTCATCTGGAGTAGAAGAAGCGGGCACTTTTGCAGGTGTTGTAGAAAAAATTCCTTACTTAAAGGAGCTTGGGGTGACGGCTGTGGAGTTGATGCCGGTATCTGAGTTTGATG
>Ga0224507_10000748_pt1 | contig 12650 bp, 9 predicted proteins | sample SF_Jan12_sed_USG_3_FD_170159 | JGI IMG/M metagenome (GOLD analysis project Ga0224507, IMG submission 170159) | Sediment microbial communities from San Francisco Bay, California, United States - SF_Jan12_sed_USGS_13 | ecosystem: Environmental > Aquatic > Marine > Sediment | place: USA: California...
TTCGGTCAATCCTGACTGGAGTTGTCGGATTAGGGTTAACCTGCCTGTTGCTTCCAAGCACAGTCATGGCAATGGCTGGCCAATGTTCAAACTGCCATACCATGCATAACAGCCAAGACGGTGGCGAAGTTTCTGCCGATGCTGGCGACAGACTTCTCAATTTTGGCACCTGTATTGGTTGCCACTCCGGCGACAACGTTGGCGGCGCTGGCGTAGTTCCGTATGTAATGTCATCAGGCGGCGACCCCGGAACTAACTATCTAGCTGGTGGCAACTTTTACTGGGTATCGCAGGCTGGTGCTACGGCCGACACAAAAGGTCATAATGTTGCCTCTGTCAAGGTTGGTCAGGATGCCAACATCGCCTCGTTTACTCCTCCAGGGTGGGACGGCGGTGCTGCTTGGACTACCCAGCTTAAATGCGCTGGCGAATTTGGCTGTCACGGGGACAAAACCGACGCAACAGGCAACAACTTCTCAGCTATGTCAGGCAGCCATCATGGTAACGTTGGTGGCTCTCTGAAAACGGCGGATACAATTGGCAACAGTTTTCGATTCCTTGAGGGCATATATGGCTACGAAGGCACCCACTTTGAATACCAAGGTGACGTCAGCGCCACCCAACATAATCAGTATTATGCCATCGACAGGGCCGGCGATGCAAACGAAGCCGACTCCGACACCCACACAATCAGCTCCCTCTGCGCCCAGTGTCATGGCAAGTTCCACAACGATGCCAATGGCGGCAACATTACCGACCAAGCAACGGTAACCGGGCCTTGGGTCCGACACCCGACCGACTACGACATGGACAACGTCCGCACCAAGGAGTATGGATCTTACGGTGGTGCAGCCAATGACTACACCCCTCTCGCGCCTGTAGGCAGTGACGCTACTGCCGTCCTGAGTACGGTTACACTGGATGGCTCTAACGCCGACAACGCAATTGTAATGTGTATCTCTTGCCACCGGGCACACGGATCACCATACCCTGACTTGTTACGTTGGAGTTATAGCCAAATGACCGTTGGCCAAGCTGGGGCTGGCGCAGGATCGGGCTGCTTCATCTGCCACACCACCAAGGATGGCATATAAAAAAAGCTGACCCCTGACCTGAAATAGGCCAAAAAAAAGCACTGCCGGTTATCTTGGCAGTGCTTTTTTTTGGCCTATTTCACCAACACTGAAAAAAGAAAACCTTGTGCTCTCTTTTTTATTTTGTAGTAGTATGCTGTACCTATGTATATGAACGTATTGACATAGCAACAAAAAACCGTTTTGGAGAAACATAAATGAAGGAAGTATCGCACAGCCAAACGGGTAACCGAAACAATGACCGGAGATGGCCGCAACTACCGACCATTCTTTGTTTCATTGCGTTGTGCGTAGCAATCACCGTCAGCCAGGCTTTTGCCATTCCACTGCAAGTAGTATCCCCCGCCAACAATTCATGGGTCACAGAAGGCAGAATCTTTCTTGCCGGGCAGACTGACAAGGATGTAAAGCAGGTACACATCAAGGGCGTGAAAACTGATCAAGCAAAAGGACTGATCAGGACTGAAGGCAACGGCTTCGGGACAATGATCACTCTCAAAAAAGGGCTGAACTCCATCACCGTGTCCGACGGGAAATCAACTCACACCATTAACGTTTTCTACACCTCGGCATCCGAGAAAAAATCTCCGCCACAGGGTTTCAAACATTTTTCAGTACACAAGAGCCAGACGGTTCTAGACTGCAAGGAATGCCATCGCCAGAAACGCGGCATCTTTAACTTCAAGAGGGTTCTCCCCGCCCGCGCCAACTGCACCACCGGTAAATGCCACTCCGACAAAGGGAATGCCCCCCATGTCCATGGCCCGATTGGTGCCGGTTTCTGCATTTCATGCCACAGTCCGCACGGCTCCTTCAAGCCTATGCAGATGGAACGAAGCGGCCCGGAACTCTGCCTTGTCTGCCACCAGCAAAAAGAGGAAGAACTCAAAATGGATGTGGTTCATCCACCGGTTGAGGATGGTTGCGTCGACTGCCACGATCCGCATCAGTCCAAAATGCGTTTTCAGCTCCGCGGCGATGGTAAATCCGTGAGCAGCCTCTGCTTTAACTGTCACGAAAAAAATATTTTCAACAAGGAGCACCGTCACGGCCCGGTTGGAGCCGGTGACTGTATCGCCTGCCATCGCCCACACGCCGGGAAATACAAGAAACTGCTTATCGCCCCGACTGCCAAAGGGCAACTTTGCTTTAAGTGCCATCAGGATCGCAAAGACGGGTTTAATCGTAAATATGTCCATGCGCCGGTAGCCAAAGACTGCGGCAACTGCCACGACCCGCACAGTTCTGCAAACCGATTCCAGTTAATCAAAGACACCAAGACCCTCTGTAAAAGCTGCCACAGCAAACTCACTCCAGGCATTTACAAGGATATGGCGGCCAAAGTCAAACACCCACCAGTCGCCGAGGAGCGCTGCACAGCTTGCCACGATGTCCATTCGTCGAATTACCAGCCATTACTGAAAAACTCCACGGAGAAACTTTGCTTCAGTTGCCACATCGACCTTGGCGATGATGTTGCGGAATCCAAACATCGTCACGGCCCCGTCAAAACCGGAGACTGTACCAGTTGCCACCGGGTGCATGGCTCAGAATTCGCCAAGCTGCTGGTTCGCTATTTCCCCGGTAATTTCTACAGCTCCTATAAGTCCGGTCAATACAATCTCTGCTTTGGATGCCACAATAAAGATATTGCCAAGAAGAAATTTACAACGACTCTGACTAATTTTCGGGACGGCAAATACAACCTGCACTACTTTCACGTTAACATGAAAAAAGGCAGAACCTGTATCGCGTGCCACGACCCTCACGCCAGCAACCAGAACAAGCATATTCGCTACGAAGTGCCGTTCGGCGACTGGTCATACCCAATCAACTTTACCAAACGACCCACTGGCGGCACCTGTATTGTCGGTTGCCATGCCCCCAAGACCTATGATCGACAAAAGCCCCAAATAACGCCGAGCAGATAACAGCGGTCCGGTGAAAAACGAGAAGCGCATCACCCCGGTTTTACTCTTTTCGTTCTTCCGTTTTGACGATCCGGCAAAGTGCACAACAAAAAAACCGGGCGACCACAATGACCGTCACGACCTTGCCAGCTATATCAACCAGGATACCCAAAGCTCTTCTTTTACTTGGCATATCCACCATTACGGCCACCCCGGCTATTGGCAACACGCTTGGGGGGAATGCCTCTTTCGGTCATGGTATTTCCGGTAGCCAGGAGGCGGAAACACGCCAAAGCCTCAGCCAACGCTACTCAACCAAATTCAGCTCCGAACTGACATCTGCAATGAATGCTGGAGGCAATCTCAGCTACAATAAAAACTGGAGTGAACGTGGTGGCGCAAGCGAGTCCCTGACTCCAAATGCCAATTTTAACATTGCTAATGATATATTCCATGCCTCTCTTTCTGGGATGGCCTCCAACCAAGTCCCAGCAGAAAGCCCGAATAGCACTAGCACCGCTTGGCAAACATCCTTGGGAAGCGCCTGGAACAAAAAATATTGGCCTTCTCTGCAAATGAACTACGGACAGGGTGCGACGACCAACGATGCTGACCCTAAAACACAGGACACAACCCAGAGCAACCTCGGCGTCGGCGCAAGTGTTGATCTGCCATTGGCATCTATCAATTACAACTTCAGTCAGACCGACAGCAACAACATCATCAATAACAGTGAATCACAAAACAGTAACAATACCGCGACAATAAAAACGGGCCGTTCTTTCTGGAACGGGAAAATGTCGATGAATTTTTCACAAAAATACAGCGAAAGCGTCAGCGAACAAATCCATCACGCCGCCGCTAACACCACGGTGGAAGACGCAACACAGATTGCACAGACTTCCGCTTCAATACCTGCAGATGTCACTTTCGGTGCGCTGACTCCAGTGACGGCTTTGACGAACAATGACCTTGAAACAGTGGCAACAACTATCAACCCTGGCGATGCGATCAACCTCGGCTTCAAATTCAGTCTCAACCGACAGGTGAACCGAATTTACCTATACACTGACCCGGTTACCCCCCCCAACGCTTCCGACGCCAACGCACTGCGCTTCAGTCTTTACACCAGTGTTGATGGAAGCACCTCATGGGACCTGATTACTACAAACCTGGCCCCCACCTTCGATCCAAGCAACAATCGCATTGTCCTTGACATCCCAGACACCGACGAGAATTACCTGAAGCTGGTCGTCACTGCATGGCCCGCTACCGCCTCCATTTCTTTGACAGAAATGGAGGCTTACTACCGATACAATACCGGGAACGCTGGCTCGACAAGAAAAAGCAGACAAATAAGCCACCTGTCGAATCTCGGCATTAACGCTCATCTTACCGACGACATCCCGCTTGCATACACAATGTCATTTGGGAAAAATTATGTAGGCGAACATCAAACGAAAGATATCAGCCAAGCAGCCACTCTCAAATGGAATTTGCACCGATATTGTCAACCAAGCATCAGTATCAGCGAAAACAAGACCCAAAATGACAACTCACCCGTAGCCACAGGCCGAACCTATTCGCTCAATGCCATCTCGGCCCCCCTGCCATCTATTGACCTCGGATTTGGCCTCTCGCAAAGTAACAACTTCAGGGGGGAAAGATCCCTGAACACAAACCGTAATTATACTTTCAGTCTCGCGGCGGTGCTTTACCCCGACCTGACGGGTTCCTTTGGCCTGAATCACTCAACATCGAACAATAAACAATCGGGGGGATTAAGCTCAAACTGGAACTACAACGCAACCCTCACCTCCCGACTGAGCTCTAAACTCACAACGAACATCACCGCCAGCCATAGCCGATCTTCATCTGAGTCCCCCGGCTCAGCAGGCACATCTACCGCAACCACGGACGCGGCTATAAATTTTAACATTCGCCCATCAGACATTCTTTCGTTGCGAGCTAGTGCTTCAAAAAGCTGGGGAGACGGGCAGGAAGATGCACCACTCGCCCACCAGATTTCGGGCACTCTGGCCCTCCTTCGCACCCATAAAACCCAGCTCACCACAGGTTTTTCATACTCAAAGGCAAACCTCGCGGCGGTGAAAAAAATTGATGCTGCCTGGAGCTGGACCATCAGCCGCTTTCTTGCCTGGCGCACAAACGGCAGCTACACTATCAATGAACCAAGGCAATGGAATATCAACAGCCAACTTTCAACAAAATTTTGAACAAATATCCGGGACCAACAGCCATGCGAACTTTTTATTATCTGCTGATCTGCCTGTTACTTCTCACTTTTTGGGGATGCGGAGCTAACGCCTCTAAAGACTACTTCCTGCGCGAACAGGTTGACATTGCATATATTAAACGGATAGCCGTTCTGCCATTTGAAAACAACACCAAGGATAATTTCGTTGCTCCACGCGCCAGGGATCTGGCCACGACCCAGATACTGTCACAACGGATATTTGATGTTGTAGACAAAGGGCAGGTTGACAGCGCTCTCCGCGAAGAAGCTATTAAGCCCGGAACACCGCTTGACGACTTGACCATTAAGCGCCTCGGGCAACGACTCAATGTCCAAGCCATTCTCTTGGGCAGTGTCGACCATGCTGGAGAACAACACAAAGGGGCGTCCAGTTTCGCCGAACTCTCCCTCACAATGCGCCTGATCGACAGCAAAACAGCCATCCTGCTATGGCAAACAAGCGGCTCCGGATCCGGTTATTCAGTAGTAGATCGCCTCTTTGGTCTCAACCCTAAAGATGCTTTTGAGGTCACCATGACATTGATTGATGACCTTTTGTCCTCAATCCCGAGGACAAAAGCCGGCTCAACCGCTACGCAGTAACAAAAGGAGAATCAATGCCCCGACGCCTCCTTACCCTTTTTCTGGCTCTTTTCTTCATTCTTGCCTGGCAAAACGACACAAGGGCCGAGGGAGTCAAAATCGCAATTTTCCCTCTTCAAGATCTGAGTCAGGGCGACGACGGTGTCAATTGGCCATTAACAGATCAATTAAGCCATGATTTAGCTGAAAAAGGGATGGAGATCGTCTCCCGGCAAGCGGTTGTTTCTTTTATGGTTCGCCACCGCATCCGCACTCTCGGCCAACTTGAAGCTTACTATATTCGTGCCGCCAAAAAGGAATTGGATGTAAAGCTGATTCTCATCGGCTCAGTTTGCCAGAAGAAAGAACAACCCGGCCCTGCACTGGCACTTGTCGTCTATCTGCTTCGCACGGAAGACGGAAAAACAACATGGGCCAACACAGCGGATCTCTGCTGCGCCGACACCCGTCGGCTTCTCGGCATCAATGAACCCAAGACCATTGAAGACCTGTATCCGCTCCTTATCAGCAATATTCTTTCCTCGTGGCCCACAGACGTCAAAGCACAGGCAAAAAAACTATTTAGTGTTGACCTTGAATCTGCGTGGCTCCGGCCAACCTATCTTCGCTCCGGTCATGATGCGCAGTGCAGCGTGCATCTCCGCTCAACATGGCTTCCCCAAAACCAACCTGATGTCGTTCTGAAAATAGGCGAACAGCTCGTCCCGTTAACAGAGTCCACCGGTACAGATTATTACGAATTTTCCTGGAAAGCAGCGGGGCCGGACGGACGCTACCCTGTCAGCCTGGTAACCTCCTGGCCGGACGGTCACAAACAATCTCTTCTTCTGGGCTCTTATTTTATCGACAACAAACCTCCTGGATTAAAACTCAGGCTCAAAGGTATTCTCATTAATGACAAAATTACCTTTCGTAACCGTTTATCCATCATCCCCATCATGACGGACAGGGAACCTTTGAATCGCTGGCAAATCACCTTTAAAGACGGCAAAGGGGAAACCTTGCTGAGTCAAGACGGCTCAGGAATCCCCCCCGAAAGGCTTTTCTGGCGAGGAAATGCCGCCAACGGCAAGCCATTCCCAGACGGGGATTACCGTATAATCATGAAAATTTGGGACAGGGCAGGCAATACAGCCGAAGACGCGCAATGGGTTACGGTACTTCGCACGAAACCTGAAGTATCTATTAAAGCAACACTTGCCGGAGATGAAGTAATAATTGATCTTGGCCATACAGGCCAAACCCCAATCTCTTATTGGCGGCTTAACTTGCGCGACAAAGACGGTATCGGCTTTGCGTTCAAGGATGGAGATCTCCTCCCCACGACCATACACCTGCCACTGTCAGCAGAAAATCGTCAACAAAAGATCAAAGGGTCATTAATGGTTAGGGATGTTCTGGGGAATCAGTCGCAAATAAAAATAGACGACCTGCTCTCTCTGGCCAAGCAAGAAGATAAAGATGTGACGACACCAAAAGACTCTAACGATGCGTGGGTGGATGAATTTTGAATGATTCTTGCCGCTTCTGTGCAATCAGGTTATAATCAATAATTGATTAGTCGATCATTTTCGGCTGCAATCATCCCCCTCCTTTCTTGTAAAAAATGGCAAAAAATACAAAAAAAATCGCTCTTTCTCCCGAAAGATACCGTGGACTCATTAGTGCCGCCATCGGGGCGCTGTTATCTCTTTGCCTCGTGGTTTTAAACGGATGCGGCGCCAGATTTCCGGAGTTGCAACAACTGGCGCCGTTACCCTCGAAGCCGCCATGCCATATTGCCGTTTTGCCCTTTGTCAACAAAAGCAAATATGTACAGGCTGACCGCATTGTGTATAAAATATTTATGGCCGAGCTGCTGCAGTCAACCCAATACAGAGTAGCCCAAGAGGGCGATGTTCGAAAAATCTATCGGCAACTTAAAATTTATCCTCAACAAACGCCTCAATTTGACCAATTAAAGATCATGGCCGACAGGCTGAACACGCAATTTTTTATCATTGGCACGATCCTGAAGGCTCAAGAGCAAACCAGTGGTCGCGCCGCCAATCCACAGTTGACCATGATGCTGGATCTTGTTGATGCCACTTCAGGCAAAACATTGTGGAGTACATATCACACCAGGGAAGGCATACAGTATCAAAAAGTAATGCATTTCGGCCTGGTCACAACCATCAGCGGCGTGGCGCGAAGAATGTCGCAGGAAATTCTTAACCTGTGGTTCAGGGAAGGTTTGCAACCATGCACCGAGTAATACTTAAACTATGTGTTCTTGCTCTCACCATTCTGGCCGCCGCTCCCGGACAAGTCTTGGCTTTGGGCGACAAACCGCTTGTCAAAATCAATACTGAACAATATCAGCCAGAAGATTTCAAAAACTGGTGGCAGAACTGGCAAGAAAGAAACCAGCCTGTACCAGAAACGATGGACCCGTTTATTGATTGGCAACTCTTGGCCAAAGAAGCCGAAAGAATGGAGCTCTATCGGGAACCGGCTTATCAACAAAAAATTTCTGTTTTTCTGCGTGTCCGTTCCCTGATGCAGCTCAAATTCGACGAGGTAGATGCCAAAATAGATCTCAATGAAAATATTCTTCGCCAGGAGTACGAAAAAAGCTATGCGCCGCGTCAACGGCTGCAAATGTATTTTTTCAAGGACAAGGAACTGGCAATAGCTGCATACGATAAAATATCGAAAGGCGTCCTTTCAGCGGCCACCCTTGAAGAGCTGGCTCCGGAAAAAGGTGGCCCAAGCCACTATCAGGAGACATGGACTCGTCCGGTCACACCCCCTCCTGCCGCATGGACAAAAGCGCTTGCCAGCCTTCAGACTGAGGAGATCTCCGCCCCCTTGGCATGGCATAACAATACGGTTTTAGTCAGAAAAGATGGTCCTCCCCAAAAGGGTGACGATGAAGACTTTAACGCCCTCAAAAGAGAGATAGGCCAATCTTTATGGAAAAAAGAAAAGGCTCGGCTGACTGCGGATCTGATTAAAAACCTTTACCAGAAATATAATGTGCAAATTGACAAGGATTTGCTGTCAAAAATCCCGATCGGCGACGCACAGCTCCCGGAGGACATTGCGGAGAAGCCCGTTCTCAGCACGAACTACCGCAACATCTCAGCCAGGCAATTTGCAGAAAAACTGGCCACGGAACAAGGCTTTCGCAAAAAATACGGATTCAGAAAAGAAGAAGCCGACGAAATCAAATTACGATTAATTAATGGCATCATCAGCCAAACGCTTACATCATGGGAGGCCATGGCTCGTCACTATGAAAACAAACCACCGCTGCAAGCGGTCTACAATTTTTACCGCAAACATCGCCTTATAAAAGAACTTGAGAAACGCCTTTTTAAACCAAAAGCTGTAACAACCGAAGAAATCTCCGCCTACTACCAGGAACATATTGAGGAATTCCGCCAGCCTGGAACAGTGACCATAGTTTCCGTCAGTGGAGACGAAGCCACAGCAAAAAAACTGTGGGCTGGGGTTCTCCTCGGCGAGGATTTTTTCGAATTGGCAAACAAATACTACCAAATCAAGCCCAAACCCCAACAGATGCCGACAAATCATCTCGACGCGGAAATGGCTCAAGCGATCAGTTCACTTGCCCCGGGTGAAGTTTCTTCTCCTTTTCAACAACAGGGTCGCACCGTTATAGCCAAACTGGTCAACCGAAAAGCATCGAGCCACCTCCCTCTTTCGCGGGTTGGTGACAAAATAGCCCAAGAACTTCGCGGCAAGGAATTTGCTCGCCTGCGAGCTGAGTATATACACAAACTAAAAGATAAGTCTTCGATTTCAGTGGACAACAAGGCATGGCAAGCGTTAAAAAAGAACTTGGTGGTGAAAAAATGAAGAAGATTACCATTAACAGCATTCAAGTCTTGGCCTGCTTGTCTCTGGCCTTTCTGGTGGTGACCTGCGTACCAACCGGGCATCAAACCCAAAAGGCCGTCCGCAATACATGTGTTGACTGCCACAAGGATATGGCCGACAAGTACATGCAAGGCAATATGCACGCTCCTGTTCGCGACAAAAACTGCGAAGCCTGCCACCAGCCGCATGGACTTATCGGCGGCCTCTTCTTACGCCAAAATGAACCGGATCTCTGTCTAAGGTGCCACCGCCAACTTGGTGCTGTCGCAGGCAAGAAATCAGTCCACAAGCCTGTACAAAACGGAAAATGCTCGACCTGCCACACCCCTCACAACAGCCAATTCCCCATGCTTCTCAAGGCTGCGGAAAAAGAGTCCTGTTTTGCTTGTCATGACCGTGCGCCCTTCACCAAACCCTATATCCATGCTCCACTCCAGAAGGATGGATGTAAAACGTGTCACAACCCCCACATGACAGATCAACCACACCTGCTGATCAAAGATACGAAGACCCTCTGCACATCATGCCACCAGACAGCTACACCGGATTTCAAAAAAAGCCACTCCGGATATCCTGTTCAAAGTGGTTGTGTCCTGTGTCACTCCCCACACAGCTCCCAGAGTAAAGCTCTTTTAAAAGAAGCTGTTCACAAGCCTGTACAAGACGGCAAATGCGACAGTTGCCATCAGGTTGGCAGCAACGGCGTCATCAACATCACTGCCCCCCCCAACAAACTCTGTCTCACCTGTCATGCGGAGCAACAGCAAGGTTCTGCCGGACTCCATCAGCCGGTCAAGGAAGGCAAATGTGTTGACTGCCATGCTGTCCATGCCAGTGAATACGGAACCCTGCTGAGCAAACCGCAGAAACAACTCTGTCTTGACTGCCATCAGCAAGGACAAACCTCCAACATGCAGAGCAAACACCCCCCTGTCCGCGAAGGGAAATGCCTTGAGTGCCACAAGGGCCACGATTCCCAGGAAAAACCACTCCTGCAGGCTTCCAGGCAAACACTTTGTTTGAAATGCCACGACAGGATGACGAACTTCCCCTACAAACACGACCCGGCGACATCGGGAGAGTGTCTGGCCTGCCACACCCCCCATGAATCAAAAAACAGAAAACTTCTTGCCGGCAAAGAAAGTGATCTCTGCTTCTCGTGCCACACAAAGACAGCCAAGGAGATGGGCCGGTTCAGCTTGCACAACCCTTTCGCCAGAGGAGAATGCAGCCGTTGTCATCAACCTCATGGCAGTAACCGGAATAACCTTCTGAAAGCAAAAAAACTGGGCGGAGAACTCTGTTTCAGCTGTCATCAGGGACTCACCCACACCACTGAAGACGGGAGCAAACACAAACCTTTCTCAGCCGGAGATTGCCTGACCTGCCACTCTCCGCATGCCAGTGACCAACCTTATATCCTCAAGGAAAGTCCGGGAAAACTTTGCCTGACCTGCCACTCCCGAATGGAGTCGGATATTAACCGCAAAAAAGTGCCACACGCACCAGTTGCGCAGTTAAACTGTGCGGCCTGCCATTCGGCCCATGGATCTCCATACCCGAACCTGCATAAAAAACGAGAACCGATTCTCTGTCTTTCCTGCCACAGCGAAATAGGGCGCTACTGGCAAAATGGCGTGGCTCATCAGCCAGCCATCAAGGATTGCACAATCTGCCACCAACCCCACGGCTCTGACCTTGGTGGAATGCTTAAATCTCAAATCGGGCCGCTTTGCGCCAGCTGTCATAATGAAGAAACCAGCAGTTTTATCAACGCCCATCATAATATCATGCCGCGACCGGATTCCTGTACAACGTGCCATGACCCACACGGCGCGTTGGAAAAAAATCTTCTGTACCCGGTAAGCCACAATCCTTTTGCCAACGGCACCTGCAACCCTTGCCACCAGGGGAGGAAAAACTAATGCGGAATACAATGCGATTTTCGCCCCTTTTCCTGATATTCCTTCTCCCGCTACTCCTGCCTGTGTCCGGACAGGCTGCGAATGCCTGCTTCAAGTGCCATAAACAGCAACTTTTCAATAAAAAGTATACCCACAAGCCGGTTGCCGAGGACAAATGCGGCGCCTGCCACAATCCACATGTTGCCCGGTATAAAAACCTTTTGCAGCACAGAGTGGATGTCCTCTGCTTTTCCTGCCACGAACAGGAAGCCCGGCAATTCAGCAAAGGGTTCGTTCATACACCGGTTCGAAAAGGTGAATGCACATCCTGTCACGACGCTCATGCTTCAACGGACCGCGGACTCCTCAACAAGCGGCTTGCAGAAAGTTGCTTCAGTTGCCATAAGGCTTTACCAAAACAATTCAAACACACGCATACACCATATGCCAAAGGTGATTGTACCGCCTGCCACCAGCCCCATCAGGCAGACAACGGCTACCTGCTCAAAGCATCTGCAGATAAACTCTGTCTCTCCTGTCACCAGAAAGGCTCCCTGCAGACAGCACACCCAAACTTCCCCAAAGAGCCTGCCCAGTGCCTCTCCTGCCACAACCCTCACGGCAGCAAGCACAAAGCAATACTCCGTAATGAAATGCATAAACCGTTCAAACAAGGCTGCAAAGAATGCCATGACAAAAAACAGGGGACATCAACAGAGGCTTGCCTGAAATGCCACCCGGCCGTCAAGCAGCAGATGTACACCACCCATAGCCACCTCACCTCCCCGGGATCCGGCAACAGCTGTCTGGAATGCCATTCGCCTCACGCCGGCGACGACAAGAACCTGATAAAGAGCGACCAACGCATCCTCTGCCGCAAATGTCATGAAGAAACTTTCCGACGCAAGGAAGCCAGCCCATATCCACACCCTGATACGGCAACCTGCAGCAATTGCCATGATGTCCACGGATCGAACAACCCGGCCATGATCAAGGG
>Ga0224507_10000749_pt1 | contig 12645 bp, 11 predicted proteins | sample SF_Jan12_sed_USG_3_FD_170159 | JGI IMG/M metagenome (GOLD analysis project Ga0224507, IMG submission 170159) | Sediment microbial communities from San Francisco Bay, California, United States - SF_Jan12_sed_USGS_13 | ecosystem: Environmental > Aquatic > Marine > Sediment | place: USA...
AAAAAGGATTTAAGATTGGGTGAGTTTGATATGAAAGATATAAATAAAGATCAGGTGCCCGATATGGCGAAAATAAAATATATTACACTTTGGTTTGATTAGGTCATAATGATTTAGATGGGTATATTTAAGTTGAATGGCAGTTGTAATTATAAACAGCCAATACCAAATTAAAAAACTTGAAATGATGACGAAATATACGAAGCAAACAGACCCTTTTATTGTTCCGACTACTGATGGGAAGCTCATTGAAGAACACTTTGGATTTTCAAATGAGAATTCAGATTTAAGCCTGGCCCATATGATTGCTCCTCCCGGATGGAGTGAGCCATTTCAAACGCCAGAATTTGATGAATACACCTATATTATTAGCGGTAAAAAACAATTTACAATAGATGGTGACGTCATTGTGCTAAAGGCCGGAGAATCTATCAAAATAAATAAAGGGGTTCGTGTTCAATACGCCAATCCATATGAAGAAGCATGTGAATATATAGCTATTTGTAAGCCTGCATTTTCAATTGACTTAGCGAATAGAGAGGATTAATCTCTATTTTCGCAAGCCAACAATGTGTTTTTAAGCAACATGGCAATAGTCATAGGTCCGACACCTCCTGGAACCGGAGTGATAAAGGCAGCCTTTTTACTGACACTTTCAAAATCAACATCTCCTGCCAAGCGGTAACCTCGTTTTTTAGAAGGATCGTCAACACGGGTAATTCCCACGTCAATCACGGTAACCCCTTCTTTAACCATATCACCTGTTAAAAATTCAGCTTTTCCTAAAGCAGCCACAATGATATCGGCTTGTTTAGTAATTTCTTCAAGGTTTTTTGTTCTGCTGTGAACCAAAGTGACAGTGGCATTACCAACGTCTCTTTTCTGACTCAATAAAATACTCATAGGGCGACCAACAATGTGGCTTCTACCAATGACAACGACATTTTTTCCTGAAGTTTCAACTTTGTATCTTTCTAATAGCTCTATTATGCCATAAGGCGTTGCAGGTAAGAAGGTAGGCAGATCCAATGCCATTTTACCAACATTTACAGGGTGAAAGCCATCTACATCTTTATCGGGATTTACTGCCATTAAAACTTTTTGTTCATCGATATGTTTTGGTAATGGCAATTGAACAATAAAGCCATCAATATCTTTATCGTTATTTAGATCTGAAATTTCGTTTAAAAGTTGTTCTTCGGTAGTATCTTCAGGTAAATCGATCAAAGTAGAGTTAAAACCAACTTTTTCGCAGGCTTTTACTTTGCTGTTTACATAAGTCATGCTGGCGCCATCAGTTCCAACCAGAATAGCAGCTAAATGAGGTCTTTTTAAACCTTTCTCTTTTCTTTTTGCTACAGCAATGGTTATTTCGTCTTTAATGTCGTTAGATGTTTTTTTTCCGTCTAATACAATCATAGTAATTTGGTTTACAGTAATCAGTTTCGGTTGACAGTGTTAACAACGAATTTTTTAGAATTTAAAATCAATTAATTTATTTGCCAACTTCAAGATTCTTAATGGTTGATATTTCTTTTTCTCTTTTGAAATGTATTCACAAGCTTAGCAACATTTGTACAAATTGAACGAGACGCTATTCTGATCTTTGAAAGCGTATGTCATTTCATTTAGAAAAAAACTTAAAAATTTCTAAAAATTGCCATGGCTAATTTAAAACTTTTTTATTGATTCCTGTCGGCTGTAACCAAATTCATTAACTGCAACTGCCTATTGCATACCTTTCATCATTTGCATCATTTTTTTACCGCCGCCGCCTTGCATCATTTTCATCATTTTGCTCATTTGATTGAACTGTTTCATCAATTGATTTATTTCCTGTACACTGGTTCCTGATCCTTTTGCAATACGCTTTTTTCTACTGGCATTGATTGTTGAAGGCTTGCTTCTTTCATCGGGTGTCATTGAATAGATAATTGCTTCAATACCTTTAAAAGCATCATCGTCAATATCAACATCTTTCATCATTTTACCGGCTCCGGGTATCATGCCCATCAAATCTTTCATGTTACCCATTTTTTTGATTTGCTGGATCTGTTTTAAAAAGTCGTCAAAACCAAATTGATTTTTTGCAATTTTCTTTTGAATTTTTCGAGCTTCCTCTTCGTCATATTGTTCTTGAGCCCGTTCTACTAATGATACAACATCACCCATGCCCAAGATTCTTTCGGCCATACGATTCGGGTGGAAAATATCAATAGCTTCCATTTTTTCACCGGTACCAATAAATTTGATAGGTTTATCAACAACCGATTTGATTGAAAGCGCTGCTCCACCACGTGTGTCACCATCTAATTTTGTTAGAACAACACCGTCAAAATTTAAAATATCATTAAAGGCTTTTGCTGTGTTCACAGCATCTTGCCCGGTCATGGAATCTACCACAAATAGAGTTTCTTGTGGCTCAATTGCTTTATGAATATTTGATATCTCGGTCATCATTTGCTCATCAACAGCCAAGCGACCAGCGGTATCAATAATCACCACATTTTTTCCGTTGGCTTTAGCATGCTTAATAGCATTTTGAGCAATTTCAACCGGATTTTTATTGCCTTCTTCAGCATATACCTCAACGCCAATTTGCTCACCAACAACCTTTAACTGGTTAATCGCAGCCGGACGATAAACATCTGCTCCGACCAATAGAACCTGTTTGCTTTTTTTAGTTTGTAAAAAATTAGCAAGTTTTCCCGAAAATGTTGTTTTACCAGATCCTTGTAAACCCGACATTAATATAACAGTTGGAGATCCTTTAAGATTGATGCCAATGGTTTCACCACCCATTAATTCGGTCAGTTCATCTTTGACTATTTTAACCATTAACTGGCCAGGATTCAAGGTAGTTAATACATCTTGGCCAATGGCTTTATCTTTAATTCTTTTGGTAAAATCTTTCGCAATTTTAAAGTTAACATCGGCATCCAATAAAGCTCTACGAACTTCTTTTAAGGTTTCAGCTACATTAATTTCTGTTATGCTTCCATGACCTTTTAATACATGAAAAGCTTTATCTAATTTATCACTTAAATTATTAAACATAATATCTTATCAATTAAAAATTTGCTTTTGTTCGGATAGTTTGCAAAGATAACAATTTAGCTTAAAAAGTAGATAGTTAAATATAGTATTTGAAGCATGGGAATAAAATTAATCGGCTGATTTTATCAGGTAGTTTAATGGTATTTACCTTTTAAATAAGGTTGTCCAAAGTTTATTTTTTTGATTTTTCAAATCTGATGGAAGAAGTGTTAACACAATATCGTTTGCCTGTTGTTTCTTGTGGCCCATCGTCAAAAATATGACCCAGATGACCTCCGCAATTCGTACAGGTAATTTCGGTTCTTACCATGCCGTGTGTGGTGTCTAAAGTAAAATCAACAGCGCCTTTAATGGCATCGTCAAAAGATGGCCAGCCACAATTTGATTCGTATTTTGTGTTAGAATCAAAAAGCTGGGCATTACATGCAGCACAGTGATAAGTGCCTTTTTCAAAATGTTTTGTATATCCATAATCACCGGCTCTGTCTGTGCCCTTTTCACGTAACACATGATATTGTTGCGGTGTTAGAATTTCTTTCCATTCCGCTTCAGTTTTATTGACTTTTTTATCCATTTTTGGTTTTTCTTGTGCAGCTATTGTGCAATTAACTAACAGTAATAATATAATGATTATTTTTCTCATTTTATAAAATCGATGATGCGATTAATAATTTGTTGGTTTTTAAAAATTTTATGGTGGCCCAAGCCGTTAGTGATTAAAAGTTCACCTTTGTCTAGGTTTTGACGTATTTCAAAGGCACTGCTTACAGGAACAAATTTATCATCAGAATCATGAATAACCAAGGTGGGGATTTTTACTTTTTTTGCAGCATTTTGAGAAGAGAACTGATCTGCTTTGATGCTGTGTTTTTTTTCATAAAACGTGACCATTTTATGCGAAATAACTTGATTTAACTGAAGTTTTTGAACAAATTGTTTGGTGATTTCTGTGATAGAATTGTCAGCGCCAATTGTTACAAGCTTTTTAATATTTAAACCAGATTTTACCGCATTTAACAAGGCCATGGCTCCAAATGAATGACCAACAGCCATATCAAACGGACCGAATTTTTTTTCAAGGTGATGAATTGTCTCAATAAATTCGGTCATTAAGGTCGTTTTTCCTGATGAGAGTCCATGTGCAGGACCATCAAAGGTAATAACCATCATCTTATTTTCTAAAATTTTATCTGCCAATTGAAATAATTGAGTTCCTCTGCCTGCCCATCCATGAACAAGTAGTACCTTTTTCTTGGAATATCCATAGGAGTAAACCATGATTTCTTTTTTGATTGATGCTATTTCTACCAGATCTTTTTTGGCGCTTTTTCGCATCATCAATTCTCTTTCAGGGACTTTGAACTTTATTGGTGTTGCAAAAATTTTGGCGGCAAATCTTGTAGCCAAATCATTTGAAATAGTCTGTAAAATCTTGCCTGTTAATAAAATAGATTTTGGGACCTTAAATGAGCTTATATTATTTGTGGATTTTTTATTCATATTGTACAAATCTATTGATTTATTTTATCAAATGAAATGATAAAATTATTGTGGATGCCAAGAATTTATAAAAGATAAAAATTGTACATTGTCATCCGAAAGAAAGCAATAAATCAATTCTATGCTTCAAAGAGGGGATAAAAAACTAATTAACAGTTGGGCATTTTATGATTGGGCCAATTCTGTTTATTCATTAGTGATCAGCACTGCAGTATTTCCAATTTATTATGAAACCGTTACCAAAACAGACGGAGGGTTTGTGACCTTTTTAGGCATGCAGTTCAACAGCACATCCTTATATACTTATGCGCTGTCATTTTCATTTTTAATAGTTGCATTTATTTCTCCAATATTGTCGGGTATTGCTGATTATGTTGGGAATAAAAAAAGTTACATGAAATTTTTCTGTTATTTCGGAGCTATTTCTGTGATGATGTTATTCTTTTTTGAAGGTATAGAAACTTTATGGGTCGGGATAATTTTTTCAATGTTTGCCAGTATAGGGTTTTGGGGGAGTTTGGTTTTTTATAATGCCTATTTACCCGAAGTGGCATTTAATGATCAGCAAGATGAAGTTAGTGCTAAAGGCTTTATTTACGGGTATATAGGTTCTGTAATTTTATTGATGTTTAATTTGTCTATGGTAATGAAACCTGAATTGTTTCATATTACAGATCCGAGTTTAGCCCCAAGAATATCCTTTTTAACTGTTGGGATCTGGTGGATTGGTTTTGCTCAGGTTACTTTTAAAAACCTGCCTTTTAATACCTATAATAAAAAACCCAAAAAGGATTATATTTTTAAGGGTTTTTTGGAATTGAAAAAAGTAATTTCAGAATTACATGACCAACCTAGTTTATTGAATTTTTTGATTTCCTTTTTTTTATATAGTGTTGGCGTTCAGTCCGTGATATTATTGGCTACAATTTATGGTAAGAAAGAAATAGGGTTATCAACAAGTAGTTTGATAATTACCATCATAATTATCCAATTGGTTGGAATTTTTGGTGCCTACGTTTTTTCAAAATTATCAGAAAAAATAGGAAATATCATGGCATTAAAGATTACGATTTTTATATGGGCGATTTCTAGTTTAAGCGCTTATTATTTAGATAAAAACGACCCTGATGTACAGTTGAAATTTTATATCATAAGTGGTTTTATCGGCTTGGTCCTGGGAGCAATTCAAACCTTGTCTCGTTCAACCTATTCAAAATTATTGCCCGAAGATACCGAAGATCATACAACCTATTTTAGTTTTTTTGATGTGACTGAAAAGCTAGCTATCGTTTGGGGTACCTTTATTTTTGGAATAGTTGTTACCGTTACGGGTTCAATGAAAATGTCTATTTTATTGTTGACATTATTCTTCGTGTCCAGCTTTATCATTTTGAGTTTTATGAAAAAGACCGTTTATGTGAAATGATCAGATGATGAATTTATTTGCAGTCATGCTGAATTTTTTGCAACCAAAAAATGCCATTGTGTTATGATTAATAAAAAATTCGACTTTATTATTGTTGGAGGCGGTATTGTGGGAACTGCTACAGCTTATAAATTACAATTAAAATTTCCTAAAAAATCAATCGCCATCCTCGAAAAGGAAAATGAAATTTCTTTGCATCAAACAGGAAGGAACTCCGGTGTAATTCATTCGGGTATTTATTACCAACCAGGGTCTTTAAAAGCCATAAACTGTCGGAATGGAAGAGATCAATTGATCGATTTTGCCATTGACAATCACATTAAACATAAGGTTTGCGGAAAACTTATTGTTGCTACCTGCGATAAAGAACTTACAGTCTTAGATAATATTTATCAAAACGGCATTAAAAATAAAACAGAAGGCATTGCTTTTTTATCTCAAAGTGAAATTAAAGCAAAAGAACCATTTATAGAAGGACTCAAGGCAATTTGGGTGCCTAGCGCCGGTATCATTGATTATGTTGAAGTTGCTAAAAAGTTTGTTCATTTGGTAACCCAAAATAACTCCAAAAGTCAATTGCTTACAAATTGTGAAGTCCAAAAAATTAACCGTGTTAATTCTGAAATTGCAGTCCAAACAGATCTTGGAGAATTCACATGTGAAAAGGTTATTGTTTGTGCCGGACTACAATCCGACAGGATCGCCAAAAAAGATCAACTTGATTTAAATATGCAAATTGTTGGATTTAGAGGTGATTATTACGAGTTTATGAATCATTCAAAGCATAAGATCAATAATTTGGTTTATCCGGTGCCGGATCCAAAATATCCTTTTTTGGGGGTTCATTTTACCCCGATGATCAACGGTGCCCTAGAATGTGGACCAAACGCGGTTTTTACATTTAAAAGGGAGGGGTATAAAAAAAACAGCTTCAGCTTAAAAGACAGTCTGGAGGCTTTTGCCTTTGGAGGTACCTGGCGACTATTTGTAAAAAACTGGCAAAAAGGTATTGAAGAATATCAAAGAGCGTTTTCAAAAAAACATTTTGTCAGAGCATTGCAGAAAATGATGCCTTCAATTTCAGAAAATGATGTTCGGGCTTCTCGTTCAGGAATCAGGGCTCAGGCCGTTGATCAAAATGGTAAAATGGTCGATGATTTTAAAATAATTAAAAATGGGAATATAATTCATGTTATAAATGCGCCTTCACCTGCTGCTACTGCTTGTTTAGCTATTGCTGATGAAATTCTTTCCATAACCTTTTCAGAAACAATAAACAGAAATTCAGTGAATGCCTCTCAGGGAGACTGTTGTTATTTTAAAGAAATATAATTCAGATATTTAAAAAAACTTTATGTGTTAAATGAAAGCCTTCTAAATATTCAAAATACTCCTGAAACTTATTGAAATATTAATGTCTGGTTCTCCTTGGGCTCGACCTGGAAGGTGTTTGCCTGGAGTAAGAAGACCTATTGTGAGTATTAGCCGGAGGTCTGCTTGTCGGTCTCGTACTCGGTCTTGTACTCGGCCTTGTACTCGGTTGTTGAGTAGGGCGTGTAGCAGGTTTGGTACTTGGTCTTGTCGCTGGTTTTGTAGTAGGCCTTGTGCTAGGTCTTGCACTGGGATCAGTATTTGGTCTTTGCGTTGGTCTAGTAGCAGGTTTGTTACCGGGTTTGGTTACAGGTCTTCCTGTAGATTTATAATCTCTGTTAGATTTTACATCTTTAATTCTTGCTTCTCTTGTTCTGGTCAGTTCAGAACGGTTATTTACACCGGGATTTCTTTTGTTAAAAGATTTGTCGGGGTTGTTATTAAAATAAGCGTTGTTAGTTCTTCTGTTAATGTTTGTCGTATTATTGTTTATACGAACATTGGTACGGTTGTATGAATTATTTACGTTGACGTGCACATGCACATTGTTTCTATATACATGCGGTGGATATGGTCTCCAGGGTCTGAAATATGGCGGGTGATATCCCCAGTACCAGGGAGAGTACCATGGTCTGTAGGCTGCCATCCAAAAAAAAGTAAAAAATACTGGCACTATATGATAATGTGGTGTTACATAATAATTAGGTCCATACATATCAACGTTACCAACAACCTGAACCTGTGTTTGTCCCTTCGAATCCTTTTTAACATCAATGACCGCTACTTCCTGGTATTGATCTTTACCAATGACGGCCTGAATTGAAATGGAATGCACATTTTTTTCGGAAGTCTCCATGATTCTTAAATAATCAACTTCGCCATCATTATTTAGATCTAAGTTTGATAATTGCGTGTCTGGATCATTCAGTCTTTTTTCAAAATCTTCTAAATCTTTTGACTCACCAAAAATTGAAGCGACAGCCTCTAAATCGAGATTATCACTAATGTCGCTGTTTGCTGCGGTGATAGTTGTAACATCTTGTGCTATCATTGAATTGATAGACGTAATAAATATCAAAAATAAGCTAAAAATGACTTTGGTTTTTAAGGGGGTATACATATGAGTCAAGTTAAGAAAAATTATATTAAGTGCCTGTTGGTAATACAAATATAAGAAAAAGACAGGTCAAATATTCTGTTTTCAGGTAGTTAAATCATGGTGGGTTTTATGAATTAAATGAATCTTAAAGTGATTAGGTTTAAAAAAAAATTAAATTTGTACGATTAACAGCTAATTTAAAATCTTTGAATCTAAAAAAATACACCTCCGAATTTAAATTTAATTTAGAATTGGCTATCCCGGTAATGATTGGGCATCTGGGGCATGTATTGGTAAGCTTGGCCGACAATATTATGGTGGGTAGATTAGGTGCTGCTCCTTTAGCTGCTGTATCTTTAGGTAACAGCTTTGTTTTTATAGCGTTTTCTTTAGGTATCGGTTTCTCTTTGGCTATCACACCATTAATAGCGGAAGCTGATGGTGAAAATGATGTCAGCAAGGGTAGAAAAATATTTCAGCACGGTTTGATTTTATGTACCGCTTTGGGTTTTAGTATGTTTTTGATGTTGCTTCTGGCTACGCCTTTAATGAAGTATATGGATCAACCACCTGAAGTGGTTGAATTAGCAATACCATACCTTGAAATTGTTGCTTTTTCAATGATTCCTTTGATGATATTTCAAGGATTCAAACAATTTACCGACGGCCTGTCTCAAACCAAATATGGTATGCATGCAACACTCATTTCAAATGTTGTAAATGTGGTGTTGAACTTTTTGCTGATTTACGGGATTTGGATTTTTCCGAGATTGGAATTGATTGGTGCAGCTTACGGTACTTTGTTTTCTAGATTTGCCATGATGATTTTTATGGTACTGATCATGAGTTCGGTAGAGAAATTCAAGCCGTATTTTAAGCGTTTAAAATTTGTTGAGATCAAGAAGTATATGCTTTTGAAAATAATGAATTTAGGTTTTCCAACAGCTATGCAAATGTTATTTGAGGTGGGAATTTTCACAGCAACAGTCTGGTTAGCAGGTACTTTGGGTACCATTGATCAGGCGGCGAATCAGATAGCTCTGAATTTAGCATCGATGACCTTTATGATTGCTGTGGGTATGGGAGTTGCAGCAACAATTAGAGTTGGAAATCAAAAGGGATTAAAAAATTATCTGGATTTAAGGCGAATAAGTTTTTCAATATTTTTACAGGTGTTTATGATCGAATTTTTATTTGCAATAGCATTTTTTCTTTTTAAAGATATTCTGCCTCTTGCTTATATTGACAATATTTCTGTAGTAAAAACCGCAGCATCTTTATTGCTTATAGCTGGTTTATTTCAATTATCAGACGGTTTTCAAGTCGTGGTTTTAGGAGCTTTAAGAGGTTTGCAAGATGTGAAAATGCCAACGTATATCACTTTTGTGGCTTATTGGATCGTAGGATTTCCTGTGAGTTATCTTTTGGGAAAAACCTATGGCTGGGGTTCACAGGGATTATGGATAGGCTTACTGGCGGGTTTAACAACCTCGGCAGTGCTTTTATTTTTAAGATTTAATTACCTTTCAAATAAATTAATTGATAACGAATAATATGGGGGTAGTTTTACAACAATCATTTAAAAACACATTAATTATTTTTTTGGGTTTCGCTATTGGCGGAATAAATGTGTTGTTTTTGTACACGCATTTTCTTGACGCAGACCATTATGGTTTAGTAACATTTTTATTGTCGTCTGCAAATATTTTAATGCCGCTTCTGGTATTCGGAATGCAGCATACCATCATCAAATTTTTTTCATCTTATACTGAAAAGTCCGACAAGGATAATTTTTTGATTACCGCTATTATTTTGCCTTTATTGATCATTGTGCCTTTGTCATTTGTGGGGGCTTTGTTTTATGATTTTATAGCAGATCTGCTTTCAAAAGAAAATATAATCATTAAAAAATATACCTATCTTATATTTTTTACCGCCATTTTTATGGGATATTTTGAGGTCTTTTATGCCTGGAGCAGGGTGCAGATGAGATCTGTTTTTGGTAATTTTATACGAGAAGTATTTGCAAGGGTCTGTGTTTTTTTCTTGCTGTTCGCAGTTTATTTTGGATGGTTAAGTAATGAACAGTTTGTTTATGCCTTGGTAATGGTTTATTTTATAAGAATGCTGATCATGAAGCTTTATGCCTTTCATTTGTATTTTCCTAAACTTGGTATTTTTACTTTACCTAAAAACATCAGAGAAATCATCCAATTTTCATTTTATATCATTTTAGCAGGCTCGGCAGGAACCATATTGCTCGAGATTGACAAGTTTATGATTCCTCAAATGGAGAAAATTGCGCAAGTGGCATATTATTCTGTAGGTGTTTATATGGCTTCCGTGATCGCTATACCATCAAGAGCCATACAGCAAATTGCAAATCCGATTACGGCAAAAGACTTGAACAACGGCAAGATGCAAGCGGTGGAGAAATTATATAAAAAGAGTTCGATCAATTTATTAATCATCGGTGGTTTATTTTTTTTATTGATAAATGTGAACATACATGAGCTGTATCAAATTATCAATAAACCAGAGTATACTGTTGGGGTTTATATTGTATTGATTATTTCAATGTCAGAATTGTTTAAATTATCGATGGGTACAAATGGCGCTATTTTAACCAATTCAAAATATTACAGAATGTTGTTTTATTTTTCAATAGCCATGGCATTTAGTGTTATAGTTTTGAACAGAATTTTGATTGAATTACTAGGAATCGAAGGGGCGGCATTGGCAACTTTAATCGTAGTTTTGGTTTTTGGTGTTATTAAAATAGTTTATGTGAACAATAAATTAAAGATGCATCCATATTCTAAAGACACAAAATTGATTCTTGGTATAATAGCATTATTGTTTATTTTATTTTATTTTATCAAATTGGATATAAATCCATTTTTGAGCATTTTGGTAAAAAGTGTTTTTTTAAGTGTCGCTTTTATTTATCTGATCATCAAATTAAAACTGTCGGAGGATATTAATAAGGTTTTAAAAAAATATTTCAGTAACTAATTAGCTTTCTTAAGAATTTTTATTCAAATAAGGATTGATTACATTTGTGTTCATAATCAATTGATATATGCAATATATTTCTCACCTCGTCTTAGGGTTGGTCATGGCTTTCATAAGTTTGATTCCGCCGGGCATGCTCAATATGACCGCTGTCAGAACCAGAATTGAAAAAGGTAAAAAATCAGCAATGCTATTCTCTTTAGGCGCTGCAATTATCGTGATTCCCCAGGCGTATATAGCTTTGGCATTTGCCAAATACTTTGCCAAGCACCCCGAAATAGTTGAACAATTGTCAATGGCCGGAGTTGTTGTTTTATTTGTATTGTCAATATTTTTCTTTATTCAGGCTAGAAAAAAATTTAAAGGAGAGGGGCAAAAGAAAAGTGGTAATTTTATTTTAATCGGGATGTTCATGTCGTCTATGAATATGCTGGCAATTCCATTCTATTTGGTTTTAAGTTCTGTGCTCGAGAAAAAAGGTCTTTTAATTATGAGTCAGCCATATATCGGTATTTTTGTTGCGGGTGTGTTTTTAGGAGCCTTCGCCTTGTTTGCGCTTTATGTGGTTTTTGCTTCTTTTATTGAAAAAAAGGCCCAGTTTATAGCGAGAAATATCAATTATATTTTAAGTATTTTGTTTTTAGTTTTAGGAATTTTGACGTTAATTAAAATTTTGAAGTAATTATTTTATTAAATTAGCGACATAAAAAATAAATTTTTAATGATTCAGGCAATCACCCAAAACCTTCAAAGAGGTATTAAATTATTAAATGCTATAGATGATAAACAATATAGTGATTCTTCGGTAGCTCCTTATTACTCGAGCATTGGTGTGCATATGCGTCATATTTTAGATGTTTTTGATTGTATTCTTAGAGGCTTAGATACCAAGAAGGTTGATTTGGCAGCTAGAAACAGAAACGAGCTGGCAGAAACCAAAGTGTCATTCGGAGTCGATTATTTTAATGAAATAATAACAAAGCTTGAAAATTTAAAAAATGAAAACCTCGATGTGATCGTTGAGGTGAAGGATGATTTAGGTTTAGGTGTTGTTACTGCTAATTATACATTGGCATCTGCCTTAATTCAGGCCCATAGTCACGCAATTCACCATTTTGCAAGTATAGGCTATGTGATTTCTCAGCTGGGAATAAACTTACCGGATGCTGATTTTGGT
>Ga0224507_10000750_pt1 | contig 12637 bp, 13 predicted proteins | sample SF_Jan12_sed_USG_3_FD_170159 | JGI IMG/M metagenome (GOLD analysis project Ga0224507, IMG submission 170159) | Sediment microbial communities from San Francisco Bay, California, United States - SF_Jan12_sed_USGS_13 | ecosystem: Environmental > Aquatic > Marine > Sediment | place: USA...
CAACGTAACGTTTGAGCAATCGACTATCGAGGAAATCGGCGTGGCCAACCAGTCGCTGGACGCGGTGTTGGGGCTGAGCATTCTGCACCTGCTGGACGACAAGGAAGCGGCGATCGCCAAGGTTTACAAGATACTGAAACCGGGCGGTGTCTTCGTCACCAGCACCGCGTGCCTGGGCGACAAGATGAAGTTTTTCAAGTTCATCGCGCCGATCGGAAAATTCTTCGGCTTGATGCCGCTCGTCAAGGTGTTCAGCACGCAGGAATTGCAGGACAGCTTGACCGGTGCGGGGTTTGAGATCGACTATCAATGGCGGCCGGACAAAGGGCAGGCCGTGTTCATCGTGGCGAAGAAGGCCGTGTAGGGTAGGTTATCCCCAAGGTGGAAAACCGACGATGACAATGGCGCGATGCGCGACGTAATAAACGGTTTGCACTTTTTCGGCCGCTTTGCCTACAGCTTCAGCAAACTCGGCTACAGCCAGCGGCGCCTGCTTTGGAGCAACCCGCCCGGAGACTTTCACGGTCAGAACTGGCTGGTCAGCGGTGCATCGGGTGGCATTGGCCGCGCCATCGCAACCGCCGCGGCGGAGCGCGAGCTGCTTGCTGACAATGCGGTCATCATCAACATGACCTCGGGTGGAATGCACAACGTGCCATTAAGGGTGGACCGGCTGAATAAGCTGAACCCCGAGCGTTACGACGGCGTCCAGGTCTATGCCTACCATACGCGGGCACAGGTCGAACTTAACGCCGGGTGGCGCCGGCGCCACGCCGATCGCGGCTGGCAGTTCTACGTCGTGCATCCGGGTTGGGTCGATACGCAGGGGGTCAAGACATCGCTCCCCGGATTTCGGGCGCTGTTCAAGCATGTATTGCGTGATGCTGCTGCGGGTGCGGACACGGCAGTTTGGCTGGCGGCGGCGCGGCCGCCTCAGGAGGACGACGGGTCGATCTGGTTTGATCGCGAGGAGCGCCCCGCGCACATTGGCCAATCAACTCTGCGTAATGCGGACGATGCGGAGGAACTGATCGATTTTTTGCAACAATGTAATCATTGACTCTGCAACACGCAGCCGCAGAATCCGCGTCCCACTGATTGCGGCGACTGCGCTGTGGTTGTCCGTGTCGTCGGTTTCGAGCGCCGATACAAACCTCGAGGTCTACTACACCGGCGAACTGCTGCACAATGCCAAAGGCGGCATCGATACTGGCTCCGCATATCTGTCCGACGCAGGCCTGACCATTGAATCGGGCCTCGACGCGCTGTTCGGTGGCTCCGGCGCCAAGATCTTCGCGTATTTATTGTGGAACAACGGCAGTACTTTTTCGGACCGTTACGTTGGAGACCTGCAGGTTGTCTCCAACATAGACGCGGCCCGGGCGGTGCGCGTCTACGAACTCTGGTACCAACAGACGGTAGCCGATAACTTATCGCTGCGTTTCGGCTTATACGATCTGAACTCGGAATTCGATGTGATCGAGAGTGCGAGCTTGTTCCTGAATAGCTCACACGGTGTTGGCGCCGAGTTCGGGCAGTCCGGGCTCAATGGACCTTCGATCTTTCCAGTCACGTCGTTGAGCGTCCGACTTGAAACCTCGATCGGCGAGTCTGGCAGCCTGCGATATGCATTGCTGGACGGAGTTCCCGGTGATCCCGACGACCCGAGCGACACGACAATTGACCTCGGCGGCGGTGACGGCGCGCTGCAGGCGCTCGAATACAGTTACGGGAATGTCGGTGGCGCACGGTTTGTGCTCGGCGGATGGCTGTACTCGGCCGATTTCGACCGTGTCGGTGGCGGTCGCGACGCAAATGGCGAGCCGTTGCGCGACGACGGCAACGGCGGCGTTTACGCGTCCGTCGATGCGCCGATCTATTCGTCACCCGATTCCGGTCTCGAGATCAACGGTTTCTTTCGCTACGGCATTGCCAACGATACGCTAAATCCGCTCCGATCCTACCTCGGCGCGGGCACTGTACTGACGGGTCTGATCACATCGCGTCCGGACGACCAGTTCGGCATCGCCGTAGCCAGCGCCCGGGTGGGTGACCCGTATGCACGGCAGTTCGCGACAGATGGCGTCGATAGCCGCGAAACGAGCATCGAACTGACTTACAGTACCCAAGTCACTGACTGGCTTAGACTGCAGCCAGATCTGCAGTATGTGATTAGTCCTGGCTTGAATCGGGATCTGGATAATGCTCTGGTATTGGGTCTGCGTTTTGAGCTTAGCGCGACACGTGAGTGGAATAACCGCTGATGGTTACAAGTGACTGGCGTTGACATTGCGGATCAATGAATAATTCGCGCAAGAAAATCATTACAATAATAACCGACTGAAATCTGATACTTATGAATATCCTCGGCTGGCTCGATTACCAACTATTCGGCAATCCGTTGCGTGAATGGACGATTAGTGTCGTCGTCCTGATCGGCACGCTGGCGCTGCTCTTCATTGTTCGCCGCTTGTTGCGTGGTCGCCTGCAGAAACTCGCCGTCGAGTCCGATCGCGTGTTTTTCAAGGTCGCGAGACATGTAGTAGGACAGTCCAAAGGCTGGTTCCTGCTGCTGGTTGCGATGAACGCGTCGTTGCGAAGCATCGATGCAAGTGAGTCGTTCGACCTGATGTTCGGCCGGCTGCTGGTCATCGGCATGCTCATTCAGATGGGCCTGTGGGCGGTCGCCGGGTTCGGGCGTTTCATGCTGTTGCGCCGGGAGCAGCAGCTCGAAGAAGACGCCGGCGCCGTTGCCGCCATGGACGTTGTCAGTTTTCTGGTCCGGGTCAGCGTCTGGGTCATTGTATTCCTGCTCGCGCTGGACAATGCCGGCGTCAATATTACGGCGCTCGTGGCCGGTCTCGGGGTCGGCGGTATCGCTGTCGCGCTTGCGGCGCAAAGCATTATCAGCGACCTGTTTGCGTCACTGTCGATTGTGCTCGACAAGCCCTTCGTGCTTGGCGATTTCCTGGTCATCGACGATCTATACGGAAATGTCGAAAAGGTTGGCCTCAAAACTACGCGTGTGCGCAGCTTATCGGGCGAACAGCTCGTGTTTTCCAACAACGATCTGTTGCACAGCCGTATTCGCAACTACGGGCAAATGGTCGAGCGCCGGATTGTGTTTAAGCTTGGCGTTGTGTACCAGACTCCACACGAGAAACTGGAGCGGATCCCAGGCATCATCGAGGACATCATCGTCAAGCAAAGCTCGGCGCGATTCGACCGGGCGCACTTCCAGCAATACGGCGATTACTCACTAAATTTCGAAATCGTGTATTACGTGGAGTCGTCAGACTACAAGCTGTATATGGATATCCAGCAGGCCGTCAATCTCGAAATTTTCCGACGGTTTGCGGAGGCCGGCATCGAATTCGCCTATCCGACTCAAACGCTGTTCGTCGATCGTGGTGCCGAAGCCGCTTCCTGAAGAGCATAAACGATTGAAAAAGTGACCCGCGTGAAATAGCGTTGCGCCATTGCGGACGTCGCCTTGTTATTGTTTTCCCGGTCGGTCCAGTCGTCGACGTATCTGCAGCATAAACGCGGCCAGCACAATGACGCCAATTCCGACAAGAATGAAGGCAGTACCGTCCCCCTCCAGAAAGGATTCACCGAGATAAACCGTGGCGATGGCATAAGGTATTTCAGTGATTGCCAGGGCAGCAAGATATAACAGGAAGCGGTAGCGGAGGATGCCGAGCAGGTAGCCGGGAATTTCGGAAGGCACGACGGCCTGAAAGAACAGTATGTGGACGAATCTGCTACGTTCACTGACCTGGGTCTCCCAGCTCGCGATTTTTTCTTCGCCGATAATCATCGATACGACAGAACGCCCGAAAAATCGTCCGATGCAAAATGAAGCGATGCCACCGAGAAACCAGCCGCACCAGAGGAGAACAAGGCAACCCACTTGTCCCCAGGCGTAGATAGCAACCGGCGCGAGCAGAGCGCTCGAAAAGAAAGCCACCATTGCTGAGATCATCGCGAGTAATACGAACACCAGCATACCGAGAAGCGGTGCCTGGGCGATCAGGCTCTCGGTCCAGAAAATAATTGCTTCGGTCTTGTCGTGCAGGGTATCTGACGCCGCGATGAAACCTGCCGCGATGATCAGGGTGCCAACGATGAGTAAGCGGAGTCGTAGATTACGGCGGAGGGCCATAGCCTGTACACGTTAACACGGCGGTGACTCAACCTCCCGCGGTCAGGAGTTTGATCCGAGACCGGCAGCGCTGGCCGATCGATGCGTTCGCCTTTGCTCTACGCATCGGGGCACTGTGTTGGCTATTACCCCGAGTACCTACTATGCTGCTTTTGTGCTTCGTTGATAACTATAACCATGCTTTGCCTACGCGTTATAGAGCCTAGGAAATTCTCACATGTCGCCGGTTGACAAGACTCTACGCGTTGATCGATGGTTGTTTTATTGCCGCTTTTTCAAGACCCGAAGCCTGGCGACTGCCGCCGTGACAGGAGGGCATGTGAAGATCAACGGCGAGCGAGCAGCACCCGGTAGCCGCGTCAAGTGTGGTGACCAAATTGACTTGATTCGTGAGCGATTGCCGTACTCGCTCCAGGTTGTCGAAATCCCGAGCCGGCGCGGCCCATCGGCGGAAGCGCGAAAGTGCTTTCTCGAAGATGAAGAAACGGTCCGTCGAAGGAATCTTCAAATCGCGGCGCTGCGGCAAGATCGAATGTCAATGCCACGGACAGACGGTCGTCCCGATAAGCACACGCGGCGCATACTAAGGAAACGTAACAGAAGTTAAATGCGATCATTCGGTTTCGGGACACTCAGACAACTCGGGATTTCGAGTCCTGCGACGTCTGCTGCTGGGATACAGCCTTGAGATACACACCTAAAAACCGCAATAATTGGCGAAACTGGCTCCAGAAAAATCATGCGAACGAGACCGAGGTGTGGCTCGTCTTCTTGAAGAAGCACACTGCAAGACCAAACCTTTCATACAATGATGCTGTTGAAGAAGCTTTGTGCTTCGGCTGGATCGACGGCATCAAGCGATCGATCGACAAAGACCGTTACATGCACCGGTTTACGCCACGAAAGCCGAACAGCAGCTGGTCCGAGTCAAACAAGAAGCGTGCGCGGTGCATGATTGACGCAGGCCAAATGGCGCCGGCAGGCAAGAGATCCATAGAACTCGCCAAGAAGAACGGCAAATGGACTACGCCGGTCGGGAGGCACAACGTCTTCAAGATGCCACCTGAACTCAAAGCAAAATTGGAAAGTAGCGACAAAGCGGCGTCGTTCTTTGCGTCTTTGCCCCCATCGTACCAACGCCAGTACATCGCATGGATCGCGACGGCCAAACGACCGAAAACAAAGCAGGGCCGACTCGACGAGGCGATTCAGCTACTTGAACGCGGCAAGAAGCTAGGCATGCGATGAAACCCGCCCGTTCGGTGAATTTGGCGCAATAGTCCCATATGCAGGTCTCGCGCTTCTCGCGGTGCCGCCGGCCGGCGGAGGCATGACCTGGGGCACAGTTTTTCCACTCAAATTCCGATAGAAAGAGAGGTCGCCAGGCGGTCACACGCCACATAAGGCCGTCTATTTGACATAACGGACAACGGGAATGCGTAGAATTCGCGCGCAGGTAGCAGAATTGGTTCGAGTCGCCATCATTTCGGCGGCACTTTCGGTCGCTGGGTGTTCGGCCTTGGCGCCTGTTCCGGACACGGGCGGGGCAGAGATTGTCATCGAACCGCCGCCCGAGGTTGTTGAGATCAAGCCGCCAGTTGAGCCGGCCAAGCCGCCACCCTTGCCCCCACAACTTCCGGCTGTTGCCATCGTGCTGACGAGCAATCAACCCGCGTACGCCGATGTGGCTCAGGAACTCGCCCGTCACTTTGAGGATTACGCCGTTTACGATCTAAATGATGACGGCCGGCCGCCGGTGTCCATCCTGCGACAAATCAACGATTCTGATTCAGCAGCTGTTGTCGCTATTGGCCTGCGCGCCGCCCGCTCCGCGGTCGCCATGGCGGGCGTACCCGTAATATTCAGTCAGGTGTTCAATCATCAGGATCACGATCTGCTGCATGACAACAGCCGCGGTATCGCCGCGCTGCCACCGCTGGACGCGCAAATCGTCGCGTGGAAAAAGATTGATCCGACCGTCGCTCGGATTGGCATCATCGTGGGTCAAGGTCATAGTGATCTGGTCGCCGAAGCGGAACTTGCTGCAGAACGCCACAGCGTGGAATTGCGTGTGCAGTTTTCTCATTCAGATCAGGAGACGCTGTATTTGTTCAAGCGCATGATTCGCGACATCGACGGCTACTGGATGTTTCCCGACAATCGGATTCTGAGCGCAAGGATCTTGCAGGAGATGCTTGACGAGGCGAATCGGCATCGCGTTGCCGTTGTGGTGCCTAATGAGGCTCTTTTGCAGATGGGCGCTGCGATTAGCATATCGACGGTCGCGTCTGATATTGCCGAAACTATCGTCAAGGTCATTCGGCAAATTCAGGACGGCGAACTGGATCGGGTGCCCCCGGTCACTGCGCTTTCGCAGATACGCGTCGCAACAAACGATGAACTATTGAAGCAGCCCGCCGTCGCGAGGACCACGTCTGCAGACTCAGCGCAGGATGTAGAGCGATGAAAGGGATCCTGGAGTCAGCGGCTAATCATGTCGGGAGACTTTTCAGCCGAGATACTTCGAATAGCGGCAAGCGGGTGCTCGTAAACGACATATTGTCTATTCAGGTCATCAGTGCGGCATTGGTCGGCGCTCTGGCGATCGCGAGTCTTTACTGGGGCGGTCAATGGGTGCTGCAGGACAATTACAGCCGTTGGGCTCTACAGTGGACAGAGGAACTGAACGAACTCGGGGCGCCGCTATTTTTGACTGACGACAGCGAGGCGCTAATCCGGTTAGAGAGTTACGTCGAACGGTATCCGGAGATCGACCGGGTTGGCTATTACTCCGAGGACGGGACGGCGCTGTTCTCTGTCGACAATGTGGACGAGGCTGCGCCGCTCGCCAATATGTCCGAATCGATGCTCGAAGATGCGGCTGCCGTGGTCGGCACGCGCAAACCCTATTTGATGCGCAACGACATCCTTGACCCGAGGCGGTTCGAGATTCTCGCACCGGTATGGACGGAATCAATTCCGGACGACGGACTGTTCGCCTTTGATCCATCGAGTGCGCGGCAGGAGTCACAAACGCAGCTGGTAGGATTCATCAGTATTCACCTCGATTTCGTGATGTTTCACAATCGACTGCTGTCGAATATTCGCGGCGCCGTGCTGATCCTGATGGGTCTGCTCATTGTCTTTGGGCTTTATGGCAGGCGGATATTGCAGAGGGCGTTGGCATCGATTTCCAGTCTGCAACAGCCGATTAAAGAGCTCGCCAAGGGAAATCTCGATGTCAAATTCGAGCCGGCCGAGCACCGCGAAATCTCGGATATTGTCGAAGCGCTGGAGACTACTGCATCGGCACTCGGGGAAAGGAACGCAGAGCTTCTTGAGCTCGCAAATCACGACAGCCTGACCGGGCTGTTCAATCGCCGGCGATTCATTGAAGAATTCAAAAAAGAGATTAACGAGGTCGCGGGAAACGGTCACAGCAGTGCGTTGTTCTTCATCGATCTGGATCAATTCAAGTATGTCAACGACGCGTGCGGGCATCCGGCGGGTGATCGACTCATCTGCAAAGTTGCTGACGAATTGAAGCGCAGTATTCGACAGGACGACACCATCGCACGCTTCGGCGGCGACGAATTCGCGATTCTAATGCGGCGCATCGACGTGGATGGGGCGCGATCAACAGCGGAGAAGATACTGACGAACATGCGGTGCATGGGGCATGTCGAGGAAGATCACGTGTTCCATGTGCATTGCAGCATCGGCGTTACGATTTTGAACGGTGACGACCTGCGCCACGACGAGCTGATCAACCAGGCCGATATTGCATGCCGCGAAGCCAAGCTGGCGGGCCGCAATCGCATGCACGTCTACGAGCACTCCGAGGACACAGTCCAACGAATTGCGGCCGATGTTGGCTGGATGAACCGGCTGCGTGAGGCATTGGACGAGAATCAATTCGAGCTGCGGTTTCAACCGATCAACCGTATTGATACCGGTGAAACGACACACCATGAAGCGCTGATCAGGCTCAGATCAGAAGACGGCAAGATGATCCTGCCGGAGGCGTTTTTGCCAGCGGCAGTGCGCTTTGGTCTGATGTCGGAAATTGATTTTTGGGTAATTCGAAATGCGGCAAAAGCCTACGCCGAGCATGCGTGTCGCGAGCGGAGACTCAAGTTCGCTATCAATCTGTCCGCAAATGCCTTTGAGAATGACAATCTGACAACCTTTGTCGAACAATCATTCAAAGAATTCGATGTGGAGGCGAGCGATATTATTCTGGAGATAACCGAAAGCCTGGCAGTGCGGCGGCCGATTCATGTTGACGGAAAGATCGATGCGCTTCGTAAGCTGGGTTGCCACTTTGCACTCGATGATTTTGGCACTGGGTACAGTTCGTTCAGTTACTTGCAGAAAATGCACTTCGATTACATCAAGATTGATGGTGCATTTGTGCAGGACATACTGAATAACCCGGTCGATCAAAAAATGATCAAATTGATCGCCGAAATCGGTCGCGAGGCCGGCATGCAAACCATCGCAGAATATGTGCAGGATGCTGAATCGCTGGTTCTGCTCGGTGAACTGGGTGTCGACATGGCGCAAGGCCACTTTGTCGGCCGCCCGACAAAGAAACCGCTGGTAAAGTCCACGCCATTGACACTTAGCTCCCGCCGCGCCCAGCGCTCGTCGAGTTAGAATCACCCTTTCGCGCCAAAATTCGATCGTAGTGATATTTTCGATTGGCAAATGATTTGGCGTCGCGGGGAGGCCATTGCCGGTGAAGAATACCGCTTCAATACTGCGCACAGCGTTAGAGATTCTGTGGCGAGCGGCAGTGTTTCTGCTCGCTTTCGGGCTAATCAGCGCGGTGTTTCTGGTCCCTTTCACATCCCGGCTGGACGAGTGGGCAGTCGCCTTCCCGATGCGGGTACGGCTTTACTACGACACCGCGGGCGCGGTGGCTATCCTGATTGCGACTGGGATTATGACTCGGTTCGTCGATCACCGTCGATTTGTAAGCATTGGGTTTGAACACCAGCATGTTCTTCGAGATCTGGCAGCCGGACTAGCCTTGGGAATCTTCTGGCTTGCGCTGTCTGTCACTGTTCTATGGGCTTTTGGCTGGTTGTCTCAAAATGCTTCGGTCGCAATGTCAGGCTCGCTGCTGCTCGGGTCGGCGATCTCGGTTTTCCTTAACGTAGTTACTCAACAACTCCTGCTTTGCGGCTATATCCTCCAGACCATACGATTTCGCGCCGATTTTCCGGTCGCGTTACTGGTGTCGGCTGCGTTGTTCGCGGGCTATCACGCCGGGGCGTTCCAGGGTGCATGGCTCCCGGCCGTCAATGTTTTCTCGGCCGGCGTTTTGTTCTGTCTGGCCTACGGAGTATCCGGCAATCTCTGGTTACCCGTGTCCGTTCACTTTGCCTGGAATTTCTTGCTTGGCCCGGTGCTCGGCCTAACCGTGAGCGGAACCGGCGACATGGGGCTGGGATGGAGGGTCTTTTCTGTACAAGGCCCGGAACTTTTCACCGGTGGCGCCTTCGGCGTTGAGGGAGGTCTGGTCGTCACACTCACGACTGCGATTCTCATCGTTGCGCTTGCTCTGATCCGGAGTAAATTGAAAGCAATAGCAGCACAGCGCTGATCTGCTCTGTTGTGGCGACGTCCACCGAAAACGATCCGCCATAACAGAAAAGCCGGGACGCTTGCGCGTCCCGGCTTACTGTCAAAGGCTAATCAGAAACGATAGCCAAGATTGAGTGAGTAGACCCACGGATCAATATCGAGCGTGCCGGCTTTTTCTTTGCCGTCGAAGGTATCTCCGCTGAATGCAAGGTCAGAATCGATGTCCATGTACCGAACGTCGAAGTTGACTACCGTGCGATCGCCAATGGCCCAGTCACCACCGAGTTGCGCGGCAACGCCAAACGAGTCGTCGATATACATTTTGTCGATACCGAGCGCATCGATGAACTCGGTCTGCGTCGCGGCATCCATGGCGACGCCGTTAACCTTGATCTTGCTGGGGTCGTAACTAACGCTGGAGAAGGTCGTCCAGTTCAGGCCGAGACCAAAGTACGGCTGAAAATCTCTGTCCGGTGCAAAGTGATATTGGAAAGAGACAGTTGGCGGCATTTGTTTCATATCGCCCAAATTGCCCTTGACCTGTCCGGCCTCTATGACATCCGGGATTCCAAAGGCTTCAAAGTCGAACAGAATGTCGTGTTTCATCGGCAAAGCGGCGAAAACATCGAACGCCCAGTTCTGGCTGATCATATAGGTGCCGTTGAGCGTCATGCCGGTGCCGTCTTCCACGTCTAAGGAAGCTCCGAACTCACCGAAAAATTCATCCTCGACCGTACCTGACAGAGCCTTGCCTGATGGCGCCAGCGTGCCTACACCGCCGCGTAGGATGAAGGTCCCGGGTTCGTATGCAATGGCAGACGAAGTTGCCAGGGCCAGCAGCCCTGCGGCTACTAACCATTGTTTGAAGATCTTCATGATGACGTCCTCTAGTCCGTTTCAGGACTGGTAACACAAGCGCCGCGGGCCCGCGGCACTTAGAACCCAATGGGCCCTATACGCTAAGCTGTAGATGGCTAATCTGTTTTCAAGTGTCGGTTTGTACTTACCCGGAATGAGGGGTTGACGAGCTAGCGGGCGACGTCTTGTAGTAGGTCAATAAACTCCAGCAGCTTTGATGCCGCTTTGGGCGAGCGATGGAGCAGGGCGGTCATCGTGTCGTCGACGACGCCGGATGCGTCGTTCAACAGTCTACGGCCAGCAGGCGTGAGCCCCGCAATCGCCAGGCGCGCATCGCGCTTGCTCTTGACAGTCGAGACAATGCCGAGTTTTTCCATCGGCCGCAGCGCCCGGGTGACGCCGGACGGGGTAAGGCCGACCGCGTGCGCCAGATCGACACGGCTTGCCTGGGCATTGGGCGCATCGGCGAGCGCTCGCAACAGGCGATATTCGGCAAGGCTGATGCCACGAATGGCGCCTAAACTGTTATCGAGGCGCCGCTCGAGATGGCTCCAGGCGCCCGCGCAAGCCAGCACCAGGGTCTGTTCGAGTGTCATTTTCGCATGCATGTATAAAGCATAACAGATACGTGAGCAATCACGCAATAATCATTAAAATTCGCACTCCAACGTACTTGCTGCCGGCGGGCCAATGCTCCACAGTACGCGGCTTACCGCATTGAGGACCCGTAAGTGCTGCAAGAGATTAGCGATATCGAGGCGCGCATCGTTGGTTGCCTGATCGAGAAATCCATTGTTACGCCGGATCAGTACCCGCTGACGCTCAACGCCCTGACCAGCGCCTGCAATCAGAAATCCGGGCGCAATCCTGTGATGGCGTTGAAGCAGGGCGAGGTGCAGCACGCGATACGCGATCTCGAGGCAAAACACCTCGTGCGCACCGAGGAGAACTTCAAAAGCAGGACCGAGAAATACACACAGCGATTCTGCAACACGCGCTACAGCAATCTTCAGTTCGACCCGCCACAACTCGCAATCGTCTGCTTGTTGTTATTGCGCGGCCCGCAGACTCCTGGCGAATTGCGTTCTCGCAGTGGACGCTTACACACCTTTGCCGAGCCCGCGGAGGTCCTGCAAGCTCTGACTAGCCTCATCGATCGTGAAGGCGGTCCGTTGCTGGTCAAGCTGCCGCGCACACCGGGGCGCAAAGATTCCGAATACATGCACCTGTTTTCCGGCCCAGTAGACGTGGCGGCTCGCGTGAGCCACGTACAGACGGCGAGGAGCGCAGGGTCGTCGGACAGAGTCAGCGTGCGCGAATTGGCCGAACGCGTCGCACAGCTTGAAACCGACGTCGCGGAAATCAAAGGAGTCGTCGAGCGGCTCCGAAAATGAATGGAACGGAGGCATACCTATGAGAGCTATCTGGAATGGAGCCGTCATCGCGGAATCGGACGACACGGTGGTGGTCGAACGCAACCATTATTTTCCCAAAGAGGCGGTCAAAGACGAGTATCTCGTGGCAAGTGACCACTCGTCGGTCTGCCCGTGGAAAGGCACAGCGAATTACTATTCGCTGCAGGTCGACGGTGACACCAATAAAGACGCCGCCTGGTATTACGCGGAACCCAAGGACGCGGCCAAACAAATCAAAGGCCGGGTCGCTTTTTGGCGCGGCGTCCAAGTAACCGAGTAGTGCGACCCCGCCGAACGCGATACCCGTAGTATCCCTGATATCCAATCTTGAAAAATTCTCAATAATCGCTGCATCTGCGAGCGACAACTCCAGCGGTGATTGGGAGGAAGAACAATGGCGGATAAGGCACTGGACCTGGCAGGACCGGGCATCGGCAGCTACGAGGAAGTCGACAAGATCCTTCCCTCGGATTACGCATCACTGTTGGACAGGAAGCGGACGCAGAAGGCCATCTACGATGTTAAGGAATACATCGAGAAAGGGCTCGCCGAAGAACTGAATCTGATGTTTGTGCAGGTGCCCTTGATCGTCGAGGTCGCCTCCGGC
>Ga0224507_10000757_pt1 | contig 12613 bp, 13 predicted proteins | sample SF_Jan12_sed_USG_3_FD_170159 | JGI IMG/M metagenome (GOLD analysis project Ga0224507, IMG submission 170159) | Sediment microbial communities from San Francisco Bay, California, United States - SF_Jan12_sed_USGS_13 | ecosystem: Environmental > Aquatic > Marine > Sediment | place: USA...
GATTCAGGGGCGTCATGATGCAGCTCTCGAAGCCTTGCGAGATGCCATCGACGAGGGCTTCGTCAGTTTGATGTCATACGATTTATGGACACTCGATCAGGATCCAATGGTCGACAGTCTTCGCGACGATGCGCGGTTCAAGGCGATGAAACAGGAACTTGACCTGAAAATCGAGACGATGCGTAAGAGTGTCGAGCTAGCCGAAGAGGCAGGCGACTGGACCGAACTGCTCGGTCGAGTTCGCGGTCAATTGACCGCATCGCTGCAGTTCAACTAACGAGCAATTCGCCGTCAGACTTTGATGCGGCCCAGCGCGATGAAAAGCAGCGTGAACGCTATCAGCGCAACCGCTGAGACACCGAAAAACATGCAGATCATGAAGATCATTTGTTCCATAAGCTTTCTCCGGCAATAGTCGCGACGTTGTCAGGTGACATCTACGCAGGTCCAAGTCGTCGCACCAGGCTAGTATGTCGGAACGCGCCGTGCAGGACTATCCCTCCATCGTAAAGGGTTTTTGGTCGGCTGGATCCTGCCCCAGATACCGCGTCCGCATGGCCTCATGACGCTTCGGCGCATACTCCTCGAGAATAAGCTTGCGAACATGGTTGCGCGCAATCAGTACCTGATCATCGGCAATCTTCTGCAACGCACGCGCGTCTTCAAGCGCCTCGGACGCCTCCTGGACGTGCCGCGGCTTTGCCGAGTCGGCTTTGGCGCGCAATCGATCGAGACCGGCAACCGCCTTGTCGACGGCTCTGCGCGCCGCACGCGCGTCCTGCTCACGCGAGCGTAACTGCTTGACTGTGGCCTGAAGACGGCCCCGCGCCGAATCCTGGTAGGCACGAAAAACGACGAACAGCAGCACGGCGGTGCCGAGCACGCTAGCTGCCACAAGTGCCCAATACTTGCTGAGATATTCGAGCGTCATCGCGATGACCGTAGCGCAAAACCTCTTCTCAAACTGCGACAGGAGGCAAATCGTGAGTATCAGATACCGCAAAATGCGTTACATTATGAATACTTTTGAAGTACAATGCGACGCATGACAAAGACCAAGATCTCGACGCTGAATCTGCGCATCAATCCTTCCGTCAAGGAAGCTGTGCGCGAGGCGGCTGCACGCGAGCATCGCAGCGTTGCGAACATGGTCGAGGTCCTGATTCGCCGCCACTGTGACGAGGCCGGTATCACCATCCCCGAACAGTCTGACCTATTCCCGAGGAATCAGCATGGATGAGAGAATGTTGAAGGCGATGGTCGCCGCAGGCGCCATCAAGAACATCGATATCATCGCACGCGGTGCCCGCTTCCACGTCGAGGCGAGCACCCCAAACGGTCCCGTTACGGCAGAGACGCGCAACGGCAAGGTCAAAACCTGGGTAACCCTCGACGCGGCAGCAAAATGGGTGCGTGGCCTCGGTATGGGTGGCGCGCGTGTCAATTTCACCCACTGGCAGCCAGGCCAGCGCGAACTCTCCTTCTGAGATTAGTCCTCAGATGTCGCCGACTCCTCGAATGTTGCCGACGGCCAGTCCCCGCCAAAAGGAAACGGTTTCTGCTCAGAATTGAAGGTCAGGTAGCGAACGATTTCGTATATGTAGCTCGCCAAACTTTGCCCTACCTGCTGTAGCTGCCGGTTGATCTCACCGGTAAACAGCACCCACAGGAAGCCAATAATTACAACAAAGCTGCCAACCATGCCCGCCAAACTGATGAGCAGAACAAAGATGCACATGAAAAGGAGTCGCAGCCACGTAGTCCGCGATTTCAAATTTTTCTCAATTTTGCCGCTGTCCGTATCTTCTACTGCGACATGGTCTACTGTCGGGTTATCGTCGCCCATAGCCTATCTCCTGTCACCTGACGTCGGCCCTGCGTCCTATTGTCTGTGCGCAGGCCTGGCGTCTATTGTTACAATCTTTGACCCTGGAAACCACAAAAACAATCCGTGAATCTACAGTGAAAACAACAATGGCCGGCATGGTCTGCTCGGCCCTGCTATTCGCCGCCTGCGATCGATCCGTCGAGGGCACGAATGAAGCCCGCGACCTCGCCGCTGAAGCCCGCCGCATCGCCGCGTCGAGCATCATCGTCGATACTCACATTGACGTTCCGTACAGGATCGAGGCACAGCCCGACGATATCTCTGTAGCAACCGATAGCGGCGATTTCGACTATCCCCGCGCCGTTTCCGGCGGGCTGAACGCAGCGTTCATGTCCATCTATACGCCGGCCGAGCTCGAGGCCGAAAACGCATCACGTGAAGCGGCGGAGCAACTGATTGACCTCGTCGAGGCATTCGTTAACGCGGCACCCGACAAGTTCGCGATCGCCCTGTCTGTATCGGATGTGCGCGAGCATTTTTCCCGAGGTTTGATATCGCTGCCGCTGGGCATGGAAAACGGGTCGCCCATCGAGGGTGATCTCGCGAACGTGCAGCATTTCTTCGATCGTGGTATTCGCTACATCACGCTAACCCATAGCCTGTCGAACCACATTTCCGATTCATCCTATGACGACAATAAGCAGTGGATGGGCCTCAGCGAATTCGGCGCCGAAGTCGTCAGAGAAATGAACCGGCTCGGCATCATGGTTGATGTCAGTCACCTTTCGGACGATGCCTTTTGGCAAGTGCTCGACATCACCGAAGCGCCTGTCATTGCGTCTCACTCCTCGTCGCGTCACTTCACGCCGGGTTTTGAACGCAATATGGATGACGACATGATCCGAGCGCTCGGCGAAAACGGCGGTGTTATTCAGATCAACTTCGGCTCGTCCTTTCTAACCCAAGCCGCAGAGGAATACGGCACCGCAAAATGGATAGAGGGAGACGCGTTTTCGGCAGAGCATCCCGAATTGGATGAATCTGAAGCGGAGCTCCGGTTCGATAAATTGTATGAAGCTGAGCACGGCCCTTTCCCGTTTGCGACGCTGGACGACGTGCTGGATCACATTGATCATGTGGTCAGGCTGGTCGGAGTTGACCACGTTGGAATTGGCTCCGACTTTGACGGTGTCGGCGACACGTTGCCGATCGGACTCAAAGATGTGTCGACGTACCCGAACCTGATCGAAGGGCTGCTAAAACGAGGCTATAGCGAAGCCCACATCCGAAAAATACTCGGCGAAAACTTGCTGCGTGTCTGGGATACCGTCGCGGCCTACGCCGCAGCCAAGAATTGAATCGCCTCAGGTACGGCGACTAGGCCGCAAAGAAATAAAAGTAGACCACCAGTACGGCGACGATAAGCACGACGAGTCTGAGCGCGTCGCGGGCGCCGCCCTCCTCGGGCATGTTGGCCGTGACTCCTGGTTTCCCGCGACGCTCCCGTGCGAGCACGTCGATTGCGTGCTTGGCCTCTTTCAGGCCAAGGCCGGTCTCCTCGCGCAGCTGCCTGATCGCCTCGATCTTTCTGCCGCTGTCTACCGCGGCAAGCACGCCATCAGAGAACGCAAAATTACGATCGTCCACGCCGGCCTCCAGGTGTTTTTGCAATGAACCGGCCGCCAGCGTCAGGCCGCGACAACGTCGAGCAAAACGTAGCGTAACAGCACTTCGTAGCTCGATTTATCGAGTGTCATACCATCCGGTATTTCAAGTGTATGAATCGGCGTATCGTCGACGTCACAGATTTCCTGAAAGGTCGATGTACCGTTGCGGTATACGCGGTATTTGACATCGCGGTGCTCATCGTACTTGAGCAATACCTGGCTTTCTGTCCAATCCTGAATCGTTGCTTGCGCCATGATTTCCTCCGTGATCCTTCAAGGCTGATCGTCTCCGTGACAATCCCTGTGGCGTATGTGTTAGCTAGTGCAAGGCCTGTGCCAAATTGGTGGAGTATTTTTTTCTTTATTATTTACAGAGACTTATAAAAAGAAAGGCGGCGCACGCCAACGCCGGCAGTTGCCAGACGTGTCAGTTTTTGACCTGCTCTTCAGCTATTTTGCGACAGCTGATTGACATAATCAGGCAACTAGAGAGGCCACACGACGAGAATCGTGGGCACGGAGACTGCGACGATCAGGATTTCGAGTGGCAGGCCCATCCGCCAGTAGTCACCGAAGCGATAGCCACCGGGCCCCATAATCAGCGTGTTGTTCTTATGCCCGATCGGCGTCAGGAACGCGCACGATGCAGCCACCGCGACACCCATCAAAAACGGGTCCGGACTGACGTCGAGCCGGCTCGCGATTTCCACCGCAATCGGCGCAGCAATGACAGCCGTTGCCGTGTTGTTCATGACATCCGACAGGGTCATCGTGAAGACGACGAGCAGCAGCAAAACCACCACGGGAGAAAAACCTGCGGACAGGTCGACGATTCCCGCAGCAATCAATCCCGTGCCACCGGTATCCTGCAGCGCCGAACCGATTGGGATCATCGAGCCGAGTAACACGATGACCGGCCATTCGATCGAGTTGTATACATCGCGTATCGGTACAATGTTAAAGAATACATAGGCGGCTGCGACGCAACCCAGCGCCACGGGCAGGTAAACCAGCCCGACACTGGCAGCTGCGATCGCCGCGACAAAAAAACTGACAGCAAGCCACACTTTGTCACGCTGGATGACGGTGTGGCCACGATCTGCCAGCGGCAAAAGCCCAAGGCTTCCGGTAGCATCGACGAGCCGCTCGTCAGGACCGAGCAGTAACAGGACATCGCCAGGCTTGAGCTCGAGTTTCCTGATGTGGTCGCGAAAGCGCACGCCCTGACGGGAAACGCCGACCAGTGCCACTCGGTAGCGGTACAGCAGCTTTAGTGACATGGCGGACCGTCCGGCAAGTCGCGACGACTCCTGCACGACGACCTCATTCAATATCAGGTCGTCCCCCTCGAGAACGCCCTCCCCCTTGCCAACGTATTCCAGTTTCAATATTCCAAGCGCTTCCTCGAGACTGTCTGGACTGGCTTCAATGACGAGAATGTCGCCTGCCCTGATCTCGGCAATACGTGCCAGTCCTGGCAGTCTGCGCCCGCGCCGAATCAGCCCGACGATTTCGACGTCCGCCTTGTCAGCCAGGTCGTCGAGATCTCGCACACGTTTGCCGATAGCGGCCGAACCTTTGGGCACCCTGACCTCGACAATGTAGTCCGCAAGATCGAATAGCTCCTGCGCCGCGTTAGTGGATTGCCGATGCGCGGGCAACAACCGCCAACCAATGAGTGCAACGTATGCCACTCCGACGGCCGCACAGGCCAGCCCGACCGGCGCGAAATCAAACATTCTGTAGGACTCACCAAGTACGTCGCCACGAAACTCGGCGACGATGATGTTCGGCGGTGTCCCGATCAACGTAATCATGCCGCCGAGTATGGAGGCGAACGATAACGGCATCAGCGACAGTGCGGGACTCCGACCACTTTTCTTTGCCGCCTGCAAGTCCAGCGGCATGAGCAGCGCCAGCGCCGCGACATTGTTCATGATCGCTGACAATGCGGCCGCCAGGCCCGCCATGATACTGATGTGTGCCGCCAGTCGGCGCCCGGCGTCGACCACATATCGGGCGAGCAGCTCGATTACGCCGGAGTTGGATAAGCCGCGACTCACGATAAGCACCAGAGCGATGATTATTGTGGCGGGATGACCAAAGCCGGAAAACGCCTGCTCTTTCGGCACGATGCCGGTCAACAACGCGGCAAGCAGCGCAACAAAGGCGACCAGATCGTAGCGCCAACGCCCCCAGATCAGGAAAACAAATACAAATAACAGCAGCCCGAACAGCAAGACCTGGTCTGTCGTCACAATAATCAAACTCGCACAAGCCAACAGAGCACTGACAATAGCAGAACCTTGCAAAGGCACGATACGATGAGCATATGACTCTCTTCGTGATCTTGCTCGTCATCGCAGCTCTTGTCTTCGGACCCGGGCTTTGGGTGCAACGTGTTCTCGAACGATACAGCCTTCCGAACGATCGATACTCCGGCACGGGTGCCCAATTGGCACGGCATCTGCTCGACAAGAACGGGCTCAGCGACGTTGCGGTCGAAAAGACGCCGCAGGGAGATCATTACGATCCCGAAGACAAGGCCGTGCGCCTGACCGACGACAAGTTCAACGGACGGTCACTGACGGCGATAACGGTCGCCGCGCACGAAGTAGGACATGCGCTGCAAGACCATGACGGCTATGCGCCGCTGCGAATCCGCAGCCGCCTGGTTCGCGCCAGCCGCAACGTCGAGCGCCTCGGCGCGGGCGTGCTGATGATCTCGCCGTTTGTTGGGGTATTGACGCGAGCACCCGGGCTCGGCGTTCTGATGTTTGCTGCGGGACTTCTGACGCTCGGTACATCGACATTGATTCACCTCGCAACGTTGCCAACCGAGTTCGATGCAAGCTTCGGCCGCGCCCTGCCGATGCTCGACGAGCACCGAATACTCAAATCGGCAGACCGGCCGCATGCACGGCGTCTCCTCAGGGCCGCCGCACTGACTTACGTGGCCGCGTCGCTGATGAGCCTGCTGAACATCGCCAGGTGGTGGGCGATTCTCAGGCGCTGACTACCACGGGTCGACGGCGAGTATGTCCACGGGATAGCCGATGTCCGCATGCAAGATCATCATTGCGTCGGCATTTTTGCCGCGCATCGGCAAGTAAAGGTAATCGCTGGCGTTGCGGCCCGTGCCTGACAGCCAGTGACGGACTTCGACTGCACGCTCTGTGTCGCCATTCAGCAATGAGCCGAGCGGTGACGCAGCAGCTTTGAGAACTGGTATGCCAACCGGAAAAGGTCTCCAGAATTCTGGCCGACGATCAATGTCCGGTTTGCCCTCAAAAAGCGTTTCGTCAATAAGCTTATCGAGTCTCGCCCCATCGCTTGGACGCTCCGCATAGACCAGCCGCGGTTCGTGGCCAGGACGTGTTTGCAAGGTGATACCCGTGATCTGCGTGGTATCGATCTCGGATCGCGACACTGACTCGAATCGGTCCACGGCGAAGACCGCGTAGAACGGCCGCTGGGCGTGGATCTGCGAAACTGCGAGGCTCACCGCGACGACCTCCAGCACCGCGAGCAGGCCAAGATCCATGACGAGGCCCTTTTTGCCGGGCCTGTATACGAGCGCCGACAAGCCTGGGCCGATAACCAGGACAACCGCGACCAGTATCAGCAACAATCTAGTGACCCCGGAGATCGTGAAGTACGCACCCGGATACCACAGCAAGCGGACGAGCGCATAGACCAGCAACAGCAGGCCCACCGTCGCCGCCAGGCGTAATTGAAACAGTCCTAGTCTCGTCATCGATCGATTCTGCATTGCCTCGAGCGGTGCATCATATGGGGTTTGCAGTGCAATTTCCGTGCGCCAGACCCTTGAGACAGGAACGGTGAGACCCCATGTCACGGATCCGGTGGATTTTGCTGAAAATTCGCTGGTTTAGGGGCGTAGGCGCTGCTATTATCCGCGCCCGAAAGCCCGTCCTGTCCGGCGTCATGATGCGTCACTGACTCCTGGAGGCCTCTGAGGACCGGCACTGACACGTGCAGCCACTTCGATTGTTATGACCCGGATTGCTTCTGCGAGGCCGTAAGAGCACGGGCACCTAATGAAAACCGGGTGGCTGCCTTTGACTGATAGAACTGAGTGACCGACATGAAAGACCTAAGGACCTACCGCAATATCGGCATTTTTGCCCACGTCGACGCGGGCAAGACGACAACGACCGAGCGCATCCTGAAGCTTACGGGAAAGATCCACCGTACCGGTGAGGTTCATGATGGCGAAGCCACAACAGACTTCATGGAGCAGGAGCAGGAACGCGGCATCACGATTCAGTCGGCGGCAACAAGCTGCATGTGGAACGACCACAACCTGAACATCATTGATACGCCGGGACACGTGGACTTCACCATTGAGGTTTATCGCTCGTTGAAGGTCCTCGACGGCGGCATTGGCGTATTCTGTGGCTCGGGCGGCGTCGAGCCGCAGTCGGAAACCAACTGGCGTTACGCCAACGATTCCGAGGTCGCTCGCATTATCTTCGTCAACAAGCTCGATCGCATCGGTGCGGACTTCTACAGCGTGGTTGAGCAAGTTAGAAGAGTGCTCGGTGCAAATCCGCTCGTTATGGTGTTGCCCATCGGCATCGAAGACGACTTCACAGGCGTCGTCGACCTGCTGACCGAAAAAGCCTGGGTATGGCAGTCATCGGACAATCCTGAGGATTATGAAATCACAGACGTGCCCGCGGATATGCAGGACCTAGTCGCCGAGTGGCGAGAGAAACTCGTTGAGACCGCCGTCGAGCAGGACGACGAATTGCTCGAACAGTATCTCGAGGGCAACGAGCCGTCGATTGACGACCTGATGCGCTGCATTCGCAAAGGCACTATCGCGCTCGACTTCTTCCCGACCTACTGTGGTTCTGCTTTTAAAAACAAAGGAATACAGAATGTTCTTAATGCAGTAGTTGATTACTTGCCGAACCCCACGGAAGTCAAACCACAACCCGAAATTGACCTCGAAGGTCATCCGACGGGCGGCGTCGCGACGGTCGATCCGAACAGGCCGCTGCGCGCGCTGGCGTTCAAGATCATGGACGACCGCTATGGTGCCCTGACCTTTACACGAATCTACTCGGGTAAGATCAAGAAGGGTGACAACGTCTTGAATACGTTCACCGGCAAGACCGAACGAATTGGTCGCATCGTGGAGATGCATGCCAACTCACGCGAGGAACTCGACTCGGCGCAAGCCGGCGATATCGTCGCTTTGCTGGGCATGAAAAACACCCGCACGGGCCATACGTTGGCGGACGCCAACAACCCGGCGACACTCGAACCCATGGTGTTCCCCGATCCCGTGATCTCGATTGCGATCAGCCCGAAGGACAAGGCTGGCAACGAGAAAATGGGTGTCGCGCTGAACAAGATGGTTCAGGAAGACCCCTCATTCCAGGTTGCGACCGACGAGGATTCGGGCGAGACCCTAATCAAGGGCATGGGCGAGTTGCACCTCGACATCAAGGTCGACATCCTCAAGCGAACGCATGGTGTCGAAGTGTCCATGGGCAAGCCGCAGGTCGCCTACCGCGAGACGATCACGCAACTGATCGAAGATACCTACACGCACAAGAAGCAGTCGGGTGGTTCCGGCCAGTACGGCAAGATCGAATACCGGATCGAACCGGCAGAGAAAAACGCGGGTTATGAATTCGAGTCGAAGGTCACAGGCGGCAATGTGCCGCGCGAATACTGGAGCGCTATCGAAAAGGCATTTGCGTCCTGCATGGACGAAGGCACTCTGGCCGGTTATCCACTGCTCGATGTGAAGTTCACGCTACTTGATGGCGCGTTTCACGCTGTCGACTCCTCGGCGCTCGCCTTCGAAATCGCAACCAAAGCAGCGTACCGCCAGTCGATACCTAAGGCCGGTCCGCAGCTGCTCGAGCCAATCATGAAAGTCGACGTGTTCACGCCCGAAGATAACGTCGGTGATGTCATCGGCGACCTGAATCGTCGCCGCGGTATGATCAAGTCGCAGAATGCCGGACCGACCGGGGTGCGTGTCAAGGCAGACGCACCTCTCGCTGACATGTTTGGCTACATTGGACATCTGCGCACGCTGACTTCGGGTCGTGGCCAGTTCTCGATGGAGTTTTCGCACTACGCCCCTTGCCCGCAGAATGTCGCTGACGAAGTGATCAAGGAAGCGCAGGAGCGCAAGGCCAAAAAGTAGCGACGCGGGTTATTCATCTCCCTCGTGGCTCGCTACGCTGCGTTTTACCTCGGTCGATAAATTCTCCGCCCGCGACTCAAACGACATTGGAATCGCGGGCATTCGACCGAACTGCGTCCACACTAAACAAAACGACGGCGATCCATATGCAGCCGAAACAGATCAGGTGCGGAATCGTCAGTTTTTCGCCGTAGTACACGCCAGTCAGGAACTGCAGGGTCGGCGACAGGAATTGCATGAAGCCAATCGTGGTTAGTGCCAGCCGCCGGGCTGCAAGCGCGAAACACAGCAGCGGCACGACCGTAATCGGCCCGGCGAGAAGCAACAGTCCTGTCATGCCGGGGTCACCGCCCGCTATTGCCGCGCCTCCCGAATAGACCAGCCACGAGAGCCAGATCGCTGCGACTGGGAGCAGCACGAGCGTCTCCACGAAGAGACCCGGCATACCGCCAATTGCAACTTGTTTGCGGATTACACCGTATACCGTGAATGACACGGCCAGAAACAGCGCGATGCCCGGGAATTGTCCACCGTTGATCGTGAGCACCAGCACGCCAACCGTCGCCAATGCGACGGCCAAGAACTGCAGCCGGCGCAGTTTCTCCCCGAGAAAGATGACACCAACCAGAACGTAAATGAGTGGATTAATGTAATAGCCAAGGCTGGCCTGAAACACCTGGCTCTGTTGCACAGCCAAGATGTAGACGTACCAGTTCATGGCAATAAAAAAAGCCGCGGTCGCGAGCAACAGCAGCATCGTGCGGTGCGTCAGCGCACGACGGACCTCCGGCCACTGACGCCGCAGATGGATGATCAGGGCACCAGTCGGCACGGCCCAGACGATTCGGTGGAGCATCACTTCTGTTGGTGAGACTGTACCCACCAGTTTGAAATAAACCGGCAAAACGCCCCAGAATGAATAAGCGATCAGGCCCGCGATGACGCCGTCGCGGACATCATTCCTAGGTTCGATTTCAGTCACGCTCAGGCGGTTTCAGTGGTATCGGTGGTGCCGTGCCGGTCGAAAAGCCAATGGACTATCCTGCGCATCCGGGCAAAGCCGTCAATCTGCAGAAGGTACAGCGACGGAATCAGAAACAATGTTATCGCCGTGGCAAACAGGATGCCAAAGCTCAACGAGATTGCCATCGGAATGACGAACTGTGCCTGCACGCTGGTCTCGAGCATGATCGGCATTAATCCGGCCGCAGTCGTGAGGGAAGTCAGTATGATCGCACGGAAGCGCTGGGTGCCCGAATCAATGACGGCTTGCTTGAGCGGGACGCCTTCCTCGCGAGCCCTGTTGATAAAATCGACCATGATGAGACTATCGTTGACGACAACACCGGCCAGCGCCACGAGACCGAACAACGAGAACATGCTGATCGCCTTGCCCATGACAACATGCCCGATGACCGCGCCGATCAGCCCGAATGGAATTACCGACATGATCACCAGCGGTTGCGCATAGGAATGAAGCGGTATCGCGATCAGTGCATATATCAGGAATAGTGCCGCAATCGACGCGATCGTCAGATTCCGGATGAATTCCTCTTCTTCCTTGCTGGCGCCCTCCAGGCCGTAAATCACACCGGCATGACGCGACAGTAGTCCGGGTATGTAGTCTTCGGATATTTCGCGAATGACCTTGCCGGGTTCGACGATTTCCGGATCAATGTCCGCGGATACGGTTATCGTCCGTGCACGATTGAGTCGCGTGATGCTCGAGTAGCTTGTGCCGAAAGACACGCCGGCAACGGACTCAAACGGCACCTCGTCTCCGCCCGGCGTACGGATCCGCATATTCTCGAGATCCGCGACAGAGCGTCGATCCTCGCGAGGGTAGCGCACCATGACTTTCAACTCGTCTTTGCCACGTTGGATACGCTGCGCTTCCTCACCATAGAACGCCTGTCGCACCTGTCGGCCGAGTGACGCCATCGTCAGACCCAGCGCTTCTGCCTCGGGTTTTATCGACAGCTTTATCTCCTGACCGCCAGTGCTCGATGAATTCTGGACATCGAACACGCCTTCGTACTCACCGAGTTTCTGTTCGAGTTCCGCCGCGGCGTTTTCAAGCGCATCAAAATTGTCGCCACTGAGACGAAAACTCAACGGTGGCCCGCCCCCGAAATGCTGACCGTCAGTGAATGTCAGCTCTTTCACACCCGCGATCTCGCCAACGCGTTCGCGCCACAAACTCGTCACGCCGTCGATCTGCAGCAGCCGGTCATCGACCATCGGCAATTCCACCCATGCTACTGCGCCCGTGTCACTCGTAGTGAACGATCCAATATGCGAGATCATCGGATCCAGGTCAGGATTTTCAGCGTTGTACTCATCGTTCAGGTCGAGAACGGCTTGCTCGATTCTGTTCAGCGCCGCATTGCGAACCTCGGGCGCCGTACCGGTCTCCATTTCCAGCTGCATGCGAATGAAATCGCCGGGCACCTCGGGAAATAGGACTATGCGTACCAGGCTGCTGTTGACAAGACCAATCGTAACTATCAACACGCCGGCGAATAGTGCAACCGTAACGCCGCGATTGTCGATAACCTTCTCAAGCGCAGGCCGGTAATAGTCGTGAATCAGTCGCTGCAAACCGTGCTGGGTATACCGCTGGATCTTGAGAAAAAACCGCGGGATTCGCCGCAGCAACGAAATATGGTGATCCGGGTGAAACAGGTCCTCCTCATCCACGGGGTCGATTTTCGCGCGGGCGAGGTGAGCCGGCAGGATCAGCTTGGACTCGACCAGCGAAAATACCAGACAGAGCATGACGACTATCGACAGCGCCTGGAAGAAAGGCTCGACGATACCGCCAACAAACAGCATCGGCGCGAAGGCAGCGATCGTCGTCAGCACGCCGAAAGTCGCGGGCACGGCGACCTTGTGAGCGCCTTGGATAACGTTGTCTATCGTATG
>Ga0224507_10000758_pt1 | contig 12600 bp, 9 predicted proteins | sample SF_Jan12_sed_USG_3_FD_170159 | JGI IMG/M metagenome (GOLD analysis project Ga0224507, IMG submission 170159) | Sediment microbial communities from San Francisco Bay, California, United States - SF_Jan12_sed_USGS_13 | ecosystem: Environmental > Aquatic > Marine > Sediment | place: USA: California...
GTTACTGATGACGTTATCTCGATCGTATTCGGCCCCGATGCAAACACGAACATTGTCGGCGAAACACTCACCTTGACCGCGGCAGACAACGTCGGCAGCCTGACCTGGACGTGCGCAGGTGGCGGCGCCATCCAGCCCAAACACCTGCCCGCCGCCTGCCGATAGCGCCTGACCTTTGCCTGCGTTAGCCTAGTTCGCCAGCGCTCCGAGAATTTCAGGGTCGTTGAAAAGCCTGCCAATCTTCGTTTCGAAAGCTGCAGCGGCGGTTCTCGAATTCTGGCCTTCAAATGCTCCGCCGCCGATTTTTTCTTCGCCCTGCATTTGGTTGGAAGCAACCGTATCGCCCTGCTTCGTAACAACCTCCAACAGCAGATCAAAATGCAACGTCATGTTCATGTAGATGTCCGTTTTCCACTCCGTCACAGTCAGCACGATGTTCTTCGCGACTCCACTTTGAGCAATCGCAGATGTTACCGCCGCAGGGTCCGCCGAAACAATTTGCAGGCCCGTCACGGTATAGCCACTATTGCGCAGAGCATTTTCCAACGACTCCGACATGTCTTGAGTAAGAGAATTACCGCTGGCGGTCGTTACATTGAACGGATTGCCATACCCACCCCGTTGCAGACCGATGAAGTTCGGCTCCTTGTCTCCGCTAAGCACATAGCTTCTGTTGTCAATGACGCCTATGCCCAGTTCTCCTGTGCCGGCCAGCGGCAGCGCGACGCTTGCAGATCGATAATCATATTGGTTCCCAACCGCGCATCCTGTTACCGCCAGGAGGATAAATGAAAGACCCAACAATTTGCGCAATTTCATTCTGCTGCTCCGGATGATTCAGTACCAAATATCTCGCCCAGCACTTCCGCGACCATTGCCTCGGGTTTCTTTCTTGCCAATGAGGTTCTGTACGATCGCCCCGTCGCGAACTTGTAATTGGTCTCCGGATCGCGAAGATCAATACTAAGCTCGATCATGTACATGGTCATGTCCCACATCCACTTGTCTTCATAAGTAACCACAGCGTCCACAGGCGCAGGCGGCTTGGGATCAGCGCCCGACGTCGCGGTCTTGCCCATGGCATTTAGCTCGGCGGCTATCATCGCTTCGATGCCTCTTTCATCGGGCCCGAACTTTGCGACATAGAACGTGTCCAGACCCACGAGGTCGGCGGACGGATCGACGTCTGCCATCAACTCGGTGTTAACGCAGCCCGTGGCAAGCGCGAGCACGAGGCCGGCTGGTAACAAATTGAGTATTTTTTTCATCGCAGGGCTCCTCCACATCGCTTTCACAAAAATGACGCCAACATGGCGTTGCTTGATTCTGTCATGCATGCAGGGGCAATCAACGCCGGAATGTACCTAGTCGCAACCGCCGTCAGCGTTTCGATGACCGCCGTGATGCTGTGTTGGCCGAACTCACTCAGGCCTGAACAGACTCCTGAGCAAGCATGGCCTCGAGTTTTTCGAGATCGGGAATCAGTGGAAATTCGTTGATCATCTTGACCCGGCAAAGTACCGGCGCGCCTTCGGGCCAGCCTTCGGTCGTATGCAGTTTCAGCACATCTTTGTTAACGCGAACCAACTGCGGGAAGCCCTGCGTCAGAATACCGAAATATCCCGTTTTCAGCTGTCCCGTGCTGGCATAGAAGACCACGACTCGCGCACGCCCCGTTGTAGCCGGAGCCTCCTTGCCGAGCATGCCCTCGAAAGACACGACCGGCAATTCACGACCATTCCAGTTCACGGTGCCCAGCATCCAGTTATGCGCACCGGCCTGGTGATCAGGATTGGCGAAACGCACAACTTCGACCACGCAGGCGCGCGGCACGATCAGACGGTCATCGGCAAGGGGTACCAGCAGGCTATATAGTTCCTCGGCTTCGGCACTCACAACAGGGAGATTCCTTTTTCTTCGAGCAGGCGCGCAATAGCCTCCAGCAGTTGCGAATCCTGATACGGCTTGCCCAGGTAATCATTGACACCAAGCTCGATTGCACGGGCACGATGCTTGTCGCCAACACGTGACGTCACCATGATTATGGGGACGTCAGCGACACGCTCATCATTGCGAACGTGTGACGCAAATTCGTAGCCATCCATCCGCGGCATCTCAATATCGAGCAATATGATGTCAGGCTTGGTTTCTGCGATTACGCTGATCGCATCAAGCCCGTCTTTGGCAGTCACGACGCGCATGCCATTGCGCTGCAGAAAACGCTCGGTGACGCGCCGAACCGTGATCGAATCGTCGACGACAAGGGCCACCGGACGATCGTCCGCCGGCGTCGGCGCGGCTTTCTTGAGCTCGACCACAGGAGCGCCGGTGCGCACCAGCGCGGCGATATCCAGAATCAACACGATACGACCGTCGCCCAGAATCGTCGCACCCGAGATGCCGCGAATGCTCGCGAGCTGCGGGCCGACCGACTTGACGACAATTTCCCGGCTCGAGATCATCTCGTCAGTCAGCAAGGCCGCTGAGAATTCGCCGGCCCTGACGAGAATGACCGGAATAAAGGGCTCGTCTGCGGACAACTTGGCAGCCTGACCACCCAGATACATCCCGAGGTGGCGGAACTTGTAGGTCTGTTCGCCGTAGTCGTAACTAGGTTCGCTCTGGCTAAGCAGGTTCTCGAGCTCACCGCGCGGTATTCGCGCGACGCCCTCGACCGACGGCAAAGGCAACGCGTACACTTCCTCGCCAGTGCGCACAATGAGCGCCTGCGTGATGGCCAGCGTAAACGGCAGCCGTACCGTGAAGTTCGTGCCCTGACCCGTCACCGAAGAAATACGCAATGACCCGCCCAGTTTCTTGACCTCGTTGGCAACAACGTCCATGCCAACGCCGCGGCCGGCGGATTGCGTGACCTTGCCCGCGGTCGTAAAGCCCGGCGTCAGAATCAATTCCATGATCTCTTCATCGGTCACTTTGCTTTCGGGCTGCAGCATGTCCTGCTCGTAGGCTTTGCGACGAATTGCATCGACATCGAGGCCCCTGCCGTCGTCCGCGACGTCAATCACCATTTCCGAGCCTTCCCGGTGCAGCCGGATGGTTATCCGGCCCGTCGCGGACTTGCCGACGTCCTGTCGCTCTTCCGACGACTCGATGCCATGCACGACCGCGTTTCTGAGCATGTGCTCGAAAGGCGGCAGCATTTTCTCGAGGACCTGCCGGTCGAGCTCTCCTGATGCTCCCTCAACGGCCAGCTCAGCGCGTTTGCCCGCTTCCTTGGCGATCTGCCGCACGAGTCTCGTCAGCCGTGGTACATGACGTTCAAACGGCACCATACGCGTGCGCATCAGGCCGTCCTGCAATTCCGCCGTGACGCGCGACTGCTGCACGAGCAGACCCTCGGCCTCGATCGTCAGCGATTGCAACAGATCTTTGAGGCTACCAAGGTCGTTGGCCGACTCCGCTAGCGCCCGCGACAGCTGCTGAATATTCGAATAACGATCAAGCTCCAGCGGGTCGAAGTCGCGTGCAATGAGTGTGTCCTGATGGCCGTGTATGATCTGCGCTTCGGTTTCTATCTCGAGCTTGCGCAGCTGCTCGCGCAGTCGGCTTATGGTCTGATCAAGCTCAACCACGTGAAACTCGAATGAACTCACCTGTTGCGTAAGCCGTGAATGATAGATGCTGATTTCGCCGGCCGCGTTCAGAAGATCCTCGAGCAAGTCGGCATCGATGCGCGCGAATTCCTGGCGCTGCTCCGAGCGCAATCCCTGCATTGCCGCAGGCACGGCTGCTTCGGGTTCTGGCTGCGGCCTGGCCGTAACCATTTTCCGCGGCTCAGGCGCGGGCCTGGCTTCGGGCTCAGGCTCAGCCTCAGGCTGCGGCTCGGGTTTGGATTCGGGCTCGGCCGGCACTTGCGGCGCCGCTGTGGCGGCTTCATCGGCAGCGGGCGGCTGCCCGATTTGCGCCAGTTCATCGGCCAACGGCGTGTCGACGATGACCATGCTGACCGTATCGTCGGGCTCGATCGTGAACGCGGCTGGTTCGGCCGCTTCGACATCTTCTTCTGCTGGCGCCGTCTCGACAGCCGAATCGTCAGCTACCTCGAAGCCGGCAGTGGCCTGCTGAACCCGTTTCTCAAGGACGCTCGCCGCCGCCACGGCTTTACCGGCAATCACGGCATCGCGCATACGATGGAGCTCGTCGACGCTGTGCTGCAGCAGATCATCAATGACCGGTGTGGCCCTTACTGTTCCGGCATCAAGCGAGATCAGCAGTGTTTCGAGCTCGTGGCTCAGGTTGCCCATAGCCGTGATTCCGGCCATGCGCGCACCTCCCTTGAGCGTGTGCAGGTGACGTTTGAGTTCCTCCATCGATTGCCTGGACTCTTTGTTGTTACTCCATTCGAGGAGGGCCTTATCGGTGGCTTCCAGAAGCTCCGCCGATTCTTCAGTGAATATCGCCGCAATTTCGGCATCGTATTCAGGCTCTGCCGAGACGGCCTCGACCACGCGTTCCCGCACATCCTCGAGCTCCGGTTCGGCCTCCTCTTCCTGCACAAGCGTATGTTCGGGCTGCACTGCATTCGTCAGCTTATTAATATGCTCGATTAGTGCCGAGTAATCTGCTCGCCGGCGTTCAGGCTGATTGATATCGCCGACGATGGTGGCAATCGCTTTCGACGCGGCACGCAGCGCGTCGAGTCCGGATTTCTGAAAGCCGACTTTATATTCGTACACGCGTCGCACGAACCGATTCAACGCGCCCGCTACTGCAACGCCGCGCTCAACGTTAGCCATGTTCGCGCTGCCATGCAGCGTATGGCAGGCACGATACAGCTTGTCCGTGACGTCAAATGGCGGCTGATGGCCCTCGCACGCGCCGAGATAGTTGATGATGACCTCAAGATGGCCTGCCGTCTCCTTCGAGAAGATGTCGTGCAGCACAGGGTCCATTTCGAGGGCCGGTTCCGCCTCTTTGGCCTCGGCAGCGGGCCCCGCAATCGTCAAAACCGCCGCGTTGGGATCGCCCTCGGCAAATGCGTTGGCGCGTGCCATCAATAGACTGATGTCAGTGGCCGGTTCGGCACCTACTTCGATTTGCTCAATAAGTTCTGGTACCGCCGCGGCTGCGGCAATGATGAAATCGACCATTGGCGGCGTGCGCACAAGCGTACGGTTAATCAGGCGATTCAAAAGGTTTTCGATACTCCAGCAATACTCGCCAATGCGTTCGGCGCCGACCATGCGGCCGCTGCCCTTGAGTGTGTGGAACGAGCGCCTGACCGTGATCAGCGTCTCCATGTCGTCAGGATCTTCCTGCCACGCAGGCAGCCGGCGCTTGATCGACGCGACCTCTTCCTTGGCTTCATCGATGAACAATTCCAGCAGTTCCGGATCCAGATGCTCGGCGTCGCTTGCGACGACAGGCAAAGGCATCACTTCGGTCGCCTGCATCCGCGCCTGTTCCACAGCCGCCATCTCGGCAGCTTGCTTCGCGATCGCGGCGCTATCGAGTTTCATTGTCTGCGCGACTCTCGGCCCTTCTTTTGCGGCCTGCGCCAGTCGATGCTCAACATCGCGCAATACGGCCAGACACGCCTCGGCATTGTCGAGCATGTACCATGGTTCGCTGCGGCCTGCCTTTACGGTCTCCATGTAATACTCGATGCTGACGATCGCGTCGGCAAGCCGATCGGTTTCCTTTTGTGTAAGCCGCGCAGCGCCATCGCCGGCCAGGGTCAGCGTGATCAGGTTGCCAACGCGATCGACGACTTCCATTGCCCGCGTCTTGTTCAGCATCATCAGCCCCGCTTTGATGCCGCGCACGAGTGACGGCACGCTGTCGATGCCCTGCGATGGCGCGTGCGACGCGAAGCTCTGCCCTACTGTTTCCTTGATACGTGCAAGGTTGATGATGCATTCCCGCATTACCGATTCCGCAACCTGCTGGTAGTCCGCAGCTTCCTGCGGGGGCAGGTCTGCCGCAGCCTGATCCGAACCATCGCCGGTCGGGACAATAAGCCGCACCAGCTGCTGGTCGAGCCGGTCCTCGACACGCAGCAGGGTTGACGCTATGTCAAGAATGATCTGATCCGATGCGGTCCCGCCGCGTTCGACGACGGACTTGAGGCGGTCGATCTCCCCATCGATGTCGCCGCGCAATTCCCCGAGGCCCAGAACCCCAAGCGTGTCGCTGATTTTTTTCAGCAATTCTAGCTGCGGCACCAGATCTGACGACTTGTTCATGCCCGTGCGAACGAAGATATCGAGGACGTCCTTGACCCGGGCGAGATCTTCTTTGATCGCCGACGCGACGGTTTCCATGAGCTTTACGCTCGGCGCAGACAACGCTTCTCGTGCCTGCTCGACCTGTTCGTCGCCGGGAAGCAGCTCCGACAGATTAAACGCCGCTCGAATTTCGGCGATACGTTCGCCCGCGGTGCTCGATCTCGCGACGTAGTAGAGAAGATTATTCAGCAGATCATCGACCGGATACTTATCGAACGCCTCGACGCCTTCGTCGATGACTCGCTTGATCTGTCGGTCGGTCTGACCGAGCAGTCGCTTCAGCGCAACCGAAGTCTCGAGTCCGCCATTTTGCAGTGACTCGAGCACGCCGCCGACGACCCACCACAGCTGATACATGTCATCGCGAGTCGCGGCGAGCTCGAGCTTTTGCGTGACACCGCTCAAGGTATCGAGATGGCGCGCGGTGTCACCGCCTTGGATCCAGCCGAGTAACGCAAGCTGGAACTTGGGCCGCAATCTTGTCGCGACAGCAACGGGGTCTTCGCCAGTGCCGGCGCGCTTTTCGCTTGTCCTTTTGGCCTGACTCGGTGACAGGTTCAAGAGCAGCAGGGTGCCTTCGGACAGCAGCGGCTCACCGCGTGCGGCGCGAAGATCATTGAGCATCGGCAACAGCACGAGCGCGATGTCCCGACCGCCGCCGAGCAACCGCTCTATGTATGCCGGCAGCTGCACCATCGCGCGGGTCAATGCGTCGAGGCCATCCTCGCGACCTTTACCCGCGCGAAGGGCAGTCAGGTGTTTACAGCCGAGTTCCATCTCCTCGGTCAGCAGCGCGGCGCCGTAAGTCTCGGCAAGCTGTAACGCGCCGCGCGCCTGATGCAATAACTCGCCGGCGCGAACGAGAGCGGCCGATCCGCCGCGGCCGTCGACACAATCCTCCAGCGCCAGATGCGCGTTGCGGATCGTCTCCATGAGTTCATGACTGATGATCGCGAGCGCGTTCACAGTGGCGCCGTTACCGTGATCGGCGATGATCTTCTCCTGAATGCCAGTGTCGCCCGTCATTAAGCAGTCCGCTTCCTGCTAGCCCGCCTTTGCCTGCCCGCTTGTCTTACTGGCGAGAACATTCGATGACGTGCTGGACAGGGTCCGTGCCTGCAATGCCGAATTCGGCAAGGTGAATCCGGCAACGGTTTTCCTGAGCTGTGATGCAAGCTCGGAGAGCTTCGAGATTGCCGCCGCTGTCGCCGTCGTGGCTTTGCCCGTTTGTTCGCCAATCTCACGCAGCCGGGTTGTTCGTCGCGTCACATCCGCCGCCGAACCTGCCTGTTGCCGCGCGGAACTCGAGATGTTTTGTACGAGGCTCGCGATCTGGTTCGAGACCTGTTCGATTTCATCCAGTGCTGCACCGGCATTTTCGGCCAGCAGTGCGCCGCCGACAACGTCTGTCGTGCTGCGTTCCATCGACACAACGGCCTCGTTCGTATCCGCCTGAATCGTGCGCACCAGGACCTCGATTTGCTTCGTGGCGTTTGTGGATCGTTCTGCCAGCCGCTGCACCTCGTCGGCAACGACAGCAAACCCACGGCCAGCTTCGCCGGCCATCGACGCCTGAATCGATGCATTGAGCGCGAGGATGTTTGTTTGCTCGGCAATGTCGTTGATGAGTTCGATAATATTGCCAATTTCCTGCGAGCTTTCGCCGAGGCGTTTGATGCGTTTTGACGTTTCCTGAATTGTCTCGCGAATCGCATTCATGCCGTCAATCGTGCGCCGCACCGCTTCGCCGCCCTTATGCGCAACCTCGACCGAGTGGCGTGCAACATCCGATGAACGTTCGGCGTTACCCGAAACTTCTTCGATCGAGGCGGCCATGGACACAATCGACTCCGTTGCCGCGTTGATTTCGCGGCCCTGATTGTCGGCGGCTTTTGCCAGGTGTGCCGCAGTGTTCTCGGTCTGTTTGGCCGCCGAATCGACCATGATCGCTGTTTCGTTGACCGTTGCGACGAGTTTTCTGAGTTCTTCAATCGCGAAATTGAACGAGTCGGCAATCGTTCCGGTGATATCCTCGGTAACGGTCGCCTCGACTGTCAAATCACCATCGGCAAGACTGCCCATCTCGTCGAGCAGCCGCAATATCGCCTGCTGGTTGCGCTCGTTTTGTTCTGCCTGAACTTTCGCCGCCTTCTCGAACGTCGCGGAACGCGCATTAAGCATGATCATGACAACAACGAGGATCAGTGCTATTGCGGTCAGGCCAAGCGGTATCCAGATAATTTGCAGAAAATCGGGTAATGCGCTGCCGGCCCCCGAGAATTCGCTCCCCAGTTTTGTCGCGCTGGCATTCAGCTCGGCCTGAGTTTCCGCGATACCGGCAACCTGGCCGACGCTGGCGGTGATGATATCGACCTGTGCCTCGAGATCCGTCAGGTGGCTGGCCAGCGGCACGAGCGCAACCTCACGTCCTTCGCTGTCCAATGGACGAACATCAAGTTCGGTATTCTGACCGGATAATGCGTTCCATACGGTGCGCAAAAATGCTGCGTCGTCGTCAATTGCTGCGGCAGCCGCTGCAGCATCGGGGTTAATCGCCAGGCCGGGAACCGTCTGTCCGATACGTGATGCGCGTTGCTGGAATTCCTGAATGATCGCGGTCGCGCTGGAACGATCCAGTAGCTCGTTCGATAAGTCGAGGATCGTCGCCATGCCTGAGGTGATGCTCGTCGCGGCACGATTTAGTGCCTCGACATCATCGCGTCTTGCAAGTATTGCGGCCGCGCGCGACTCCAGCTGCTGCCAGTCGGCTGTAGCTCCGGGAACTGCCGGACCCGCGCTGCGCCGCTGCTGCGCCAGTTGCCGCAAACTCGCATTGAGTTTATCGAAGCCGCCCTCCTCGCCGCCGAGCGCCGCATTCGCCTGAGTGGGTATTGCCTGCGACAACGCGGCAAGTTCGGCGGCCTGCGGACTTACACCTGCACTTTGCAGGTAGGTGAGTGCCGCAGCAGCGACCAATAAGGCCGCCGTTGTTATTGCGACTATCCTGAATATTGATGTTGTGTCTGCTTTATTCGCCATAGCTATTGCAACTCTGATTTATGCGTAGCCCGGCACCGTGTCGGCACTACTGATTGCGGCGGTCATTCGGCTGCCGCCTGCAGGAAGAAATTGCTTTCAACAAGATCAAACAGATTGAAGATGGGCCACGTGTCTTCACCACGCTGATACGCACCCGTCAGAAAACGATCACATCGGACCGAGGTCTCCGGCCAGCTGTCTGTATATTCGTGATCCATGAAACGGCGAAAGCCGAGCACTTCGTCAACGACTAGGCCGGCCGGGACTTCGCGATGATTCACCGAAATGACACGCGTCGTTCGGCGCAACGTTGTGCGGCCACTTCCGAGCAACAACTTGACGTCAATGAGCGGCAGGAGATGGCCCCGCAAATTTGCAATCCCGAGCATCCAGCGTTTACTGCCCGGCACCCGGGTCATCCCGTCCGGCAACATGAGCACCTCGCGAACCTGATCGCGACCCGAAACAAAATGTTCTTCGCCAATTCGGAAACCTACGCCTACCCACTCCTCGGGAGCCGTCCCACTGCCCAGCCCCGAAAGCGCCTGGCGACTGCGGCGCTCCATCTCGGCCAGCAACTCGAACGGTTGCTTGACCAGCGCCGCGAGCTCCGCAGATTCACTCATTCAGGCAGCCATCACCGCGTTAATCTTTGTCACGAGCTGCTTTGCGTCGATCGGCTTGACGAGGTATTCGACGGCCCCTTGCCGCATGCCCCAGATCTTGTCCGTTTCCTGATCCTTTGTCGTGATCATGATAACCGGAATGCCGGCCGTCTCCGCATCCTGCGTCAACTTGCGCGTCGCCTGAAAACCGTTCATTCCCGGCATGACGACATCCATCAGGATGCAATCCGGTCGCGATAATCTGGCCTGCTTGAGACCTTCTTCACCACTGTCGGCTACCAGCGTGTCAAAGCCGTTTTCTTCCAGCATGCTCTGAAACAGATGCAGCTCAGTCGGCGAGTCATCGATGATGAGGATTACTGACATCAGTGCTCCCTTTACAACGTATCCAGTACGTAGTGACTAGTTAATCTGGTTCGAAATCGCACCAAGCAACTCATCCTTGGTGAACGGTTTGGTGAGGTACTGCTCCGAGCCCACAATACGGCCACGCGCCCGGTCAAATAGCCCGTCCTTGCTCGATAGCATGATGACCGGCGTCTCCTTGAACAATTTGTTGTGCTTGATCAGCGAACACGTCTCATACCCGTCCAGCCGCGGCATCATGATGTCGACAAAAATCAGATCGGGTTGATGGTCGGCTATTTTCGACAGTGCGTCGAATCCATCGATGGCTGTGAATACGTGACAACCTTCTTTCGTCAGCAGCGTTTCCGCTGTACGACGAATCGTCTTGCTGTCATCCACAACGAGGATCTTGAGCCCATTCAGACTTCGAGACGCACTATTTGACACCGGATTTCCTCACGCTTGACTGGAATCCCGAAGGATTCATTCTGTTTATCGTTTTTCCCTGCGCGCTGGCGGTGGGCAGCCATAACACCCGGGAAAACCGACTTGTACCATATTGACATAAGTCCCGCTACGACGCCCGCCGCAGAGCGCAAAATCTTAAGAAATTGCGGCGCTTAGCTTTTGATTCCAAGGTATAGTTGCTCGCACGAATCGGACTGGGTGCAGAATCCCGCTCATGCCCAAGGGCTCGCTCAAAATCGGAATCGTGATGGACCCAATCGAGGCCATCACGCCATACAAAGACAGTTCTCTGGCTATGCTGCTCGAAGCCGAGCGACGTGCCGCCGATATTCACTATTTTCAGCAACGAGACCTCAAGATTGTCGCCGGCACGGCGTTCGGGCATTCGCAGCGGCTGCGAGTCCGTGACGACGACGAGGCGTGGTACGACAAAGGGGAGACGGAGGAAATTGAGCTTGGTTCGCTCGACGTTATCCTGATGCGCAAAGATCCGCCGTTCGACATGGAATACGTCTACACGACCTACATCCTGGACCGGGCCCGGGAAGCCGGTGCACTTATTGTCAACCACCCGCAGGCACTGCGGGACATGAATGAGAAAGCCTACACCGCCTGGTTTCCCGAGTGCACGCCTCTGACGCTGATCACACGATCGATGGCGGAGATGAAGGCCTTTCTCCTCGACAACGGGCGCATCGTCGTCAAACCGCTTGACAGCATGGGCGGTCGCTCAATTTTTGTCGTACACAAGAATGACAATAACGCCAATGTGATCTTCGAGACGCTGACTGACTACGGTCAGCGATTCGCAATGGCGCAGGTTTTTATCCCGGAAATCAGCGCCGGTGACAAACGCATATTGCTGATCAATGGCAAAGCCGTCCCGTACGCACTGGCGCGTATTCCCTCCGCTGATGATTATCGAGGCAATCTGGTCATGGGCGCCAAGGGCATTGGACAGGAATTATCTGACGTTGATCGCTCGATCTGCGAGCGCGTCGGGCCCGTATTGCGTAACCGCGGCGTCTTGTTCGCCGGGATTGATGTGATTGGTGACTATTTGACCGAAGTAAACGTCACGAGCCCGACCGGCATACGCGAACTCGACAAGCGCTTTGACCTCAACATCGCCGGCCAGTTGTTTGACGCCATCGAGGCAGAGATTGCATAGGACGCGGCATGCCTCTTGGTCAGGTGCAATTTCTTTTCCAAACGAGACTTGAGCCCTTGTTTTCAGGTCCGCAGGGCAGTTAACTCGGTGTGTTCAACGAATTGATTTTGCTGGATCTTTCAAGCGGAACGCCAAGGAATTAAGTAAACTGTCACCGTTATGGCCAACATCGCCATGAAAACCGAATCGATGCACGACATTCAGCTCGTCGCGCCCGAGATACCCGACCGGCTGCCGGCGATGCTGTTCCTCGCCGCTCTGATTCACGGCATCCTGATTATTGGGATCACCTTCAATGCGGAGTTATTCGATAACTTCGCCGACGCGATTTCGCTCGAGGTGACAATCGTGGCCGACCCGGACCAGCGCATCGACCGGCCCGACGAAGCCGAGTATCTGGCTCAGGCGTCACAGCAGGGCGGTGGCAATACGGTGGACGAGTTGCGGCCCTCGGCGCCGCTGGAAAGCGCGTCACCGATCGACAATCTCGGCGAGGAAAACGCTCGGTCCCTGGTCGACTCGACATCCCATGACAAGTCCGCCGATCAGCTGGTAACCACGCGGAGTGAACAGGACCTGCGTGTTGCGGACGATCTGCGGGATCCGCCGCGGCCGGAGGACACGACGGCCATCGCGCTCGAGTCCGGGAAGGAGCAAACGCTTCCGCTGCCGCAGGACGATAATCCCTCACTGTTGATAC